>SXGU01152691.1_pt1 | contig 22422 bp, 22 predicted proteins | sample 3174531 | NCBI WGS metagenome assembly SXGU01 (sample SAMN11356863, study PRJNA531348) | freshwater metagenome | isolation source: freshwater sample F1-140 | place: China: Fuxian Lake, Yuxi | collected 2017-12-25
ATTTTGGAAACCGGTAACGATTCCTATCGATTTAAACAGCGGAAAAAGGCGCTAGAAAACCAATAACCCCATAAGTTAACTGGAAACTTTTCGACGATCTTTCTTGGAAAATTATGGAAACTTTTCAAAGCTGTTTGACAAGTTCACGGTTTTACGGCGCTGATTCAGCCTGGCGATTGGCCTTCACGGGCTACTACCCCGCCGCAGATGGCGCTACCCAGTGCCGTGCTTGCCTATACCACCGGCGCAATGCAGCCTTGGCAAGCGCTATGGAATCGTAGTCAAGATAGTGACGATGTGGAACTGGTGTCGCAAGGCGAAGAGTATGATCTAAGTGCAGAACGTCCGGCGGGCTGGGGCGTTGCACAAGAAATGGCTACGCAGACGGCTAGCGACAGCTCATCAATAGGGCCTGTCGATGGCGATTGGGCAAGCGAAACTTCGCCAGCAGGCCAAAACCTATTCCGTCGCCCCATTTTACTGACGCCAGCCTTGCTCAAATGTGCATTGTTGGTCATTGCGTTACCGCAAGCTTATTTTGCTAACCCGAATAACGCTTTTAATAGCGGATCCTTTAAAGTTAGGTATTTGGAAGCTCAAGTAACCGATGAAATAGTTTATAACGAATCGTCATTAACGAAATTGCTACAACGCGGCGGTTGGCATTATCTGGTATCTGTTGCATTCCGCAGCCGTCTACAACCCAAGGTATGGTCGAGGATGCTCTGTGAAACCGCTCACGACTGGCTGGTATGCGCCGGCGAGGCAATTTCTGAACCGCATCCTAGCGAATCACATCGAACCTTGTTTTTCGATCTGTGTGGACAATTTAAAGGCGAGGATGTAAAAACGATTCTGCCCTATAAAAATTTGGAGACTAGCGATACTCAAGGCGAAGCGCTATGGGCTTTAATAGGCGGTCAAGAAGCGACCCAATTTGAGGTATTCACAAAGCTTGTCGAACTGCACCAAGCAGGGTTATTTGATGACATAGAACTACGCCTGCGGCGGAATGCCAAACCCAATGAAACATCGGATAGAGATGACAGAGACAACGACATCGGCGTGTTACGCTTCGAAGAACTTTCCGATGGTGAACAGATGGTATTAAGCCGCATGGCTTTGTTCCACTTGCTGAAAGGCCAACAGGATGCTTTGCTGTTGCTGGACGAACCGGAGACACATTTTAACGATAAGTGGAAACGGGAAATCGTCGGCATCATCGACGATGCTATCAGCCAAACGGCGAATGACGTATTAATTTCCACACATTCAGCCATCGTGTTGAGCGATGTGTTCAATGATGAAATCATCATGGTTCAGAACAATGCGGATGGTTCAACGATTCGGTCTGTAACGGAACAAACCTTCGCCACCGATCCCAGTGCCTTGATGATGACGGTGTTTGAAGCCGATGACAGTATCGGCAAGCGAGCGCAGGAATACATTGAAGAAAAACTAAGCCAGACTACCGGTACTAAGGATGACATTCGACAACTGGAACAACTGATATCCCGCATGGGTTCGGGTTTTTATCGTAGCGAGTTACGCACATTGTTAAATACGTGGAGAAGCAGCGGTAATGCTTAAGCCTATTCGCTACGTTTCCTGCTCACCGGCACTAAGGGCTTGCCGCCGCTTACAGGTACAGCTCATGGAATGGTTATGCGATCCGAATGTCGGTGCGGGAGACATCAACAGAGGCAATCTGGTCCCGCCTCGCGTACCCACGCAAATCGAAACAAACTGGGTTTGGAGGTTTCTGCAGAAAGTCGATTCTGGTCAGTCGTTGCTGACACGCGCAATAACTTTGGCGACAATGTCACCAACGGAAAAACAACTTCTACAAAACTGGGTCAACATTGTCGACAGTCTGGAGAACCAGTTTAAAGCCAATCCGCCAGCTTGGCCTGCAAAACCAGCTATTTCTGATTCTGCTTGGCAAGCATTCAGGGAGTTAATGGAGGCTTTCTACGAAAAAGGTTTGCGTAGTGGCTTACCATATGACGCTAATGGTACTGAGGTAACCAATGGTGGCGTAAACTATGCGCAATTCGTGAAAGCATTTAGGGATGAACATCGACTAAGCCCGGATCCCTACGCACGTGAAATTTGTGTATTATGCGGCGGTGTACTTGATGATATTGAAGTCGATCACTGGATTGCTAAAAGTGCCTATCCATTACTTAGTGTTTGTGTAAATAATTTGCTGCCTATCTGTGGAAAGTGCAACTCCACTGATAACAAAGGTGTCAAGCCTGTATATAGTCCGATTGGTTTTACTGATTGGTTTCATCCATATTTGCACCCTACCAACGGTCGGATTTACCTGGATTACGATATTCAGACGCTCTCAATCACCGCAGTGGCAGTAAATCCATCCGATACAGAAAAAGTATCCAACCTCGACACGTTGCTCAATTTGGGTAAGCGGTGGACACAAGAATTCAAAGCTGAATATTTGAAACAGCAAAAAGTTTTACTTCGACGAGAGAAACAGCGGATAAGCAATAATAATCAAAGGCACACACAAGCCGAAATATTAAACCACTTTCAAACAGTACAAGCCGATTTGTTGGAAACAGAGCCTAATTTCGAAGTGCATAAGACCTTGCTTACTGGAATGATGGAACCAGCTCGCTTAGCCGCTTGGAAAACTGAATTAGAGTTAGTGACATAATCCACCATAACGCCATCCAGAAAAAAGCTACTGCCTTAAGCGATTAGGGCGAGGTCGGCAAAACCCAAACCGTCGCTGAATGCCCCCATCGTGATTAAGCCAAGCATAAAGCAACACGAACGTTAAAGAGTGGTTAATTACCAACGTGCATAACCGCAAGATTGGCACAAGAATCACGTGGAAAAAATGCCGTTGTTGACAATCTGTAAGCTACCGACATTATTTTGTTAAATTAAATACTTGCTTGCGTTTAACGATAAGTTACGATGAAATAATCGTATCGACAACCCATAGCAATAAAATGATGAACGAAAAAAATAAAATAGTAGTTGAAGCCACACCTCATTTCATTGCGGCTCAATCCTCTCCTGACAAGGGCCGCTATGTCTTCGCCTATACCATTACAATTACCAATGCCGGCGCAATCCCTGCAAAATTATTATCCCGTCATTGGTTAATTACGGACTCTAATGGCAAGATTCAGGAAGTCAGGGGTGAAGGTGTAATTGGCGAGCAACCTTATCTTAAACCCGGCGAAACATTTCGTTACACCAGTGGAGCTATGATAGAAACACCTGTCGGCACAATGCAGGGTAATTACACGATGCGCTCGGACGATGGCGATAATTTCAGCGCCCCTATTCCAAAATTTACTTTATCTATTCCAAGAACCCTGCATTAATTAAATGTCTATTTACGCTATTGGTGATATTCAAGGATGTTTTGATGAGTTATTAAGGCTTCTTGATACCATTTGTTTTAATGAGAATTCAGATCAACTGTGGTTTGCAGGTGATCTGGTTAACCGTGGACCGAAATCTCTCGAAACCCTGCGCTTTGTTAAATCCCTCGGTAATTCAGCCGTCACAGTACTGGGCAACCATGATATGCATTTGCTTGCCGCATCCTGTACACAAAAAATTGCCTCCAAAAAAGATGCGTTAAGCCAGGTTCTTGACGCGCCTGACAGGGATGAATTAATTCATTGGCTAAGACATCAACCCCTATTTCATCACAATGAGGATTTTTGCCTGGTTCATGCCGGTCTTCCTCCGCAATGGGATTTTAAAAAGACAAAAAAAATGGCGTTAATTGCTGAGCAAACGTTAAGAAGCCCGGATTATCAGGTGTTTTTAAAACAGATGTACGGCAATAAACCCAATATCTGGTCATCCAGCTTAAAAGGCATGTCCCGGTTACGATTTATTATTAACTGCTTTACCCGCATGCGTTATTGCGATGTCAATGGCCGCCTGGATTTTGCCAATAGCGGTCCTTTAGGTTCGCAACCTAAAAACCTGTTGCCATGGTTTGAAGTACCCAATCGTAAAAATGCCGATATGCGTGTCATCTTCGGCCACTGGTCTACACTGGGCTATTATCAGGGACCCAATTGTTATGCTATTGACACCGGCTGTCTTTGGGGCGGGCAACTCACCGCACTAAAACTGGGTGAGCAGGTAGAACGTTACAGCATTGACTGTCCCGGCGCTAAAAAACCCGGTAAAAGCTATTCAGTCGCTGTAAACTGAAAGATTGATAGCGGCAATTGACCGGCCGTGACTTGCATATTCAAGACCGAAGCTTAAAAAATAGCAGTATACGCAAACAGTAATCGAACGGTGTGCCGCTAAAATTTTTTAATATGAATTAACTCGGGGCTTCACTGGAATGGGCTTTATTACCCACTGTGCAGTCGAATTTTATTACCAGTGAAGCTCGTAACGTTAAATGAACAGAATAAATACTACTAACACAAAACTTTGACTGCTGAGTTTGGTGTCATCACTAAGCCGCTATTAAACGGCGTTCAAGTTTTCGTCATCATACAAACGCACTTTCTTCCAGCCATCAAATTTATTGTCATGAAATTCAATGTCGTTATCAATGGAAAACTCGTAGCAGCTCCTGAATAGTTTAGCGGTACGAAACGCATGCAATTCATCGTCTGCCGTCACTTTTTCTACGTTACCGACCTGAAAGGTTTTGTTTCTTGCTTTGCCGTTACTAACCCAAAAAACGGTATAACATAGATAACTTTTATCCTTACGATGATCGTATTTGATGGTCCTTGACACACCTGTAACGCCCGTAGTCGTTTTGTTTTTAGGTGGTTTGAGAAACCGTGTCTTACTTCCTTTTAAAACGACCAGCATCTGGTCACGCCAGGTAATCGCGGCTTGTAACGATTTGCCCTTATTACCCCATAACTTATGTGAAAAATAACGGCTGCTTTCTTTGCCGCGCCTTACAATACGCACCTGAAAACCAAATACATCGGGCTCAGTAATATGTTTATTTTTTGCCATAGAATAATTCCCCCACAAGAATTATATTTAGATGAATTTAACAGCAACCCTATGCCGCCAAATTAGAAAGCTTTGTTAAATTAGTTTATTATTTTAATGTAATTCAACTGTAACAAATTATCGCTAAAGCCTGCATAATTGCAAGTAAAAAATAACCTGACTAGACAATTTCCGAGTTATCTAGTGTAGAATAGAGCCCATTCCACTGCTACAGTGGTTAATATCGGTTCGTAATTTTTTGCTATTTTAATATTTTTGGAGATGTTCAATGAGCGTATTAGTCGGAAAACAAGCACCTGATTTTACAGTTCCTGCCGTTTTAGGCGACGGTCAAATCGTTGATTCATACAGCTTTTCTGAAAACACAAACGGTAAATACGCCGTGGTGTTTTTCTACCCTCTGGACTTTACTTTTGTTTGTCCGAGCGAACTGATCGCCCTGGACCACCGTATGGATGAGTTCAAAAGCAGAGGCGTTGAAGTTATTGCGGTATCTATAGACTCTCATTTCACCCATAATGCCTGGCGCAATACGCCGATCAACAAAGGCGGTATCGGCCCTGTTCGCTACACAATGGCTGCCGATATGGCGCACTCTATCTGCAAGGATTATGATGTTGAAGCGAACGCCCCGGCTGTTGCTTACCGTGGCACTTTCCTGATAGATCGTAGCGGCGTCGTTCGTCACCAAGTTGTTAATGACCTGCCTTTAGGCCGTAATATGGATGAACTGCTGCGTATGATTGATGCACTGCAATTCTTCGAAGAACACGGCGAAGTCTGCCCTGCCGGCTGGAATAAAGGCGATTCCGGCATGAATGCAAGCCCTGCCGGCGTTGCAGAATACCTGGATAAAAATGCTGACAAACTCTAAGCACAGCTAAGTCAGTCGGATTTAAAGGCGCATTGTTCCAGAACAATGCGCCTTTTTTATGCATCCCGATTTACCTTATTCCGCTCTGGCGTCCGCCAACAATTTCTTCCTGATCAAAAAAGCGGCGCCGATGGCACACAAGGCCGGTATTTGAGCAATAAGGAATACCGCAGTAAAATTTTTAATAAGCAGGCCTGTTAAAACCGTTTTGATTGTCAAGTGAACAACCCACCATGCGATCCAGTAGCCTATTAAACCAATAACCGCCCATTTGACAGGCGGCTGACCCTTGTCTTTGGCTGTTAAATAAAACCACACAAGCACGGCAATGCCGGCAAATTTAGCTAAAAACAACATTTCTAATCCCCATTTATAAATTATTATTCAAGTAACACAAACCAGGAGCAGGCCGGAATTTAACCGGCGACAGTGAGCCATAATATTCCATAATGAACGATCATTGCATCCTTTTTATCTCGGACGAAACTTCCGAAAAAATCCCTTAACATTGAAATGAATCCATCTGAATTTCAACAAACCATTCTCTTCTGGTTTGATCAATACGGGCGCAAAAACCTGCCCTGGCAACAAAACATGACGCCTTATCGAATATGGCTCTCCGAGACCATGCTGCAGCAAACCCAGGTCACGACTGTTATTCCTTATTTCAATGCATTTATTGAAAAATTTCCTGATATAGAAAGTCTGGCAAATGCACCTGTCGACGAAGTTTTACAGCGTTGGTCAGGTCTGGGATATTACGCCCGCGCCCGCAATCTGCATAAAACGGCACAATTGATAGTCGAGCGTGGTTGCTTTCCAGATACCCTGGATGAATTGATCGCATTACCGGGTATAGGATTATCGACAGCCGGAGCCATCTTAAGCATCGCTTTTAAAAAAAGCTACCCGATACTGGACGGCAATGTAAAAAGGCTGCTGGCTCGCTTTAAAGCAGTGTACGGGTGGTCGGGAAACAGTCAAGTCAATAAGGAATTATGGTCTATCAGCGCTTACCTGACCCCCGTAGAGAGAGTTGCTGATTACACCCAGGCTATGATGGACTTAGGCGCATTAATCTGTACGCGAAGCAAGCCTGCTTGTGAAACATGCCCTCTTAAAGGCCACTGCCTGGCCAGAATTACCGACAGTGTACTTCTGTTGCCAACCCCCAAACCACGCAAAACATTGCCCGTTAAACAACTTACTTTTTTATTGCTGACTGATAATTCCGGACAAATATTACTGGAAAAAAGACCCCCCACCGGCATCTGGGGCGGCTTATGGAGTTTACCGGAATTTGACTGCATTGAAGCGGCGCGCAACTGGTGCTTGATAAAAAACATGGCTATTGTTGACCAAATGACCCTTGCAACCAAGCGCCATACTTTCTCGCATTATCATCTGGACTACACGCCACTGCTTATTGAAACCGATAACCCTATAAATATTGTGATGGAAGCCAATCAAACTGTCTGGTATAAAGCCGAACAGATTGATGAACTGGGATTAGCGGCACCGATTAAATTGCTGCTACAACAGAAATTAAAATACGAGGATAAAAATGACTAGAATGGTGAAATGCGTAAAACTGGGTATAGAAGCGGAAGGCTTTGATGAGCCACCGTTTCCAGGCCCCAAAGGCCAGGAAATCTATGAAAAAATTTCCAAACAAGCCTGGCAGGAATGGCTGAACAGACAAACCATGCTGATTAATGAAAATAGACTGGCCAGTTTTGACCCAAAGGCAAGGGCCTATTTAGCGGAAGAAAGAACCAAGTTTCTGTTTGAAGGCAATAACGAAATGCCGGAAGGTTATGTACCGCCAAAACTCTGATCTCTGGATTATAAAACCGAAGCAATAACAGAACACTGCATTGATTTATTATTCAGAATCAAAAAAACAGAAGGGGGCAGTAAATACACCCCCTTCCTGAATTAAAAGCGTTTAAACACCGTCTTACTTGGCGCAGACCACCGCATATTCTACTTCGAGTATCTGAATGGCTTGTCTATTTGGATTGCCGCCTGCCGCTGTAGTTGAATCCGCCGCCCCGAGGAATGTCAGGATTTTACCCTTCAAATCAGCAACGGTTCTGGGATTATCCTTTACCTTGATATCGTATGGTGTGTCTATTTGATACTTATCAAGGGCCGGCTGATCATTAGGATTAGCCGCTATCAACTTACCGAGTAGCTGAAAAATAATCTTATCAAAATGGAGAACCGGCAATCCGACAGTTCCAGCGGCTGTTGGCGGACAAGTCGCAACCGCAGGCACTCCCTTCCCATCAATCGGTGGAACTGCTGCCAAAGCTTGAGCGGAAAATAAAACAAAAGCGGCGACGCTTATCGGAAACAATAATATTGAACGTTTATTCATGACTGCGAACCTCAAATTAGTAATTAAATTGAATGTTTTTCAGTAACCGAAGGGGAGGAAAAAGCAACATGCCAGTCACCGCCCCTAATATTGATTGCTTGCTTAAAACAGTTTATGTACCGTCTTCTTACTTGGCGCAAACTACCGCATACTTTACCTCAATGATATGAATATTGAGTCTATTGTCATTGACTACCGGCGATACTAAATCGGCTGCTCCCAGAAAGGTAAGAACTTTGCCTTTCAGGTCAGCAACTGTTCTGGGATTGTCCTTTACCTTGATATCCAGCTCAGTGTTAAGCGGCACTTTATCAAGCGCCGGTTGGTCGTTAGGACTAGCCGCTACTAACCTACCGGTTATCATAAAAATAATCTTATCAAAATGGAGAACCGGCTGAATAACGCCGGTCGCTGTTGGTGGACAACGGGCGAATGCGGGTACTCCCTTGCCGTCAACCGGGGGTACTGCCGCCAACGCTTGTGCAGAATATAAAACAAAAGCGGCGACGCCTATTGGAAAAAATAATATTGAACGCTTGTTCATGATCATGACCCTCACTCAATAATTAATAGTAGTGGAACTGGACTTTAAGAATATAGAAGGGCGACGAAGTAACGTTTCATTTACGTCTCCTCGCCCCAAACCTTCTCCCGGAGAGAAGAGGGGATAAAATGTCGTTTTATTAGCCAAGCAGCTAAGTTATCTATATAACAACATGGCCCAGTTATTGCGCCGATATAGGAAAGATCAAAGTCGACACTTCCCTAAGGCGCACAGCTAGGCTATTCAAATAGAAACAGTTTGTCAACAAAAACAAGCAGAAATCGAAGCCAAGTCCATGTTAATAAATACAAACAACCTAACAGATTGATTTATAATGATTTATAGCAGTCTAAAAACCGCTTTACCGACCTTTCTCATCGCGGTAACAAAGTTGCCTGCTACCTCACTATTCCGCTGAATTTAGACAGGTCAAAATCATTGACGGGTACTGCACCCACGCTAAATCTAATCATACGCCACCGACATTTTCTCTCTAAGCTTCAAAAAACGCTGATACCGGGTCATTGAAATTTCACCGCTTTCTGCCGCTGATCGCACGGCGCAGCCTTTGTCTTGGTCATGCCGACAATCATTAAACTGACAGTGATCAAGTAAGTGCTGAAATTCGCGGTAACCGTAAGCCAGTTGTTGCCCGGTGAGTCCCGCCAGTCCGAAAATTGCAACGCCGGGGCTATCGAGTAAATCCCCGCCGTCATTCAAATGATACAAGGTTGTCGCAGTGGTAGTGTGACGTCCATGTTTTGTCGTTGCCGAAATGGTATTGGTTTTCAGCTCTTTATCGGGAATGAGCGCGTTGGTTAACGAGGATTTGCCGACACCGGATTGCCCGGCAAAAATACTGACCTGATCCTTTAAGGCCCGCTTTAATTCATCCAGACCGGTTGCAGAAGCGGCGCTAACCCGATACAGCGGATACCCCAGCTTTTGATAATCGAGCAACTCTTTTTCAATACTGTCCGATTGCAGTAAATCGGTTTTATTCAGCACCAAAGCGGCGTCGATATCCCTGTTTTCACAAACAGCCAGATATTGGTCTATCAACAGAAAATCGCAAAACGGCTCAACGGCAAAGACGACAAAGACAGTATCAATATTGGCGGCAACCGGTCGGGTTTTACCGTTTCTGGACGGCCTAGCCAGCAATGAACGCCGGGGCAATATTTCTTCTATACAACCCTGATCGGGTGATGATTGTGTCCACAACACCTTATCGCCGACGGCGACCGTTTCCAGCCGCCGCCGGGTTTGGCAAAGAATAATTTTATCTGCATGTTCAACCGCGATGCCCTGGCCCAAATGCGCAACAACCAGGCCTTCAATAAGCGCCGCCACTATGCTGCGTGTATTTTGGTTTCTAAATGCGCTATGCGAATAGCGGCAGGCGGGTGACTGTAATGAAAGGCTGAATACAACGGATCGGGTGTCAAGGTACTGGCGTTTTCTTCATAAAGCTTCACCAAACCGCTAATCATCTTGGAGGCTTTGGCATTATTTGCAGCAAAGTCATCGGCTTCAAATTCGAATTTACGTTGAAAGTAGGCGCTGATAGGCTGCATGAAAAAAGTAAACGATGATGAAACCAGTATAAACAATAATAAAGCCGCGGCATTCGACGGCTGTTCCACGCCCAGGCCGTTAAAGAACCATGGCTCGTCAATCAGCCAGCCTAAAATCGCCAGACTAATAAGGCTCATAACCGATGTTGCTATCAGCATTTTGATGACATGCTTGCGTTTGAAATGCCCCAACTCATGCGCCAGTACCGCTTCCAGTTCCTCCTCGTCGAGCGAATTGACAAGGTTGTCGTAAAACACGATGCGCTTGTTGTTGCCGAGACCGGTGAAGTAGGCGTTGCCATGGCCTGAACGCTTGGAGCCGTCCATAATAAATATACCCTGGCTGTTGAAGCCGCAACGCTCAAGCAATCCCTGAATCCGGTTTTTCAAAGACCCCTCTTCCATCGGGGTAAACTTATTAAACAAAGGCGCGATAATTGTAGGAAACAACCAGCTCATCAATAGCGAAAAGCTGATCAGGATCGCCCATGCGCATAACCACCACAATGAGCCGACACTGTCTATCACCCACAGAATCAAGGCCAGCAAGGGCAGACCAATCGCAGCCCCCAAAGCCAGTTGCAGCAACTGATCCTTGATGAATTGCTCGACCGTGCTTTTATTGAAACCGAATTTTTCTTCAATCACAAAAGTCTGATACACGCTGGTCGGAATATCCACTAACGTCATGATAAGGAAAATGGTAGCAACCGCCCCGACGCCTGCCATTAAAGGCGATGCGACCAGTGACGCCCAATATTGAAAAGCCCAGTTGACAACACCGCCCAGCGTGAGAATCAGCAGGGCAACCACACTGATAATGCTGTCTATATTACCCAGCTTGCCCTTTTCAAGCGTATAGTCGGCGGCCTTTTGATGGGCCTCTAAAGAAACGGTATTTTTGAACGCATCGGGTACAGCCGAGCGATGGCTCGCCACATAACTTGCCTGGCGTTTGGCCAGCCAAAAGTGCGTTCCCGAAGAAATAATAACGGCGATTAAAAAGATAATTGTAAAGGTATTCATGATGATGAATTCGTTAGGTTTATATTAAAATAGGCCCGAATTAGGCTTAGAGATTTGCCAATGCTACACTAACGGTAACATTATTAATATATCGGAATAACTAAATGGCACAAGACGCTCAGCATCTAATTTGGATAGATCTTGAAATGACCGGACTGAATCCGGATAGCGATTTGATCATTGAAATTGCAACAATTGTAACGGATAAAGATTTGAACATTCTGGCGCAAGGCCCCGTATTGGCGGTACATCAGTCTGATGAGGCGCTGGCGGCAATGGACGACTGGAATCAGCAGCATCATGGTCAATCCGGCCTGATCGACCGCGTTAAAGCATCCACCATTGATGACAAGGAAGCCGAGCGCCGGACCATCGAATTCCTCAAACAATGGGTACCGGAGAATACCTCCCCCATGTGCGGCAACAGCATTGGCCAGGACAGACGTTTCCTGTATCGCTATATGCCCGAACTGGAAGCCTATTTTCATTACCGTAATATCGATGTCTCAACACTGAAAGAACTGGCGGCGAGATGGGCGCCCGAAATAAAGAAAGGCTTCAATAAAGTAGCCTCACATCAAGCCCTCGATGATATTATCGAATCGGTTGAAGAGCTGCGCTATTACCGAGAACATTTCATAAAGTTCTAACCATGAATCAACTGTTTGCCGTTGCACTGGGCGGCGCGTGCGGCGCGGTGGTGCGCTTTTTAATGTCGTCAGGCCTCTATCAATGGCTGGGTCGCGATTTTCCTTACGGCACCCTGGCGGTTAATGTAGTCGGCTCCTTTCTGATCGGCTTGCTGACCGAAGCCCTGATCCTGCAACGCATCTCTTTCGGATTGGAGTACAGGGCGGCCATCCTGATCGGCTTTATCGGCGCATTCACAACCTTTTCGACGTTTTCACTGGAAACCCTGTACCTGATGGAACAGGGCAACCTGACCAAAGCCGCGCTAAACGTAGTCATCAGTGTCGGCGGCTGTTTATTTGCCGTGTGGCTGGGCTTGCTGGTGGGCAGATCCTTATTTCTCTATTCAGGCGGCGTCATACACTGGTCGGGCGGCATCATTCCCTACGCGCTGATGATAGTCAACACCATAGGCGCATTCCTGATCGGCATTATCGCAACGATCCTGTTGCAAAAAGTAGCGCTGCCGCTGGAATATCGCGCTGCAATGATGGTCATCATGATAGGTACTTATTTAACCCTGTCGGGTTTATATTTAATCCTGTTTTTATTGGAACAGGGCTTTTCATTTGAGGCTCACACAACAGTCATGCTGGGTGTTTTTGTCGGTAACGGCTTGTTGTGTAGTTTGGTAATCTGGTTCGGGCTATTGGCGGGTAAGCAGATATGAATACAAAACCGGTGACTATGGCCAGAATCTATACCCTGGAAGGACAGGACCAGTTAAATAAAACCCTCGATATTCTGCACGATGAAGAAAAAATCTTCGGCGTCACCATTCTCAGGGGCATCGCCGGCTTTGGCGAAAACGGCGAAATACATACCTCGTCACTGCTGACTTTATCGCTGGAATTGCCGTTAATCATAGAGTTTTATGATGAACCCGAAAAAGTCGCAAAAGCCATCCAGGTGTTAAAAACAAGGCTTGATTTAAAACATATTGTCAGTTGGCCGGCGTCGGCTCATATTGATTAGTGCTTGATTAATTATTATCCATTTACGCCGAATAATTCGTAAAAAACCGTTATACGCAAAGCCGGTTTTATAAAACCGGACCAGCTCAATGATACAATTCTTTCATTTCCACCATTTTTATAAAGGTAAAACACCGCCATGCTAGACCCGCGTTTATTCAGAAGCGATCTCGATTTTGTTAAGGAGCAGTTGGATCGCCGTTCATTCAATTTTAATCCTGAAGCCTATGCAGAACTGGAAGCCCAGCGCAAAAACGTCCAGGTCAGAACCCAGGAATTACAGAATGAACGCAACAGCCGTTCGAAAGCCATCGGCCAGGCCAAAGCCAAAGGCGAGGACGTACATCCGCTGTTGGATCAGGTTCAGCATCTGGGCGACGAACTTAAAGAAGCGGAAGCGTCATTAAACCGGATTCAAGCCGAAATGGAAGGCCTGATGGAAGGCATTCCGAACATTCTCGATGAATCGGTGCCGAACGGTAAAAGCGAAGAGTTTAATGTTGAAATCAGCCGCTGGGGCGACCTACCTGAATTTGACTTTGAAGCCAAAGACCATGTTGATTTGGGCGCCAAGCACAAACAGATGGATTTTGAACTGGGCGCAAAAATAGCCAGCAGCCGCTTTGTGGTGTTAACCGGAGCACTGGCACGATTGCAACGGGCCATTATCCAGTTGATGCTCGACACTCATACCGCCGAGCACGGCTACAGCGAAACTTACGTGCCGTTTCTGGTCAACGCCGACAGCTTGCGCGGTACCGGGCAATTACCGAAATTCGAAGCCGACCTGTTTAAAGCCGGCGAAGACCCTGCGCTTTACCTGATCCCAACTGCCGAAGTACCGGTAACCAACATCGTCAGGGATGTGATTATCGACGCCAAAGACCTGCCGCTCAAGTTTGTCTGCCACAGCCCCTGTTTCCGCAGCGAGGCAGGCGCTTACGGACGCGATGTGCGCGGCATGATTCGCCAGCATCAATTTGAGAAAGTAGAGATAGTACAAATCGTCAAGCCGGAAGATTCCGCAAAGGCGCATGAAGAATTGACGCAACACGCGGAAACCATCCTGCGCAAACTAAACCTGCCCTACCGCAAGATGTTGTTGTGCGCAGGCGATACCGGCTTTTCATCAAGCAAAACCTACGATCTTGAAGTCTGGCTGCCGGGGCAAGGCGCCTACCGGGAAATATCGTCCTGCAGTAATTTCAAGGACTTTCAGGCGCGCCGCCTGCAAGCGCGCTGGCGTAACCCGGAAACCGGCAAACCGGAACTGGTGCATACCTTGAACGGTTCCGGTCTGGCGGCAGGCAGAACGCTGATTGCGGTCATGGAAAATTACCAGGATGCGGAAGGACGGATTCGTATTCCTGAAGCCTTATTGCCGTATATGGGCGGCTTGGAGATGATTGGATAAGGTATTTTTGTCCACGAAAGACACGCTTATCACGAAAAAACCGTCACTACTCACCCCCAGCCATCGCTGCTATCGCTGGTTCCCAAGCTCTAGCTCTCATCGTTATACACAACTGTCGTCATACCCGCCGGGAAGCGGGTATCCAGTGCCATGGATGGTAACTTTGAACACATCCCTGTGTTCTGGATTCGCTAACGCGGTCTACGGCTCCGGCAATCCATGCCGGAATGACGTCCTGCTATAGACTTGTGTATAACGATGAGAGCTCTAGCTTGGGAACCTAGCTCGGGAAGCTCTAGCTTACCAAAACCTGTCCCGGACAGGAAGCTAGGGCTTCCAAGACCGCATTCCCAAGCCGGAGCTTGGGAACGAGCAAATCTTTTACATGGATTACTCAGTTGGAAATTTGACATTTTTTTGCTTGAGGATATATAGAAAGCACTATGCGACGGAGAATCCCACTATGACAAAAGAAAAAGATTATCTAAAAGACACACTTGATAATGACGTTTCTGCCATTGTCAAAGGCATCGACCGGGATGTGGAACGCGGGGAAGACATTCTCATGCTGGGCCTCGGCATCGTCATGCTATCCTCGACTTTCGCGCCGGTAGCGCCGCCAACCGTTATCTTGCCGCTGGTGGCCCTGACCTTTGCCATCACGTCAAGTCTTGCATGCGTGAATTATCAGAACATGGAACGTAAGCTCGCCGCGTCTATGGCCCGTCTGGAAGTCCGTGAGCAAGCGATGTTGCGACCGATCGCCGCTGTTTTTAAAGAACACCCGACACCACCGCTCGCCGATTCTTTCAACCCGTTAAAAAACCTGAAACGAACCTGGAAAAGCGTGATGGGTGGCATTTTAATCAATCCGTTCTGGATGCCCATCTTTTATGTGATGGGCATACAAATCAACGAAGAGAAAAACTTAGGCATTTTGAATCAAGCCATTATTCGCATTGAGCAAAAACTGCCCTCCTGATCTGCAATTAATCTTCTGTCGGCGGCGGCCAATAAATCCCTAAATACTCACGCCGCCAGATTTGCCCGGTAGCGGCGCGCTGTTCGGGGGTCGTGTAAAAATAGCGGTATAACAGCGCACGTAAATAAAGCGGAGGCTTTTCGGCAAAATCATTATTACCCAACAATGCCAACACCTGCGGCGAACCCTGCTGCAATTTCGACATAAACCTGGCAAACCATGAATCGGCTTCCGGTCTTGCCATCGCGGCAAACCACATTTGCCAGTCCAGGCGGGGTTGATGGGGAATATTCCAGCCCAGCTTTTGATCCAGATTCACCGGCTTGTATTTAAACTGATAAGTCTGCCAGTGAGCGCCGTCGTTGGAACCCTGGACAATGATTTCATTGCGCTCGGTGGTCATGACCGCAAACGGGCCGTAATTGTTGACCAGAGAAAATGCCGACGTCATCCGCACCAGCGCGGTTAACGGCGCGACCGGCATCTGCCGGACTTGAGATATCCAGATATGCACGGCGCAGGTTAACAGCACCAGACCCATCCAGACAGCGGCGCAAGTATGAGCAAGCGGGCCGGGACTGGCTTTCTTTCGCGCTATCGCGACAACCAGCCGCACCGGCAAGCGGCTCTCAACATCGGCGTCGTCAAATAAAAACAGGCATAACAGGATGGTCAGCAAATTGAAAAAATTATAATTGCCGGTCAGGATAATGCTCAATTGCAGCGCGATAAAACTCCAGGCGGCCACCAGTCGAAACCGCCGTGGCAAAAACACGAAAAAAGGAATAACCAGCTCGATAACCAACACGCCGGCAACGCACAACCGGTTGAACCAATGCGGCAAATAATAGGCGTAGTACGCCAACGGCGAAGGCAAAGGCTGAGTCAAGTAATGATAGTTCAGCGCCGTTAAATTGGCCCAGGACGGATCGCCGCTGGCCATCTTGACGACACCGCCCATGAACATAAAGCGGGCGCACAACAAACGGTATAAAAAAACAATGAATCCCGAACCCCAGGTTAAAAATATCCCCAGAAACCCGGCTTCCAGCAAAAAAACATCCCATTGAAAAGCGGTAAAATCCTGTCCCGCTACGGCAATCGACAAGTACAGACCGTAACAGAGGATTAACGCTAATCTCTCAAAAACCGCCAGCAGCAGCAAAACCGACGACGCCATCCCGGCCAAACAAACCAGCTTCAACGCCTGATCGGAAGCATCCAACCAGAACAAGGTCGGGAATACGCTGAATTGCCTATCGGGATAAATCGCCGCTATTTCTTGTAATCTGGATTGAATCGGCAGTATCCCGTTATCACCGATCAAACCCTCAATCTGCACCGCCATCGACGTAAACGCCGCAAAGTAGATCAGCGCCAAGCCGCGCAAAAAAAGCCAGCTCAGCAGATAATGGTTTGATTTAGCGTACAGCTTGCCGATTAAAGTGATGAACCATTGCGGACTTGACTGAAGAAGCATGGACTTAATCTCTTTCTGTAAAAGATTTTCAACAAGTTGATATTGACCCGATCGACTGATCATGATTGGAAACAACAACTCAGACGGCACTATTTGAGCAGAAAAATATGAAAATAAATATAAGTGCAAATATAAATCCGGAATAAGCCGTTATACTTTGATTTTTGGCCGGATATTAGAATCCACTGAAGAATAGCATTTCATACCTTCAAATGACCTCAAACAAGATGCGTGTATTATTGATTTATATCGTTATTTTGGCTTTTTTAAGCCTCAATCCCTGGTTGCACCCCGACTCCAGTCCGGCTATCGGCGCTATTGCCTGGGACAAGCTCGACCATAGCGCAGCTTATGGCGGGTTGTCGGTGTTGCTTATGTGGGCATACAGGGAATACCGGCAACAATGGCTGGTTTCGCTGACGGTATGGTTGGCAGGGTCGATGATCGGGGTTTTGTTTGAATATTGCCAGCTTTGGTTTACGTCATCGCGGGAGTTTTCCTATTATGACGCTGCCGCAAATGTCTTCGGGGCGTTGGCCGGTGTGGTTTTGTTTTGGGGTTACCGGTTTGTTGCGGTGAAGCCGGTTAAATAAACAGTCGCGCTGGTTCCCAAGCTCCTGCTCTCATCGTTATACACAAGTGTGGTCAAGACTTGAATGTAGGCCGGAATAAGCACGGCCGGCGGTAGCAAGGGCGTGTGTTTCCGGCATCACGTAACTTCGAAGTGCCGGAAACGTCTGTCCTGCGCTAAAGCGCGGACAGCCTTATTCCGGCCTACGTCGAGTTATGTATAACGATGAGAGCTCCTGCTTGGGAACCAGCGCAACTTCGTGATCTTCGTGGTGAAAAATGCTTTTAACCTGATTTTGGATAAAACTTTCACAGCTTCTCATGCTTGGGAACCGGATGAATCATTAACTCTTAACTACTTTATCCGGGTTTTGTTGCTTAAATAACAACTTGCGCAACTCTTCCAGCAGGATCACCGACGCGGCCACGCTGGTCGCAATCAACCAATCCAGTTGTGTCAATGGCGTCGTATGAAAGATGACCTCGGCGGGCGACCAGTGAATGACCAGGATTTGCAGCCAGACAACGCCGAACACCGCCAGCCACATCATCCTGTTGGCGAAGAAGTGACCATTAAAGGTGCTGCCTTTTTCAGCTCGGGCATTAAATACATTAAACACCTGGAACAGTACAAAGGTATTAAAAGCCAGCGTTGTCGCATGATCGGGCGTACCTGTCAGCAAGCCGTAATATAAAACCATCAGTGTGCCGACCGCCATGGTCAATCCGTAGGTAAACAAATTACCGAAGCGGCGCAATGACAGTATGCGTGCTTCAGGGTTGCGCGGTGCTTCCATCATGCTGCCGGTGCGACAAGGATCAACGCCTAACGACATGGCAGGCGGGCCGTCCATGATAATGTTGATCCACAGCAATTGCACCGCCGTAAACGGCACAGGCATGCCCAGCAACGGTGCGCAGGCCACAGTCAGGATAGCGCCGATATTGGTGGACAATTGAAAGCGGATAAATTTAACCATGTTTTCGTAAATACCCCGCCCTTCCCTGATCGCCTTGACGATGGTGGCGAAGTTATCATCCGCTAATATCATGGTTGCCGCTTCCTGGGCGACATCGGTGCCGGTAATTCCCATCGCGATACCGATGTCGGCGCTTTTCAGCGCCGGGGCATCGTTAACACCATCGCCGGTCATCGCGACGATATGACCGTCTATTTTCAAGGCTTTTACAATACGGACTTTTTGTTCAGGCGCAGTCCGTGCGAAAACGCCGACCGCATTAATACGCGCAGCCAGCGCCGCATCATCCAGGGTAGCCAGTTCGGTGCCTTCCATTACTTCCCCGACCAAACCCAATTCCCCGGCAATCGCTGAGGCCGTCACTTTCTGGTCGCCGGTAATCATCTTGACAGTGATGCCTGCCTGTTGGCAGAGTTTGATGGCCTCATGCGCTTCGGCTCTGGGCGGGTCCATCAATCCCACCAGTGCGACAAAAATCAGGTTCTGGATGTATTGGAACAAGTTATTGTGGTCCAGTGAAGTTGGCGCCGTATCCGTCCCCTCATCTGTTCCTATCCTGAGACTGGTAACGGCGACACCCAACACCCGCAAGCCGGTGCTTGCCATCATTTCATTGTGCTGCAAAATAGTGTCCGGCTGGATGGCGACCGTCTGACCGTTCTCATCGATCATGGTCCGGCACAGCTTAAGCAATATTTCCGGCGCGCCTTTAATGAAGACTTTTATCTCTTCGCCCTGAGTGTGAAAGGTCGCCATAAATTTATGCTCGGCATCAAACGGTATTTCGGCAATGCGCGGTGTTTTCCCAACAACCTGTTCCTTGTTAACGCCGCCTTTAGCGGCAAGCACCAGCAAGGCATTCTCCATCGGATCGCCCAGCACCTGTTTGTCTTGTAAATGGCTGTTATTACACAGCGCCAGCGGCAGCAATACCTCCATCAGATCAACCGGAGACGTGTTATCAACGGGTGAAATCTCACCGGCAAGCTCATAACCTTCGCCGCTGACCTTAAAGCGGCGGCCTTTATAGAAAAGTGACCGCACCGTCATTTGATTGACGGTTAAGGTGCCTGTCTTGTCCGTGCAGATCACAGTAGTACAGCCCAATGTTTCGACGGCGGCCAGACGTTTGACGATGGCGTGTTGCCTGGCCATGCGGTGCATTCCCAAAGCCAACGTTACCGTAACAACCGCAGGCAAGCCTTCCGGGATAGCGGCTACCGCCAAGGCAATAGCGGTGAAAGCCGTCTGTATCAGCGGCTCACCGCGCCACAGCGCGCTGGCAAACAAAACCACAACCACGCCGAGGGCAATCAACGCCATGCGTTTACCCAGACTGTCCAATTGTATTTGCAAAGGCGTATCGCCGTCTTCGGATTGCGCCAGCAGCTTCGCCAATCGTCCTATCTCGGTTTCCATACCGGTGGCGGTCACTACCATTTCCGCGCGACCGCGGGTAACGGCATTGTTCAGGTACAGCATGTTATTGCGTTCGGCCAGCGGCACCGACTTATTGGTCAGCGCTTGAACCTGTTTATCAACAGGAACCGATTCACCGGTCAGCGATGATTCATCGACTTCCAGCGAGTAAGCAATGACGATGCGACCATCCGCCGGTATCTTGTTACCGGCTTCCAGAATCACAATGTCGCCGGGTACGAGCTGGTCGGCGGATATTTCAAGCGTATTGCCGTCACGTCGGACTTTGGCTTTTAATGCCAGCATTTTTTTCAGCGCCGCCAGCGATTTTTCGGCCTGAAATTCCTGGTAAAAACCCAATAAGGCGTTAATAACAACGACTACCAAAATGACGATGCCGTCCTTTATATCGCCGATAGTGGCCGCCAAAATAGCCGCTATAATCAGCACCAGTATCAGGAAACTTTTGAATTGCGACAGCAGCAAATGCCAGGCCGGGCGAGGCGGTTTCTCGGCAAGCAGGTTGGCGCCGTAGCGTTTCAGGCGAGCTTCGGCTTCTGCTTGGCTTAAGCCGCCGGCAAGCTCTGAAGCTTGTTCATGCAGCACTTGTTCGGGGGACAGATTATGCCAGTCTTGTTGACTTGTCGGGCCGACAGATAAATCCAGTGTTTCCTCCGGCTTCTGTTGCTTTATCCAGGCTTGCCAAACCGACAGCAATACCGACAAAATGACCGGACCTAAAAACAGGCCCACCGCACCAAAAGCGGAAAGTCCGCCAAGCACCCCGAACAACACGACAAGAAAAGGCACCTTGCCGGCGCCGCTGATGATAATGGGACGAATCACATTGTCGACGGTGCTGATCGCCAGGAAACCCCAAAGTAATAAGCCGACACCGGGCCAAATCTGGCCGGTCAGTATCAGCATGATGCTGATAGGCAACCAAACCAGCGTCGCGCCCATAGGAATTAACGCCAACAGTGCGGTAATCGCACCAAACAGCACGGGTGCTTTTACACCGGCTACAGCGTAACCGAATCCCGCTACGATGCCCTGCCCCAGCGCGGCAATGACCAGACCGTAAACCACGGCTCGCGTCGTGTCCCCGGCGGCTTGCAGATAAACATTCTGGTATTTGCCCAAAAAATGGATAAGTCCAAGCCGTAATTGCCTGATGACTTCGTCACCATCTTGAAAACAAAAAAACACCGTCACTAAAACAACGCCCAAGCGTACAACGTAATGACCGATACCGCCGAGAAACTGGGCAAATTGCCCCAGCCATTGTTTCGCCCAATTAACAAATTGCGCGGTGACACCGGCCTGATCACTGTTTAGCCGATCGATCCAATGCTGCAAATAATTGCCCAGCCAGGGAATGCGGCTGACAAAATCAGGCAGTCGAAAAGGCCCTTGCGCCAGGTTATCTACCAGGGTTTGATAAGCGATTTTGATCTCATCCTGCAACATGGCGACAAACCAGAAGACGGTCAAAAAGATCACGGCTGAGATAATTGCAGTCATCACCGCTGCGCTGAGGGTAGCTCTGCCGTCAAGCTGATTCCTGAGTCTGCGATACAGCGGCCACATGACATAGGCGATAATAATCGCCCAGGTCAGTGCGAGTAAAAACTCGCGCAGCACCATAAAACCCAACAGTAACAGGCCCGTTAACAAGATACCGGGAATGAGAAATCGCATGGGCGTCTTGGCTAATAAATCATTCATATTGCTTATGTATTCGAATTAAATAATGCATAAAGTGTATCATCGCGTACTTCAAAGAAGATGTGCGACAAATCAGAAAACATCAGGTTCCGGCACGTTGTCGCAAGTCCTCGGGCATATAACTACGATCACCCAGCACTTCCAGCATAGGCCCGTAGACGCCGAACTTGACGACGCTGACAGAGGCTGCAAGCGTATTGATGCGATCCCGGTAGCGACCGACATCGATGCCCAACAGACTGCATAAAATAATGCGTATCGTGGCTTTGTGGGAAACCAGCAGAACATTGCCGCTCTTGTATCCTGATTCGATTTCGGTGATGACGGATAGCGCACGAGCCGCTATCTGAATCGCCGTTTCGCCGCCCGTCGGCGGATTCCAGGCGGGATCGGTTTGCCAGCGGATATAGTCCTGTTCGTAGTGATGATGTACATAATCCAGCTCTTTATCTTCCCACTCACCATAAGCGATTTCCCGCAGTCCATCCCTTAGCTGCATAGTCAGACGCAAGGCGTCGCACAAGGGTTGCGCAGTCTCGACAGCGCGTTTCATAGGGCTGACGTAAACATTCGTCCAGCTCATGGAACCGTACGCATCGGCGAAAGCCTGCGCCATTCGCTGTCCTTCCGGCGTCAAACCGGGATCAAGCGCTCCGCAAAATGAGCCGCGTCGGCTGTACTCCGTCTCGCCGTGACGCAGTAAATAAATTTTCAGACTCATGTTTAAAATCTCCTTGATGAAGGCGCTGCGTTTAAGGAATGAAAATTAAATAACTTGAACATTTTATCCCC
>SXGU01008932.1_pt1 | contig 22418 bp, 19 predicted proteins | sample 3174531 | NCBI WGS metagenome assembly SXGU01 (sample SAMN11356863, study PRJNA531348) | freshwater metagenome | isolation source: freshwater sample F1-140 | place: China: Fuxian Lake, Yuxi | collected 2017-12-25
ATCTGCGCGATCATAATCTCCGGCTGAGCCATCTGAGCCAAGCCATTCATAATCAATGGCGCGCCAAGGATAAAGCGTGCTAGAAATAACCAAAAATCTTTAGAGATCCAGCCAAGGCAGGACTGCTCGATCATCGCGAGAGACCCATCCAGTTTATACAACGCCTGTTTCAATCCCATGATGTCCTTAGAAGATAAACGAATTAGATAACTCAGCCCGCGGCTGACACGTTATGCCGACCGTGAAAACGGTCTATTACCGAGACGTAGATAGAATTCAGGGGAACGGCGCTCAGTAATTCATTTTCACGTCGATGCTAACGCTGGGTTCCCTGACCTGAAATTCGGCCTGTTTGTATCGTGGCGGTCCACGCCGAATGGCATTGTTGGAAACGGCAACGCCCTCGTTAGGAATTGGAAAGGGGCCGCGCAGCAGGTCCAGCTTGCCGTTGCCATTTTCATCGTGGTATAGATTCATGGCACAGCCGCCGGGCGTCACATTCTCAAACCGCAAAACCAGTGTCTCAGCCGTCACCGCCACCTGGGCATTGCCAAAGACCTGTTTCGGATCAAGCCAAGTGGGCTCGCCGCAATATAGCGTCGCATACAGCATATTGCCGGCGCCTGCATTGACCCCATGAACCGTCACCATGACTGTTGCGGCCTCGGCTCCCAACGTCAGCATGGCCGCTGCGGCACCGACGCTGATCCATTTGCACCAACTTGATTTCATCATCCCTCTCCCATCGAATCCGCTCATGCGGTCGTTCCCAATTTTGCGCTCCGGTTTTCGCATGCGGCTCGGTGCGCAGGCAAACCGCCGAGCCATTCCACGAGAATATCGGCATACGCCCGCGCGTCGGCCTGGCTCATGAAAAAATGATCGGCATCGACCATGATCAGCTCGCGGCTTGGCGCTTCCGCCAGCGCTTCCCAGATTTGGCTGGCGTTTTCCGGTAGTGACACCGCATCGCGGCTGCCGTGCAGAACCAGCGCCGGCACTCGCACCGAACCTGCATGCGAAGGCAGATGAGTGTTCCCGTCGCCAGGCGCGCCGAAGACATTAACCAGCGTTTCGGCGGAAACCGTCAACGGTCGACCGCCACCCCATGGAAACGACACCACTTCTTTGCCGAACCCGTCCGCGATTCTGCTCCTCGCCGCTTCCAGAAAAGCATCGAAGCGCGCCCTATCCGCGTCGTTCCAGCGCATTTGCGCCTCAGCGTAAGGGGAGACGATGCCGCCTAGAAAAACCGCTCCCGCCACGTCCTCTGCCGCATTATTCGCGAGGTAGTATGCAACGCGACAAGCTCCCAAGCTATCACCCACCAGAACAATAGAGGACATTCCTCGGTTGCGCAGAAACGCGAGCGCCGCATCGATGTCCGCGATGCAATCTTCAAATCTCGCGAACACCATCCCGGTGGGTGACACCGCACGAGTATTGATGGCAAGCATATTGCAGCCAGCCCTTGTCAGACAGGCGGCAAAACTGCCAATGTCGCTCGGGCCGGCAAATCCTCCGCCAAAACCCGGTACATAAACCACCGCGATAGGCGAACTCTCAGCCGGCTCCCACAACAAGCCATGCAGCATTAATCCGTCTGCCGTTGGGTAACGAACAAATTCTGCAGGCAAGCCGCGCACCGTCATGATTTCAGACTTGCCAATTGCCCTAGTACCATGCCGCGAAATTGCGGAGGCAAGGTTTCCGTGACGTGCTGTTCGATAAGCGCCTCCGTGATAGTGGTCAAGCTTTTTTCTGCCGTCCAATCAGCGAATTTTTTCAGTGCTTTGTCGCGCATGAATGCCGGCGCGGTAGATATCATTTTGTCGAACATTGCCTTGCTGTTGCCTTCCCAGGTCAGGCTCGAAAGTGTAGACATGGACGTTCCTTTCTTAAGCTATCAATCGATAGTTCATTTAGCCGGAGATGGCTTGAGGCTGCTGAAATAAGCTGCAAATTCAGCGATATCCGTATCTGACATCGATTTGATAATCGGCGCCATTAGCGGGTCCTTGCGCTTTCCAGCACGAAAATCTTTTAGCTGCTTGACTAAATAGCCTTCCTTCTGCCCTGCGAGATTGGGCCATAGCGCATTGATGCTTATCCCGTTTCCCCCGTGGCAGGCGCTGCATTGCCGCGCCTTTTCCTCCATTGGGGTCACTTCCACAGGCGGTGATATTGCTGACGCCGACTCGAAGACCGCAGTTAACCCAACAGCAACCAGGAATGTGCGAACTTTCATCTGATTTCCTTATCATGAGCGGCGTGCCAACGCTCCAAATCTGTCGCGAAGGCAAACCGACACAGTACCCAATGTCTATTTTTTGTAGTTAACCGTAATCTTGTAGGTCATCGGTTGCCCTGGAGGGTCTTGTACGAAGACGATCTCACCCCGTGCGCCAGCGAACTTGCCAGTACCGCCGGTGACCGCCAGGTGCAGTGCATTATCCTGCTCGAGCGCCGTCAGATTCATGTTGCCGTGGGCAACAATTTGTCCTTCCTTAAGGATGTACGTAATCTGACAGGCAGCGTCAAACGGGCCGCCCGCGCCGATCACCACATCGCCCTTGAACACTCCTTTGGGGCCATGGTCGACGGTAAAGCACATGCCGCGCATCATCCCCAGTTCCTTGTTGCTCTTCCAATCAAAAATCTTGTTATTGAGAAAAACCCAGCCGCCAGCACCGCGGCCTTCGCCGATAGAGACGGGTTTGCTTAAATCATCAATAATCATGATTGGGTGGTTCTTCTCGTCATGCAGAGTTGACGAGAAAGTGCGCATACTTACCTCGCGCCAAATCAGCGTTTCCGCGCTTGCTTGCGCACTCAAGCCGGCAATCAACGCGGCACCGAAAATCAAATTCACTTTCTTCATTGCATTACTCCCTAGTAAAAATAAAACAATTAAAACTTCAAGTCAGAAACGTAAACTATTAGCCGCGCATCATGCGGAGGACGTTTAGCATGTTCAGTCGCAACAGATCGCGTGTGCCATCGCAGGGCTCGCCGACCCACGCGTCCGTCAAAAATTTGCCAGCATCGTATTCCGCGGCGACGCCATATCCGCCCAGAATTCGTACACATCGTTCGGCGTTCTTGATGGCGACATCGATGGCGAAGCTCTTGGCTGCCGGCGACAATAATGCGGCGGTGCCCATATCGCCGGAATCGGCCGCACAAGCGAGTTTCCAGACCATCAGGCGGGCCGCCTCCACATCAACCATCATATCGGCGAGCTTGAGCGCAACAGCCTGGTGATTAATGATCGGCTGGCCCCAGCTGATGCGATTCTGTGCATATTCGAATGCATATTCGAAAGCCGCCCGTGCCTGACCGACATAGCACGCCGCCAGACCGGCTGCCAGATAGGGGATAACCTCCATGAAGAACAGCCCGAAATTGGCGCCTTCCTCACCGATGCGGTTGGCCACGGGGATGCGCACGTCATCCAGATAAACCTCGCAATGCATTGCCGACTTCCAGCCGATCAACTCGGTTTTTTTGCCTACCGTAAGACCGGGAGTGTCCGCCGGAACGAAGAACATGGATGTGCTTTCGATCCCCGGTTTGTCCAGGTCGGTGCGCGCCATGATGAAGTAGGCCTTGGCTGCCCCGGCATTGGTCGAGAAGCCGGCCTTGCTGCCGTTGAGGATATAGTAGTCGCCGTCACGGCGCGCGAACGTCTTGAGGCCGATTTTGGGATCCTGGTCGGGGCAAAAGGCGTCGGCGCCCGAGACGTTGGACTCGCTGGAAGCGGACGCAAGAACGTAATCGTCCGCGCGCGCCATTGCGGTGAGCAAGCGCTTTCTCTGCTCGTCATTCCCCCCTTTGAGGATGATCATCGGCGAAGTGGCGCTTACATTGAAATAGGAGGCCGCGATAGCGACATCGACGGCTCCCAGTTCTTCCAATATCAGCACGAGATCCATCAGGCGTCCGCCAAGGCCGCCATACTCCTCCGGGATGAGCAGCTTGCTGAAACCAATGTCGGCGCCCTTCTTGTACAGATCGCGGCACAGATCCCAAGGCACCTGCTTACTCCGGTCCATTCGCTTGATCGCCTCGACCACGGGTTTGATTTCGTTGACGGCAAAGGCACGTGCCGTTTCTTGGTACATTCTTTGTTCTTCGTTCAGGCTGAAATCAATCATTACTTCCTCTCTTTGCTTCGTATTGCTGCGGAGTTGCTGCTCTTTTACGGTAATCCTAGTAATCCTGCGCCCGCTGGAGCTTCAGTGTTCCTTTGCGGATCTTTTCGAAGTTCAGACGCCCGCAATAGAACTCCTCATCAGGCTCGCGCGGCTCGATTCCTAATTGCATAAGGGCAAATTTGTAGGGTTCCGATTCCCAGTGATGCACCTTCATCGTCGGTTGGCGGACGTAGCCGCCGTTGCCGCCCACCAGCCACTGGTAGTACTTCATCAACGGCCAGTTGTAGGTACCCGCGCGCGCGCCCGGCATGTGGTTTTGCTCGAAAAAAACCCGCGCCGGCGTCAGGTGCCAATAGATTTCCCATGCCTTGTCGTGATCGCCTTCGCGCATCATCCGAAAATAATCGACTAAAAAAGGCTTTTCCGGCGACTGGAAGGCTTCGTAGGGTCCGGGACCGATGAACTGCTGCTTGCACGCCCCCCACATCATCGGCAAGAAGCGCTCGATGGGGCAACTGACCAGAATCTTGCCATCGACCCGACTGATGGCATCGGCAGCCAAGCCGGGATCACCGATTTCGGTGGCCACGACATTGTCGATATCGGCAAAGCGTTCGATCAGTTCTGGCGGATAACATGAGGGGTGGAAGCGCTCGAAATTGAAGTGCGGGCTGGGATGAATCGTGACCGCGAGGCTGGTCGCCTCGATCATTTTCTTTCCGGCGCGGTAAACCTCTTCCACGTCAGCCGGATAGAAGTTGGGCGGGAAACCCATGTTGAGCAACGACGCCCCCGCCTTCTCGGCGTGCCTGGCCAGCGCGATGTTTCTCTCGAACGAATCGAGCGCCAGATTTACGCCGACCAGGATTTTCCCCTTGGCCTCGTCGGCGACGATCTCGACAAAACGCTTGCACTCCTCGAACGTCAACATGCTCTCCGTGACGCACATCGTGGCAAAGAAACCGTGCCTGATGGCCTGCTGCACGTCCCAGCGTATCCCATCTTCATCGAGCTCCGACAAGTCCGGAGTAAACGACGGCATGGTGATGTTCTGGACGCCCACCAGGCTCTGCCTGGCCCACTCTTTCAATTCGCTCTTGGCGATCTTCATGGCATTTTCCTTATCTTTACAGGTCTTCGATGCGCTTGACGCGGAGCGTGCCCTTGCGCATCTTTTCGTAATTCATTTTCCCGTAATAGAATTCCTCTTCGTTCTCGTTAACATCTATGCCGAGCGCATTGAGGTGGCGTTTGTATGGTTCGGTTTCGCTCTTGTGGATTTTCATGCACGGCTGCCGGGTATAACCGCCATTTCCGCCGACCAGCCACAGGTAGTATTTCTGCATCGGCCAGTTATACGTGCCCGACATCGCCGTCGGGCCGTGCTGCTGCTCGAAAAACGAGCGGATCGAATTAAGCTTCCAGAATATCTCCATGCCCTCCTTGGTCTTGCCCTCGCGGATCATGCGGAAATAATCAACGACATAAGGCTTGTCAACGGATTGCATGTACTCGTAGCAACCGGCGCCGATCCATTGCATTTGGCATGATTGCCACATCAGCGGCAGAAAACGTTCCACCGGGTTGGAGATCAGAATCTGTCCGCGACACAAACGATGAATGTCGGCCACCAAGCCGGGCTCGCCGACCTTGCAGCCGACGACGTTGGGCAACTCGGCGAGCCGCGCCACCAGCGTGGGAGGAAAACCGGAATGGTGAAACCGCCCCAAATTGAAATGCGGACTGGGGTAGATGGTGATTGCGAGGTTGGTTGCCTCGATGATCGTCTTTGCCGATTCGTAAAACGCTTCCAGGTCGTGTGGGTAGTAATTTGTCGGAAAGCCCAGGGTCACTGAGTGGCAACCGACCTTTTCGGCATGCCTGATCAACGCCATGGTTTTCTCGAACGAATCGACCAGCAGCACCAGGCTAACGAGGATCTTGCCCCTGCCCTCGTCGGCGACGATCGAGACGAACCGCTTGATCTCGTCGAAAGTCATGCCGGTTTCAACCGCGCACAAAGTCGAGAAGAAGCCATGCCTGATGGACTGCTGAACGTCCCAGCGGATACCGTCTTCATCGAGTTCCGACAAATCTGGGGAAAACGACGGAAACGCGATATTTTCCACGCCTACCAAGTTCTCCTTGGCCCAGGCCTTCATTTCCGATTTGTGTATGTTCATACTCATGATCGATTTCCTGTTTGATGGATGAACAAAATTACTTGCCCCATTTCCCCATGCTTTGCAGGCCGAAGTCTCCGCGCGTCAACTGCGGCGCCGGTACGCCAAAGCCCTTCAGATAGGTGCTGTGACTGTCGATGTGATCTTTCGCCAGGAAATCGTTCATAACCATCATGCCCATCTCCGGGTAGAAAGCGAACGACTGGTCGATGGTACGGAACAGCCGCCCCTTCAGGTCGTAGCTTTCCGTGGCGAGTATAAGGAAGGTCTCCTTGTCGACATATACCTTGCGGCTGCTATAGACGAAGTTGTTGTCGAGTGAGGTCAACTTGAGGACATACACCGGACGGCGTTCGAATTCAAAGTTGATGAATTCCTTCATCACGGAGCCCATGGTTGTGCTGCCATCAAGCGTATAGCCCGGAACAAGGAACTCGCGCTCCTCCACGACTTCGAACTTGTAGGGAAAGCGCGTCGGTGAAATCTTCTGATTGAAGCCGTCGCTGTCCTCGTAGATCAAATCCTGGCCACCCATCGTGTCCTGGGTATCCGACGCCGATAGCTTGCGGATGCGCCGCAGACCCGAGATGTAGATCATGAACTGACTATCCTTCTCGATGTCCGTATAGCTTTGCAGCGAGACCACGTTGCCATACACATCGCGCGGCGAGAGCGATGCCGTCATGAAGGCCATGCTTTCCCGGCTTTCCTTGGCGCGTGCGTCGTACCATCCGAATGGCTGCTGCAGCAATCGCCCTTGAGTGCGCAGATAATGGGTCAGATTCTGACCGTCGTAGTCGACCTCAAGCTTCTTGTTGAAAGTCATCGCCCGCGCAAACACCATGTAGTTATCGGAGTTGAGGTAGCGTTTCTCCCAGTTGTACATGATCTGCATCGCCTTGTGCGGCCCCGATGGAACCGGGAACGGCAAGCCACTTACGTAGCTCTCCTCGACGAGATAGCCCTTATCGTCCTGCCTTGTCTTGCCGGCATTCTCCTTGGTCGCCTTGCCGATCGGCAGCGCCCAGAAATATTGCCGGGTCGGCACCACAGTGAACTTGGCGAAGTTGCCGACATGCGGCGGACCGCCCGCGCGCATGCGGTTATAGTGATCGGGAATCATCAGCGCCTTGAAAGGCAGGCGGTCGCGATCCTGCCATGTATAGGCGCCAGGTTTGATCTCCGGCGCGATCTTGCCGACCACGTCGGGCGCCTTGAAGCCGACGACGTCAGCCCAGACCTTCTTCATCTCTTCTTGGTTGAAAGTCAGCTTCGCGTACGCATCGGTCCCGATGACGTCCGCCACGGGCAGGTTCTTGATCAGCGGCGTCGTATCGTCGTATATCTTCTTGCGTTGCTGCAGTTCGGCGAACGACAATTTGACCTTCGGATCTGCGGCAATCGCGGGGATCGCCACGCCGACCACGGCAAGCGACATCATCATCCAACCCATATTCTTGAGTACGGCTTTCATGAAATTTCTCCTTGTACGGACAAAGGTGTACTGCCTGTTTAAAACTTGTACGTTACCTTGGCAAACAGATGGTCTTTGTTATTGAACACATGCATGCTCTTGCCCGGCTCGGAGCCGCCAAGGAACTGGGCTCCGACAACATAGCTGAGTTGGTTTGTTGGCGCATAGGCCAACTCCAGCCGTGTCCAATATGCCCGGTTGGTGAAATCTCGCAGGACGAACAGTTTCGGCAGGAGTTTGTCGTTCATATATGCGGTGCTCAACATTAATGAAGCCGAATAATTATTCCGCTCGAAGCCAACATTGCCGGGGCCAAGAACAACGATTGCGTCGTCCGGGAATTTGATGATCCGGTCGTAGAACACCTGTGGCGAAATGACGATGAAGTTGCGCGCATTAAGGGCATCGATCTTGACTTTCCAGTCAAGCCCAACGCCGCTGCGCCAAATGTCCCGCTTGTCGAAGGTGAATGCCGGAGCGCCCATTGCGGGGCGTCCGACGGAGAAGGTGCTGTCAAACGAATACAAGCTCTCAAGCCGCAATACGGGCGATACGCCACCCAAGGACGCCACCTTCAGCGACGTCAGGTCGGTAGCCAATGTAACGCCGAGGAATTTCTTTCTCGGATAGTAGCCTTCCACCCTGTGATGTTCGATGATCGAGCCATCGTTGGCCACTGTCAGAACCGGCGCGGTTCCCGGTATATCTCTCGAAACAGGCAGTTTCTCCCGTCCGTAGAATGCATTGAATGTCGCTAAAGCTTCACCGATATTGGCTTTGATGCGGAAAGCGTGTTCCATGCCATCGCTGCCGCTCGGCTTGGTCAGGTTAAATTGCGCATTGGATCCCACGCGCGACTGCAAAGGGGGACCAAAGGTCACACCGGGCAGGGGAGGAATCGCGCTAGTGGCAACCGTCGGCAAGTACGAACCGACCGGGAACGGGAGCGGGATGCCAAACGCGTTCGTGGCCAACTGACTGTAGGTGCCGGTGGGGCTGGGCGAAATGCTGGGTCCCCAAACTCCACCTGCGTCATTGCCGGTTTCGCCAGGCTGGCTGGGTATGAATTGCACATTGGGGTTGAAGACGTATTCGAGTCCGAGGTCCTGCAGCCAGTCGGGTTTATTCTTTGGATAGTACTCCCCGCGGATAAGCCAGGTCGGGATGACGGATGTCTCGAATTCGACATCGGCGAAGCCGCGCCGCTGGTCAACCGGGTTAATCGTGTCGATGACCTGCTGGCCGTCCATTTCCCCCCATTTCACGACCTGCTTGCCGATGCGCAGCATGCTGTTCTCGCCGCTGTAGGTCATGTGCAACTCACGCAGGACCTGCCAGTTTTTGTTGTCGAAGCGCAGATTCTTGCCGGACTGGTCGAACTCGCGCGCGCTCCAGTTCCAGTTGTCTCTGGCCGAATAGATCAAATCGCCCGTCGCCATGAGCGCGCCATAGAACTTAAGGCTGTTATCGGGCTTGTAGTCCCCTTCTATCAAGGCCGTCGTGATGAGAGAATTCACGCCGCGCTGAGTGTCATAGGCATTGCGCAGCCCATAGCTCATGCCTTGACTGATGTAGCCCATCACGTTTGCCTCGCCACCGCCTAACTGAAACTCCGCGGCGTTTACCGGTAGCGCGCTGGCAGCGATGACAGCCGCAAAAAACGTCTTCTTCTTTCTTGACAATCGGATCATTGTATCTCCCCCCTTTTTTGTTATCGTCTGCAACCGACAGTACAAATTACAAAAAAGCCTCCTTTGCCATTACGTGGCAAAGAAGGCGTCGTTACCTCCAGACTTGGTCATGCGATCACCAACTTGTATTACCGCAGCTTCACGCCTTCAGTGGCGTATGCCGTTCCCGGCCACAGATGATCCAGTTGCTCCCCTATGGCACTGCCCTACCGCTTGCTACCCTTTAACACGGCGCCCCGCGCATGGCCGCCAAAATTCCAAAGATTCGCCCCGGGTCGGCAACCGCATTACGCCTTCCTCGACCGAGGGTAACGCGTCATTTGGCGCAGCACGTCATCCTTCATGACCCAATGGTGGATCAAGCCCATGGCCGCATGCCCGATCGCCAGGGCGATTAACGTGAAAGCGCACGCGCCATGAAATGCCTTGAGCATCTCCCTTGTCGCCTCGTCCTGCCTGTCAATGAGGACCGGCAAAGAGAACAGGAATGGAACATCCTTCCCAGCCGCCTGCGACATTAGCACTCCCATTACCGGCACAGCCACCATCAGCACGTACATCAGGGCCTGAACAATTCGCGCTACCCGACGTTGCCGCAGGCTCACGCTATGCGGCAGCGCGGGGGCCGGATAGCCTATCAGGCGCCAGGATAAGCGTAGCAGCACCAGTACGAGCGCGACCATGCCGAGCATCTTGTGGGCGCCGAAAATCTGAACTTTTTGCGCGCCGTCCGGCATCCCGCCCATGACGACCCCCATCACGATTAAATCCAGGATCAGCAGGGCTGCGATCCAATGAAACAGCTTGGCGACGAGCCCATAGCGATCTTGAGCATTCTGCAATGGCATCGTTTTCTCCTTCGACTAGACTTGTTGCGCTTTTACCGTCCCTTGCATCGAGGTCGGCCGGTAGGATATCTCCTGTTGCTTTGCGCGCTTGAGCAGGAACTTGGGTTTGAGGACGTAAATCATCAGCGGATGCAAGGTAATGGCGAGTATGACGTTGGTCGCCATGATCACCGCCAAAAAGAATCCCATCTGCGCTTGAAACTTCAGGTCGGAAATAAAGTACCACGACAGGATTGGCAGGATGGTCGTAAGCGCGGTGAAGACAACACCCTTGCCCGACGTACGCACGGTCTCTATCAGGGCATCTCGCCAGTTATCGTTCCGCGACAATTCCCATGTCAGCATGGCGTAGATGTAGAGGGCGAAATCGACCCCCACGCCAACGCCGACGGCAGCGACCGGAAGCGTGTTGATGGACAACCCGATGCCCATCGCCGCCATAAACGCGAATGCCACCATGTTGGCGATGACCAGCGGCGCGGTCAGCATGACCCCAGCCAGCAACGAACGGAAATAAAGCGAGCAAAGCAGCAGGATTGCTGTCAGCACAGCGGCGTCGATGATGAAGTGCGAGCGTCCAATTTCGTCGTTGACCGCCATTTCCAGCCCGACCCGTCCACCGGCGAGAAGAAAGCGCCCATGCGAAGTCTCCATCGGGTGATCCTTGAAGAATCCGTAAGCGGCATCACGAATGCGCACGAGATTATCGGAGGTATGGTCCGAAAAAAACACGGTGATCTGAGCGCGCTCCATCTTGCTGTCGATAAAACGACTCACCGACCCGCGCGAAGCGTTTTCGCGCACATAGCCGATAAGCGCGGTCAGCAGGCTTTCGTTGCGCGGCGTTTGGTACCACATCATGTCGCCGTCGTGAAAAGTCACGTTGACCATCTGGGTCAGGTTGATGACTGAAGCCGAGGTCTTGTAAATGTCGGGCAGCGTCTGGCGCATGTGACGCGTGAAAGCCTCGAACGTCTTTAACACTTCCGGATCGTAAACCGATCCCTTGTCTCCCTCGTAGAACAGCATCAGGCTGTCCGACGAGGCATCGAACGTCTTGTCAATGATTGCCTGGTCGCGATTATAGGAATGACTATCGAACAACAAAGGCGTGCCGGGCGTGGGGTCGCCGATCTTGAGCGAATTCATGTTCCACGCGCTAAAGAGGAGCAGGCCGGAGCATGCGGCCACCACAATCCAGCGGCCTGGTCCGATGGAAAACTCACAACTCTTCTCGCACAGCCGGTCGAACAAGGAGGGGTGGGAATGCCTTTCTTCCCAGTCATGCAATGCCTTCCGCATGGGCAACAGGCTGCAGATTATCGGGGTGAGAATGCCGCACAGCGCAATACTAGCCATCCAGACGCTGAGAATGATCGCCACCTGGTTCATCAGGGCGATATGAGCGAATAGAAGCACCAGAAAACCTATCGCCTCGGTCAGCACGCAGGCGATGTTGGGCAGCATGGTCTTGCGCATGGTCTCGTAGCAAGCCACTGCCGCACGATGAGACCCCTTCTGATACTCCTCGAAGTAGCGCTGGGTGATCTGCACCGAATGGCTGATCATGCGGGCGCCGACAAGGAAAGCGAGCACGTACAGCAACGGGCTGAAATTGATGCCGCTCCAGCCAATGAAGCCCAAGCCGATAAGCGTGCAGATCAAGCTAAAGCCGATCGGCGCCACAATTCCCGCTGGCGACCGGAAGATCAGCCAAAGCATGGCGAGGCAGATAAACAGACTGGCCCCGAACACAATGAAGATTTGCGGCTTATACGAATATACCCACCCCATCATCACCGGAAATCCGACGGCATGCACTTCCATTTCCGCGTCCGTGTATTTCTTCGACAGTTGATCGATCAGCGTAAATACCCGGTCGTAGGAAATGTTCTCTTTGAACTCGGTCATGACCAGCGCTGCCGAGCCGTCCCGCGCAACCAGCGAGCCGTTATAGGCCGGGTTGGAAAACACATCCTTCTTTAGCTGCTCCATTGCCTGCTCTGTCTGTGGAACATCCGGCCACATCAAAGGCTCGACACTGATTTCACCTTTCTTTTTGGTTTGGATCTTTTTTGTGGAACGGCTAGCGATCGACACGGTGAGCGACCGATACACCTCATCCCACAACTCGAGCTCTTCCGTCATTTTTTGGATCCTGGTGAGCCGCTCGCTAGTGAAAATGTCTCCGTTCTTGGCCTTCACCGCGATCACCACGGTGGATCCGCCGCCGCCGAATACCTCCGAGAAGCGTCCATGCAGGTGCAGATAGGGATGCGTGAAAGGGAACATATCCTGCAGAATGACTTCACCCTTGATCCGCAGCGCGCCCATCCCGAAAAGCACGGAAAACAGCACTAAAAAGGTCAGCACCGCCACGCGATAGTCAGTAATCCAGCGCGCCAACTTGTCGGTCCGTCCGGACTGCTCCTCCGGATTGACATCGGAATGGTTGAGATTCATATTGTTCATTTTCCGACCGCCCGCCAAGCATTTGCGCCGGCATCACCAAGATAGATAGCTCCCTGCCAGCCGACAGCCGCAAAGCCCGACGGACGGCGCGCAAGACGATATAGCCAGCCATAGTTAACTGTCGGTTCGGCCTTGGCATGCTTCCAGGTATGGCCGGCATCGGTCGATACCATCATGATGCCGTTGCCCGCTATCACCACGCTGCCGGACGACGATGCCGAAACGGCGAAAAGCTGTGTCTTCGGCGCGCCGCTGTTGATTTCACGCCAAGTGGCGCCGCCGTCCTCCGTTCGCACGACATAGCCGTCAATCCCAACTGCCCATGCCGTACGGTTATTGACTGCATGGACATCGAACAGGAAGTTGCCGCCGACAATCTCACCTGTTTGCTCCGACATTCCATAATGGCCCGCCTGCCGGACCCATGTTTTGCCGCCATTCGTCGTACGAAAGATAAAGCCGTATTCGCCCACCGCCCAGCCGGTATTGTCGTCGGCGAAGGACAAGGACTTGAGTATGAAATCGCCGCTGGTGAATTGAATGGTCCACGTGGCGCCGCCGTCGCTGGTGTGCAGAATGTGAGTGTGCTCCCCCACGGCCCATCCCACTTTCGCATTGCGAAAATGAACGCGCGTCAGAAATAAACGAACAGGGCTGCTCTGCTTGACCCAGGTTTTGCCGCCGTCGGCGGTATGAATGATCGTGCCTTCATCACCGACAGCCCACCCATTATTGGCGTCGGCAAAATGAATGCTGGCCAAAGTGTAGTCGACCCCGGTCCGCTGACGCAGCCAGGTCCGTCCGCCGTCGCTGGTATGCATCACGGTACCCCAGCGCCCGCTGGCCCAGCCGGAATTGTCATCAACAAACTGCACGTCAAGCAAGTCTTCGGTCAGGGACGATGCAGCCGCCGCCATCGTGGCGAAGCTCGTCATGAAGAGGGCCAGCAGGACGACAGCCCTCGGCAAAACCCTCCACGAATTAAGATTGGCACACCACATCGCGTCCACTTTCTCCTGTTACCGTCCCGCTTCGAAGCAGGATCATCGTTTTTGGAATTACCGCAACTTGCCTGAATATGCAAAAAAAAAGCCCCCCCGCCATTTGGCGAAGGAGGCTTCATTACCCCGGTTTCAAATTATTTATCTCGGATGTTCAGATACTGCCTTCCTATGGCAAGACATGTCAAGAGCCACTGCAATAACAGTTGGCCGTTAGCCATAACAGTTAGCTATTGCTCTTTGGTGAATGCAAGCTTGCTTGCGCGGCCCGGAAGGCATCTTTGCAAAATCACCTTGCTCATATTATCGAAGGTCGACATTGGCGTGTGTTCCATCTTGAGCTATCGGGCATGTAGAATCCTAGGGAGAACTTGTTATCCTTGAGGGAAATAGCGGCCATGTCTCGGACTGATTTGCGCACGTCGATAATCGCTTATCTGAGCAACCATAATGTCGCCACGCTTGCCACCCATGGCCCCGAAGGGCCGTGGGCGTCGGCGGTTTTCTTTGTCAGCCAGGAGCTGCGCCTCTACTTTCTCTCCGCGCCCACAACCCGCCACTGCCGCAACCTCGACAGCGACCCGCGTGCGGCGGCGACGGTGCAAGAGGACTATGCTGAATGGAAGAAAATCAAGGGTGTCCAGATGGAAGGGCGGATATCGCGACTGGAAGGTCTGGAGAGCGCTTTCGCCGCAAGCCTGTATGCACGCAAGTTCGCTTTTGCCGACCCTGGCCGTGCTGGCGGCGCCATCGCTGCGGCGATGGCAAAAATTGCTTGGTACAAGCTGGAGCCGGATACCGTTTACTTTATCGATAACTCGCTTGGCCTTGGGCACAGAGATCGGCTCGACCTCAAGGACGACAAGCAGCGATAAGCTGAACGCGATTCAAAAACTTTTGCGTGCTTGCTTTATCAATCATGGATTCCCCATGCCGTCAGATCATGTTGCTCTTCCCTTTCAGACCGCGTAATCGTTCCAGTGCGCCAGCATGTGTCGTGTCGAGCGCAACGTCACCGCGTGCAGCGTGTAAGTCGGGCTGGTGCCGCTCCCGGCAGGAAATAGGCCTGAACCCGCCAGCACCAGGTTCTTCACCTCATGAGCGCGGCCATACGAATCCGTCACCGAGTCGGCAGCGCTCTGTCCCATTACCGTGCCGCCGATGAGATGGCTTCCGACGGGCGTGCCGTTCCAGATGTCTGACTCCTTGGCCCCTGCCGCTTTCATGACGGAATGTCCTTGCGCGACCAGATGATCCCATAGCGCCAACGTGTCAGCTCCAAAACTGTGAACCAAGCGTGCCCGCGGCATGCCATCCACGTCTTTATCCGGCGCCAGTTCAACGCGATTGCCGCGCAGCGCAATTCCACCGGCGAATCCGGCCATGCTGGCAAGATGCTTGGTGGCCCGGCGCATGAATCGGTGCAGGTCATTGCCGAACAGATCGGGACGGGTGGTCGCAATGCCGAGCAGATCATTGGGCTTCATCGAAGGCGCAATCTGCCATTGGTAAGGGCCGTATGGGCGCCCTGCTCCGGTGAAATCACCGCGATGCAGGAGCTGCCCGGCATTCACGCCACGGTGGTTTTCAGTTTCCTCCGCAAACAAACCATACATCAGCGCCAGAACATCCATGGTGATGTAGGCGCCGACCAGGCCATTGCGATTGGACAGGCCCTGCGGATGTTTATCGGACGCGGAATTAAGCATGATCCGTGGGTTTTGCACCACCGAGGCGGCCAGAATCACCACTTTGGCGTACTGTTCCCTGCGCTCGCCCGCCTCGACATACTCGACTCCTGTCGCATGGCCCTTTTGCGCATCCGTCAATACCCGCGTCACCCTGCAATGCGCACGAAACTCGGCGCCTGCCCGCTGCGCCTGCTGGAAATAGGTGACGAGGGGATTGGCCAGGGCGCCGGTCGGACAGCCGGCCTCGCACCAGCCATCGTACATGCATGGCGCGCGGCCCTTGTAAGCGCGCGAATTGACAATCAGCGGCAGGGGGGCGGTATGCAGCCCCATCTTCTCAAAGCCGCGGGCAAGTATCCTTCCCTGCGCGAAGGTCTCCAGTGGAGGCATGGGATAGGGAGTACCCGGCGGTCGCCAGATTTCTTTCCGGGCATCGCCTGAAATTCCGACATCTTCCTGAATTTCATCGTAGTAGACACGCAAGTCGTCATAACTTATTGGCCAATCCAGGCCCTGGCCATATTTGCTTCGCGTATGAAAATCATCGGGGCGCATTCGAGGCCAAGTGCCAAAATGATGCAAGGCCGCCCCGCCAAAGCCTTCGCCTGTTCCATGGTTGTGGGAGAACGGGTTCGTCCCGCCCCGCTCCACCGGCGTGCCGCCCCATTTCAGCCGTCTCGCCCAGATCTGCGAACTGACCAGGTCGTCTAAACTCCAATCATGCCCGGCTTCCAGCACCAGCACCTTTTTTCCCGCCTGCGCCAGTTTCGCCGCATAGAGGCAACCGGCGGCTCCCGCGCCGACGATGAGGGCATCCACGGTGCCTGTCCCTTTGCGCTTGGTGGTTTTTTTCGTCATTCCCGTTACTCAGCTCCCGTCTACCTTCCCAAGGTTGGCATTCACCGCATTCATTGCGGCGGCGATCTGCTTGCATGTATCCATGGCGCTCATTGTTTGCCAAGTCTCACTTGCTTTCGTAGTCGCTCCAATGCGACAACATATGGTCCGCGGTACGCATGCTCAGGGCATGGACCGTGTAGGTGGGACCAACCGCGCCGGCGCTGGGAAACAGGCCGGCGCCGGCCACCACGAGGTTGCCGACATCATGGCAGCGTCCATAGGAGTCCGTCACCGAGGTCTTTGGATCCGAACCCATTACCGTGCCGCCGGCGATGTGCGTGAATACCGGTGGAGCCGACCAGTATTCCCGGCTGCCGGCTGCTTTGAAGATCGCCTTGCCTTGCTCGACCGTGTGAGTCCATAGGGCCATTGCTTCGTCGCTCAAGGTATGTACGAGGCGCGCCAGAGGCAGTCCGTAACCGTCCTTGTCTTTTGCCAGTTCAATTCGGTTCGCATCATCAGGGACGCACTCGACCACCGCGCTCATGCTAGCCATGTGCCGTGCCGCGCGCGCCATGAAATCGTGCAATGGCTGACCGATAATATCCGGCCTGGTGGCCGCGATGCCGATGAGATCGTTAGGTTTCAAGGCGCTGCCGATAAGCCATTGATTGCTGCCGAATGGCCGGCCCGGCTGTTGCTTGGCATAGTCGTCCTGACTGATAAGCTGGGCGGCGCCAGTTCCCATATGGCATTCCGTATCTTCGTCGAACATTCCATAGAGAAGCGCGATCGAATGCACCATCAACGACTTGCCGATCATTTCGCTGGAGTTGGCAAGCCCGCGCGGCTGCCGTGACGACATGGAGTTCAGCAGGATGCGGGCATTCTGGGTTGCGGCGGCGGCAAGCACGACAACGGATGCCTGCAGTGTGTTGAGCTTGCCCTCGGCATCGAAATATTCAACGCCGGTTGCGCGGTTGCGATTGTCAGCGAGCACGCGCGCGACCGTGCTATAAGGCTGAAAGCGAGCGCCTGCCGCCTCGGCTTGAGGCAGATAAGTGGCGAGCGGGTTAGCCAGCGCCTGAATCGGACAACCAGCATCGCACCAGCCGTCGTTAACGCAGGCGGGACGTCCACGATAGGCTTCGGACAGGATGGCCGCTGGCGAGGGGGCGGTCCGGATTCCCAGAGCCTGAAAGCCGCGAGCCAGGATTTCGCCCTGCCGGAATACCTTGAGAGGCGGAAGCGGATAGGGATCTCCTGGCGGGCGCCAGACCTCGGCCACGGCATTTCCCGAGATGCCCACCTCGGACTGGACTCGATCATACCAAGGGCGCAGTTCTTCGTACGAAATGGGCCAATCGCGGCCACGCCCATACAGCGACCGCAAGCGGAAGTCTTCAGGATGCAAACGCGGCCAGCCGGCATAGTGATGCAGCGCCGCGCCGCCAAATCCTGTGCCGGTAACGAAGTTGTGGCCAATAGGATGCTTACCGCTGGAAAGCACCGGTGCGCCGCCCCACTTCAACCGTCTCGCCCAGATCTGCGAACTGCACAGGTCTGCGTTAGTCCACGGCGGACCTCCCTCCAGCACAACCACGCGCTTGCCAGCGGCTGCCAGCTTGGCGGCGAACACGCTGCCGGCGGCTCCGGCGCCAACAATGACAACGTCAGCGGCATCATGCGACCTTACCATTTTGATGGCGGCATGATGTGGGCCATGTAGGGAACGCCTAGCTTGGCGAATCCCTCTTCCGTGCCGTAAACGACATCGACGGCGTCGCTGCGCATGACGAAATAGAATAGCGGGGCGGGAATCCCCTTCCAGCCGGCCGGATTGCTCTGCCCCATGGAACGGACAATCGCCATCGACTGTTCAGCGGTTAATTCCGAGAAGTCCTTGCCATGCAGAGTGCGGCTGGTCGACTCCAGGCCCGCCAAGCCCGCTTTATAGAATCCTGCATAGGGTTGCGGCCAGTCCATGTAACGCAGCATCAGCAGGCTGTCCTTCGGATCAGCGGCGAGATGATGGTCGATATAATGCGCGATGCCGGCCTCCCGCGCGCCGGGCAACAGCGTCTCGGCGAAGGATTCGATTACCGCGACTTCCGGCGGCGAAAACACTTTCATCGGCACCGCCGCCGCCCTGGCCTCGCTCGGACTGATCAGCGCACTGATGCCATTGACATTAATGGCCAAGAACAGCATGCCTGTTTTTCTCAGTAATTCGCGTCTATCCGTATCCATTTGATCCTCATCCTCTAGGCTTAAACCGACGGGGCCGGAGTGCCTCGGCCTATCTCTGAGGCGCCATGCCTCGCTTGCCGCGCCTCCCGCCAATACAGCAGTCTTGCCAACGCCGGACTGAGAAGGATGGCGCACAGCATGCTGAACAAGAACATCACCGTTAGCAATATTCCCAGATCCGCCTGATACCGCAATGGAGAGAATGCCCAGGTGGCCACGCTTACCGACAGCGTGGCGCCGGTGACGATGACCGCTCTGCCGGTTTCCCGCAGCGCCATGCCATAGGCCTGGTGGAAAGGCATCCCCTCCTTGTGCCGCAATTGCAAGAACCGCGAGAAAATATAAACGCCATAATCCACGCCAATGCCCACGCCCAGGGCGGTTACCGGTAGCGTCGCCACCTTGAGGCCGATATCGAGAAAAGCCATCGCGGCATCCGCCAACGCTGTCACCAGCACCAGCGGCAGAATCACGCAGACCGTCGCCCGCCACGAACGCTCCAATCCAAGGAATGTGGCGAATGCCACGGCGATATAGACCCAGAAGAGCATCGGAACCTCAGCCGCCACGACGGTTTCATTGACCGCGCCGACCACTCCGAGAGGACCTGCGGCGAGTTCAAACCGTGGCGATCCTGGATTCTTTTCCGAAAAATTCTTGACGGTGTCGAGCAGACGCGTGACGGTTTCCGCCTTATGGTCAGCGGCGAAAATGTAGATCGGCATCACCATGCAGTCCCGATCACGCAAGCTGCTGCCTGCCGGGACGTTATCCGCCGCCAGTGCAAGTAGTCCCGGGCTCTTTTGCAAAGCGAAGTGCTTGGGGTTGCCTTCGTGCAAAGCCGCATTGATGCCCTTCATGACAGAAGCCAGACTCACCACTCCCTGCACTCCGGGAGTATTGGCCAGTTCCATGCCCAGGCGCTCCATGCGCCGCATGGGCTCGTGTTCGAAGCAGGCATCTTTGGCTGCCGTCGCGACAACGACCATGACATCGGAACTCAAGTCGAAGCGGCTGACGATAGCCTCGATGTCCTGGTTATAGACCGAATCTGGATACAACTCGGAGGCGCCCGCCTGGGTATCGCCTACGATCCGATGCTGACCAATCACGGTTGCAACTACGCCGAGCGCCAGGGCGCCTGCCACCAGACCCGAGGCCACACGCAGATCGGTGGTCTTTGCGAGAGCGCGCCACAACCATTCACTGCGCGTCAACACGTTTCCGGGCTGAACTGCTTTTGCCGGCGACTTTACATAGGTCAGCAATACCGGCAGCACGGTGAGCTTGCAGACACCAACGACGGCAACTCCGGCGGTGGCCATCAGTGCGATGTCGCGTATCACACCGATCGGAATCAGCAACAGCGTGCCAAATCCAATGACATTGGATGCCAGGGCAGAAATTCCGGGGGCAAAGAGATTGCGAAAGGCATTGCGAGCGGCGTCCAAAGGCTGCATGCCTAGGGCCAGTCCTTCCAAATGCATATTCACCACCTGTATGCCATGACTGACGGAGATAGCGAACACCAGGAAGGGCACAATGGCCGAAAGGGGATTGATGCCCGCCCCCACGGCGCCGGTAACGCCCAATTGCCAGATGACGGTGGTGAGCGAAGTGCTAAGCAGCAGGAGACTCTTGCGCCACGACCCGGTGTACCACCACACCAGCATGCCGGTTACCAGGGCGCTGATGGCAAAGAATCCCAGCACCGACTGTCCGCCCTCGACAATGGCGCCAACCAACGGCGCGTAGCCGATGATATGGACTTGTATTTGCTCCGAGTCGAAACGCCTGCGTATTTCATTGAGCTTCTCCGCCACCCGCACGTAGTCAATCGGTTCGCCTGTCTGCGGATCGGTGTCGCGCAACTCGCCCACGACCATCGCCGCGGTGGCGTCGTGCGCAACCAGACTGCCTATGAGGTCGCCCCGCAGGACATTGCGGCGCACCATCTCCGCCCCCTCCGCGGTGGGCGTGTAGGAGGCCGGGACGACCGGTTGGGATTCCAGTCCGCCCTCGACGCTCTCCGTGTAGCGCACATTCGGCGTCCACAGCGATTTCAGCGTCGTACGGTTCACCCCGGGAATAAAAAATACCTCGTCACTGACCTTGCGCAGGATGTCGAGATACTCAGGGTTGTAGATGTCGCCTTGGCGGCTGCGCACCACCACGTTGATGCGGTTGGCGCCGGTGACATAGGCCTCGTATTTCAGCAAGGTCTGAATATAGGGATGTTGCCCGGGCACTTGCTTGCCGAAGCTGGCGTCGATCCTCAGATTGGAGGCCGCCATTGCGGCGGCAACCGTGACGATCACCCACAGCACCAGCCACAGACGCCGATGGTTAAAGCAAAAGTCTTCAAGCCATGCGGTCATGGTGTTTGCAATGTCAATGTATAGGTTGTCGGTGTAATGCGGCCCAGCAGAAGGACGCTGCCCGAGGATGTGGCTGCTGCCGCTGCGATGCCCCGACGATCGTCAATTTGCACCGCGGTGAAGCTTCGTCCACCGTTGCGGCTTGCCAGAACCGTCCCTTCCGCGCCTGCCAGGACAATATTTTTTGGAGTCAGGGCCACGCCGGCGCTCAACCCAGCCTTGGTACCGGTTTCAACCGATGACCACGAGCGCCCCTTGTCGTCCGAGCGAAACACCGTCCCGCGCATGCCGAACACGAGAACAGACTCCGGGCCGGGAACAAGCACTCTCCACAATGATCCCTTGTATCCTGTTTCGGTGCGTACCCACGTGGCGCCGTGGTCCGAGGAGATCAGCACCGACCCGGTTTCCCCTGCTATATACAACCTCCCTTCCTTATCGCCGCCAACTGCTTTGAGGTGCATTTCACCTTGGCCGACATCGCGATTGCGCCAGATTTTCCCGCCATCCGAGGTTTCCAGCAGAAGACCGAATGCGCCCACCGCAAATCCATGCCGGGCGTCGATAAAGAACACCCCCAGGAGCGGGTCGACCGCACTCTTGTCGGGCGTCTGGACAATCCAGTTTTTGCCGCCGTCGGCGCTATGCAGAATAGTCCCATGGTGCCCGACCGCCCATCCGTTGCCGTCCTCCACGAAAAAGACATCGGTCAACGTTTCTTCGGTCGGGGTCGTCAGTCGAGTCCAGCGCCGACCATTGTCGGCGGAACTCACGATCATTCCAAATTCACCGACTCCGACAACTCGTTTGCCGACCACGGTGGCGCCGAGCATTGGATATCGCCCCAACTGCTGGGCTGACAATTCCGCAGCGCGGGTTGGCAGGGCCATGACTCCCAATAAAATGGTCAGCCAAACCGCCGCGCCATATTCTCGAACCAATCTCCCAAGCGGCCTCTCATCCGGTCGCGCGAGGAGCTTTTTGTTGTAAAGGAATCTCATCATTCAGCGCCGGATCACTAAAGTTTGTAATAGGCGTTCTGATTGCACATGCCCGATGCAGGCATCGCAATCAGAATCGATCTGCTTTGCGGCTGAATGTCAACGCTGTCCCTGACGCAAGGAATCCGGCGAGAAGAAGGCTTTATTCAAATGCCCGATGTTGGCGAAGTCGTAATGACCGACCCACTGCTCAATATAGTACTTGTCGTCGAACAAGTCATAATTGGGCCGTACCGCAGGTACGCAAGACGGACGATCATACAAATTCACCACCTGGGTTTCCGCGGTGCGCCACAATTTGCCTTGCGCATCGTACATGTCAGCCAGGACGATCAGCCAGCTATCCTCGTCGATGTAGAAGGTGCGCTTGGGATAGATGTGCCGCTGGCCCGGCTTCACCGTGGCCTCAACCACCCAGACGCGGTGCAATTC
>SXGU01230147.1_pt1 | contig 22387 bp, 17 predicted proteins | sample 3174531 | NCBI WGS metagenome assembly SXGU01 (sample SAMN11356863, study PRJNA531348) | freshwater metagenome | isolation source: freshwater sample F1-140 | place: China: Fuxian Lake, Yuxi | collected 2017-12-25
ACAGCAGGGCTTAATAGTATTGGTATTCGTTGCTGAGGGCAAAGCTCATATAAATGATTTGAGGGGTCAGAAATGGGTGGGTTTGGATATAATTTCTGAACCAGGTTTTTTCGGCTTCAGTGGGCAGACGAATCAGGAACCGGCGGTAGGTATCACTAATGAACCCATCCACATCGGCCCGCATTTCTGTGTTGCTGGGTATCTCAACATCCGCGCGATTCATGAAGTTACTGAGCACAATCTCAAACGCCACCTGCTGGTCGCCAATCGACTCAATCAAATCGCGGATTTCGACCAGTTGGTTGGCCGACAACGCCCGCTGAAACAAATTAGCATAGAGTATGGAGATGTATTGCTCGATACTTTTTTTCTTCTTTTTACCATAGTTGACGCCCTCGACCTCTACCGGATTTACATCATAGACCACATACTCCTCTCGGCTGCAGGAAGCAAAAATGACACCCAGCAGAAGGATATAAAACGAACTACGGATTGAAATGAGCGTATTCATCGGAAATCAGAATATTGAGAAGCGTGGTATGAAAATTTCGATCGGAGTTGAGTTGAAGCAGGGCCGCATACAATTCGGAAGTCGATGGATCACGTGCCAGTAGGGTTTTGTAGGCCCACACTACCCAGCCCTGCCAGAATTCGCGTTGGGCCACTACAATCTGAATGTAATCGGATTTGTTGCTACCAGACCGACCAAACAGAGTAGAAGGCTGCGATGCATCCACCATAACATAGGCCCTTTCTAACTCATTCTGGGTTGGAAAACGAAAATATAGGTTGTCGAAGGTAGCGTTGATGAAATTGAATGAATTCATATTGATGAAGTCATAGACCGGATTATCCACCATTCGCGCACATACACTATCCAATGTGACACGGCCATAACGGTAGTCGTATTCGCTTTGCATGATCCGCTCGTAACGCGCCACATCCCTCCTCTTCTTATTGACCGCTGTGGTGTCGCCATTGAGTGAGTCGACTTGAATTCCGAACCGCAAAATTCCAATTTGCCCAAGAAGATAAGAATCACTCACGCCCTCCAGCAAGCGTACTTTGGTCATTTCATAAAACCGTCGGTTGTAGACCGACTGGTACGAAGAATCGCCTGCGGCCGGCACCGTATCAGATTGCAGCATCCGAATCCAATCTGTCCTGCGGGCCTTACTCAGGTCACCCGATCGCAAATACTGAACGTGTACCGTCATTTCCGAATCGACAGGTTCGCGCCCCAGCAAGTCGATGAACACCCGATTCACATAATTTTCCACCAAAATGGTCGGCACATCAGCATACCAAGGCGCGTTGTTGTCGGGCTCCACCTGAAGGCGCTCACGGGTGCAGGCCGAACCCGATGGAATGAGCAGACACAACAACAGCCATTTAGAAAATGAGGGATAAACTAACTTCTTGAGGTACATGAACAATGATGCATAGTGGAGCGACTAAAGTCAACAGCGCATTTTGTTTTAAAAATAATCAAAATCTACGAATAAATAAATAAAGTCTGTTTTCATCGAATTTTAATGCGCGTCATCTATCTCTGATGCTCGATAAACATGCGTGCGGTCGATTCGCCCATGATACGTTTCAGCAGCGCAAAAGGTGTTTCGCGCAGATCCAGGAGCAGGAGCCCATCCACCGCATTCCCGAAGTGCTCATCGACACCAAAAGCCAGAAAACGACCTCCCAAACGCACATAATGCTTCATCAGTGGCGGGATGCCTTTGCCATCCTTTTCCAAAACAGACACCACAAACGATAGGTGGTCGATTGACCGAATTCCCTTGGCCAGACCTTCAAGATCAACCCCCATCAGCTTTTTGGGCCATTTCGGGGGAATCGGTGCGCGCACCTGGCGCGCATTTCGCACATCGAAGTGATTCTGGCGGAGGTAATGCAGGATGAGCGCCTGCGATACAGGGTGAAATTGCGCAGACATACTCACCGGACCGAAGAGTATGGGGCGGGACGGATCTTGTGAAACCAATTGAGCAATCCCCTTCCACATCAAATTCAATACCCCACTGTGCACTTGATAATCTGGGGTGATGAACGACCGGCCGAGCTCTAATGCGCTGTGTAAACGGCGCAATAAGGATCCTGAAATTTGGAATAGGGTTTCTACATACCGCTGACGATGGGCTATTGCGCTGCCCATCCGATAGGCGCCCACCAACCGCCTCTGTTTACGATCCCAAACCAACAAATGGGTATAGAAATCGTCGAATTCATCCAAATCGAGTAATTTTCCAGTTCCCTCTCCTATGCAGCGGAAGGTCAATTCACGCAATCGACCCAGCTCAATCAGCGTATTGGGGATTTCAGAGGCTCGAACATGATACATGAAAAAATCACCCTCTCCATGAATGAGTGCGCCCGCAGGTAGGGCAGATAACTCTGAATCGATGACTGAAGGATCAACGGCAGGAGCTAAAGGGGCATCTAGTTGACGTCCCACAGTGACGGATTTATGATTCAAAACACCCTTCAAAATCTCCAACCGCCTGGGCAACAACCCAAAATGTTCTCCACAAACGCGGGTAGCGAGCCGTAAAAAGTCAGCGCAATACTGTCGTTCTGAAAACGACTTCAGTACACTGTTTGAAATCGGCGAACCTACGGCCAACTGAATTTTACCCTTATTCAACTTTGCCTGCCCCGACGATGGCTCTTCCGGGATGAATCGGGTACGAATCCTACCCAGCCAAGGTAGGCGTTTTGCGGGACGCAAACCAAAACGGATGGGAATCACCACCGCCCCGGTTTTTTTTGCTAAATCGGCTGCGTGCGGCGACCAGTTTGATTCATGGGCCCGGCGCCCGATACCGCGCATGTGGGTGTCGCCACCAGGAAACATGGCCAAACAACCTCCAGACGATAGATGCTTGATGGCCTCCCGCATCGCACTGCGATTCAATGCCTTTGAAGCTGAATTGTTCTCGGTGGATATCGGTAAAAGCGTATTCCCGACGCCCTCGATTTGAAGGAGTAGCGATGAATACATGAGGCGGGTATCAGGTCGCCAAGTCATAGACATCGCAGCCAAAACAATGCTCTCAATTCCGCCCATGGGGTGATTAGCCACCAACAAAAGGGGAGTGCCCGGAGCCGGCCATTCGATGGTGGGCGAAACCAATTCCCATTCGATTCCCAGCGTTTCCAAGATTTTAGAATATACGCCCAGATCGGTTATGGACCCTGTATTGGTAGCCAGCGTGTTGCGCGCCCTCCGCAAAGAATTCACTTTTCTGATTCGGCTGAGCCTTTCCAAATGCACTTGAATCCAACGTGGATACACCCCAGCCGATGACCACAGCTCACTCACTGAAATGAAATCCGATCTGCTCATGATTTGTTTGAAATCACAAGATAATCAAATCTTCACATCCGAATCAATGTCTATTGTTTTTTGGTAACGTTGAAGGGTTAGAATAGGCATCGAAATGACTAAAGTCGAAGGGTAGGCGACTGAATCCCTCCAATGCCAAACTATCTTTTCCTTTCAATATGATGCAATGTTGGGAAGTATGGTTGGGCGATAGACTCAAGCTGTAATATCGTTGCATATACAACCAAATGGCGTAGTGCCCATGAAGTTCATGCGAAAGGGCGATACCCCGACAATCGGAATTCTCCTCTTTATGCTTGAGCATTTGCACTACATGATTTAAATCGGATTGCAAAGAAAAATCCCGAACGGGCACATCTCTTTTCGTCCAGGCATAGCCAAAGCATCCCAAAACGCATACGGATACTCCAGCACTCAAGATGATATCATGCTTTAAATGGCCCCATTGATAGGTGCAGAAGGGCAGAGCGCGCAGAACAGGAAGGGTAGCGCAAGTCATGGCTAATGTCCACCAAGGATAGGATGGGATCAGATAATGCGGATGTAATTTGGGTGAAACAAAGAGCGGAGCCGTTGCACTGAGGGCCACAAGCATAAAGAACAATGCGTATGATCTTAAGTGCCGGTCATCCGATTCGTCGGCCCATTTTAATCGGTTGCGGTTCTTTAACCACCGCGATGTAAGATAACATACCAGCAGCAGGAGAACAGGTATAGAAAGCTCCTGAATAAAAGTCCACACCAGATCAATGCGCGTTCGCTCGGAGCCCACCTCATAAGAAGGTCTTTGTCCCGATAACACGGCATGAACTTGTCTTCGCCAATATGCCAGCATGGCGTCACGCAGGGGCGACCATAACCACCCCATCCAGGCTAAGGCGACCATAACAACACTTGACCAGGCAGTTACCCGCATCATATCGCTGCTCGGGCGCAGACGACATATGCCTAACAACATGGGGGCTGCCAAAGGGAACAAGGCTGGTGGGCCTTTGGTGATGAAGGCCAGCCCAGTAAACAAGCCCAGTCCGATACCGGCCAGGAAGCGATTTGCCCCCATGGCCGACCAAACCGCAAGGAAGGTCAATAAAGTAAGCAGATTCTCGAGCATAAATTGTCCAAGACCCCACAAAGGACCTGGAACAAGGCTCCACAAGAGCATCCACCAACCCCAACCATATCGATTCAGCTGACCGGAGATGTGCATTTTCCAGATGTAATAGAAGGCGATCAAAGTAAAAACCCCCATCAGGAGGGCCAAGATCTTTTCGGTCCATGCATGGTCGCCTAACCATCGAAACCACCATGACCCCATCCACAACATCAGCGGAGGATGCTCAGCAAATTCGCGATAAAAAGTATCGCTAAAAATCAACTCAGTGGACTGCCAGGGCAGTTGACTGAGGTTACGGGATATAGAGGCGTATAGAAGACCATCAATAAAACCGCCCCGCCCAAGCAGTGGCGGAATCAGGATGATGCATCCGATGGCCCAAGCGATCAGCGCTGGAATCGAAAGGATACTGGGCTTACAGAAGCGCATTTGCCCACGAAAATAGTTTAAAATGCACAGCGGATCTTTAAAGTGTGAGCAAATACCTATTTTTGTAGATTGAGTCTGTATGTTTAGTTGAATTCCTCTGTTGGATTATCGAAAGGAAACCCAATACCTCATGAATCAAAATTGGATCGGCCTACTTTTAAGCTTTGTATTTGTATTTGTAACAGAAGTTGTCTGGTCTCAAAATAGTATTCAAGGCACGCTTCGCTACGACAACATCCACCAAACGCCATTGGCGGGTATCCCCGTACGTTTACTGAATTTAGCCGGTCTGCCCGTGGCTTTCGACACCACGAACGCTCAGGGTCAATTTCTGCTTCAAGACTACCCTTCATCGACCTATACCTTTGTAGCCCAGATCGGCTACGCATGGGGTGGCGTGAACAGTACAGATGCCCTGAACACCCAACGGTCATTTTCAGGTCAGCAAATGTTCACCTCCTTTCGAAATCGGGTTGCCGATGTAAATGGCAATGGGGTATTGAATTCAACCGATGCCATACAAATCAGTAGGCGTGTTGGCTTGATCACAAGTTCGTTTGCCATCGGCAATTTTCTTTGGGATCCTACGGTGGTGATGGCGCAGGGTGTTGCCATTCAACGCGATTTTCTTGTTTTGTGCAGTGGTGATATCAATGGCAGTTATCAAATATCAGCCACTGCACCCCAATTGTCAATAGACAGCCTAGCAGCGGTTGGCTACAGCACCGTGGCTCGGGTTCGCTTTGATCAGACAGGAAGCGGCGTATTTGCGCGTGGATTATGCTGGAGCGCTTTGCCCAATCCGGATGTTAATGACAGTGTTTTGATTACAGGACGCGGAAGTTTCGGGTTTACCGCCTTTCCTCCCGGACTACTCCCCGGTCGGAATTGGTATGTAAGAGGCTACGCGCAAAACTCAGGTGGATTGTATTATACGTCGGAAGTAGTGGTGAACCCAACGCCGGTTGCCCCTGAAATGAGCACTGACTCTATTATTTACCTTTCACCGGGCCAGATCATAGCATACGGAAGAATAATCAGGGATGGAGGACAAGCGCTAACAGCCCGTGGATTTTGTTACGATACTTCAGCCGCGCCATCCTTATCGCATGGAGTGGTTCAGGTCGGTACTGCTGCTCAGGGTTTTGCTTTCGAAGCACCAATTAGCGGGCTACGAGGTGGCCGAGTCTACTTTGTGCGCTCCTTTGCAACCAATGCCATCGGCACTGGATATGGAAATGATTTGAGCATCTACACCCCACCCAGTATTCCAGAGGTAAACACAGGAACCGTAAGCGCGCTGTTCCCCTTTTCAGCGCAGGTAGGCGGACAAATTCCATTCGATGGAGGGAGCCCCATTTTGGCCCGGGGCATCTGTTGGACTTTGGGCAGACCCCCTACCATTGCGGATGACACAACCTACAATGGAACAGGAATTGGATCTTTCACAGGCAAATTATCGCGTTTATTACCGTCAAATACCTATCAAAGCCGTGCCTACGCCGTGAATGCCGTGGGGGTTGCATACGGAAACGTGGTGGTGGTAAATACACCACAAGCGCCTTACGCCTGCGGAACCCCGATCTTTGACACTTCGGGATACAGCTACCCAACCATTCGGATCGGCGGTCAGTGTTGGACAGCCACCAATCTGCGCGTAACCGCCTACCGCAATGGGGACCCTCTATTGAGTGGGCTCGATACAACAGCCTGGTCGAATACCCCACTAGGTGCATGGACTGTTAACCCGTCAGAACCCCAGTTTGAGGCAAATTATGGAAAACTCTACAATGCACATGCCGCGGCTGATCCGCGCGGATTGTGCCCATCGGGTTGGCGTGTACCATCGGATTCCGATTGGCAGGCACTCGTGCAATTTTTAGGACAAAGTGGCTACAACAACCTTGCTGCAGACTATAATGGCGTAGGATTTGCCCTTAAATCATGTAGACAGCTGAATGGAGGTGGGTCATCGGGTTGCGGCACGGCCACTCAACCACGATGGAATAGCCATAACATTTATTATGGAGGCGATGTTTTTGGCTTCTCCGCCTTGCCTGGAGGCAGCCTATCCAGTTCTGGAGCCTCTTTCTCAGCACCTGGGGGTAATGGCTCATGGTGGAGTTCGTCGCCCTCCGGAAGCAGCACTTGGTTTGTGCAGCTGAACTCATCTGGCGGTAATTTATCTCGGACTACCGGCAGCCGACAAAACGGCAGATCCATCCGCTGTGTACGCACACCCGACACGAGTATGTCGATTTTTATGCCGCCTGCTGTCATTACTTTGCCGCCCTCGGCCATAACCACTCAATCAGCACAAATTAGTGCACGAATTTCCTCTGATGGTGGGGCAGCTGTTTTAAATCGTGGATTCTGTTGGAACAACAGACCGATGCCCACCATTCAAAATGCCCAAATCAGTTTGGGACGTGATACCGGTCTGTTCTCGTATACCCTCAGTTCACTTTCTTTTGGCACATACTATGTGCGGTCCTATGCCGAAAATGCAGCGGGTATCGCATACGGAAACAGCATTCAATTCGCAACCTTATCGCCGCAGGGCGGAAATGCATGTGTTTCCGCTGTTGTGTCTGACGTCGAGAACAACATCTACGAAACTGTAGCTATTGGAAGCCAGTGTTGGCTGAAATCAAACCTTCGTACCCGGCGCTACAACAACAACGACACCATTGCCAGCCTGCTGTGGCGCTATCAACAAAACATACCAGGCATAGGCACCACCACTATCTACAATAATGATACAGCCAATCTTTCCGTCTATGGTCGGCTGTACAGCTATTTTGCTGCTTCAGACCCAAGAGGTATTTGTCCGACCGGGTGGCACTTACCCTCACAGGCGGAATGGAATACCCTAGCGCAGTTTGCAGGGGATACGCTTCACAGTGGTCTAAAATTGAAAGCCGCGGTGAATTGGTCTGGATCGACGGGTGGCGTTGATGCGCTGGGGATGGGTGTACTTCCGGCAGGCGTAGGCTACAACGATCATGTATTTTCATTTTTGGGGTCGCAGGCCAACTTCTGGGCCTGTGACTCTCAATTCGCAGATGCTTTGGGAGGCAACTACCGGCAAATTGGATTCGATCGAATACCAAACCAAACTTCTTTCACGCGACTTGAGCTGCATGCATTATCTGTTCGTTGCATCAAAGATGCATCAATAAGCAGCGTGAATGCGGTTTTACCCTATTTAATTACATTGCCTTTTGGTAGCATTAGCCAAAATTCAGCCACTGGGCGCGGACGCATTCTGAGTGACGGCGGTTCACCCATTACATCGAAAGGAGTTTGTTGGAGCACGACAAGAAACCCCAGCTTAGTCCATCCCAATGCGACTGCAGGGGGCAGCAATTTTACATACTCTGTGTCATTAACCGGATTGAACCCTGGCACATGGTATTATGTTCGTGCCTTTGCAACCAATTCTGCGGGTACGGCCTACGGCCCCGAACGTATGTTTCACACCCTTCCTGCCAGCACCGCTTTCACCTGTGGAGCAGATTCCATTCAAGATCGATCAGGATTCAAGTATGCAACGGTCTCCTTGGGTACTCAATGTTGGACCAAAGCGCATCTTAGGGCCCTCGTTTATACCAACGGAGACAGCATTCCTTGGATAACCGACAGCCTCCAATGGAAAAATACGACATTAGGTGCTTGGTCGGCCTACCAAAATAATTTGCAATACGAACAAGTCTATGGTAAGTTATACAACTGGTATGCCATCGCCGATCCGCGAAAGCTCTGTCCTTTGGGCTGGCATGTGCCCTCCAATGCAGAGCTTACCACACTGATCAATCACACAGTGAGCCGAGGCTACCCGAATACCTCTTCGAATGTCAACGGTGCGGGTAGTGCACTAAAATCTTGCCGACAACTTTCATCCCCGTTAGGCGGAACGTGCAATACTTCAATCCACCCCTACTGGAACAGCCATACCACCCACCGCGGAACGGATGCACTGGGGTTGTCTATTTTGCCCGCAGGAGCGCGGTCGGGTGATGATGGGCAATTCACTTCACTCACGGGTTACTGCCTGTTGTTGTCATCGACCCTGTCGTCCACCAACCTTGTACAGGGACAATATTTCCGCAATTCAACGGGCAACATTTCTCCCGCCACAGGAACAAAACCCTGGGGTGGCTCCGTGCGTTGTGTTAAAGATTAATATTTTGTTCGATGGTTAACCTTTCAGAGCCTGTAAACGGCGAAGACGAAATTTCATTACCACTTTGGGATCGATTGCCACGCGAACTTCAAAGCACTGGATGGATTTTAAATAAAAGAACCAACACCTACCTCAAGGGCCTGTGTGAATACCTCGACTCGACCGAGCCCGATCAAACATCAGTTGCCTATGTGCTCGAGCTGGAATCGCGTCACTCTTTATCAAAAAATGACGGCGAACGCGATCGTGAAAAGCTCTATCGATTCCTCAAGAAAGAGCTGTTGAGCAATGGGGTCGACCCTTCAGCGCTCAAACGGCTCGAAGCGTGGAAACCCCTTCTCAAACCAGGTGAAGACAGCCTCCCTGCCGATCTTTCGGTGAGCCTCAACATCGCGCACCTCCAAGCGCAAAAAGCATTCTCCGATGGCAGGATCGATGGTGAGGAATTGATGTCGATTATGCGGCTCTACCACCTCTTCGATATTCCTGAAGGGGATATGCGGCAAATATACCAAGCCGCTTCTGCCCCATCGGTCGATCGAATTTTGGAGGCCGGCGGTCGCGACGGAAAGGTGAGCCGTGAGGATGCCGACAGCATTCGGCTCTACGCCCTACTCCTGACCGGCATGGAGATGAACTTCGACAACGCCCGACTAAAAAAATTTCTGAATGCCTACAACAGGGTTCAGTTGAAAGAAGGCGGTCCATTGCTTCGTTTGAGTATTAACAATGGATACAAAACATTCAGCATCAGCGGAAATTACTGGACGGGTCACTGTAGGGTTCAACAAGTCGAAGGCCGAAAGTCAACGGATCGACGCATGGAGGTGTATGTCTATGATGAATGCCTGGTTTTTATGGATCTAACCCAAACCGAATTAATTACCCCAGGAAATGTTCAGGATCTGAAAGAGTCGATTTATGCGGTCGACAATACCTCCATCTTAAATTGGAAGGAAAAAGAGGCTAAGGTCTCGTGGACGCTGAGCCACTTCGATGATCCTGAAGCGGCCAAGCTCTGCTTCATGGTGCTAAAAGGTCAAGCCCCAGAGCAGCTGAATGGTCCATTTACCCCACCCCAGCCAACAAATGCCTCGGGCTTTAAGCCAAAAAGCGATCAAACAGATCAAAAAACACCGAAAGGTGGCCCTGCCCGCAAAAAGCAGCAGGCACTGCAGGAGCTGGATCGGCTGGTGGGTTTGGCCTCGGTTAAAGAGCAGATGAAAAGTCTGTCGAATATGGTGAGCTTGCAGCAGCAACGGTCGGCGGCCGGGCTGCAAGTGGTGCAGGTGAGTCTCCACAGTGTATTCACAGGAGCCCCTGGAACGGGAAAAACAACGGTGGCGCGCCTCTACGCGGATATGCTGCGCGAATTGGGGGTTTTGCAGAAGGGTCAGCTCGTGGAGGTTGACCGCGCGGGACTCGTGGCCGGTTACTCTGGCCAAACAGCCATCAAAACGGATGAAGTGATTAGCCGTGCCCTGGATGGCGTGCTTTTTATCGATGAAGCCTACAGCCTTTCGCCCCAAAAGGGTGATGATTCTTATGGTCAAGAAGCCATCAATACATTGTTGAAGCGAATGGAAGACTACCGCAATCGTTTGGTCGTGGTGGTGGCGGGATATACCGAGGAAATGGAACGCTTCATCGGCTCAAACCCCGGCTTGTCGAGTCGATTCAACCGAACGGTCTTTTTCCCTAATTATGGTGCTGAAGAAATGGTTGAAATCTGTAAGCGATTGGCCAAAACGAACGACTATGACATCGATATGTCCTTGGCAGAAGCACTGTTGCTGCACCTGCAGCTAAAATCCTCAGGAGCCGGTGAAGATTTTGGCAATGCCCGCTACGTACGCAACCTATTTGAAGCCATGGTGATCGCCCACAGCAATCGGGTGGCTACTTTGGAGAATCCCGATCGATCGATGCTCACCCGGCTCGATTCTAATGACCTGAAAGAAGCCGCACGGGTTTTAGGGTGATTTGAAGAACACCCCACTATTAGATAAAATGCTGCCTTTCCTTTTGTTTTACGGAAACGGGGGGTTCCGTCGTATAAAACCGAGCCGTATTCGTCATCAGCCACACGACACGCAACCAATACATAATACAGGGGAACACCTTAAGCTGATAGGGTTCGATCCATACTTTTCGCAGGGTGGATGGGAATATATCAGTGGGTGACCAAGACGATAAAATCCAGCAGGCCATCAGTAAAAACCGATCCCAACCCGAACGGGGTCCATTTATATAAGCCAGCAGAATCCCTGCGAGTGCGATGATGAAGGTCGGTGACTCTGCTTTGTGGTTGAAAATGACCATCCAAATCATTAAAGAAGAAAGCCAAAGGCCCCGAAAGGCCTGCGATGAGTGGAGTCCCTCCTGCCACCATGCGCCCATCAGACCCTGCTTGCGCATTTGAATCACCCACACCCAGGCAACAGGCATGATCAACATCATCAAACCCACCAAGAGCACGGGGGTTTTGGGGAATTCGATCGACATAATTGGGCCAAACCAGGCCTGTAGCCATCCCATGACCGACATGCCATACGAAACCGCGTGATCGTGCGACAGCATATCGATATAGCTGAGAATCATGGCCCAATAATCATGCGTAGATACCAACAGAATTGGCGCTACGGCAAGGATGAAACCGATAAGCATCGCCTTGAGGAAGATCAAGCGCCACCGCTTGTAGAATGGCACCAATGCGAGGGCCATCACCCCAAACAGTTTGATAAAAACACTGCAAATAATCCAAAGGGCGGGGCGAATATGCTGACCCCGCTCCAATCCACCGAGGGCCAACAGGAGAAGCCCGGCAATCAGGGCATTCGACTGCTCGTTTTGAAGGGAAATCAGCATTTCTGGCCATAAAAACAGCATTCCAAGGGCCCGCTCACGTCTGCTTCCGGTTTTAAGATAAAATAAGCCACCCGCCAGAACAGCTGCGTTGAGTAAATTCCAACCCATAAGTCCCCACAAATCCGGGAACAACGCAAATACACCAAAAAACAAGGCAAAAGTTGGGGTGTATTTAAAGAGGTCCCAATGCTCGGCTGGCCACGACTGATATAGATCGGCGCGCGACATAAGGTGATGAAACGACTGTTTGAAAATCACATAGTTGTTGTACTCGTGGAATGGCGCACCGTTGATGGTGTTTGTGCTCGTTTGGGCGAGCCCCCAAGATTGAACGGCAGCACCCACAGCGGCCAAACCATACAGAATGCAGGCCCATGCCAAAAGGCTTTGTTCGGAACCCTTGATGAACGGCCAGCGTAATCTGGGGAGCCAATAAGTTAATTGCTGTTTGATGATTTTGACTTTTGCGGCGGTGATGTGATACTTGCGGCGGTGATGTGGTACTTGCGGCGGTGAAGTGATACTTGCGGCGGTGATGTGATACTTGCGGTGGTGATGTGATATTAGTGTTCATGCGCGATGCGGAGCCAGAAGGAGCATCCGTGCCGCTCTACCCGATCGAATGGGGGTGTCGACCAAAACGAGTCTGCAAGTGTTTTGAGTTCGGGATCCTGCGACACGAACCAAGCGGGGAACAGAGGCTGGTAGCGCCTGGGGTTAGCCATGAGGGCTACTGCTAAAGGATATTGCTCAGAATAGCCCCTTGCACACATATCTTCTGGATAGTCGTCGGGCAGAAATACATCATGGATGTGTACGATTACCCCTGGCCGGAGGCGGGGTAAAATCTCCATAAAAAAAACCGTGGAATCAGAATGAGGCAAAACCCGGTGGGAGTTGTCGACATACAAAATATCCCCTGCGCTCAGTTCGGTGGTCCAATCGATCTCGGCCTTTTCTAGGGGGATTCTCCGTATTTCATCGGCCAATGGCTCAATATCGGTACGCGGCTGTGGATCGATGCTGATGATGCGCGTTGGTAAATTTCCTTGCGTTACGGCCAAACGGGCTACACGGGTGGAGTTTCCTGATCCCACCTCCAGGTAGCGGAGTGGACGTAGGTGGATCAGCATGCCGTAGAGCGACATAATATCGAGCCCAGGGAGAAAGCCGTTGTTCCAGGCGGGACCCGACCAATTTTGGGGCACGGCATTGGATAAAGGTATAAGGGCAAGTTCTTTGGCATGCCCCATAAACTCCTCGAGCAATTTATGGTAGCCAGGCCGCCCGGAATGAATGAGCTTTTGGAGTTCGGGATGGGGACTTTGGCCGTGTCCGTATCTCGGCTTGAGATCGACCCGATAATCGAGGAACAAGTTTTGATAGCGTTCACTCAGGAATCGATACCAACTGCGTGAATCAGGTATTTTCATGCTCTATTCATGATCTGTTCATTTGTTTTCCTGCATTTCGACTCATTTTCGATGCGATTTCGATTCATTTTCGATGCGATTTCGATTCATTTTCGATGCGATTTCGACTCATTTTCGATGCGATTTCGACTCATTTTCGACTCATTTTCGATGCGATTTCGACTCATTTTCGACTCATTTTCGACTCATTTTCGACTCATTTTCGATGCGATTTCGACTCATTTTCGATGCGATATCCCTCAATTTGGAATCTGATGTCCTGAACACATTAACCACGAACCATGGTAGAAATACGCGGTTTATTGAACATCGTCTCATCACCTACCGCCTGAATGAGCCAATGAAAAGCAGTTGGAAGTACTTTCTTCCATGTAGGCAGATCATGTCGCCCGCCCTCCACTTGTTGGTAAATCACATCTTCGCCTTGTTTATATCCCTTTTTAATCAATTCCGTAATCAAGTCCAATGTATCATCGATCGAGTCTATAATGCCATTCTGATTGCGATCGTTGGTTTCATCGTGGGTGCCCGCTTGGAGAAAAAATCTTAAGCCATCCCTTGGCGTACCCATTCGAATCATACGGTGGGCTATACGGTCCTGATCGGTATAACCCTGGTCGAGGTCGCGGCTTCGCCACCAAAATGAACCCGATAAACTGGCCGAACCAGCGAAATATTCGGGATATTTCCAAGCCAGATCGAATGCTGTGAGTCCACCCAATGAACATCCCACCGCAAACCGGCGATCGGGGATGGATGGGCATCGCTCAACATGCTCCAGCCAAGGCAATAATTCATCCACCACAAAAAGTGCATTCTGATGGGCGATCGACCCCCGGCCCTTGCAATCGGCTTCGCCAATCACCCCATATTCCTGAAGTCTCTTACCCGCATGTATGGCCACCACCAGCGGCAGTCGACACACACCCATTTTAATGAACTTCTCAGGCAATTCGTGAAGTCCTAAACCCCTCCAGTCTTGACCGTCGAACACAATGAAAACAGGATCTTCAGGCTGAAATTGAGTAGGTACAAATAATTCCACGATAACCTCGCGCTCTAAATATTTTGAGTCCAGGGACTTACTCGAATGTTTCCAATGAGGATGAACATTATGTTTCATGCGCAGACAATATTCATGAGGACAGAAGTGAAAAATATCTCATCGCTTATTATTTCATTGTGCGATGGCCAAAAATACTGAATCTCTGCCATCCAAAAATCGCAAAAATTAATATGCAATTAATTAATTAAAATAAATTAATTTTGTGAACTTATTTATACTGATATTTTTTTATCAATTGTTGAGTTTTAAACCTTTTACCCATATTACAAATTATTCATAGTATTTCATGAAAAAAATTGGCATTTTATTTGGACAGGAAAAAACATTTCCTAACGCATTAATTGATCGAATCAATTCCAAAAATATACCTGGAGTTACTGCAGAAGCAGTTTTGATGTATCATGTAGAACAAGGGAAAGCATCAGAATATTCAGTTATAATAGATCGGATTTCACAAGATGTTCCATTTTATCGTGCCTATTTAAAAAATGCAGCCCTACAAGGCACCCAAATCATCAACAATCCGTTTTGGTGGAGTGCCGATGAAAAGTTTTTTAATAATTGTTTGGCAATTCGTTTGGGCGTTCCTGTTCCAAAAACGGTTTTACTTCCATCTAATCAACTTCCTCCCGATACCACCGAGGAGTCTTTCCGAAATCTTGGCTATCCGCTGAATTGGGAAGCTATTACCGAGCACATCGGCTTTCCTGCCTACATGAAACCACACTCGGGTGGTGGCTGGAAACATGTTTATAAGGTCAACAATTTAAATGAATTATTCGATCGACACAGAGAGGCCGGATCTTTGGTCATGTTATTGCAAGAGGAAATTGTTTTTGAGGAATATTACAGGTGCTATTGCATCGGCAGAAAATATGTATTGGTGATGCCGTATGAGCCCAGAAATCCGCATGAGTTGCGCTACACCACGCAATTTAAACCGAGTGAACAAATGATTCAGTTACTCACGGACTATGTCTTACGGCTCAATAATGGACTGGGATACGATTTTAACACGGTAGAATTTGCCGTTCGCGGTGGAATTCCATATGCCATTGATTTTTGTAACCCTGCCCCTGATGCGGATGTGCATTCTGTGGGCGCAACAAATTTTGAATGGGTCGTTGAACATGCCGCCCGATATGCTATAGAATGCGCCTTGGAGCAAAGGACCGGCAAAAACAATATTACCTGGGGAAATTTTGTTATTCAATCTACTGAGCAATTTTTAGAAAATAATCAGGCCTCCGGCAATAAGCAGCGTGGATTTTCCAAAATACCGAAAGACGCAACGGGGCTTAAAACCAAACGGGCTCAAAAATCTAAATCTGGCCCATTGGAGCTTGATGCGGCGGAACCGAAAAAACGGGGCAGAAAACCTAAAGAAAAAAATGAAAGTGAATTAGCTGCGATTAAAGCAGAACCGAAAAAACGGGGCAGAAAACCTAAAGAAAAAAATGAAAGTGAATTAGCTGCGATTAAAGCAGAACCGAAAAAACGGGGCAGAAAACCTAAAGAAAAAAATGAAAGTGAATTAGCTGAGATTAAAGCAGAACCGAAAAAAAGAGGACCAAAACCTAAGGAAAAAACTGAAGAGTCATCGGTGGCCGTAGTGGAGCGTAAGCCCAAAAGGGTAAAAAAAATGAATTTGACTCATCCACAATCAACCGCTAAAAAAGGAACCAAAAAAGGCGTTAAAAAAGTGGTTGGTAAGAAAAGAATAAAAATTGAACGTCCTCCCATCGCAGAATATGGCTTAGATGCCGTTAATCTAAGCGAAAAAATGCAAAACCCTGATCTTTAATGTTTAGTATTGGAATTGAAGAAGAATACCAGGTCATCGATCCCAAAAACAGGGAGCTGGTATCGCACGAACAACAAATTGTGGCGGGGGTAAATTCAATTCTGCCTGATCAGGCCAAAGCCGAAATGCATGAGGCCGTGGTTGAAGTGGGCACCAAAGTGTGTCAGAACATACAGGAAGCCGAACGGGACATCAAAAATTTAAGGAAAGTGGTGTCGGATGTGGCGCGCAGTAAAGGCTACGTGATTGGGGCATCAGGCACCCATCCCTTCTCTTTGTGGCAAACCCAATTGATCACCGAAAATCCACGCTACCACGAGATTGTTAATGAACTGCAGGACACCGCTCGTTCCAATTTGATTTTCGGTTTGCATGTGCATGTGGGCGTACCCGATAAAGACATGGCGGTGCATATCGCCAATTCGGTGCGCTATTTTTTGCCGCACATTTATGCGCTCTCCACCAATTCTCCCTTTTGGGAGGGAAGGAACACTGGGTTTAAATCATACCGATCGAAAGTCTTCGATAAGTTTCCCCGAACGGGCATTCCCGATTATTTCGAGAGCTATGCCGAATATGAAAATTATGTGAAAATGCTGGTGAAAACGAACTGCATCGATAACGCCAAAAAAATCTGGTGGGATATCCGTGTGCATCCGTTTTATGATACCATCGAATTCAGAATCTGTGATGTGCCGATGAAGGCAGACGAAACTGTAGCTATTGCGGCTCTAATTCAGGCACTGGTGGTGAAACTACATCAATTGAGGCAGAATAACCTGAACTTTATGATCTACAAGCGTGCCTTACTCAACGAAAATAAATGGCGGGCGAGTAGATACGGCATTGATGGCAAGCTGATTGATTTTGGCAAAGAAGCAGAAGTGAACACCCGCGGCCTGATCCACGAACTGCTCGAATTTGTGTCGACTGCTGTCGACGAAATGGGGACCCATTCATATATGGACTGCATTCGTACCATGCTCGAACAAGGGACCGGAGCCGATCGGCAGCTCCGGACCTACGCCCAAAGCCATGATCTTAAGGCAGTGGTCGACTATTACGTGGAACAAACCGTGGCAGGACTATAACCAAAAACACGTATGTTAGCCGATTCGTCCGGCTTTATTTGCACCATGACAGAAGAAGAATTCAGACCTGCTCGGGTTGCCCTCCTCGATATGTACGATGGTGCCCCTAATTTGGGCATGGAGAGCCTCCGAAGCATTCTGAAGAATTTCGGCGACCAAATCGAGTGGGCTGAATTTGATGTAAGAAACCGGAGAGAATTGCCGGGTATTGAATTCGACCTGTTTGTGTCGACCGGTGGACCAGGCTCGCCCCTGCTGTCCGGACACGGCTGGGAACTCGGTTACCGAGCCCTTCTCGACCGATTGTGGGCCCACAACCAGAACCCGCTGAATAGACCGAAGCCCGTTTTCTTCATTTGCCACAGCTTTCAGATGCTTTGTCAACATTTCGGTCTCGGCACGGCCTCTTTAAGGAGAAGCCCCTCCTTTGGTATCTTTCCAGTCCATAAAACCCAATATGGCGTGCATGATCCCTTGTTGGAGGGTCTCCCCGACCCCTTATGGGCGGTAGATATGCGCGATTGGCAGGTGGTGCATCCCGACTTTGCCGCATTTGAACGCTTCGGGGCCCAAATTCTGGCCATCGAACGCATGCGCGACCATATTCAATACGAGCGGGCATTGATGGCCGTGCGGTTTGGCACGCACTTTTTCGGCACCCAGTTTCACCCCGAAGCCGATCCCGCGGGCATGTTGCACTACATGAAACAGCCCGAACGAATCGCCAATATCATCCGCCAACACGGAGAAGCCACCTACCAAGACATGCTGCAAAAACTGAAAGACCCCGGCAAACTCGAACAAACCTACCGCGGCATCCTGCCCCGATTTCTTGAGCTTGGCCTTCTGCAAACACAGGAAGTTTAGTTGATGCACAGGACCTGAGTTGTTTCATTCGATGGAAACAAATGGAATTATCATATGATCAGGGATATTAGACAGCGCATCAACGAATCGTATAGGCCGGGGCATTATGCACGCCTGCTCGATGAACTCAAAGCACAAATAGGCGAGGTACCCGATTTCCGAGTCGCTGAAAGCCCCGTTTTCGTGCCGGCTGATCTCACCCATAAACTCCAGCTGGCCTGTCAGGAAATTTGCGAACAACTCCTCACTCCAGAATACTTGAAGATCAGCCAACAATCTGTGCCCGCCCATCAGGATGTGCCGAATTGCTCCGCATTCCCCGAACTCCTCGTGCTCGACTTCGGCATCACCCACAGCAGCGAAGGCCAACTGCACCCGATGTTGATTGAACTACAGGGATTCCCATCGCTCTATGCCTACCAGTCGATCCTGGCCCAGTCCTACCAAAAAATATGGGGGCTCACCCATTCCGATGGCTCACCCTACTTATCGGGCTACGCGCACGAAAAGTATGTCGGTCGACTCCAACAGCTCCTCTGCGGAACCCATGCCCCCAAACATGTCGTGCTGCTCGAAATTGACCCAGCGCATCAAAAAACCAGGGTCGATTTCTACGCCACCGAGCGGATGTTCGGGGTCACCCCCTGCTGCCTAAGCGACATCCATCGCTCAGGTCGAGAACTGTTCTACATAAAAGATGGACATCGGGTTCCCATTCATCGGATCTACAACCGCATCATTTTCGACGAACTCGAACAACGGCCCGAATACATTCGCGCTTGGAATCTTCTGGAACCCGTCGACGCAGAGTGGGTCAGTCACCCCAACTGGTATTTTCGCCTAAGCAAATTCAGTCTGCCCTATTTGGATAGCCCATTCGTGCCCAAGTCGCACCTCCTCAGCCAAATCACCCAAGCACCCGGCCAGCTCAGCGATTGGGTTTTGAAGCCCTTGTATTCTTTTGCAGGAAGCGGGGTTCAGGTGGATGTGACAAAAGAAATGCTCGATCAAATCGAACATCCAGAACACTACCTGCTACAGCGTAAAGTTCAATATGAACCCGTCGTGAACAGTCCCTCCCGAGGCGTGAAAGTGGAAATCAGGATGATGATTTTCATCGATCCAATAAGCCGGAAACCGGAAGTCATAACCAACTTGGCTCGGTTCAGCCGGGGCAAACTCATCGGTGTGCGCTACAACGAGGGCCTCGACTGGGTGGGGGGCAGCTCAGCCTTTTTTGTGGAATAGCCTATTCCGAGTGCGTAATGGGGTTGAACAGCGTGAAATAACCGCATTATCCCGATGAACAGCGTGAAATAACCGCTTCATCCAGATGAACAGCGTGAAAACCGCTTCATCCCCCTTTAGTGTCTCGATCTTCTATTTGGGGGGATCCACCCCGTATGCGGGAATTTTACCCGTTACGGTAGAAAAAAACTGCTGTATGATGCGCATATCCGCCTCCACCTGACCTGTTGGATACAACGGCGGTTCGAAACGCAATTCCTTGTGCTTGAAGTCCATCCCCACCATGATGATCGGCACACCGGCACCCACAGCCATGTGGTAGAACCCACTCCGTAGTCGATCGGCCTTTTTGCGTGTGCCCTCGGGCGACAGCGACAAATAAAACCGAGGATGCGCGCGAAACAACTGCACCACCGCTTCTACCATTCCCTGGCTGCGGCTGCGGTCGACCGGATAGCCTCCCAGCCAGCGAAACAGCCAACCAAATGGCCCTTTAAACAAACTGTCCTTACCTATAAAACAGATGTCTTGCTCAAGAACATTGCGTGATAGAACCCCAATTAAGAAATCCCAGCTGCTCGTGTGAGGGCCTACGGCAACAATCGCCTGGGGTACATCGGTAGGGATGCGTCCCACAATCCGCCAACCCATAACTCGGTAAAAAATGAATTTTGCCAGAATTTTCTTCATGCGTCTTCATTTAAATCAGTTACGCCCCCAGACACAATAAACTTCATGTAGGCGGCGGAATCAACGTTGACTTTCTCAACGCGATTGGCATCCACAAAAAACAAATTACCCGAAAAGTTATAGGAATGTGGGAGGTATACGGCCACCATGCCTGGCTTGCCCAAAAGGGCGAGTTCGGGTTGGGTAAGGAAACCTGGTTTGGCGGTGCCGTCCATAAAATGCACCAAAATGGGTTGATTAAACTTACGCTTGTCGCCTACAAATGCTTCCATCAGGTCGCGTATGGAAGTGTAAATCAATTTAATGAATGGGGCACGGGTCAGTATGCGTTCGATGAGGTCGAGGAGGGGGCCAACGAGCAGGTTGGAGCCCAAAAATCCAATGAGCGTGATGCCCGCTACGGTAGCCAGCAGCCCCAGACCGGGTATCCCCAGGTCGAGCCAGCCGTCGAGGGTGCGGAACACAAATGCCACAACGTAGAGGGTAGCGGCGATGGGCGCCACCAACAGCAAGCCGTTGAGAAACGACTTCACGATGCGCATACCCAATCGTTTGAGGTGCCCGTTATTCATGGTTTGGGTATTTTTTTGACTGTTTTTTCTGCTCATTCCGCGTTTTCATGCCCGATAGGGTGTTGCGCGTAGCCGAATGATGCCTGCCGCCTGCCATGGAAGACTCCTCGGCCACAGGCCACCGCGACAGGGCCTGCTTCATGGCTTCGATTTGCCGGTGCCATTCCAGCTGCTCCGGTGGCGCGGCACGTTCGGAGCAATCACCGAGGCCACAACGCTCGCATGTTTGACCCACCACCCGCACAGGTATGGCGGTATCGTTCCAAAAGCGGACAACCTTCTTGAGTTGGGGCCCCATCCTCAATCCGAGCGCCACACTGCTTTCGCGTGGCTGCCAGGCCGATGGCGCATTCGCTATGGAAAGCAGCAGGTACTGGTTGTCGCTGTCGTGGTAGTGCGACTGCTGCGCTCGGCAGAGGAAGTCGCTTCCGCTTGCTTTGCGTTCGTTCATCACCGATAACGATAGCCAGCGGCGGCAATAATGCTCATGACGGGCACGGGCATTTGGACTGTGCTCACCATTGAGGTGGAGCACCTTGGTGAGGTTATAAAGGGGCTGATCATGATTTTTCTGTTCCATACGGAGGAAAAAGAGCTCATTCAATCCGAAATAATGAGGAAGGAGCGACGTCATCCGGTGGAGTAGGGTTTCGGAAGATACCCCGAAGCGTTGCATCAATCCGGGCAGGAAGGCGCTGTCAAAGGATTTCAGCTGCACAAACTGTTGGAACTCCGACTGCATGACCTCGCCCGGCAAAAGAAGGGCGGAGGCGAAGTAGGAGGCTTTGAAATTGTTGAGTACCTGGTCGAAAGAATCGACCCGAACCCATGATGACGTATAGGACCGATGTCCGGGCTTAAGCTGTGCATAACCGAGCTCGCGGCAGAGCGCAAACCTGCGCTGGTCGATGCCCAGTGCTTCGTTCAGCAACAACCGCGGACGGCGACCAGGCACCGTGAGTGACCGCAATCCTTTTAAGGCGGGCTCCTCCATAAAGGTGGTGTAGCGGACCTCGTAGTTGAATTGTTTTTTGAGCACTCGTTCCAAATCGGCTTCGGCAACAGGCGCCGTTAACTTATATTCGGCTAAAAAGCGAATCGCCTCCCGCTCCAATTCCGGGAAATAATTGTCGTGCATCTGCTGATAGGTGCGCAGCACGGCGAAGTAAAATTCTTCGAAACCGAGTCCGTAGTTTCGGCTGATTTCGATGAGCGTGCTCACGAAGGCGCTGAGCTTGGAAGGGGCCCCGGCCATCATACCCAGCAGATCGGCCATTTCCATGCCAAACATATCTAGGGGCAGGTCGTGTACAAACTCCTCACGGAGCAGTTCACCCACCGGCTCTAAGCGCTTGTCGAGCTTCAGCGAGACCATTTGGTCGTAGTTGGTGCGCAGGGCTTCGGCCAATACTGCGATCTTATCGCCCCTCGGGTATTTTCGGGCCCGTTCGATCTCATTGAGGTACGACACCGAAATGCCGGTTCGATCGGCCAGGTCGGAAAGCGACAAGCCGGCGTCGATGCGGAGCTGGCGCATTTTCAAGCCAAATATCAGCCGAATATTCTCCTCACGCAGGGCCATGGTCGGCGGGGAATTGCACAGAAATCATCCACGAAATAAGCGAAAAAAATCGTAGCGAGGCCAGAAAAGAAAATCA
>SXGU01423712.1_pt1 | contig 22387 bp, 18 predicted proteins | sample 3174531 | NCBI WGS metagenome assembly SXGU01 (sample SAMN11356863, study PRJNA531348) | freshwater metagenome | isolation source: freshwater sample F1-140 | place: China: Fuxian Lake, Yuxi | collected 2017-12-25
CCACCCGCTGCTGCTCGCCGCCGGACAGCTGCGAGGGCCAGGCGGCATCACGGCCCACGAGGCCAAGCCGGGCCAGGCGCGCGAGCGCCTCCGCATCGCCATCCGGCGGCAGGCCGTTCAGACGCCGCGGCAGCGTGATGTTGTCGGCGACCGTGAGCGTCGGTACGAGGTTGTAGAACTGGAACACGAATCCCATGTAGCGGCGCCGAATTCGGGTGCGGCCGCGCTCGTCGAGTGCAGAGAACTCGACGGTCTCGCCTACGGCCCCGGCCACGCTGGCCGCGCCGGTTCCGCTGCCGCCAAGATCACTGCTGAAGCGATAGCGGATGCTGCCGCCGTCGGCGTCATCGAGCCCTGCAAGCAGGTGCAGCAACGTGGTCTTGCCACAGCCGCTCGGCCCGACGAGTGCCACCGCCTCGCCTGCCCTCGCCTGCAGCGCCAAGGCGTCGAACACCACGCGCTCGCCGTGGCACTTGCGCAGCCCCTGCGCCTGCAGCAGCCAGCCGGCCTCGCTCATCCGCCGTCCGTGATTGGCGCAGCCGGCGCGGCAACCGGATAGTCCACACGCTGCATGCCCTGACGACCAAGCTCGGGCGTCCACTCCGGAAGGTGCGCTCCCTGACGCACACGCTGGAGCAGCGACGCCACGTCGCCCGCCCCAGCGATGCTCTGGAGGGTCGTCAGCGTCGGATGGATCATCTGCAACTCACCCGCTTCGCGGCGCGCCAGCGCCACCTCGGGTCGCGTCCACACGCTGTCGATCGACTCCCACTCGTCGTGGCCGGCACGCTGGTCCGCATCCACCTCGGCGATGAAGAACCGCGTGTCGTAGCGCCGCGGCGGACCCTCGGGAGTGATCCAGTGACTGAAGTAGCGCATCCGCTGCACCGACAGGCGCATGTTCTCGGCGCGGCAGATGTCGGCCAGGCCGAGCCCACCGTCGCGCAGTCGCTGCTGGTAGGCGTGAAAGCGCGCGGGCGCCGCGGCGGGATCAACCGGGCGGTCGTGCGCGTCGTGCCCGAGCAGCACCCCGCATTCCTCGAAGCACTCGCGCAGCGCCGCGATCCAGAACGCCAGTCCGCCCTCGGACAGGCCAAGCTGCCTGCTCGCGACTGCATCGTCGAGACCGTCGCAGAACGCTGCGACCTCGCCGTGGCTGTCTGCAGGGTCCACCTTGCCGCCCGGGAAGACGTACATGCCGCCGAAGTCTGCCGCCGCGTGACGCTGCTGCATGAACACCTCGACGCCGCCCGGTGCATCGCGCACCAGCAGCACCGTGGCGGCGAAGCGCATCACGGCGCGGTCCGCCGGCGTGAACTCGGCGCGCATGAAGTCCGGTCGTGCGGCCGGCTCGCTCATGCTCATCCCGTCCGGGCCATTCCTGGGTCGTTCATCGCTCATGCGGTGCCGTTCGCTGCGTGCTTCATCGACAGGGTACTTCGCGTCACTGGTCAGGTGTCGCAGGATCAATGGCGGCACCGCGTGCGCGCAAGAGCACGAGCAGCGGCAGCAGCACGAGGTTCACCAGCAGCGCGAGCAGCAGGGTGAGCACGGTGAACCAGCCGAGCTGGCCATTGAGCTGGAAGCTCGACTGCGCGAGCACGAGGAAGCCGACGACCAGGGCCATGTTCGTGACGAGGATGCCGGGCGCGACCTCGCCCAGCGCCAGCCGCAGCGCCTGCGCCACGTCCGCGGCGTGCGTTCGCTGCCGCAGATAGGCACTCAGCAGGTGGACCGCGTTGTGGTCGAGGATGCCGAGCGTCATGCCGGCGGCCACCGACAGCGACAACCCCACGTCCTGCACCGTGAAGCCCCACAGTGCGAAGGCGAGGCCCAGCGGCACGAGGTTCATGCCCACCGACAGCAGACCCGTGAGCAGGTTGCGCAGTGCGAACGCGATGAACGCAGCGATCGCCAGCACGCCCCAGACGTTGGCCCAGAGCATCGCCTCGACGTTGCGGCCGCCGAGGTGGCTGAAGATGAGGTTGATCGCGCCATGGGGATGGGCAATGGCAGTCGCGCCACGCGCCGTACGCTCGGACGCGACGCGTGCCCACCAGGCGTCGATGCGCGCCTCGATCTCGAGCATCTGCGAGCTGCGCATGTCGCCGAAGCGAACGACCACCCGGGATGCCGACTGGTCGACGTCGATGAGGTTGTTGGGATCCTGCCCGACCGGCAGCGACATCTGGTACATCAACAGGTAGTTGGCGGCCAGCTGACGCTGTTCCGGCAGGGAACCTGGCGCAACTCGCACGCCCTCGCCGGCTGCCACCGTCGCATGAATGCGAGCGAGCACGGTCGTCCAGGCATGCACGCTGCGCGTCTCAGGCTGTGCCTCCAGGAAGGCCACGAAGGCGGCAAGGGTTCGCAGGTAGTCCGGATCGTGAATGCCGCCGGGCTGCCCGCTGTCAACCGCGTACTCGATCTCGTACAGCCCGCCGAGCCGCGCCGACTGCACGGTGGCCGCCTGCCTGAACGCCGTGGACGGACCGAAGTACTCGACGAACGCATCGTCGATCCGAAGTTGCGACCAGCCGAGCACGGTGCCGGCCACGAGCACGATCGCAAGCACGGACGCCACGATGCGCGCCGATCGCGCGCGCAGCAGTGCGGGCAACGCCGTGAGCCGCGCCAGCAGGCGGTCCACGCCAAGCGCGGCATCGGGCACGCCCTCGTCCGGCCAGCGCGGCAACCACAACCGCAGCAGTGCGGGCAGCCAGAGTAGTGTCAGGACGCCTGCGACAAGCGCGCCGAACGCAACCACGCTGCCGAGCACGCGATAGGTGGGCACGGCGGAGAAATTCATCGTCAGGAAGCCGATCACCGTCGTGATGGTGGCGAGCATCACGGGGCCACGCTGCTGCGCGATCGCGAGTGCCACGTCACGCGCCGGGTCGAACCCTCCGCGCGCTGCGCGCTGGGCGCGCCGCAGGGACTGCAGCACGTGCACGCCGTCGGCCACCGTGATGGTGAGCAGCATAAGTGGTGCCATCGCAACCGTGGACGTGAGTGGCACGCCGGCCCAGCCGAGCGCCCCCAGTGCGGCAACCTGGGTTGCGATGGACAGCGCGAACACCTGCAGCGAGGCGACGATGCTGCGCAGTGCCCAGGCCACGAAGGCGAACAGCAGCACGAAGGCGAGCGGGAACAGTCCCAGCAGGTCGACCTCGGTCGCCTCCGCGAAGGCATGGTTCATCGCCACGATGCCCGACAGGTGCAGCTGGAACCCGGGCGCGGCATTCGCGTCCAGCAGCGCCCGCGCCGCACGCATCAACTGCGCATGTTCGCTGAGGGCATCCGTACCGCCCTCGAGCAGGGTCGGTCGGGCAGTGGCGCGGTCCGCCTGCGCAGCGCCCCGAGCGACCGCAGTGTCGGACGACGACACGGGCCCGCCGGGACGCTGCAACGTAAGCGCGATGATGGCGAGCCCGCCCGCCCTGTCCACGAGCACGCCATCCACCAGGCGATCGCCCCGTACCTTCGCGCGCAGCGCGCGTGCCGCCGCGGCATCAACGGGGCCGGGGGGAAGCAGGTCACCCAGCGTGAAGCCTTCCGCATCTGCAGTGATGTGCGGATGGTTGGTCAGGGAGTCCACCCGCTGCACACGCGGCAACTGCGCCGCGGACTCGGTCAGCCGCCGCAGGAGTTCCAGCCCTGCCGGCGAATAGAGGTTCTCGCCGGGGCGCGCCGCAATCAGCAGCAGCAGGCTGTCGCTCGGGTCGAAACGATCGCTGACCCCATCGAACGCCGCCAGCATCGGATCGTCGGCGTCGAAATAGGTGCGATAGGAGGCATCGAACCGCAGCTGTGTCATCCCGAGGCCCAGCGCCAGTACACCGAGCAGCCCGATCAGGACGATGGCGATTGGCCGGTGCACGCTGAACCCAGGACGATGACTCCAGCAGCACGATTTCAGGGCACGCCCACCGACACAATGGTGGCAGTTCGCCACTGCGGTCAGCCCCATGCCTGGTGCCTGCTGGTGCCGGCCGGTGCCGGCTGGTTCCTGCCTGCCGCTTCGGGTCGGCGGGCTCGGGACCGGTGCGTGCTGCCCCCCGGACGCGTGCCGAGGACGCGTGCCAAGGACGCGTGCCGAGGACGAGTGACCGTATCTGTTTGTGTCCCGCTTGCTGGTAGGCTCTGTGCACTCGAAGACGGGTCGTCCACATGCGTGACGAAGCGGTTGCCGGAACAGCCACGGAAAAGTTCGTCGTGCGCCTGCCGAAAGGCATGCGCCGTGCGATCCACGAAGCCGCCCGCCGCAATCGGCGCAGCATGAACTCGGAGATCGTCGCCATCATCGATCGCGCGCTCGGCGAGGTCGTCATGCCGAGCGGTGGGGTGTCGCTGCCGCAGACGATGGCGGTCACGGCCGTCGAGCAGGCGATCCTGGTGCGCCTGCGCAGCCTGCCGGACAACAAGCGCCGCGCCCTGCTCGAACTGCTCGAGTGAGATCGTGCCCCGTTCGCGACGTGCGACGGCAGGAAACGCCCTTGGGCCAGTTCCGGTGTCATCCAGCCTCGACCCGGCCCGCCAGCCGTCACGCAGTGGCCCGCATCAGCGGCACGTTGACCGTGCACACCGCCGAGGCTGGCAAGCGGTGGGTTCCTGGGCGAGGCACCATCGGAGGCTGCGCCAAGCTCACGCAATCCTGCCTCGCCCGGCAGCGCAAGGCTGGGCTCCTTTTGGCCGGCCATGAAAAGGACCGCTAGACTGCCGGCTGCGCTCGCTGCCGTACTGACCATGCAATACGCAGAACCGACGCGCGCTCACCAGCTGCCGGCCTGGATCTGGCGCCTCGCCAGCAAGCTCCGCGCGGCCGCGCATCAGAGCGTGCGCTATGCCGAATCGAACATCGCTACCCATGCGCTGGTCGGTGCGTTGACGTTCGGCATGTACTACTTCGTCTACCGCTTCTTCGCGGTGCAATCCTACGAAAGTCCGGTGCTGCGGCTGATCGCGGTCTGCATCGTGCTGCCGGTGGTGTTCGTGAAGCGCTGGCCCCTCGCGGCGCGGCGGCTCCTGCCGCTGTACTGGATCGTGGGGCTCACCTACGTGCTGCCGTTCTTCTTCACCTACATGCTGCTGCAGAACGCGGAGGTGAACTTCGCCACTGGCAGCGACTCGATGGTCTGGCCGATGTCGATGGTGGTGGCCCTGGTGCTGCTGATCATGCTCGTGAACGACGGCCTGCTCGTGGGCCTCATGTTCGCCGTCGGCAGCGCCTGCGCATGGGCGCTGTTCCTTGCCGTGGGACCGACCTTCACGGAGGCGGCGATCTGGAACGGCTATGTCGCGCCGATGCCGGTATACCTGTTCATCATCGTTGCCGGCACCATCTACAACCGGCACCGCGAGACCGTGCAGCAGGAGATGCTGCGGGCGGTATCGAGTGTGGGCAACAACATCGCCCACGAGCTGCGCACCCCGCTGCTCGGCATCAAGGCCAATGCGCGCGGGCTGCAGCGCTTCCTCCCGGACCTGATCGCGAGCTACGACATGGCAGTCGAGCAGGGCTTGCCGGTGCGACCGATCCGGCGCCGGCAGCTGGAATCACTTCGCGAGGCGCTCGAACGCATCGACAACGAGACCGACTACTCGAACACCGTGATCGACATGCTGCTGATCAATGCCGGCGGCAGCGCGATCAGCAACACCGACTACAAGGTCGTCTCCGCGCTCGAGTGCGTGCGCAACGCGCTGGCCCGCTACCCATTCGTCTCCGAGCGCGAGCGCGGGCTGATCACGCTGTCGGAGAAGCACGACTTCCGCTTTCGCGGCTCCGAGCTGCTGTTCATCCACGTGCTGTTCAACCTCATCAAGAACGCCCTGTACTTCATCGCCAAGGCGAACAAGGGCGAGATCTACGTGTGGCTGGATCCCGGCCCGACGCAGAACCGCATCATCTTCATGGACACCGGCACCGGCATCCACCCGAGCGTGCTGCCACGTATCTTCGAGCGCTTCTACACCTCGCTCGAAGCGGGCCGCGGCTCGGGCATTGGCCTGAGCTTCTGCAAGAGCGTGCTCGAGGGTTTTGGCGGTCGCATCGAATGCCAGTCACAGCCAGGCGAGTTCACTCGCTTCATCATGAGCTTCCCGCGCGTGGACGACGGCGGGGAGTGACGAGAGTGCATCGGCATGAGTGATCGCAGGATCTTTCCCTACTTCCACCCGACCACCACCGTGTTCGTGGACGACAACGCGGACTTCCTGCGCTCCCTGGTGCTGCACCTGCCCGACGAGCTCGCCTTCCAGCTCTACAGCAGCCCGGAGCTTGCGCTGGCGCGCGTGAACCTGAAGCCCACCCAGCCACACCTCTACGACCGCTGCTTCAGCCAGTACCGCAACATCTCGCTGCGTGACGACGCGCAGCGACTGATCCATCTCGACCTGAACCTCATCGAGCTCGAGGTGAGCAACCCCGAGCGCTTCCGCGAGGTGTCGGTGGTGGTGGTGGACTACGACATGCCGTCGATGAACGGGCTCGATTTCATCCGCGGCATGACGGACAGCCACGTGAAGAAGGTGTTGCTCACCGGCGTGGCGGACGAGAAGGTCGCGGTGCGCGCGTTCAACGACGGGCTGATCGATCGCTTCATCCGCAAGCAGGAACCCGACGCGATCCGCACCCTTGTGCGCACGATCCACGAGCTGCAGCGCACCTACTTCGCCGACGTGTCGCAGATGCTCCTGAACTCGCTGCTGCTGCAATCTCCGAGCTTTCTTGCCGACCCGGTGTTCGAGGAGCTGTTCGAGCAACTGCGCGAGCGCGATGCCATCTGCGAGTACTACCTGGTGGAGAACCCGGCCGGCCTGCTGATCATGCAGGCAGACGGCTCCATCAAGCGACTGATGGTGGCCTCGCGTGAGGACCTGGTGCGGCAAGCAACCTGGGGCCGCCGCATCGGCGCGCCGGCGCGCTATCTCGACGAGGTTGCCGCCGGCCGCATGATCGCCTACTTCTACGACCCCTTCGACGACCTGTTCGACCCCGAGGCCTGCGACTGGGAGGAGTACTTCTTTCCGGCCAAGCCCCTTTCAGGCGAGTTCGCGCACTGCTACGCCGTGCTCGAGGATCCGCCAGTCGATATCGAATTCGACGCCGACACGGCCTCCTATCAGGCCTACCTCGGCACGCTGGACGCCGGCATCGAGCGATAGCCGATGGCATGCCCCTGAATGGCCGGCCCCCGAATGGCCGGCGCCAGGCCGGGTGCGCGCGCAAGGCGCACCGGCCCGATGCCGACCATCAGCCCGGCGCGAGAGCGCCTTCCGACGGCCGCGGCGGCCCTTCCGGTGCGGGTCGAGCCGCGATCGCGCGCACCTTTGCCTCGTAGTCCGGCATGTTCGTGCCAAGCAGCCGATCCCACAGGTTGAAGTACAGCATGTAGTGCCCGCGCGACCCGGAGTGGTGCATGTTGTGATGCGTGCTGGTGATGAACCAGCGAGCAACGAGGGCAGGATAGAATTCGTACCCGAGATGGCTGACGACATTCAGCAGCGTCAGCAGCACGACATAGATGCCGAACGCGGCCGGGTGGATGGGGAGCAGGAACACCAGCGGCCCGAACCAGGCCACCTCGATCAGCGCCTCCCAGGGATGGAAGGCATAGCTCGCGAAGGGCGTCGGGTTGCCGAATCGGTGGTGCAGCATGTGCACGTGCCTGAACAGGCGTGGATGATGCATGAAGCGATGCGCGAAGTAGTAATAGGTGTCGTGCACCAGGGCCATGATCGCGATCGAGCAGACGAACCAGGCGACGCCGTACTCATCGAAGCGGAAGTAGACCTGCGTGATGCCGGTCTCGGCGACCAGCCACAACGCGCTCACCAGCAGCGCGAAGATCAGGATCGACAGCGCCGAGTACTGCAGTTCCAGCCAGGGTCGTGCCACCCTTGGCCGCGTCTGGATCCGCCGATGCGCCAGCCGCTCGCTGCCAAGTTTCCAAACCAGGAGATATGCCGCGCCGGCGATCAGGAGGAAGTGTCCGAAGAAGAACCCGAGCACGGTGATGAACATGTGCAACGGGCCATCGAAATGGATGTCCATGTCAGCACGCCTCTGCAGGAACGTCGGAGTGTCGAGGCGAGCCGGTGTCCTGCTCAGCCTGCCTGCGTACGTGCATGCGGCGCGTGGATGCCCAGGCAGCGAGCTGCACGCGGTCGCGCACCTCCGCGCAGGCCGCGAGCACGCGCTCGATGTCGTCGTCACCGAGTGCGCTGTGCAGCGTGAAGCGCAGCAGCGCCCCGTTCGCGGGCGTCGCCGGTGCGCAGAACACCGAACCGAACACGCCGCGCGCCTCGAGCGCGTTGCGCAGGGCGATCAGGCGCCACTCCTCGCCGGGGTGCAGCGACACGATCTGCGACTCGCTGCCGCCGAGGCAGTAGCCGAGCTGGCGCAATCCTTCACGCAACCGCTGCGCCACGGCACGCAGGCGCGAACGACGATCATCAGCGCCTTCGATGGCCTGCCTGATCGCGTCGAGTCGCGCAATCTCGGAGGGCATCAGGCCCGAACTGAAGATTGCAGGGTTCGCCTGGTACTTGAGGAACTCTGCCGCACGGGTGGAACAGGCGACGATGCCGGCGCGGCCGGCGAAGGCCTTGGCCAGGCTCGCCGTGCGGAAGTGCACCCTCGCCGTGAGCCCGAGCTCCGCCACCAGGCCAGCGCCACGCGGACCATGTGTGCCGAGCGAATGTGCCTCATCGACGATGAGCACGCAGCCGTGGCGCTCGGACAGCTCAACGAGTTCGCGCAACGGCGCGATCGCGCCGGTGGTGGAGTAGATCGAATCGACCACGATGAAGCCCGGCCCGTGGCGGCGCACGAGCTGCTCGAGCGCGCGCACGTTGTTGTGCCGGAACATGTGTGGGCACCCGCCGCCGAGGCGGATGCCTTCGTGCAGCGACATGTGCGCGAACATGTCGATGTACACCGGTGTCCCCGGCTCGACGATGGACTGCAGCAGCCCGGTGTTGGCGGCCCAGCCGGACTGGCTCAGCACGGTCGCCTCGCTGCCAAGCAGCGTGGCCATCGCAGACTCGAAGCGCGACTGCGGCGTGGCACCGTGCAGGAACACCGCCGCCATGATCGCGGCATCCGCGTCAACGGCAACATCCCGTCGTACGGCGGCCAGCACGTCCGGATGGCTGGCCATCGCGAGGTAGTCGTTGCTGCGGAGCAGTAGGCCGCCCGGGCCTGGCTCACGACCCACGAGGATATGCTCGCCCTCGGGCCAGGCGCGGCGGCGGGGGTTCTCGAAGTAGCTATCCATGCGTTTGCGCAGAAATGCCGGTTCAACCAGCCACTCGTCCTGAGGGGCCAGCCTTTGCTGGTCGATCAACATGGGTCACTCCTCGCACACGTCTGTCGTGCTTGTGCCGCCGCTCGATCGCGACCCCCTGTGTCCGCCACGAACCGCGGTGGGGCGATCGACTTGCTTTTTTCTTGTTTTGCGCTACTAGACCGGGCAGCTTGGGAGTAAGCAATGGTGGCGTAATGCCATTACGACTGGTTTGGCACGGCAATTGCCGGCGTTTTTCGTTTTTTCACGTTTGCTCGACGATTCACCGGAGCCGCACGGATCTTGGACACCATCGCCCCAGCCCAGGAGCCGCCGACCTATGAGCAGGACCTCCTGGCTTACCTTGCCGCGGGCCGCTCGCCGTTCCATGCGGCGACCGAAACGGCCCGCAGGCTCGAGGATGCAGGTTTTGCCGAACTGGATGAGCGCGCTGCGTGGCACCTCGTGGCACGTGGGCGCTACTACGTGCGCCGCAATGACAGTTCGCTGATCGCCTTCGTGCTGCCCGGGGACGGCGGGTCCGTCGGAGGAGCCGGCACGGAAGCGGGTGCAGGAGCAGGAGCAGGGCGCATGGCCGACCACCTCGCCGAACGCGGGCTGCGCATGGCGGGCGCACACACGGACAGCCCGAGCCTGCGCCTGAAGCCGAACCCCGTGCTCACGGGTCGTGGCTATACCCGGCTCGGACTCGAGGTCTATGGGGGCGTGCTGCTGAACCCCTGGTTCGACCGCGACCTGAGCCTGGCCGGCCGGGTGCACGTACGCATGGGCGACGGCACGTTGCGCGGCCTGCTGCTCGACTTCGACCGGCCACTCGCGTTCATCCCCAGCCTCGCGATCCATCTCGACCGCGAGGTGAACCAGAAGCGCAGCATCAACCCCCAGACTGATATCCCTGCGCTGCTCGGCCGCGGGGAGGTCGACCTGAAGGCTCTCCTCCTGCGGGAGTTGCAGGCGCGCGATCCTGCGCTTGTCGGCACGACGGGCATTGCGGAGGTGCTGGACTGGGAGCTGTGCCTGTACGACTGCCAGGCGCCGCGCGTCGTCGGCATCGATGGCGAGTTCATCGCTGCCGCGCGCCTGGACAACCTGCTGAGCTGCCACGCCGCGACCCAAGCGATCATCGATGCGCCGGCCGGGGCAGCCGCACTGGTGGTCCTGAACGATCACGAGGAAGTCGGCAGCACCACGGCCGACGGTGCCCAGGGGCCCTTCCTCGAGCAGGTGCTGGCCCGGCTACTACCCGACGTCGAGGGCCGAGCACGCTGCATTGCGGCCTCGATCTTCGTGTCGGCCGACAATGCCCACGGGATCCACCCGAACTACCCGGATCGGCACGACGATCGTCATGGCCCGCTGCTGAACGCCGGGCCGGTGCTGAAGGTGAACGCGAACCAGCGCTACGCCTCGACCAGCGAGACGCAGGCCTTCCTGCGCGATGCCGCCGCACGCGCCGGGGTCGAACTGCAGGTGTTCGTGACCCGCACGGACCTCGCCTGCGGTTCGACCATCGGGCCGCTGACCGCGGCACGGATCGGCGTGCGCACCGTGGACGTCGGCGTGCCGCAGCTCGGCATGCACTCGATCCGTGAACTCTGCGGGCGCAACGACCCGCACGCGCTGTATCGGCTGCTAGTCGCTGTCTTCGCCGGTTGAAACTGGCGAGTGCGAGCGACCGGCGTCTGCGCCAGGTTCGACAACTGCCCGCGCATCGACAGGCCAGGGCAGCCCGAACCGCGCGGCAAGCGCCGCCGCGTAGTGGTCCCACGACACCAGCAAGGGCGTGTCACCGTCCTCGTCGCGGGCGATGCGCAAGGCTGCGCCGAAGCGCGCGAGCGAGACGCCACCCTGCTCGCGGCCAGGTCGAGCTGGCGCTGCATCAGTTTCCGGCTGCCCCTCGAGCCGCTGGCGCACGAATGCCTGCCAGTCGCTGCGCTCCGTCGGGTCCAGCGTCTGCGGTGCATTGCGGGCGCGGAAACGGCCCGCAAGCGCGCGCAGTCGCGCATCGTCGAACAGGGTCGCGGAGTTCGGCCCGCGTTCGCCGCGCGTGATCTGGCCACGCAGGTCCAGCGCGCGCATCTGGTCGCGATCACCGATGAGATCGTCGTACAGCGCGGCATCCGCATCGCTCGGCTGTGACTCGAAGACGTCGCGCGTGAAGGCACGGACGAGCCGGCGCACGAGTTCCGGCCGCCCCCGCAGCCAGCGGTGCCGCGCGATCGCCTCGTCCACATCAAGGCCAAGACGCAGCGCATCCTCGCTGCGCACCGCTGCCAGTTCGGCGACGAAGGGCGAACGATTGGTGCGGATCTCCTTCATGCGCAGTCGCTCCACCTCCAGCGCGTCGCCGGGCGTGAACAAGCGCCGGTACAACTCGTCCTCGCTCAGCCCCGCGTACTCGCGTGGATCCTGGCTGAGGTCGAACACCAGGTAGCCACGGGCGTTGCGCGGGTGCCTGCCAAGCGATGTCATCAACGCAAGGCTGGCGCGATCGCGCGGGATGCGGCCGGAGACGTGCACAACGGGTTCGTCGCCCGGCGCCAGCAGGCGCTCGCTCACGCGCCGCTGCCGCAACGACACCGCATAGTCGAACAGGCGCGGCTGGGCGGCACGCAGGCAGCGAGCGACACCGATGGTGGCAAGCACGTCCGAGCCGGCGTCGTGCGCGCTGGCGTGCTCCACGCCGTTGGCAGCCGCGATGTCCACGAGCTTCGAGCTTGGCAGGCCATCATGCGCGAGCGGCCACTGCATGCCATCCGGTCGCAGCGCGCGCGTGGCACGCACGAGATCGAGCAGGTCCATGCGCGTGCCGCCACGGCGTTCACGGCCGTAGGGCTCGAGCAGGCTGCGATAGAAGGTGAAGCGCAGGAACTCGTCGTCGAAGCGCACGCTGTTGTAGCCACAGAGGCACAGGCTGGCATCGCCTGTCGCTGCCGCGATGCGATCGGCAAGCTCGGCCTCGCCGCAGCCCGTGGCAACGACCTCGGGCGTGAGACCCGTCACACGCATCGCATCGACCTCGGGCAGCACCTCCTCGGGCAGTCGGCCGCGCAGCACCAGCGGCTCCTCCAGGGGATTCAGCGCGCGATCGGTGCGCACGCCGGCGAACTGCAGCACGCGGTGCCAGCGCGGATCGCGGCCGCTGGTCTCGAGGTCATAGAAATAGAAGCCGGACAACTCGCTCACGCGCACCCCAGATCAACCGTCAGCGACAATGTCGATTCTCCCTGCCCACATCTCTCCCTGCCCACACCTCTCCCTGCCCACACCTCTGCCTGCGCACATCGACCGCCTCACCGTCGTCGGTGCACCATCGCTGGGAACGCCGGCAGCATCGAACCCATCGAGCGATGCATCACCCGCACCAGACTTGCCGCATCGCATGGGCGTTGGCACTCTGCACCATTCCCTCGCGATGCAACAGAACCATGAGCAGCCCGATCACCGTTCGCACCGTGGCGCTGCTGGGCGGGCCACTGCTCGCGATGGCGACTGGACTGCTGATGCTGCAGCAAGGCTGGGCGGCACCCGCGGCCTGGACGGGCGCCGTGACGGTGCTCTGCATCCTCTGGTGGCTGACCGAGCCGATCCCGATTCCCGCCGCATCGCTCATCCCGATCGGCGTGTTTCCGCTGGTCGGCGCGTTGCCACAGGCGGAGGTGTCGAAGGCCTACGGGAACGACCTCATCCTGCTGCTGCTCGGTGGCTTCATCCTTTCATCTGCGATGGAGCGTTCCGGTGCGCATCGGCGCATCGCACTCGGCATGGTGCGGCTGGTCGGCGGCCAGAGCAGCCGCCGCGTCGTGTTCGGTTTCCTTATCGCCTGCGCCATGCTGAGCATGTGGATATCGAATGCAGCGACCGCATTCATGATGCTGCCTGTGGCACTCGCGGTGATAGAGCGTGCGAAGGATCCAAGGCTGGCCACGCCACTGATGCTTGCCATCGCCTACGGCGCGAGCATCGGCGGCATCGGTACACCGATCGGCACGCCGCCGAACCTCCTGTTCCTGGAGTTCTATCGCGAGGCGACCGGCATCGAGATCGGCTTCCTGGAGTGGATGAGCTGGGCGGTTCCCGTCATCGTGATCCTGCTTCCGTTGACGGGCCTGTGGCTCACGCGCCACTTAACGAGCACCAGCGAACTCACCATTCCACATCCCGGGCCATGGCGCGCAGAGGAAGCACGCGTTCTCATGGTCTTCGGCATCACCGCCCTGCTGTGGATGACGCGCAGCGAGCCTTTCGGTGGCTGGTCCGAGTGGTTCGGCGCCACTGGCGCCACCGATGCCGCGGTCGCACTCAGCGCCGTCGTCGTCCTGTTCCTCGTGCCTAACGGTCGCGGCGGGGCGTTGCTCGACTGGGAGACTGCCGTCGCCGTGCCCTGGGGCATCCTGCTGCTGTTCGCGGGCGGCATCACCATCGCGAGCGCGTTCACGGCGACAGGTATCTCGGCTGCACTGGGCGAGGCGCTGTCGGCCGCAGCGAGCCTGCCGCTGCTGCTGCTGATCTCGGTGATCGCGTTCGCGGTCATCGTGCTGACCGAGACCACGAGCAACACGGCCACGGCGGCACTGCTGATGCCGATCCTCGCCGCGGCGGCGATCGGCGCAGGCGTGGATCCGAAGCTGCTGATGCTGCCGGCGGTGCTGGCGGCGAGCCTGGGCTTCATGCTGCCGGTGGGCACCGCGCCGAACGCGATCGTGTACGGTTCCGGCAAGGTGCCCATGCAGACGATGGTGCGCGAAGGCTTCGTCATCGACTGCTTCGCGGCGGTTGCGATCACGTTCGTCTGCTATCTGCTGCTGTCCTGAGCAGCGACTATCTGACGCCGGCGCGAGCGCCAGCGCGAAGCTGCTCCAGCGCCGCCGTGCGCACCTCCTCGTCGTTGTCGGCAAGCACCTGCACCTGGGCGTGGAACGCGGGCCAGCTACCTGCACGGCGGTACAGCTCGGCAAACGCCGGCACCCAGTCGTGGTAGGTCGAGAAGGTCACGAGTCGCGCGTTGTTCAGCGGCTCGGCGAAGAAGCGGTCGTAGCGGCCCGCGATCGGTCCACCGCTCGCGCGATACTCCTCGCGCATCCGCGCGAACAGCGCCGCCTTGCGCACGAGCTTCTCCGCTGGCGCGAGCGGTTCGGCATAGAGGGCCGCAAGCGCGTCGCGATAGCCGAGCACGAAGCGCAGGAAGCCTGCACGCACCGCACGTTCCTGGCGCAGCTTCGCGATCGCATCGGCCCGGCTCGCGACCTCGGTGCCTGCCGCAACTGATCGTCCCTGCGTGTGCCACTGCACCAGACCCTGCTCCTCCACGAAGGTCGCGTAGCCCTCGTTGAAGCGACTGTCGCCGGGCACATACACGCGGCTGTGCGCCGTCTCGTGGAAGATGAGGCCCACGAGGTCATCCGTACGCAATGCGTCGAAGCTGCTCAGCACGGGGTCGTCGAACCAGCCGAGCGTCGAGTAGGCCACCACACCTCCGACGTGCACATCGTCACCTGACGCACGGAGCCGCTCGGCGTAGGCCTCGGCATCGGCCTGCGCAAAATAGCCGCGGTACACCGCACAGCCTGCGACGGGGTAGCACCACTCGCGCGGGCTGAGCGACAGGGCGGGCGTGGCGAAGACGTTCCACACCACGTGGGAGCGGCCAAGGTCCACGTAGCTCGTGTAGCGACCGCCCACCGGTAGCGCCAGCACATCCGCGGCGAACACGCGCGCCGACTGCACGAGGCGCAACCGGGCCCGCAACGTCTCGGCCGTGTCTGCGCGGTTGACCAGATGGTCGATCGACTGCCGTGCGGCGAGTATCTGCAGCTGGCCGCGCACGGCCTGGCTGTAGTAGCCAAGGCCCTCGCAGCCGGCAAGCAGCAGACACGCGCACAGCAGCAACACTGAACGGCCAGGTACCGGCCCGACCCTTCGTGCAGTGCGCGTCAGGGTGGATGCCCTGGCTGCTCGATCGCTGCGATCCACCTGCCGTGCTCCCCGCTTGTCCGCTCCGAGATGGCGCGCCGCCAAGCCTGCCACGCGTACACCCGCGCGTGCGCGACTACGCGAACCCCTGGCGCCTCGCGCCCGGTGTCCAGTCCGGCCGTGCTCAGGCACGGCCATCATCGTGCATCGCAATCCTGTCGCTCGGCCGGCCTTGCCAGCACCGAGCAATCACAGGCATGGTGCCGCCGCGCGCTGCGGCCCAGCGGCCACCGCGGCGCGCGCGGAAGATCACCGCCGCCCCGAGGGAGGACGCGCCCGACATGCAGACGCTCATGCACAACCTCCGTGGCGCGCTGGCGATGCTGCTGTTCAGCCTCAACGCGGTGCTGTGGTGCGGGTTGCTATTCATTGCGGCGCTGGTACGGCCCCTGCTGCCGGGCCTCGAGCGCAAGGTCGCCTACGGTGCCCGCCTGCACCCGATCGTCGACCGCTGGGTCGCGGGCAATCGCGCGATCATTCGCGGGCTGGGGCTCGCGCGACTGAACGTCATCGGCGGCGATGCACTGCGACGCGACGGCTGGTACCTGGTGCTGTGCAACCACCAGAGCTGGATCGACATCATCGCGCTGCAGTGCGGGCTGCTGCACGACGCGCCGGTGCTGAAGTTCTTCACCAAGCAGCAGCTGATCTGGCTGCCGTTCATCGGCCTGTCATGCTGGGTGCTCGACTTCCCGCTGATGCGGCGCTTCAGCGCGCAGGCGCTGGCGGCCAATCCCGCGCTGCGTCGCATCGACCTCGAGACAACCCGCGAGGCCTGCAACCGCTTCCGCCACGCACCTACCACCGTGCTGAACTTCGCCGAGGGCACGCGCTTCACCCGCGCAAAGCATGCGCAACAGGGCTCGCCCTACGCGAACCTGCTGAAGGCGCGTGCCGGCGGCGTCGGCAGCGTGCTGGCGACGCTGGGGGACCGTCTCGATGCAATCGTCGACGCGACCATCACCTATCCCAGGGTGCTGGCAGACGGAACGCATCGCAACGAGCCGCCCAGCTTCTGGCACTTCCTCTGTGGCTACGTGCCGGAGATTCGCCTGGAACTCCAGGCACTGGCCGTGGACGCTGCGCTCATCACCGGTGACTACGCCGACGACGACGCCTATCGCACACGTGTCCGCAACTGGCTGGACGAACTCTGGTCTGAGAAGGACGCCCGGTTGACGACCTGGCTCGATGCCCAGGATGCACGCTGAACCGCAGCGCGCTCGCGCGCGCGGGCCGCTAACCTTCGCCCGCTACCTCCCATCCACTGCAGTCACGCACCAAGCACCGAGGACACGCGCATGCACGATCGGAACGCCGCGCCCTTCCCCGCCATTCGAGCAATGGCTCGGGCCCTTGGCAGGCTTGGTGGACCATCGGTGCCGTCAGCGCGACGGCAGGCCATGCGGTCGCACGACCTCGCCGCACGGCGACCCAGCGCAACGGGACGCGTGCTTGCGCTGACGCTGGCCGCCGCCCTCTTCATCGGCAGCTCGCATCCCGCGCTCGCGGACGGGCCGGCACTGCGGGTAGGCGACCCGGCACCCGAGTTCGCGCTGCATGGCAGCGACGGCAAGCTGCACCGGCTCTCCGACTACCGTGGGCAGGCGGTCGTGCTCGCGTGGTTCCCACGGGCCTTCACTGGCGGCTGCACGATCGAATGCAAGTCGCTCGCTGCGAATGGTCAGAAGCTGCGCCAGTTTGCCGTCACCTACTTCATGGCGAGCGTCGACCCATTGGTAGAAAACACCCGCTTTGCGGAGGCGAACGACGCGGACTTTCCGTTGCTCAGCGACCCGGACAAGACAATCGCCCGCGCCTACGGTGTGCTGAACGCCGGCGGCCTGGCCAGCCGGCACACGATCTACATCGGCGGCGACGGCAAGGTGCTGGCGATAGACAGCGCCGTGCGACCAGCCACCTCGGCCGAAGACATGTTGTCGCGCCTGCAGGCGCTCGGCGTGCCGCGCCGGCACTGACGGGCGCATCCGACCGCACCGGCACCGCATCCACCACGACGCCAACGATGTACGAGACCTTCTTCGCGTTCACCGAACGCCCCTTCTCGATCGCCCCCGACCCGCGGTTCCTCTACCTGTCGGAGCGGCATCGCGAAGCCCTCGCACACCTCGTCTACGGGCTGAACGACGCTGGCGGCTTCGTGATGCTCACGGGCGAGGTGGGCACGGGCAAGACGACGCTCTGTCGCAGCCTGCTCGCGCAGGTGCCGGAGAACATCGACGTCGCCTTCGTGCTGAACCCGCGGCTGGACGCCGTCGAACTCCTCGAGACCGTGTGCGACGAGCTGCACGTGAACACCGAGAACGCCCGGGGCAGCATCAAGCAGCTCGTCGATCGCATCAACGCGCACCTGCTCGCCCGCAACGCCGACGGCCGCTCGACCGTGCTGCTCATCGACGAGGCACAGAACCTCTCCAGCGATGTGCTCGAGCAGCTGCGGCTGCTGACCAACCTCGAGACCAACGAGCGCAAGCTGCTCCGTATCATCCTCATCGGCCAGCCCGAGCTCGCCGAGAAGCTCGCCAGGCCTGACCTGCGCCAGCTCGCGCAGCGGATCACTGCGCGCTATCACCTCGAGGCGCTGCAGGCAGCCGACACCGGTGCCTACGTCGAACACCGGCTGCAGGTGGCAGGCGCTCGCGCGACGCTGTTTGGTGCTGCGGCCCTGCGCGCGCTGCACAACGCTTCCGGCGGCGTGCCGCGCCTGATCAACGTGATCGCGGACCGCGCGTTGCTCGGTGCCTACGCCAGCGGACGGCGCGAGATCACGCCGGAGATGGTGCGCAAGGCAGCGAAGGAAGTGATGGGGGACCGCCCGCCGCGGCGATGGCCCGCCTGGGCCGTGGCGGCATCCACAACCGGCGTCCTCGGCGCCTGCGCCCTCGCGGCGTGGGCACTGGTGGCACGTGACGACCGAGGTGCGGCTGGCACCGTTCCGATCATCGCGGAGGTGGCCGGACCTGCCCCTGCTGCCGGCGCGACAGGGGATGCCAACGGTGCCCTGCCGACTGCGGAGGTTTCGCCGGCTGCTGCAGCCGGCGGCGCCATGCTGATTGGCCCGGGCAATGACGCGCGCGTGTCGTCGTCAGGGTCGCACGACGGCGACGAGCAGCGCATGCCGGCCAGCGTGCGTGCGCAGTTGCCTCCCTGGCCCGACTACGCGCCGCGCGAAGACTCGGAGGAGCGCGCCTTCGCGATCCTGTTCGATCGCTGGCACGCGCCATTCGAGGCGGCCGAAGGGGAATCGCCGTGCAGCTTTGCCAGCAAGGTCGGCCTTGCCTGCCTGAGCGGCACAGGCTCCATTGCGGACCTCCTGGATCTCGATCGTCCTGCCGTACTGGAGCTTGGGGCAGGCAGCACGACGCGGTACGCAGCCGCCGTCGTCGCCGCGCAAGGCGACACGGTCGACGTGATCATGGCCGACCGTACCTACCGAGTGCCGCAGGCCAGTCTTGCCGCGATCTGGAACGGCCGCTACACGCTGCTGTGGCAGCTGCCGCCCGAGTACCGAGGGCCGATCGGCAGCGGCACCAGAGGGCCCAGCGTGGCCTGGCTGCGCCAGCAGCTCCAGGAAGCCACCGGCGTGCCGCTCCCGGGCTCTGTCCAGGACGCGTTCGACGCCAGGCTCGCGCGTGCGCTGCGCGAATGGCAGGCTGCGCAGGGGTTGCTCGCGGATGGCAGCGCCGGACCGCGTACCTGGATCGCGCTGCACGACGCCGTAGGGCTGGAGGCACCCAGACTGCAAGCACCCGGTGCGCGCGCCCGTGCCGCCTTCGTCGCTGCAGCCGAGCCCCCCACTGCTCCGATGCCCGGTGCGCGAACAGCGGCCGCCACGCCGCGTCGCCCCGTCGTGGCGCCGGCCGGCCCGCGCCGGCCGACTCAACAGGTGCCAGTGCCAGTGTCGCCGCATCCGCCATCCGAGGCTGCATCGTCAGGCGCACGAGCGGAGATCATCATCGAGACAGCGGAGGAACCTGCGCGCGACGCATTGCCCGATGACCACCGCGGCAGGGCCGGCTGACGATGTCGTACATCCTCGACGCCTTGCGAAAGTCCGAGCAGGAGAGGCTGCGTGGTCAGCCATTGTCTTCGCTGAGTCACGCGCCCATCGGCCAGGAGATCGCCCGCCGGCCAGGCTGGTTGCTGCCACTGCTTGCAGCAAACCTCGTGCTCGGCACGGTGCTCGCGGTGTGGTGGCTACGCAGCGCAGCCGACAACGACGTCGAGGCCCAGGCCGCGTCAGCGGCGCCGATCGCCGGCGAGCCGGCAGCAATCCAGGGCGCGATCCGCCCCAAGGACGGGACCCGCCTCAGTGCGCCTGCGTCGGCCTCCCTGCCGCCTGTCACCGATGCAACGGGCGCGATCCCGTCGACCACGCCGGAGGACGAGTACGTACCACTGCCGGAATCGCCATTGCCCAACGAAGCCTACGAACGAGCGGGCGACTGGCGTGACGCGTCCTCCGACGGCTGGCCAGCACTTGCGCTGTCGACCCACGTCTACTCGAGCGCACCGGCGTCTCGCAACATCATCATCAACGGCCTTCGCATGAAGCAAGGCGACAGCCTGGAAAACGGCGTGAAGATCGAGGAGATCACCGAGACCGGCGCCCGCGTATCCTGGCGCGGTGCCGAGCGCGAGCTCGACATCACGCGTTGAGTCCGGCACGCGAGGCCAGCAGCACAGGCACTTGCTTCCTCGCAATGACCTCAGCCGCCCGCCGCGGCTGCCTTGAGTGCAGCGACCTCGCCCTGCAGGTTGCTGATCGTGCGATTGAGCTGCTGCCGGAACTTGTCGATCGCGGCGACGGCCTCCTCGTTCTCGCGCACGCGCCGCTCCAGGCTCGCGCGCAGGGAGCGCGCGTTCTGGTCCGCGGCATTCACCTTGTCGACGAGTTCGCGATTGGCAGCCGTCAGCCCTCGGATGGACTCGTTGGCGCGCGCCAGAAGGGCCCGCTGCTGCTCCAGTTCCTTGCCCTGCTGCGCAGTGAGCGCCTCGAGCGCAGTGGCACGATCCGTCGCGGCCTTCAGCGCCGAGTCGGTGCGCCCAAGTGCGCGCCGGGTCTCGTTGATCGCATTGCGATTGCGATCCGAGCTGTCCTGCAGCTTCTTCGTCTCCGAAGCCTGGGCGCTGATCTTCTCTTCCGTCGCCGAGCTCGTCTCGCTCAACGTGGAGCCGGTGATGTTGAGTTCGTCCTCGAGCCGCTTGATGCGCGCCGCAGAGTTGGCGAGCTCGGCTTCCGCCATCGTGAGCTGTTCATGCTGCACGTAGGCGAACCAGCTGCCGGCGCAGACGATGAGGCCAAGCACCACGATGAGGGGTATGGGGAAGGCCGAGGCCGCACGCGCGGCGCCTGGTGCCGCCGTCGCCGCAGCGCGCGCGGGCGGCGGGGCCGATTCGCGCCGCGCCTCGCGCCTGCCTTCGCGACGCTCCGGCCCATCGTCCGGGCTTGCCGCGATGCTCGGCAACCTGTCCAGTTCATCGCGCTCGGCCATCGCAGTTCTCTCCGGGTTCCCTGCCCGATGGGGGCAGAAAGGCGACCAATTGAAAAAGGGCGCATCGCTGCGCCCTTCTTGCTGTCAGGGCGAGGCAGGACGCCGCGCCATTCGTTTCAGCGGCTGCAGCCGCACGCGACGGCTACAGGAACGACACGATGACGTACAGCACGGCCCAGAGTGCGAAGCCGCAGCCCACCACACCCTTCACCGTGGTCAGCGGACCCTGGTTGGTGCGGAATATCGCATTCGCCTCGAGCGCCGCGATGATCGCCAGCACCGCCCCCAGTTCGACGGCCGACGCGGTAGACAGTGCGCCGCTCGGAAAGTGCGCGGACGACCCCATGAAGAACAGCATCGGCACCGAGAACATGGTGTTCGTTCGTGAAGCGATGGCCGCCTTCGGCGCGGCGGCAGCAGCCTCCGGCAACGCAGCACCGCCCGCCTTGATCTGCTCGTTGGAGGCGATGAGGATGCGCTGGTTCGGCCAGATGATCAGCCACACGTTGAGGAACATGAGCGTGCCGATGGTCGCGCCGATGACGATGTCCAGCGTGAGGCCCTTGCCGATGATGCCAAGCATGACCAGGCCGGTAAGGAACGTGACGGCGGCCGACATTCGGAACCACAGCAGTGCCCGCGGCACGAGCTTCACGAATGCATCGGTGCGCGCGGCCGGATCGGCGACCTTGAAGTACTCGGTCTGCACGAAGTTGAAGTAGTAGAGCAGGCCGATCCACGCGATGCCGGCGAGGATGTGACCCCAGCGCGACAGGTAGTAGAAGCCATCCAACCCTGTGAACAATTCGACAATGCCCATTTACCAGCCCCTTACCCGACCTGAATTCGTGACCCGTGGACGCCGCACGCCTGGATGATCCGCTTCGGCGCTTTCGGCCTGCCCGGTGCGCGGGCAGGAAAAAACCGCCGCGAATTCTCGTGCGAAACGACCGCAACTAATCAACATCGACATGCCATTGTCAACCGCGGCGACCCGTTGCGGCGCACCAGCGGCGGGTAGTCGCACACCGCGACCCAGGACACGCGTTGCGCGCGCTCCACAAACGAAGAGCCCCGCCGGAGCGGGGCTTCTGCGATCGCGGCAGCCGGCAAGCCGGCGTGCCGCGAACCGTCGCACGAGCCAGAAGCCCGGGCGACGGCAAGCGCTCGGCGACTACATCATGCCGCCCATGCCACCCATCCCGCCCCTGCCACCCCTGCCGCCCATGTCGGGCATTGCTGGCTTGTCCTCGGGGATCTCGGTGACCATCGCCTCGGTCGTGATCATCAGGCCGGCCACCGATGCAGCTGCCTGCAGGGCGGTGCGCGTGACCTTCGCCGGGTCCAGGATACCCAGGGCAACCATGTCGCCATAGGTGCCGTTGGCGGCGTTGAAGCCATCGTTGCCGGTGAGCGACTTCACCTTGTCGACCACGACCGACGGCTTGATGGTGAACGTGCAGTCGGTGTCGGTCGGGGCCAGGTCGATCGGCGCGAGGATGAGCGCCGGGCCGACCGGGTTCGACTCCTTGTTGCCGTTCGGGTAGTAGTACCCGTCGTACGTGATGGCCATGCCACCACAGCTGA
>SXGU01420044.1_pt1 | contig 22370 bp, 20 predicted proteins | sample 3174531 | NCBI WGS metagenome assembly SXGU01 (sample SAMN11356863, study PRJNA531348) | freshwater metagenome | isolation source: freshwater sample F1-140 | place: China: Fuxian Lake, Yuxi | collected 2017-12-25
AATTAGCGCTCATCTTCAACAAGATGGGCATCGATACTGAGGCCGTGCTGAAAGCTGCTGGCAGCAAATGGAACTTCCTGCCCTTTCGTCCCGGTCTGGTGGGCGGCCACTGCATTGGCGTTGACCCGTACTACCTCACGCACAAAGCCCAGGCGATTGGCTACCACCCGGAAATCATCCTGGCTGGCCGCCGCCTGAACGACAGCATGGGCGCTTACGTCGTCGCCCAACTCGTCAAGGCTATGACTAAAAGGCGAATTCAGGTTGAAGGCGCCAAAGTACTGGTCATGGGCCTGACCTTCAAAGAAAACTGCCCAGACCTGCGCAACACCCGCGTTGTCGACATCGTCGCCGAGCTTAAAGACTACAACTGCGAGGTTGATGTTTATGATCCTTGGGTAACTGTAGAAGAATCCCAGTACGAATACGGCATCACTCCCATCGCCAAACCAGACGACGGAACTTACGACGCCATCATCCTGGCCGTGGCCCACTACCAGTTCAAAGACATGGGTGTCGCGGCTATCCGTGCCCTCGGAAAACCAGCTTCAGTTCTATATGACCTGAAGTATGTGCTCTCAACACAAGAATCAGACTTGAGGCTGTAAACCATGTACGCATTTGAGGCACTTAAACAGCAACTCAAAGGTAAACCCAAAATATGGCTGATAACGGGTGTTGCTGGCTTCATTGGCAGCCACTTGCTCGAGGCCCTGCTCAAACTCAACCAGCGCGTTGTTGGTTTAGATAACTTCAGCACCGGTCATCAGCGGAATCTGGACGAAGTTCAAACCTTGGTTACGCCCGAGCTATGGACAAATTTCAAATTCATCCAGGGTGATATCCGAAACCTTGACGACTGCCATCGTGCCTGTGGTGGGGTGGACTACATTCTCCATCAAGCCGCTCTGGGTTCCGTCCCTCGCAGTATCGAAGACCCCATCACCACCAACCAGAACAACATTGATGGGTTTCTGAACATGCTGGTGGCCGCACGCGATGCTAAGGTCAAGCGCCTTGTCTATGCCGCCAGCAGCAGCACCTACGGCAACCACCCCGACCTGCCCAAAGTCGAAGATAAGATCGGCAAACCACTCAGCCCCTACGCCGTCACCAAACTGGTCAACGAACTTTATTCCGAGGTCTTTGCCCGTACCTACGGCTTCAAGACTATCGGACTGCGCTACTTCAACATCTTCGGCCGCCGGCAAGACCCCGATGGTGCTTATGCCGCTGTGATTCCAAAATGGATTACCGCCATGATTAAGAACGAGTCGGTCTATATCAACGGTGATGGCGAAACTAGCCGCGACTTCTGCTATGTCGACAATGCTGTTCAAGCCAACCTGCTGGCGGCAATGGCCACAAACGAAGACACGACCAACCAGGTTTACAACGTCGCCGTCGGCGATCGCACCAGCCTGAACCAACTCTACTTCCATCTTCGCGACGACCTCTCAAGCAAGTTCCCGCACCTGAAAGATGCTAATCCTGTCTATCGCGACTTCCGATCTGGTGATGTGCGTCACTCACTAGCTGATATCAGCAAAGCCGAAAAATTGCTTGGCTACTCGCCATCGCACAGATTAGCCGCCGGGCTAGCAGAGTCAATGGAATGGTATGTAATTCATATGACTGATAAGCAATAAAGGTGAATTTAATATGCATCAAAAAATGATAGATAAAAATCAAAAGATAAGAATTTCAATAGTGGGATGTGGTCGAATTTCTCGAAACCACTTTGGTTCGATTGAAAAGCACAGCGACGATCTTGAACTTGCCGCCATCTGCGACATCGACCCCATTGTGCTTGCCGAGCACGCCGAAAAGTACAAAGTCCCGGCCTATCGCGATATGGAAGAAATGCTCGAAAAAGAGCAACTTGACCTTGTCGCTCTCTGCACACCCAGCGGCATTCACCCCGACCAGACCGTGCTGGCCGCCAAGCATCAAGTCCATGTCATGACAGAAAAGCCCATGGCCACCCGTTGGAACGACGGTGTGCGCATGGTCAAAGCCTGTGACGAAGCCGGGGTGCGTCTGTTTGTGGTCAAACAGAACCGCCGCAACACCACACTCCAACTGCTCAAGCGGGCCGTCATCGAGAAACGCTTCGGCAAGATTCATATGGTGCACCTCAACGTCTTTTGGACCCGCCCGCAGGCCTACTACGACCAGGGCAACGGCTGGCGCGGCACATGGGAATTTGACGGCGGCGCCTTCATGAATCAGGCCAGCCATTATGTTGACCTGCTGGATTGGCTGATTGGCCCGGTCGAAAAAGTCCAGGCCATGATGAGCACCACGCGTGACATCGAGGTCGAAGACACCGGCGTACTGAATGTTAAATGGCGTAATGGCGCACTGGGTTCCATGAGCGTCACCATGCTCACCTATCCCCAAAACCTGGAAGGCAGCATCACCATCCTCGGTGAAAAGGGGACCGTGCGGGTTGGTGGCGTGGCCGTCAACGACATCCAGCTCTGGCAATTTGAAGAACCCCAGGATTACGATCAACAAATTCAGAGCGCCAACTACGAAACCACCTCGGTGTATGGTTTTGGGCACCCGCTCTATTACAAGAACGTCATCGACGTCTTGCGCGGCAATGCAGAACCCGAAACCGATGGTCGTGAAGGCCTGAAATCGCTCGAACTGCTGATTGCTGCCTATTTGTCCGCACGGGACGGCAAAACGGTGTCGCTGCCACTGGAATACTGAGCAACGTGGACATTGGCATCATCGGCGGCGGCATCAATGGCCTGTGCTGTGCCTGGCAACTCGCCAAGCAAGGCCACCATGTTCAGCTCTATGAGCGCGACAAGCTCATGAATGCCACCAGCCGCTCCTCCTCCAAACTGCTGCACGGCGGCCTGCGCTATTTGGAAAACCGCGAATTTCGCCTGGTGCGCGAGGCCCTGCGCGAACGCGATGCCTGGATCAAACGCGCACCTCACCTTGCCCAGCCGTTGCGATTGGTGATGCCCATCTACCAACAGTCACGGCGACCGGGTTGGATGATCGCACTGGGACTGTTCCTGTATGACCACCTCGCCGGCAAGAGTCAGCTTCCCAAAGCCAAACGCTTGAGCGCACAAGAACTTGTCCGTCGCGACCCCCACCTGAAAAGTGAAGGACTGCAAGGCGGCTACGAATTCTCGGATGGCCAGATGGACGACCAGGCCTTGGGTTTGTGGGTGGCCGATCAAGCAAAGCAAGCGGGTGTGAATATCGCCGAACACACAGAAGTCACCGCACTGACCCAAGACGGCCAAATCACGACCGCGAATGGGGCAACGCACGCGCACGACCGGCTCATCAACGTCTCAGGCCCGTGGGCACAGCGTCTGTTGCAGACAAGTGCGCTTGATTCACCCTACCAACTCGACCTGGTACGCGGCAGCCACTTGATTCTCGAAGCCCCCTGCAAACAAGCGTATCTGCTGGAAGCCCCCAATGATCGCCGCATCTTCTTCATCCTGCCCTGGCAGGGCAACACCCTTGTCGGCACAACAGAAGTCCGGCAGACGCTAAACGAACCCATCGCGTGTAGCCCAGAAGAGCAAAGCTATCTGCTGAATGCCTGGTTGCATTACTTTCCGGACATCCATCCTAATGTGATCGGCAGCTTCGCCGGCCTTCGCCCCTTGCTCCGTAGCGCACAAGACCCCAGCAAGGCCACGCGCGAATATGTCATCCACCGCACAGGCAAGCTTGTCACCGTACTGGGCGGCAAGTGGACTACCGCCATGGCGCTGGCCGACAAAGTCAGCCACGCCATTCATTGAGGAACCATGACGAACATCACCATCCACCCCACCGCCATCGTTGACGACGGCGCACAAATCGGCGAAGGCAGTCGCATCTGGCATTGGGTCCATGTTTGCGGCGGCGCAAAAATTGGCAAAGGCGTATCGCTCGGCCAGAACGTCTTCGTCGGCAACATGGTCGTCATTGGCGACCACTGCAAGGTACAGAACAACGTCAGCGTGTACGACAACGTCACGCTAGAAGACGGCGTGTTTTGTGGCCCCAGCATGGTCTTCACCAACGTCTACAACCCGCGTTCGCTCATCGAGCGCAAAAACGAGTACCGCAATACCCTAGTCAAAAAAGGTGCTACGGTTGGTGCCAACTGCACCATCGTGTGCGGCACCACCATTGGTGAGTTTGCCTTCATCGGTGCCGGAGCCGTCGTGAACAAAGACGTCAAACCCTACGCCCTGATGGTTGGCACGCCCGCTAAACAAATTGGCTGGATGAGCGAGTTTGGAGAACGAATCCCACTGCCTGTCAAAGGTGAGGGCAATTACACCTGTCCTCACACAGGTCAGAGGTATTACCTTTTCAACGATGAAATGAGAAGAATCGAGCCATGAGCATTCCCTTTATTGATTTAAAGTCTCAGTACCAGTCTTTGAAGCCGGAAATCTATTCCCGAATAGATGCTGTACTTGAGCATGGTCAGTACATCATGGGGCCAGAGGTTAAGGAGCTTGAAGAAAGTCTACAGGCATTCACCGGGGCAAAGCACTGCATTACGGTTTCCAGCGGAACAGAGGCGCTTTTGATTGCCTTGATGGCACTGGGCGTGGGGCCAGGTGATGAAGTCATTACAACGCCCTTCACCTTTATAGCAACCGCTGAAGTCATTGTATTGTTGGGGGCGACACCCGTATATGTCGATATTGAGCCCGACACGTGCAACATTACCGCCTCGAAGATCGAAGGAGCCATCTCATCCAAAACGAAAGCAATAATTCCGGTCAGCCTGTATGGGCAGGTGTCAGACATGGACGAGATCAATGCTATTGCCCGAAAGTACGGAGATATACCGGTTATTGAGGATGGTGCTCAGAGCTTCGGTGCCTCATACAAAGGCAAGAAGAGCTGTAATCTGTCCACCATTGGATGCACAAGCTTTTTCCCCAGCAAACCACTTGGCTGTTACGGTGATGGTGGCGCCATTTTCACCACTGACGACGCTCTGGCTCAGTCGTGCCGGGAAATCCGTGTACATGGTCAGAGCCAACGTTATGTCCACACCCGTATCGGCGTGGGTGGGAGGATGGATACATTGCAGTGCGCAATTATTCTGGCCAAGCTCAAGAATTTTGAGTGGGAGATTCAAAAACGCATAGAAATTGGGTGTCTCTACCGGGAAAAAATCAAGGCCTTGGCGAATCCCGGAATCCAGCTTTTGGGTGTTCGGGATGAGCGCACCTGCGTATGGGGGCAGTTCACTATATTCGCTGACAACAGGGAAGCGCTTCAGAAAAAGCTTAGTGAGCAAGGTATTCCAACTGCGGTTCATTATCCGGTGCCATTGAATTTGCAACCCGCTTATCGAGTTGGCAAACCGGAGCAAGACACCCCCAACGCCTGCTATGCAGCCAGGACAGTCATGAGTCTACCGATGCATTGCTATCTGGATGAGCAGACCATCGGCCAGATCTGCAAGTCGCTGGTCGCGGCATGAAACGGTTGGGAAAAAAATTCCTGAAGGCATGTTTCATGTTCGCAATGAAGCATGTTCCCGGTTTGCGTAACATCTACGAGTCGTGGGAGACCGCCTCGCCCATATTGTTACGTATGCTCTTCATGCAAAAGGTACTCGGATTCAATCGATATGTCCCTTGGCCTGTGCACTTCTCTTCCAAAGTATCAGGATGGGATTACATCAAGATCGGCGTGGCGGCATCCCCTGGCTACATGGGGGGCTGCTATATATTTGCTAAGGAAGACTCGCCAATTTCAATTGGCGATTACACCATTGTTTCAGCCAATGTATGTATCGCTGGTTACAACCATGACATCTACGACTACACCCTGTTTCCCAGTAAGGGAGGGATATCGATTGGAAAGTACTGCTGGTTGTCCATGAATTGCTCTGTCATGCCCGGAGTTGTCTTGGGTGATCACACAATAGTCGCTGCTGGTTCGGTTGTCACAAAGTCATTTCCTGAAGGCTATTGCGTTCTCGCTGGCGTTCCTGCCAGGAAAATAAAAACGCTGGATCCGAACTTGTGTGTTGAAAAGCGTACACGAATCGAATTTATTGGATTCAGAAAAATCACGCAATGAACTCAATTTCGAAAATTAGCAGCACAGTCCTGACCCTGCTCACTGGAACGGCATTCTCTCAGTTGGTCATAGTTTTGGCTTCCCCAGTACTGACAAGGCTTTACTCACCGTCTGTTTTCGGCGAGTACGCCACATTAAGCTTGGTTGTGTCTCTTCTCGTGGTATTTTCTACTGGCAAATACGAACTCTCGGTACTGTTACAGACCGATCATGAAAAGGCGTGGCATGCAGCCTGTTTGGCAATGACAACTGCAGCCATTGTTTCAACTGTATTGCTTGTACTGGGTTGGTGCATTGTCTTGATTATGCCGGCCGATTTGCTTGAGCAGTTCTTCTTTAGAGGTTCTGATCCATTCCTCCTCATCGGCGTATGTTTTTTGATGGTCATTCTAAATGCTACGCAGGCGTCACTTTTCGCGTTGATGAACCGCAATGGGCAGTTTTCTGGAATATCGATCGCCCGCATTTCCCAAGCAGTGACAATGGTATGTTTTCAAATGGCATTTGGCTTTTTTGAGAACGGTCTGTTTGGGCTGCTATGGGGTACGCTAAGCGGCTTGTTGGTATGCGCCGCAGTTCAGTTCTTTTTCGCTGTCAGATCAAATGGATTGAGTTTCCCAGATTGGAAGTTTATGCGTGAAATTGCGGGAGCCAATAAGAACCTGCCATTGCATACCATACCGACTGATTTAATCGGTTCGGTTCTGGCCCAGTTTCCGGTATATTTTCTCGCAGCCAACTTTTCAAGTACGGCCGTGGGCTACTTTAGCCTTGCGCAAAGAACGCTACAGGCTCCCATGCAATTGATTTCCAATTCAATTGGTGAGGTGTTTCGGCGAAATGCATCGTCGATGTATATAGAGCGCGGGGAGTGCAAACACTATTTTTTGAGAATTTCTGGTTTGCTTGCATTGATCGCCGCCGTCGGTTGCATTGTGACTAAGCTATGGGCGGTTCCTCTGTTCAGCCTTGTATTCGGAAAACAATGGGAAACGGCGGGCAGTTTTGCTGAGATTTTGATCCTAATGTTTGCACTGAAATTCATCGTGAATCCGATTTCTTTTATGTTCTTGATCGTCAAAAGAACAGGACTTGATTTGGTTCTGCATCTGGCTTTTTTGAGCATTTTGATATTTTCATTTAATCAGTCGGCTGCCAAGAGTGCTTCAGTAGAAGAGGCGTTGTGGATTTTTGTAATTATTTATTCCGTCATGTACGTTGTATATTTTCTTCTTTCCTACCAATTTGCAAAAGGCTCTAAATAAAAATGTGCGGACTGGCAGCCATATTCCAATTTGGTCCGCATTTGAATGCGGGGGTATTGACCAAAATGGCCGACCTAATCGTTCACCGTGGTCCCGATGGTGAGGGTTATGCACTTGGTCGGCATGCCTCGGTTGATTTTCTGGCTGGGCACGACACTCCGCCTATTGACATGTCCGGATTGGCTTTTAAGCCAACGGGGGGCTTGGATCACTCCGATGTCCAATGGATGTGGGGGCTGGCCCACCGACGCTTGTCCATTCTGGACCTCGCTGCCACAGGGCATCAGCCTATGTGCAGCTCAGATGGGCGCTATGTCATCACTTACAACGGAGAGGTGTACAACTATCTAGAGCTTAAGCAAGAGCTTATCGATCATGGCTACACCTTCAAGGGGCGCTCGGATACCGAAGTCATCATCGCGGCGTATGCACATTGGGGGGTGGATTGCTTGCAGCGCTTCAACGGTATGTTTGCATTTGTATTGGTTGATACGGTTGAGCACAGTGTATTTGCAGCGAGAGATAGATTCGGAGTCAAACCTCTCTACCTTTTCAAGACGCCGAAGTGCTGCGTGTTTGCGTCTGAGATCAAGCAATTTTCAGTCTTGCCGCAATGGAGCCCCATGCCAGATTGGCAGAATGCACAGGATTTCATGATTTCCGGGCTATCAGATCACAACCAAGGTACCTTGTTCTCCGGTGTTACCCAGATTCAGGGTGGGTATTTCATCAAAAGCTCGTTGGATCGATTGCACACTGCACAGCCCATCGCTTGGTATCGGCTCGACATCCAAAGCGCTCAAACACAGTTGAGCTTTGATGAGGCCGCAAGCCGTTTCGCCGAGTTGTTTGCGGAGTCGGTTCAATTGCGCTTGAGGTCGGACGTGCCAGTGGGAACAGCACTGTCAGGCGGATTGGATTCCTCGTCGATCGTGTGCGAAGTCAGCGCACAGTTGAAGGCAAAGGGACAAGGGGCGCAAAAGAGCTTTTCAATCTGCTCCGCAATACCCCAATACGATGAACGCAAATTTATTGACATTGTTACTGACGTCACGGGCGTCGATGCCCATCACCATTACCCAGAAACCGATAGTCTTCTGAGAGAGCTGCCCGACATCGTGTGGCATCAGGATGAGCCGTTTGGTGGCACCAGTATTTTTGCAGAATGGTCTGTCTACAAGTTAGCCAGATCACAGGGCGTAAAAGTCACCTTGGATGGCCATGGTGCAGATGAAATGTTGTGTGGCTACCATCTGTTCTTCTGGGTCTATCTCAATGACCTTCTGTACAAAGGCAGAGTGGGTCAGTGGATGACAGAAGCTCGTAAGTTGAATGAAGTGCATGGCTACGCATTAAGCGACATCATTCGATCGCAATTGGTCATGGCCGTACCTTCCCGCTGGGTGCGATTGCTTCGCAACTCATTGAGAAACGAAGGCGCAAATCGCCATCTACTCTCAAATAACCAAGGCAAGGTGCTTGCGATCGATGACCCGCATGAAAGAGTCCGCCCCTTTTTTAACAACGTGACCTCTGAAAGTGTCCGCGAGTTGACACAAACTAGCGTGCCAGTCCAATTGCACTGGGCAGACAGAGACTCCATGGCCCATTCTGTCGAGTCACGGCTTCCATTTCTTGATTATCGTCTGGTGGAGTTCGTTACGGCCTGTAGCGACTCATACAAGATCGGCAATGGAACAACCAAGCGGCTGCTCAGAAAAGGCATGGAGCACAGTCTTCCGCCGCAAATTGCGCAGCGGCAGGACAAGATGGGTTTCGTTACGCCTGAGCAAGTGTGGTTGTGCGATCAGCAAGGGGCCTACTTTTCAGACTGGTTGAACAGCAAGGAAGCCCTGGCCAGAAGCATCCTGTCAGAGGCAAGCATTCAAAGAACGCACCGAATATTGCAAAAGCGTGAACGCTACAACCGGTTTGCTTGGCGGACCCTGTCCATGGTGATGTGGGCAGAACGATTCTCTGTAAAGGGGCACTGATGTTTACCATCATTAACTACGGCGTTGGTAATCTCGGGTCCATCTCCAACATGCTGGCTTATCTGGGCGTTGAGCACAGAGTAAGTGCCTCTCCTGAAGATGTTCTAAGTGCAGAACGCTTGTTACTGCCAGGTGTCGGCTCTTTCGATTTCGGAATGTCCAAGCTCAATAACTCGGGGCTGATCGGTGTTCTGCATCAACGTGTTTGCGTGGATAAAGTGCCCGTCATGGGAATATGTCTTGGCATGCAGATCATGTGTAAGTCCAGCGAGGAGGGGGAAGCGTCGGGGCTCGGATGGTTTGATGCGAACGTCAAGAAATTTGATCTTAATCTCATGGATAAACACAGACCCGTTCCACATACCGGGTGGAATGGGGTGAGATTTACCCAGGCGCATCTGGTGTCTAGTCACATCCCCGAAGATCCACGCTTTTATTTCGTTCACAGCTATCACGTCGTGTGCGATCACCCTGCAGATCAATGGATGCAGGCCGAATACGGGTATGCGTTCACTGCTGCATTGGCGTCCGAGAACAAGCTGGCTGTGCAGTTTCACCCCGAGAAGAGTCACAAATTTGGTTTGACGCTTTTGAAAAATTTTTCGAGTTGGTCTTATGTTCCGTCCTAGAGTCATACCTTGTCTTCTGCTTGACGGGCGACGCTTGGTTAAAACCACGAGATTTGATGCGCCTTCTTATGTTGGCGATCCAATTAATGCACTCAAAATTTTCAATGAAAAGGAGGTAGACGAAGTCATTGTGCTCGATATCTTCGCTAGTAAAAAAGGTCGAAAGCCTGACTTTGCATACATTGAGAAACTGGCAAGTGAATGCTTCATGCCCATGTGTTACGGCGGGGGCATTTCCTCCATGGACGACGCCGAGAAACTGATCTCCTGTGGTGTTGAAAAGCTAGCGATCAATCAAGGGGCGCTGAAGAACCTCGATCTTCTTTCTTCGGTAGCTACGCGGTATGGCAGCCAAAGTGTGCTGGGTGCCATAGATGTGAAAAAAACATGGCTTAGTGGCAGCCGCGTCTGGAACTATGTTACTCGTAAGCAGGAGTTGTTTTCACCTGACGAGTGGGCACTCAAAATGACGCAAGCGGGTGCTGGTGAAATTTTGCTGAATCATGTGAACCGCGACGGAACCTTGCAGGGGTTTGATATTGTATTGATCCGTTCCGTTAGCCAGGCAGTCAGCGTACCTGTTATTGCGTGTGGCGGCGCATCTAGCCTGGAAGATTGCAAAAGTGCGATTGTGAATGGTGATGCTGCGGCGGCAGCGGCTGGAGCCCTGTTTGTGTACAAGGGTCCCCATCGCGCGGTCTTGATCAACTATCCCGATTCACAAGCGCTGAAAAGCCTGTTCAAAGAGTATTGAAATGAAGACATGCATACGTTGCGTGATGGATGAGTCTGCATCCAATATCCAGTTTGACGATAAAGGTATTTGTAATTTTTGCCGAGATTTCGAAACCAAGCTTCCTGAATTGCGCGCATTACAAGGAGACCAGGTTAAATTCACCTCACTCGTCAAGACGCTGAGGGATGATGGGAGAGGTAAGGCCTATGACTGCGTCGTCGGGCTAAGTGGTGGGGTTGACTCATCCTATGTTTTACACGGCGTTGTCGAAGCCGGTTTGCGTCCTCTGGCGGTTCATCTGGACAATGGATGGAACTCCGAGTTAGCTGTGGCCAATATTCATGCTCTTGTGAACAAGCTGAATGTCGATCTTTACACCCACGTCATTGACTGGGATGAAAACCGGGACATGCAATTGTCCATGTTTGAGGCGGGTGTTATTGACATCGAATTGCTGATGGACAACGCCATGTTGGCCCTGAATTACAAAATGGCGGCTAAGTACAGATTGAAGCACGTTGTTTCTGGAAGCAATCGCGCCACTGAAGGCGTGCGCATGCCTAAAGGCTGGAATCATTTCAAGCTGGATGTGAAGAATATCAAATCCATCCACAACCAATTCGGCTCCGTGCCCATCCGTTCCCACCCACTAGTCAGCACGGTGGACCATCTGAGGTTCAAATACTGGAACAAAGTGAAATGGGTTTCTTGGCTCGATTATGTCGATTACAACAAGCAAAACGCGTTGGACTTACTCATTAAAGAATATGGCTACAAGCCATATCCATATAAGCATTATGAATCCGTGTTTACCCGTTTTTATCAAGGATATATCTTGCCCTGGAAATTTGGAGTGGATAAACGAAAGGTACATCTATCAACGCTGATCATGGGCGGACAAATGACTCGCGAGGAGGCACTGAAGGACCTGGAAAATCCTCCCTACGATGAACAGCAACTGCAGCGCGATCGGCAGTTCATTCTTAAAAAGTTCGAAAAAGACGAAGCGTGGCTCGATGCATACATCAACTCCCCGCCTCACGATCACCTCGATTATCCAAGTGAGTTACCTAGATGGAACGCCTGGCTTGCACACTGGGGCAAAGTGAAAGAAGTGTTTAGAGGCATCAGGTGAGTTCAATTTACATAATTCTGAATACTGCAGGAGTTGGTGGAGCTGAAAAGCGTTTCACGGACAATTGGCACCAGCTTCTGCACGATTTTGATATGGATATACATCTTGTTATTGACGTTCAAACGCACAGCGGACTGCTGCGTCAGGTGGGATATTCTGAAAAGCTCCAAGCTAGTGACCATTTACATGTGCTGGATCTGGGGGGGGGGCGTTTTAGGGACTATTGCAAGGCCGTCAATGCGTTCCTGTCCACTCGCCCCAAATCCGGTATTGTGCATTTTCCCATGAGTGCGGTGCCTGGTATTCGACGCCGTTTTGGTCACAAAGTGGTGGTGTCCTGGGTGAATTCAGCCATGCCACCTCTTAACAGGGCACGTTGGAAATTGGGCGTTGGAGCATGGCTGGGCTTTTGGTCAGCCGACAAAGTCGATGTCCTGAACCCTGAGAATCTCAGGAAGCTGTCCAAGGTGCCAGGTTTAAGTCGAAAAGTGTCTCTGACGGCGGGGGGAACCCAGGTTGACAGCAAACTATACCGAATGGGTGAAAAGTCGATGGATTTTGTATTTCTTGGGCGAGTTGAGCCAGAAAAACAGTGCCTGCGTTTTGTGCGCTGTTTACCAGAACTCCATCAGCGTCTTATTCAAGCGGGACATGCGGGTTACCGTTTTCGGATCTGTGGCAGTGGTAGCGACGCTTCGGCACTCAAATTATTGCTGAGTCAGGATGAATACAGGGAGATTCCTGTCGAATTCGGCTACAGCTCAAATCCAGATGAGGTGCTTGGAATGGCGTCTGTTTACTTTTCTCTACAAAGAACATCGAACTACCCATCGAAAGCATTGGCAGAGGCGATGGTTTGCGGGGCTTTTCCCATATTAACGCAGGTAGGGGAGTCGGAATTAATGGTGAAAAACTGTCCTTACTATGCTTTTGTACCAAGTGCTTTCACTGCGGCTGATTTATTTGATTCTTTGTCAGAATACCTTAACATGAGCCCAGATATTCAGAGAGATATCGCTCTGAAGAATTCACAATATGCAGCCGCCCGTTTTGCGCCAGGGCAGCAGGCCGCCTATTTCGCCGACATCTATCGGAAATTAGGATGCTAAAAGTGAAACGAGCCTCTCAGCTAAATTTCCGACGAAAAGTTCTATATATAACCTACGATGGTATTCTCGAACCCCTTGGGCAGTCCCAAGTTCTACGCTACCTGACACGATTGGCTGAGCATCACGATATTAGTCTTATCAGCTTCGAAAAGCCGCAAGACTGGGCTGATACAAATCGTCGTCATGCACTAGAGAGACAGATTAGCGATGCGAATGTAACCTGGGTGCCGCTTCGGTATCACAAGCGACCCAGCGCGTTAGCCACTGCCTTTGACATAGTTCAGGGTTGCGTAGTGGGAACATGGCTGCTATTTCGACACCGTGTTGAAATTGTTCATGCACGTAGTTACGTATCGTCAGTTATCGCGCTGGTGCTCAAAAAATTGTTTGCTGTTAAATATATATTTGATATGCGTGGCTTTTGGGCAGATGAACGAGTGGATGGGGGAATTTGGCCGGTTAAGGGGGGCATGTACCGAGCTGCAAAATGGTTTGAGCGCAAATTTTTGATGAATGCTGATATCGTCGTATCGCTAACCAATGCAGCAGTGACAGAAATGCGCACTTTCACTTACCTGCAAAGGAACATGCCGCGCTTTGAGGTAATTACTACCTGCGCAGACTTAGATTTGTTCCGGTATGAAGATTTAAATATAGATCACCTCAAAATATGCAGTCCCTCGCCGATAGGAGACACTGAATTTACCTTGGGCTATGTCGGCTCGGTGGGGGGGTGGTATTTATTTGATGAAGCTCTGCGCAGTTTTAAAATATTGTGTGAACGTATTCCCAATACCCAATTGCGCATCTTGAATCGCGGAGAACATGATTATATCCGCGAGCGCATGGAAGCGTTAGATATTGATCCTAATAGAGTTAAAATAGAAGTGGCTGATGCGGAAGGCGTGGCGCGTGCTATGCAGAAAATGGATGCGGGCATTTTCTTTATCAGGCCAATTTATTCAAAAACTGCATCTGCACCGACCAAATTAGGCGAATTTCTGGGCTGTGGTGTTCCTTGCCTAGGCAACAGCGGTGTAGGTGATATGGCTGCCATTCTGGAGGGGGAAAAAGTTGGGATTGCGGTGAGCAGCTTTGATGATCAAGCCTTGCGTGCTGGCATCGACCAGTTGCTTAAACTGGTTATGCAGCCAGATATAAAAATCCGCTGCCGGGAAGCTGCACTTAAAAACTTTTCTCTAGAAGATGGTGTTCGTAGCTATGACCGGATATATCGCGATCTGGAAAGCGGTGTTGCATGAGTCGATACAAGCTACGCGTTTTGTTCTTGACTAAATATTCAAAAATAGGTGCAAGCAGTCGCTACCGTACTCTCCAGTACTTACCGTCTTTTCGGCTGAATAATATTGATTGCAAGATCATGCCTCTGTTTGATGATGCATATTTGATTAACAAATATGCACACGGGAAAGGGGCGGTAATTGATTTATTACGCGCATTGTTTCGGCGCCTGATGGCGATTATTGTAGTTTGGCGCTTTGATTTGGTGGTGATAGAATACGAGGTTTTTCCTTATTTTCCAGCAATTTTTGAAAGACTACAGACCTGGTTGGGGCGCCGCTATGTTGTTGACTACGATGATGCGCTGTTCCATCAGTACGATCAACACCGCAGTATTTGGGTGCGAAGACTCTTGGGAAACAAAATTGCAACCGTGATGCGTCTTTCGCATACGGTGGTGGTAGGCAATAATTATTTGGCCGACTATGCGCGCCATGCCGGTGCTCGGAACGTCGTGGTGGTTCCGACGGTTGTTGACCTTACTCGATACCCCGTCGACTTGCCGTGTTTTAACAACGAGGTGTTTACTATTGGCTGGATAGGCTCGCCTGGCACAGCAAAATATCTGCAGTCGGTTGCCCCGGCCTTGTCTGAAGTGTGCAAAAGTGGCCTGGCAAGAGTGAGGCTTATTGGATCCGGTACAGTTGATTTGCCTGGAGTGCCCGTCGAGGTGGTGCCTTGGAGCGAAGCATCTGAAATAGAGCTGATACGTACTTTTGACGTGGGCATCATGCCACTGCCGGATGAACCTTGGGAGCGTGGTAAATGTGGCTTCAAGTTAATCCAGTACATGGCTTGTGGCTTGCCTGTAGTGGCTTCCCCGGTGGGGGTGAACAGCGAAATAGTTCAAGACGGGGCTAATGGGTTTCTCGCCGAGTCTATTGAAGATTGGAAGCGTGCTTTGACGGTGTTACGTGGCGACGCGAGCCTGCGGCGGGTTTTGGGCGCTGCGGGCAGGCAAAAGGTTGAGCGGAAATATTGTCTGCAAGCAACGGGGCCTAAATTGGCTGATGTTTTACATGGGGCGGTTGAAGGCATGCGGCGACATGCCTAAGAAATTGATCCCAGTTCGATCTTTGACAGAAAGCTGAAATCTGTCATGGACGATTTTCAGAGTAAAAGAATTTTATAACTCATTTGAGTCTGTGGAAGATATGTGTGGTTTAGCAGGTTTCTGGCGGGTAGGCGTTAACAGTTGTTCAGAGTCGGACTTGTGCGCTTTGGTAGCGCGTATGGCCAATGCCTTGCACCTCCGTGGTCCCGATGACACCGGTACTTGGGCCGATACTGAATCTGGTGTGGCGCTGGGTCACCAGCGTTTGGCCATCGTAGATTTGTCAGCCGCAGGGCATCAACCGATGACTTCAAGAAGCGGTCGGTATGTCATGGTTTTTAATGGTGAGATTTATAATCATTTGGCACTCCGCCGGGAGTTGAAACGCCTGGATCTTTGCAGGGGTGAGGATGAGGTAGAGGGCGCGGCGGGAATGGATAGCCGGGCTTCGCTTGGAGTTAGCGGCCAAGAGTGGCGGGGGCACTCAGATACTGAAACTCTATTGGAGGCGTTTGAACGATGGGGGGTGCAGGGCACATTGCAGCGTTGCGTCGGCATGTTTGCAATTGCGCTGTGGGACTCGTACGCCCAAACCCTTATGCTGGCGCGTGACCGTCTGGGTGAAAAGCCTTTGTATTACGGTTGGGTGGGCAGCGGCGATGCTCGTGCCTTTATATTTGGGTCAGAATTGAAAGCCCTGCGTGCATATACTGGTTTTTCCAACCGGGTGTCCCGGCAGGCGTTGGCCGAGTATATGCGTTTTATGTATGTACCTGCTCCGCTTTCAATATATGAAGGCATTTATAAGTTGGAGCCCGGTTGCTTGCTGACGCTAGATGCTAGCCAAAGGCAAATGGCGACTGGTGGTGAGAAGGGGCGCCAAAGCATTCAGCGCTGGTGGGACTTGGCTGATGTCGTGCAGGCTGGGCAAAAAGACCCGATTGCCGATGACGCGCAGGCCGTGCATCTGTTGGAACAATGTCTGGGTGAGGCCGTTGCAACGCAAAGGGTGGCGGATGTTCCACTGGGTGCGTTTTTGTCGGGTGGCGTAGATTCGAGCACAATCGTGGCGCTCATGCAGCAGCAGGCTCGAATAGAGGGGCGAGAGGCGGTAGAAACTTTTACCATCGGCTTTGACGAGCAGAGTTTTGACGAAAGTTTGCATGCCTTAGCAGTGGCCAAGCATTTGGGCACCCGGCACCATGAAATGCGAGTCAATGCGTTCATGGCAAGGGATGTGATTCCTCAACTACCATCAATGTATGACGAGCCGTTTGCCGACTCGTCGCAGATTCCTACCTTTCTAGTTTGCAAGGCTGCTCGTCAGCACGTAACAGTAGCCCTGAGTGGTGATGCAGGTGACGAGCTATTTTGTGGCTATAACCGCTACTTATGGGGACCACAAATCTGGAACCGGTTGGCCTGGCTACCTTACCCGGCACGTCAGGTGCTTGGCAGCGCCATTTCTGTGGTGCCACAGACAGGTTGGGATGCGGTAAGCCGTATCGCTGGTGTGACACATCTTGGTGAGAAAGCCCATAAGTTAGCGCGTAGTATGGTTGATGTGCGAAATATGGATGACTTGTATTGGAGTTTGGTGACTGAGTGGCGGGACCCGGCAGCTGTGGTAGTAGGAATAGAGCATGGTGAGCGTGAAAAAGATACGGTAGGCAAATTCGACATGAACTTGCCCACTGGGTTGGGCCTGGTTGAACGAATGATGTACCAAGACAGCGTCACCTATCTGCCGGATGACATTTTATGCAAGGTAGATCGCGCCGCTATGTCTACTAGCCTGGAGACCCGCGTCCCGTTTTTAGACTATCGTGTGGTGGAGCTCGCTTGGCGGATGCCACAACACATGAAGTTACGCGATAACGTGGGCAAATGGGCGCTACGCCAAGTGCTGTATAAACATGTTCCACGTGAACTCATTGATCGACCCAAAACAGGTTTTGGCATCCCTTTAGGGCAATGGCTACGAGGGCCGTTGCGGCCTTGGGCAGAAACTTTGCTCGATGATAGTCGTTTGAGGAATGAAGGATATTTTTATGCCGCTCCAATCCGGAAAAAGTGGAAAGAGCACTTGATTGGTAAGCGTGACCATACCAACAGTTTATGGACGATTTTGATGTTTCAATCGTGGCTAGCTAATAATAAGAACTGATGCTTCCATATTTTTTATTATTTTGCTTGGTTGCAGGGTTTGCGTTAACCAATCAGCGTACGATTCCTAAAAGTAAAAATTCCAATTTTTGGGAGGCCGAATGGTGGTTAATATTTTTGTTGTTAACCATAATGATTGGTATGCGTCATGAAGTAGGTGCTGATTGGGAGCAATATCTCGGCCATGTTGAGAGTGTAAGAGGTGAGTCCTTTGTAGAGGCTTTGGGTGGTAAAGATCCGGCGTCATCTCTATTGAACTGGTTTGGCAGCTATTGGGGGGGCGTATATCTTGTAAACACAATATGCGGCGTACTTTTTAGCTATGGGCTGATTGTGTTTTGTCGGGGGCAGCCATTGCCTTGGCTGGCACTAGTAATAGCAATACCCTATTTGGTAATAGTTGTGGCTATGGGTTATACGCGTCAAGGCGTTGCGATTGGATTATCAATGATAGCCCTTAATCACCTCAGTCGTGATCAAATTTCTCGATTTTTTATATGGATGGCAATTGCTGCTTTGTTTCATAAGTCTGCAGTAATTTTAATTCCTATTGCCATTTTGGCTGGTAGTAAACGTAAGTTTGTGACTTTTGTTTTTGGGGGCGTGACTGCAGCTGCTTTGTTTATTCTGCTTTTGCAAGAATCAATTGATTTCTTGGCGTACTCCTATCTTGAACAAGATCGGTATGATTCTTCCGGTGCTGGAATTAGAGTTGCAATGAATGCCTTACCTGCAGTCATATTTTTACTGTTGAAAGATCGCTTTGCTATGTCAACAGCAGAGAAAAAACTTTGGACTTGGATTGCCTGGATTGCGGTGGGATTTGTATTTTTGCTGTTCCTCTCGCCGTCATCTACAGCTGTAGATAGGGTCGCATTGTACTTTATTCCCATACAGCTTTATGTGTATTCACGTTTGCCAATTGCAATTGGAAGAAAAATCGGAAACAAGTCTGGATGGATAGCCATCCTGGTAATATACAGTGCAACTGTTCAAATCATATGGCTGGGACTAGGAGATAAGAGTAATTCATGGTTGCCATATCAATTTTATCCTTGGATTTTGTTGTGGGGCTAATGCGTACCGGCTTGGTGATTCTGTAATTACATGATGCGATTGAAGCGAAGAATTTTTACATGTGTAGTATTCATAATTATTGTCAATTTTATATTGGCTGCGATTACGAATGTATCAACTGATATCACCAGCGAAGATGAGTTTGTTTTTGAAAATGAACTGAAGTTAAAGCGGTCGAAACATAAATTATCCTACGAAGAGGAAATATCTATAATCAGGGCAGTGGTGCGACAGGTTATTGAGTTGTCGCCGGTTGGGAGTCCAATTCCTGATTACCAGAGTCGCGAGCCGCTGGATTTGCTAAAGAATAAATCGGGTCTTTGTTATGATCGATCTCGGACCTACGACAAGGTTTTTAAATGGTTAGGAATGGAGACGAGACATATTTATATTCTATACCCAAAGCACCCGATAACTGGGGAGAAACTTAGTTTTTGGCGCGCTTTTTTTCAATGGAAGTCTTCCAGTCATGCAGTTACTGAGGTCAAGACGAGTCGAGGGTGGATTTTGGTGGATTCTAATTCGACGTGGGTTAGCTTAACTAAAGACGGCCTCCCCGTTGCTGCTGATGATATTTTTTATAGAAATAGTGAATTTTCAGAAATCCCGGAGTATTTTAACCGTAATTATTTCGCGATCAGGGGGCTGTATTCAAGGCGTGGGCAACTGTATAGGCCATACCTTCCTTATCCGCAACTTAACTGGGCAGACTTTCTCTCTTGGATTTTTGTGTATGAAAATTGATAAACTAGCGAGTAAAAAAGTTTTGATTGCACTAAATTCAGCTTGGAATCTTGCGAATTTTCGTGCGGGATTAATTTCTGGTCTGATTAGCGCTGGATATGAGGTCATTGCAGTGGCGCCGCCCGATAAGTATGTGCAGCGCATTACTGAACTTGGGTGTGTTTATGTACCATTTTCGATGGATGGTCAGGGCAAGAATCCAGTTAATGATTTTTTTCTTTTTATCAGATTTTTGCGCTTGTTTTTAATTGTTAAGCCAAATGTTTATTTGGGATTTACAATTAAGCCAAATCTTTATGGTTCATTGGCTGCTCATGTTCTTGGTATTCCTGCAATCAACAATATAGCGGGCTTGGGTGTTGTTTTTGGTCAACGCAATTGGCTTACTCGACTGGTGCGTCTACTTTATGGAGTTTCGCTGTCCCGATCGAAACTAGTTTTTTTCCAGAATGAGGAAGACCGTCAATTATTTATCTCATTGAAATTGGTTGATTTGTCAATAGCCGACCGATTGCCGGGTTCTGGAGTGAATCTCAAGAAATTTTCACCAGTTCCGTTGCCGAACAAATCACCGATGCGATTTATTTTGATTGCCAGGATGCTTTGGGATAAAGGTGTCGGTGAGTTTGTAGAGGCCGCCCGACTGCTTAAACAGAGACATGTAAATGCCGAGTTCTGTTTACTTGGGTTTCTAGATGTTGAAAATCCAAAAGCAATTTCAAAATTGCAGATAGATCAATGGAGGGAGGAAGGTGTTATTCTCTACCTTGGTGTTTCTGACAATGTAATCGAAGAAATCGCTATGGCAGATTGCATTGTATTACCGTCTTTTTATCGCGAAGGGACGCCGCGTACCTTACTAGAGGCAGCAGCCATGGCTCGGCCCATAATTACAACGGACTCAGTTGGGTGCCGTGACGTTGTGGAGGATGGGGTGAATGGATTTTTGTGTCGACCAAAGGATGCATATGATCTTTCTGAAAAGATGTACAGGATGTACGCTCTTCGCCCGGATGAACGTGAGGCCATGGGTAAATTTGGAAGGGAAAAAGTCGAACGCGAGTTTGATGAAAAAATCGTAATTGATAAGTATTTAACAGCAATTCAGAATGCAGTCTAACTCGATTAAATATTCTATGTTTTTGGTGCTTTTTCATGGGGCGTAGAGGTATAGTTTTGGCCGGAGGTTCAGGCACCCGGCTTCACCCTGTCACCCAGGCTATGAGCAAACAGCTCATGCCGGTGTACGACAAACCCATGGTGTACTACCCGCTGAGCACGCTGATGCTGAGCGGCATCCGTGATGTGCTGCTCATCAGCACCCCGCAAGACACCCCCCGTTTTGCCGAACTTTTGGGCGATGGCGCCCGCTGGGGCATGAACATTCAGTACGCTGTGCAACCCAGCCCCGATGGGCTGGCGCAGGCCTTCATCATTGGGCGCGACTTTGTGGCCAACCACCCCAGTACTTTGGTGCTTGGCGACAACATCTTTTACGGGCACGACCTGGTGAAACAGCTGCACAGCGTCGACGCACGCGACAGAGGTGCGACCGTGTTTGCCTACCATGTGCACGACCCCGAGCGTTATGGCGTGGTGGCGTTTGATGCGCAGCAGCGCGCCATCAGCATCGAAGAGAAGCCCAAGGCGCCCCAAAGCAACTACGCGGTAACGGGTTTGTATTTCTACGACCAGCAGGTGTGTGACATTGCGGCAGACATTAAACCATCTGCCCGAGGCGAGCTGGAAATCACCGATGTGAACCGCCGCTACCTAGAGCAGGGGCAGTTGAACGTGGAAATCATGGGCCGAGGATACGCGTGGCTGGACACCGGCACCCACGACAGCTTGCTGGAGGCCGCCAGTTTTATTGCTACGCTGCAAAAACGCCAGGGCTTGCAAGTGGCCTGCCCCGAAGAGATTGCCTTCCGCCAAGGCTGGATCAACGCCGAGCAGATGGCAGCATTGGCAGACCCGTTGAAAAAGAACGGCTATGGGCAGTACTTGCTCAGCCTGTTGAAGTGAGTTGAGCCATGCCCTATACAGTGACTCCAACTGAGCTGCCAGATGTTCTGATCCTGGAACCCAAGGTCTTCGGTGATGACCGTGGTTTCTTCTTCGAAAGTTTCAACCAACGAGACTTCCAGCAGGCCACGGGGCTGGACGTTAACTTCGTTCAAGACAACCACAGCAAATCCAGCCAAGGTGTGCTGCGTGGCTTGCATTACCAGATACAGCATACGCAAGGCAAACTGGTGCGGGTGACACAAGGAGCCGTGTTCGATGTGGCGGTTGACATGCGCCGCTCATCACCCAACTTCGGTAAATGGAGTGGGATTGAACTGTCGGCAGACAACAAGCGCCAACTGTGGGTGCCGCCAGGCTTTGCTCATGGCTTTGTGGTCACCAGCGAGTCGGCAGAGTTTCTGTATAAGACGACCGACTATTGGTACCCCGAACATGAGCGCAGCTTGTTGTGGTGCGACCCGGCAGTGGGTGTGCAGTGGCCTGTGAATGGCGAGCCCAAGCTGGCAGCGAAAGACGCAGTGGGCAAGGTCTTGGCCGAGGCGGATTGCTTTGCCTGAGTCACTGAAGTGATCGATTGGGCGAGCGCTGGAATCCATCACGATCCCAAGGCCAAATTTCCACACCCCATCGGTTTTTGACCTTGCGCACCATCTTCTTGGACAGCGTGTCCTTGATGCGGTCGATGAAATCGAATGACTGCTGTGCGTAGGGTGCGCGCTTTTCAGCGTCTCGCTCGTAAGTCATTCCCTCATGGAGCGCCATCATCTCGGCGCGCTCCTTCAGCACCGGCGATGCGTTGAACACCCAGTCCACAAAGTCGATCTCCTCCGGCGTCCAGTCACAGGCAGCGGAGTCGAGATAGTCAACAGCCCATTCCGGGCCGTGCACATTGCTGGCGTGCCAGTACAGGTGTTCTGACAGCACCGTGCGCCCGGTCAACCCCTCCGCAATGTAGGGGTTCGCGGCAATGCCCCGCCGCAAGTAGGTGCAGGCCGCCACATAGTCCCCCTCCCGAAACGCAATCAGCGTTGCCTGGTACCAGTGCGC
>SXGU01013300.1_pt1 | contig 22369 bp, 13 predicted proteins | sample 3174531 | NCBI WGS metagenome assembly SXGU01 (sample SAMN11356863, study PRJNA531348) | freshwater metagenome | isolation source: freshwater sample F1-140 | place: China: Fuxian Lake, Yuxi | collected 2017-12-25
GCTGCGGTCGACGCAGACGCCTGCAGTGCTCTTGCTTCCCCACCGGCATGCCGCTACCCTGATCGACGAGGGGTCTACCACTCCGGCTCGTCGTGGGCCGCGGAGGCCACCGATATGACTACGCCAACTCACGCCGCTCCTGCGGCGCGCGGGCTGTACGCCGTCGACACTGGTCCGGCTCGCCTGCGCATCCACCACCTCACTGAACTCAAGCGCAAGCGCCAGCGCATCACCGCGGTGACGTGCTACGACGCTACCTTTGCGCGTCTGGTCGACCAGGCCGGCATCGACGTGGTGCTGGTCGGCGACTCGCTGGGCAATGTCATTCAAGGCCAGGAGACCACGCTGCCGGTCACGGTGGACCACATCGTCTACCACTGTGCAGCGGTGGCGCGGGGTCTGCAGCGGGCGCACCTGGTCGCCGATCTGCCGTTCCTGAGCTACCGCAACGTCGACGTCGCGCTCCAGAACGCCGGCCGGATGCTGGCCGAAGGCAACGCCCACGCGGTCAAGCTGGAGGGCGGCAGCGAAGTTGTCCCCGTGGTGGCGGCGCTGGTCGCGGCGGGTCTTCCGGTGATGGGCCATCTCGGGCTGACGCCGCAGTCGGTGCACGCCATGGGCGGCCACCGGGTGCAGGGCCGCGGCAAAGAGGCGCGCAAGCGCCTGATCGACAGCGCAATCGCGCTCCAACGGGCTGGCTGCTACAGTCTAGTTCTCGAAGCCATCCCAGCGGATCTGGCGGCGGAAGTCAGCGCCGCGCTGGCTATCCCAACCATCGGCATCGGCGCCGGTGCGGGCTGCGACGGCCAGATTCTGGTGCTCTACGATCTGCTCGGGCTCAATCCGGGGTTCAAGCCCAAGTTCGTCAAGCAGTTTGCCGAAGTCGGACAAGCCGTGGTCGATGCCCTGGGGGCGTATCGCAGCGAAGTCCAGGCCGGTAGCTTTCCGGCGCCAGAGCACACCTACCGCGATCCGACGCCGGTTGCCGCGCCCGAGTCCCGCCGCGCTGTCGGCTGATTGCGGCCGGATGGAAGTCGTCCAAGGCGTAACAGTCGTGCGCACATGCGCAGCGTTCGCGGCGTGGTGTGCCAACTGGCGATCAACGGGACGGTCGCTTGGGCTGGTGCCGACCATGGGTGCCTTGCATCACGGCCACATGAGTCTGGTGCACCTTGCCGCGCAGCAGGTGGACGGCATCGCGTTGTCGATCTTCGTCAACCCCAAGCAGTTTGGGCCCAACGAAGATCTGGCCAAGTATCCGCGCCAGTTCGAGGCCGACTGCGCGCTGTGTGCCCAAGCCGGCGTGGCTGCGGTGTTCGCGCCGACGGTGGGCGAGATGTACCCGCACGGCTTTCAGACCCGCGTCGAGGTCGAGCGGTTGCAGACGCGCTGGGACGGGCAGAGCCGGCCGGGTCACTTTGCCGGCGTAGCTACCGTGGTGCTCAAGCTCTTGAACCTGGCGATGGCCGACGTGGCCGTGTTCGGTGAGAAGGACTGGCAGCAGTTGGCCGTCTTGCGCCAGCTGGCGCGCGACGTCTGCCACCCGACCCGAATTGTCGGTGCACCGATCGCGCGCGATGCCGATGGGCTGGCGCAGAGCTCGCGTAACGTCTACCTGTCGACCGACGATCGCCAGCGGGCGCTTGCCATCCACCGAGGACTGCGCGAAGTGGCAGCACTGGCCGATGCGGGCGAGTCTAGGACCGCGCCGCTGCTGGCTGTGCTGCGCCGGCGCATCGAGGGCGCAGGCGGGCGCATCGACTACGCGGCGATCGTCGAAGTGGCGACCCTGGAGCCTGTCGAAGTGCTCGATCGCCCCGCACGCGCCCTGGTCGCGGCATGGTTCGGCGTGCCGAAACTACTCGACAATTGGCCGCTTGGACCGCGGACCGCTGCGAACGGCCCGGTGATGCCGTAGACTCGGCGGCGGCCCGCCAAGACCCGGCATCGTCCTGACTTTTTCCGCTTGACGCTCGCCGCAGACGTCGTCTACCATTTTCCGACTTTTCGCGGTCCATGGCCAGGCCGCCCGCGAACCGCAGCCGTTTCGCTTGCGTTCTAGCCTCCCAACCGCGACCGCCCTTTCGCACTCGCGTCGCAGCTCAGCAACCCCGACTTGGAGTTCAACTACATGAAAAACAAGACCTTTCCAGTCACGGCGGCCGCAATCGCCGTGATCGCCGGCGTGATCATGATCGGCGCGTGCACGACCGCCAGCGGTGGCGGCGGCAGCAGCACCGGCGGCGGCACCGACGGTGGCAGCATCAGCGGCGACGCAGTGACCGACAGCAAAGCCACGGTGGATATCATCAGTGGCACCGCCGACAGTGGGGCCAAGCCTGGCGATGCCGTTACCAGTGGCGACATCGGCGGGGATGCGTTGAGCGCCAACGCCAAGTGCTGCGCCGAAAAGAACGCCAAGTGTGGCTACGTGCCGGGCTGCACCAACTCGTGCGGCGGCTGCCCGTCGGGCGAGAAGTGCGATACCACGCCCAACTCCAAGTCCATCTATACCTGCGTCAAGTCGGCGCCCGCCAAGCCGCTCAAGAAGAACGGCGAGGCCTGCGGCCCCAACGCGGACTGCGTGGTTCCGCCCAACAACGCCAGCGACGCGGTGCAGCAAGAGTATTACCAGTGCCTGAACAACCAGTGCGAAGGTGGTCGCTGCATCTTTGGCGTGTGCACGTCGCAGTGCAAGATCGCAGTCGACGTCAAGAACAACGCGACCGGCGAGAAAGTGGAGAACGGCGACGGCATCGAAGACCCCGACTCGCAGCCGTCGGACTGCTCGGGCTTTGTCGATGGCCCGGCCGGCAAGGATTTCAAGTGCGTGCAGTGGTTCTCGCCGGCTGCGCCCAACCAGATCTACTTCTGCGCACCCGGTACCAACTTCGCGCCCTGCAAAGCCAATGCCGACTGCAAGGGCGGCGAGGTTTGCAGCTACCGGTTCGTCCGCGGCAACTACCTCGCGGTCTGCGCGCCGGCCTACAAAGAGGCGGACGGCAAGCCCGCGATGTCTTCGGTCGGCGGCTACTGCAATGGCAACCCCAAGGCAGGCCAGGTCTCGACCTGCAAGAACAACTTCTGCGGCGGCGCGGGCTGCATCGAGTTTTGCAAGTCCGACGATGACTGCGTGACCGACGTCGGCGCGTGCAAGGCCGGCAAGTGCCCGAACGGCGACGCCTGCAGCAAGGACGCGGAGTGCTCGGCGTGGATGTGCAAGAAGGACTCCAAGGTGTTCGGCGCTGACCAGCCCGGTCAGGACGTCTGCCTGCCCAAGAGTTGCTACCTCGACGAAGACTGCAAGAACCCCGCGTACTACTGCCTGACCCAGTACAACGGCGTCAAGAACCAGGAGGGCGACCCCGATCCCAAGGATCCGGGCAAGATCCTGATGCCGAGTTGGGAGAGTTCGGCCTGCGTCAAGAAGGCGCCCAACACCGCCAAGAAGGGCGAGCCGTGCGACGACTTCCCCGGCGACGACGACGTCACGCTCAAGCCCTGCGAGAACAAGTACTGGTGCGTCAACGCCACCTGCGAAGGCCACTGCAAGGCCGATAAAGACTGCCCGTCGAACAGCAAGTGCGGCGTGTTCGAGATCCCGCTCGACACCAGCGATCCGCAGGATCAGAAGTACGATGTGTTCACTGGCCTCAAGGTGTGCACCCCGATGCCGGGCGCGACCAACTCATGCCTGGGCCAGAGCGACTGCAAGGGCGAGGCCAAGGCCAAGCACTGCCGTCCGTACGAAGTCGAGTTGGCCAAGCCGGCTACCGGCACGGCTGAATACAAGTACACCATCAGCGGCCTGTGCATCGAGCCCGAGCAGGGCTTCGGCGACCCGGGCATGCAGTGCGGCCCGTCGAACGGCAAGTCGTGCAAGTCGGGTATCTGCCTCGGCACCCAAGACAACCAGGGCAAGACCCTGCCCGGCTGGTGCACGGACTTCTGCAACGCCAAGACCGATTGTCCGCAGGAAATGACGTTCACCGGCTACAACAACCAGAAGGCCAAGCCCTATTGCTCCGGCATCCTGTGGGGCCACAATGGCACGGCCAGCCCGCTCGACAACCTGTACATTCCGGTGTGCCTGCCCGACGTCGCGATGTCGAGCCTGAGCGACTGCAGCAGCGACTTCAAGTGCTCGGGCGCCGACGAGGCCTGCACCGCAATTCCGATCATGACCGGCCCGGATAAGCCAGCTGTGGCTGACTTCCGCTGCCGCAACGTCAAGAATAACCCGCAGAATGACCCCAAGCCGACCAAGAAAGTGGGCGAGTCGTGCAATCCGAACCCGGCGCAGGGCGACCCCGAAGAGTGCATTTCGGGCATGTGCATGCCGGACTCGGCCACCGGCAAGGGTTACTGCAGCTCGCTGTGCAAGGACAATGCCGCTTGTGGCAGCAATGACGGCATGTTCTGCGACACCGAGCACCAGTTGGTGGCCCGCAAGGACCCCAAGATGAGCGCCAAGGCGCCGCTGTGCTTGAAGAAGAAGTCGTGCATCCCGTGCGCCTATGACTACCAGTGCGCCACCGGCAACCTGTGCACCTGGCCGGACGCCAAGGCCGAGTTCGGCCGCTGCGCCCCGCCGTGCGAGACTGACGCCGACTGCGCCAAGACCGATGGCGGCGGCAAGTGCGAAGCGCAGAAGGATTGGACCGGCAAGGCCACCAACTTGAAGACCTGCACGCCGACCAACTGCAAGTAGCCACGACCGTGCGGCTGGCGCAGGCCTGACCGCAGCAGTGTGACGTACACCGGCCCGCAATCCCTGGTTCGCCTGGGGTTGCGGGCCGGCGGCTTTTTGGCCATGCGTGTGGGTGCTTGACACGCTCAGGCGGCCCGCTTATCTAGGCGACCCCGCGCGCGCTGCGCACCAGGAGTTCGCCATGGCCTTGACTGAAACCCACGCCGTCGCCGCTTTGCGCCTGATTGTGGCCGTCGCCAAAGCCGACGACGAACTGGCTGACCAGGAGCGCGCGCAGTTGGAAGCCGCGCTGGCGGCGCTGCCCCTTGGCGGATTGAGCGTCGATCAACTGCTCGCCGAGGCCGTCGATATCGAAGCGCAATTCAAGCTGCTCGATAGCGACGAGGCCAAGGAAAATGCCTGGGGCGCGATGTACGCCATGGCGTGGGCCGACGGCAATTGCGTGCCGATGGAACAGGTGGTGCTCGACCGCGCCCAAGCGGTGCTTGGCATCGCCGATGCCAAGGTCAACGGGCTGCACCGCCTGTACAACGAAGCCCGCGACACCGTGCTGCCGAGCAGCATTGAACCCATCGCCGACCCGGCCCGCCGCGACCGCGAGATCCGCGAAGATACGCTTAAGTACAGCATTTTGTCAGCGATCCTCGGCGCTTTTCCCGTGCCAGGGCTGGCGTTGCTGACCGATCTGGCGGTCGTCGGCGTTCAGGTCAAGCTGGTGCGCGACATTGGTCAGTACTGGGGCCACAAGGTCGATCAGAGCGCGGCCAAGTCGCTGCTGTATGGCCTGGGCCTGGGCACCGGCGCGCGGATGGCGGTCAACAACCTGGCCAAGCTGGTGCCGGGCTGGGGCAGCGCGGTCGGCGCCACCACCTCGTTCGCCGCCACCTGGGCGCTCGGCAAAATCGCCAACCAGTACTTCGCCAACGGCGGCAAGGATGACCCGGCGGTGCTGCTGGCGGCGTTCAAGTCCGCAGAAAAGGAAGGCAAGGCTGAATTCGAGGCCCACAAGGGCGAAATCTCGGCCAAGCAAGCCATGGGCCAGGATCGCCTGCGTCAGTTGGCCGAAGACGCCAAGGCTGGTCGCATCAGCCAGGAAGAATACCAGCGCAAGGTCAGCGAGTTGTGAGCGCGGCAACTGCTGCGGATCCGACGCGGCGCGCGGAGCCGACGCTGGACTGGACGCCCATCAGCCCGCCGAGCGTGCCGCGCTGTTATGACGGCGGCGCCAACTTCGGCCGCCTCGACGCAGAGCAGTGTGCGTTCGATGCGGCCAAGATCGCGGTGGTGCCGCTGCCCTACGACAGCACCTGCAGCGCCCGCGGCGGCATGCGCGAGGGCCCGTCGCGCATTTTGCAGGCGTCGTGGTGGATCGATTTCTTCCACAGCCACTTGCGGTTCGACCCGGCCGATGTCGGTATCGCCACGCTGGACGACGTCCACCCGCACATGGGCGGGCCGCGCCAGCACATCGAGCGCATTGCCCAGGTCTGCGACAACGCGTTGGCGTTCGACAAATTCCTGGTCACGCTGGGTGGCGAGCACACAGTGACAGTCGGCGTGTGCGCGGCCTTGGCCAAGCGGTTCGGGCCGTTCTCAATCCTGCAGATTGACGCCCACCTCGACTTGCGCGACCAGTGGGAGGACACGCCGTGGAACCACGCCTGCGTGATGCGGCGGATGGCGGAACTGGTCACGGCGGCTGGCGGCGACGGGTCGCGTTCGCTGGTGCAGGTCGGCATCCGCAACGTTTGCCAGGACGAGCAGGCGTACCTCGATGAGCACCAACTTCGGCCCTTTTTTGCGCGCGACCTGCACGAGTTGCCGACGAAAGACTGGGTGCAGGCTGCAGTCGATCGTCTGGGGCCGCGGGTGTTGGTGACGGTGGACCTGGATGGCTTTGACCCCAGTGTGATGCCGGCCGTCGGCACGCCCGAGCCCGGCGGGCTGACGTGGTCGCAGGGCACGTCGCTCTTGCGCGAGGTGTTCCGCCAGCGCGAGGTGATTGCGCTCGACGTCAACGAACTGTGCCCGATCGCTGGACAGAACGTCTCCGAGGTCGCCGCGGCAAGGCTCATCGCCGAGTGCCTCGCCTACAAGTTTGCGCCGGCCGACGCGTGGAAGCACTGGCAGTTCTAGGTTTTTGCGCGCATCGCGTGGCCGCCGTCGTCCGTTTGGCGTAGGCTGCGCGCGCCCCGCCCGGTCGCCGGCCGCTGGATGCAACGATGCACGAACTTGGGACCGCGCTTTTGTACGCCGCCTTTGTGGCCACGCTGGCCAACGGGCTGTTGGCGCTCGGCGGAGCCATGGCTGGCCGGTCGGGAGCGCTTGGCGCCGCGCGTCACGGGTTGCTCGCCATCGTGCTGCTGTTCGTGGCCATGGACGCATGTCTGTGGCACGGGCTGCTGACTCACGACTTTCGCAACCGCTACATTGCCGCCTATACCGACGTCGACATGCCGCTCGCCTACTTGATTGCCGGCTTTTGGGGCGGCGAAAAGGGTGCGCTGTTGTTCTGGGGCACTTCGCTGTCGGTGTTTTCGGCGTGGGCGGTGTGGTTCAACCGCACCCAGTCGCCGCGCTTCTTGGGTTACGTGACCGCGGTTTTGAGCTTGGCGGTGTTTTTCTTTTGCCTGCTCATGGCCTTTGAGTCCAGTCCGTTTGAGGCATTTGCCGCCGGCGCGGGCCCCGACGACGGCAAGGGCATGAATCCGCTCCTGCAAAACCCGCTGATGGCGATCCACCCGCCCAGTCTATTGACCGGCTACATCGCCTTTACTGTGCCGTTTGCCTTTGGCATGGCGGCGTTGTGGAGCGGCAACCTCGACAGCCAGTGGCTGCGCGACACCCGCAAGTGGACGCTGGTGTCGTGGCTGTTCCTGAGCCTGGGGCTGATTCTGGGCGGAGCCTGGGCGTACACCGAACTGGGCTGGGGCGGCTTTTGGATGTGGGACCCGGTCGAAAACGCCGGGCTGATTCCGTGGTTCACAGCCACAGCGTTTTTGCACTCGGTGATGATCCAGGAACGTCGCAACATGCTCAAACGCTGGAACGTGGTGCTGGTGTGCCTGACGTTCCTGCTGACCATCTTTGGCACGTTCCTGACGCGGTCGCAGCTCATCGACTCGGTGCACGCGTTCGCCGACTCGACGCTGGCTACGTACTTTCTGTGGTACATGGCGGGCATCATTGTTGTGGCAACCGTGTCGGTCGGCTGGCGCTGGCGGCAGTTGCGGGCGGAGGCCGACCTGGACTCCGCGTTCAGCCGCGAGTCGTTTTTCGTGCTGAACAACGTGCTCTTGGTCGGCTGCGCATTCGTGGTGTTGTGGGGCACGGTATTCGGCCAGATCAGCGAAGCGCAGGCCGTGCAGGACCTGTACAACGGCCTGGCCCAGGCGCTGCAGACGTTGGGCATTGAGCTCGACCCGCTGCAGGGCAAGGTGCAGCTGGGCGAGCCCTGGTTCAATCGCGTGATGACGCCGCTTGGCCTTGTGCTGCTGCTGTTGACGGGCGTGGGGCCGCTGGTGTCGTGGCGGCGCGCCACCCGCAAGAACTTTGAGCAGAACTTTGCGCGGCCGCTGATGGCGTCGTCCCTGCTGACCCTGGCTGCGGCGGTCGGGTGGCTGCTGCGCAGCGCCTGGCAGGCCCAGGCGTGGCAAGGCGTGCCGTTTGGTCAGGGCCTGGGGCAGACCGTAGACGCGCTCGGCATGACCGAGCTGTGGGGCGCGACCTGCGTGTGGTTTGCGCTGTTCGTGTTCTGGACCATTTCTGGCGAGTTCCACACCGGGGCTCGGGCGCGGCAGCGCGTACATGGCGAAGCTTACCCGCTGGCGCTGCTGCTGCTGACCCTGCGCAACAAGCGCCGCTACGGCGGCTACGTGGTGCACCTGGGCGTGGTGATGTGCTTTTTGGCCTTCACGGGCAACGCGTTTCGCACCTACCAGCCCGAAGTGGCGCTGTTGCCCGGCGAGTCGCTGGACGTGGGTGGCTACACCATCACCTACGCCGGCGGTCGCGAGCTATGGGAGCCGGACGGCGCCTACGCGGTCGCTCAGGCCCGCATGTTGGTGCGCGAGCGCGGCGAACCGGTGCCCGCTGAGCTGCTAGAGCGCGCGCAGACGATTCTGGGCGTAGCGGCAAGCGGCCAGCCTGGCCGGGCCACGCTGCAGGCGACCCTGCCGGCCGACAAGGGCAAGGCGCTGGTCTCGCAGTTTCAAGTCGGCAGACTGGCCAGCCGCCTCGCCGTGCAAGAGGTGGGAGCCGCCGGCAGCCATGCCTTGGTGATGACGATTGCCCCGTCGTTTATGCCAGTCGTGCAGGCGTCGCCGCAGGCGCTCATGCGCGCCATCGCCGAGCTGAAGGCCTGGGCCAAGGAGGCGGCGCCGTTTGCGGTGCAGGTGCGGACCACGCCTGGCAAGCCGGAATTCGACGTGGTGTTCGCGACCGACGCCGACCGTCAGCAGTTCGTGGCGTGGCTGGGTGGGCAAGCCTTGCCGGGCGTGGACCTGCTGGCCGTCAACCCGCGCGCGCAGGTCGCGGCCGGACAGGTGCGGGTGGATCTCGTGCTCGCGGGCAGTGGTCGTCTGCTGGCGCCCGAGGTGCGCAACTACCAGAAGCACCAGTCGCCGACCACCGAGGTAGCCATCGAGTCGGCGATTCTGCACGACCTGTACCTGGCGATGCGGCCCGCGCAGGGCCAGCGCCACGTGAGCCTGCTGGCGGTGGTGTTTCCGTTCGTGGGCTTCCTGTGGCTGGGCGCCGTGGTCATGCTGCTGGGCGGCTTCGTGTGCCTTTTGCCTGCCCGCCAGACCGCGACCGAGCCAGCAGCCCAGCCGGCCCCTCGGTCCGCAGCCGCCGCGCCTCCAGTGCCCCCGGTGCCGGCATGAGAGCGGTCGCGGCGTGGTTGCTGGCAGGCGCTACTGGCCTGGTTGCGGCGCCAGCGGGCGGCGCGTGGTTCGCGGAGGCGACCAGCCGCTTGGGTAAGCCCCAGCCTTGCGGTGGCAGCGGCTGCTATAGCAACTACGTGCTGATGGCCGACCTGGATGGCGATGGCCACCTGGACCTCGCTTTCGCCAACGGCGGCGGCTACTACGTCCCCGGCAAGGCCGAGCCGCTGGCGATCTACCGCAACGACGGCAAGGGCCACTTCACAGAGATGGGCGCCACGGCGCTCGGCGGCTTCGCAGGCCGCTTGCGCCAGATTGCCGCGGGCGATGTCGACGGCGACGGCGACCTCGATCTGGTCGCGCTCGACAGCTGGGCGATGCAGCCGGACGCGCTGTTCATCAACCAGGGTAGCTTTGTGTTCAAGGACGAAGGCGCCAGCCGCCTCGGCACCAGCTCGCGATCGGCCGGCGCGCGGTTCGGCGACGTCGATGGCGATGGCGACCTGGATCTCGTCGCCACCGACTGGGGCAGCAAGCCCTACACGTCCAAGGGCACGGCGCGGGTCTATCGCAATGACGGCAAGGGCTTTTTCGTCGAGGCTGCCGGCGCCGTGCCGCAGGGCACCCAGGCGATTGGCAGTGGACCTATTGACCTCGACCTGTTCGACGCCGACGGTGATTTTGATCTGGATCTCGTGCTCGCCAACCGCAAAGGAGAGTCGCTGCTGTTCCGCAACGACGGCAATGGCCAGTTCGCCGACGCCAACGCCGACCTGCCCGATCAGCCAGGCCCGTACGTGTACGGTCCCGATGCCTGCGACGTGGACGGCGACGGCGACCTGGATCTGTGGCTCGACAACGGCGGCGACAAGTTGGCGGAGCAGTTGCTCACCAACAGCGGCCAGGGCGTCTTTACCGACGTCAGCAAAGCGCAGATCAGCGGCAACCCAAACGCCGATGACAACGAGGTGCAGTGCGCGGATCTGGACGACGACGGCGACTTTGACGCGGTCATCGCCTCGCTGTCGGACCAAGAGCGGACGCTGCTCAATGATGGCAAGGGCTTCTTTGCGCTTGCCAAAGACACCTTTACGGCGGCAAGCGACTCGACGCTCGGCCTCGATCTCGGCGATGTCGATGGCGACGGGCGCCTGGATGCCGTGACGGCCCAAGGCGAGGGCGGCGACTTCACCAATCGGTTGTACCTCGGTGCGGCGGAGCAGGCCCAGGACACGCGAGCGCCGGTCGTGCGCGCTGCCGCTGCCTTGCCGAGCGAGATCACGCCCGGTCAGTTGCTCGTCCGCTTTGCGCTGGCCGACCGCACCACCACCGACCTCGGTCCACGCGCCAAAGCGTGGGTTGCGGTCAAAGGCCCGAGCGATACCAAAGTAGAGGTGCCGGCGCGGTTTGTCGGCGGCGACCTGTTTCGCGCGGCGGTCGACCTCAACGCGCCGGGCGTCTATGCGCTGGCGATTTGCGCGACCGACACGGCCGGCAACGTCGCCTGTGGCACCGCCCGCACGGTCACCGTCGTGGGACAGCAGCCAGCCGTCGACGCGGCCGGAACCGATGCTGCTGGCCCCGACGTCGCGCAGAGCGCAGACGGCCCCGCCATGGCCAAGCCCGATGCCGCGCCCGCGGCAGTCGCCAAGCCTGCCGACAGCGGCTGTGGGACCAACCCGGCGGGTCAGGGTCGTGCTTGGACCGCCTGCCTGGGCGCGCTCGCCGCGGCTTGCCGCTTCGGCCGTCGCCGCGCCCCGTCATGACCTCTGGCGGCGTCGGCAAGAAGCTCGCGTCTGGCCACGTCGTGCAGTTTCTGGTCGATGCGGCCCACGCCTGGCAGGCGCTGCAGACCGCCATTGACGGCGCCCAAGTGGTGGTCGACGCCCAGCTATATGCGCTGCACGGCGACGCCGTCGGCGATGCGTTCGTGGCGGCACTGGCGCGCGCGCGCTCCCGCGGCGTGACCGTGCGTCTGGTTCTCGACGGCATCGGATCGGCCGACGCCAGTCCGGAGCAACTGCAAGCGCTCGTCGATGCCGGCGTGCACTTGCGGGTGTTCGGACCGGTGCGCTTGGGCGTGCCGTGGCGCTACTGGATGCGCCGCAACCACCGCAAGGTGTTTTGCATCGACGGCGCGCTGGCGCTCATCGGCGGCCGCAACGTCGGCGACGCCTACCTGGCGCCGGGCGGCGACGCGACCGGCTGCTGGCTCGACGCCGGCGTCACGGTGCGCGGCCCCATGGTCGCCGACGTGCAGGCGCTGCTGCGCACCGACTGGCAAGGTCGCGTTCGCGCCGGCCACCGCCGCGATTGGCTGCTCGACTTGGCGCGGGCGCGGCAACGGCCAACGCGCCGCCTGGCTGCACTTGCGCGCGCTGCGAACTGCAAGGAGTCGACCGCCGCCCATCCGCAAGCCGCCTGCGAGCCGTGTGGGCCAATGGTGGCGGGGCTGGCCGCCAACCACGGCGCGCTGCACACCGGTGTCGCCAACAGCGCCTATGCGCTGGCCGTGCGCGCGGCGCGTCAGCAGGTCTGCCTTGCCAATGCGTATTTCTTGCCCGGGCGGCGCCTGCGGCTGGCGCTGCTGGCGGCGCTGCGCCGCGGCGTGCAGGTGCGCATCCTGCTGCCGGCCGCGCGCGTCAACGATGTGCGGCTGGCCGGTCTGGCCATGGAGCACGGCCTGTCGCGCTTTTTGGGCTGCGGCGCCCAGGTGCGGGTGGTCACCCACACCATGCTGCACGCCAAGTTCGGCGTCGTCGACGATGGCGACTGGTGGACGGTTGGCTCGGCCAACCTCGACCGCCTGTCGCTGCACCGCAACCTGGAAGCCAACGTCGTCGGCCGCGGTGACTGCCAGCCGCTGGCGCAAGCTTTCGAAGCGTGGTGGTCGGCCGCAGAGCCATGGACGCAGCAAGCCGCGAAAGCGCGGCCCTGGTGGCGCAAAGTCCTTGGCTGGCTGGCCTGGCAGCTGCGCTACGTGTTGTAGCGCCGCAACTGGGAGACTGTCGGCCAGACTGCGACGCGTTGCTAGAACTGGCGCCGGAACATCGCCGACTTGCGGAGGACCGGTATCCCACCTTTGGCGCCGTTGCAGGTATTCAAGTAGCCGACAATCGCGTTGGGGCCGGCGGCAGCGCCTGTGCCGCTCGGCAGGTTGCCCGGGCAGGTCACCTTGTCATAGCCCGGGGCATCCAGCACGATTTCGGTCCAGTATGCCGTGCCGCTCTGCGTATTGGCCACTTCCGGGTGGGCGAGGAACACCGGCTGGCGCGACGACGCGTTGGCTGGATCCGGTCGGGTGCCATACAGCAGGGTGGTACCACCAATCCGCAAGATAGACCTAAAGAAGTAGTTGTTCTGGGTAGCCTTGGTCACAGCGGCTGAAAAGATGCCAGCCGTACCGTATTTTTCGTAAGCCACAAGGCCGGAGGGCCCAACCAGCCAGCGCACCGTGCTGCCAGCCGTCGGTGTCACAAACGACGTGCTGGCGCGCCACACCGCTGCCATGGTGTTGGTGCTCGCGGGATACGGCGGGCCGGCGAACAACGAGTAGGCGCTGCCCCACGACGTGGCCTCATAGGCATTGGCGGCCTGGTAGACGCCGACGGAACTGCCTTGCACCAGCGCCAGTGCGTTGTGCATGGGCACGGGCGAGCAGGTGCTCAGGCACGCTGTGTGGGTGCGGATCTGCGAGTCGACAAACCGCAGCGTGGATGTCGAGGTCTTGACCGAGCAACTGCTGGTCTTGCCGGCCGCGTCCACCGTGCATTGAGCCGTCACGCCGACATTGGTGGTTGGCGCAAAGCCGACGAGGCCTACGTAGAGCGTGGTGCCGCTCAGGTACGTGTCGACGGCTGCCCAATCGACGCTGGATGTGTACGCCGCCTTCAAATTGGAACTGAGTGCGTTGGCAGCCGACCAGGCCGTCGCGCCCTGTGGGAACAACAACACCTGGCTGGCTGCGCCGCAGATGACCTGGCTAGCCAGGTCGGTCAAGGGGGGGGCGCCGGTACCCACGCTGGCGGTTTGTTTGACGACGCCGTTGCTGTGCGCGTACACGCCCCATGCGCCTGCCTGGTTGGCGTCTTGCTTGGCCTCGCCGAGCGAGACCGTGTGGTAACCGGCTGGCGTGGACAAGTAGTCGACGGAGGCTGTGGGACCGACCGTGCCCGCGTACTCGCCGAAGCCTGCGCACGCGTTTTTGTAGCAGAAGTCGCCGCTGGTCGCTGCGCTGCCGTCGTCACACAGCGCAAAGTCCGGTAGGGCTGAGCCCGCCGCGCACTTGCCGACGCCGTCGCAGCTGTCGCCGCTGGTGCAGGCGTTGCCGTCGCTGCACGCCGTGCCCTTGGTCTGCGCCTGGATCGTGCAACCTTTGGCCGCCTCGGTGCACAACGAAGTGTTGCAAGTCCCCGGCTTGGGGCAGCTCGGCGCCGCGCCGCCCACACACTTGCCGCTGCCGTTGCACAGGTCGCTGGTCGTGCAGAACAGGCCGTCATCGCAGGTGGTGGTCGCGGCCTTGGGCAGCTTTTTGCAGGCAGCCGCGCCGAGGTTGTCGTAGCATGCGCCGGTGTTGCACGCGTCGCTCGACGCAGCGCAATCAAAGGGCTTGCTGGCATCGGGCACACACGCGCCGGCGCTATCGCAAGCGCTCGCCAGGCTGCACGGATTCTTGTCGTCGCAAGCCGTGCCGCTGGTCACGGTGTTGGTGCACTTGTTGGTGACGCACTTGTCGGTGGTGCAGCTGTTGCCGTCGTTGCAGCCGCTGTCGGCGGTGCACTGGCAGGTAAAAGCGCCGGCCTGACACTTGCCGGTGGCGTCGCACTTGTCGCCGGTCGTACACGTATTGCCGTCGTCGCACGCGGTGCCGCCGGTTGGCGTGAAGGTGCAGCCTTTGACGGCATCGCAGGCGTCTTTGGTACAGGGATTCTTGTCGTCGCAGGTCACGGGCGCCGCGCCTTTGCACAGGCCGGCCGCGTCGCAGGTGTCGGTCGCTGTGCACACGCTGCTGTCGGTGCACGCGGTGCCGCTGGCCGCCGCTTTGGTGCCGCACTTGTCGCCCACTTCGTCGCACGCGCCGACAAGGCAGTTGCCACCCGTGCAGCTGATGGCGCCGCCGCCCACGCACTTGCCGGTGGCGTCGCAATGGTCGCTGGTGGTGCAGTACAGGGTGTCGTCGCACACGACGCTGGTGGCCTTGGGAGTCTTGGTGCACTGCTTCTTGGTCTCGTCGCAGCTGCCGGTGTTGCAGGCGTCGTTCTGCGCTGCGCACGACAGCGCCGCCCCGGCTACGCACGCGCCGTCGCCGTCGCAGGTGTCGCTGCCCGTGCAGTACTTGCCGTCTTCGCAGGTCGTGCCCTTGGTCTTGGGCGTCGGTTTGCAAGTAAAGGTCCCCGGGCCTGTCGAACTGCAGGTGCCATCCGCGCAGGCGGTCGACGCCGAAGCACAGTTGGCGGCATTGCCCGCGGTGCACTTGCCGGCCACGCACTTGTCGGCCTGGGTGCAGCCGTTGCTGTCGGCGTCGCAGCTGATGCCGTCTGGCTTGTTGCCGGTCTCGCACTTGCCAGTGGCGGGGTTGCACGCCGTCGTTTGGCATACCCCTGGCGCGGTACAGGTGATGGGCTTGTTGCCCGACTTGCACACGCCGGCGGCGCACAGACCGCTGCCGGCCACCTGACACTTGTCGCCAGTGTCGCAGGTCTTGCCGTCCTGGGCGGCGCCGGTGTTGCTGCACTTGCCCGCGTCGCACTTGTCGGCCGTGCAGGGGTTGTTGTCGTTGCAGCCGCCGTCGTCTTTGCACTGGCACACCAGCGTCGCCGCACACTTGCCGGCGGTGCACTTGTTGGTGGTGCAGGGGTCGCCATCTTCGCAGGAGGCGCTGTCGTTGGCGGTGGCCTTGCAGCCCGCCTTGGCGTCGCAGGCGTCGGCGGTGCACGGGTTGCCGTCGTCGCACTTGCTGTTGGTGGCGGTGTTGGTGCAACTGCCGGCCTTGGCGTCGCAGGCGTCGAGCGTGCAGGCGACGTTGTCGTCGCAGTTCTTGGCCGCGCCGGTGCAGGCGCCCTTGCTGCAGCCGTCGCCGGTGGTGCAGGCGTTGCCGTCGCTGCACTCGGCGTCGTTGGCCGAGAACGTGCAGCCGGTCTGGGCGCTGCACACGTCGTCGGTGCAGGGATTCTTGTCGTCGCACTTGATGTCGAAAAGCCCTTCGCACTTGCCCGCTTCGCAAGTCGAGACGCTGCTGCACGCGTTGGCGTCGTCGCAGCCCTTGCCGTCTTCGACGGGGTCCAAGCCGCACACGCCGGTCTTGGGTTCACAGTGGTGCAGCAGGCATGAGCTGCCGGTGGGGCCGCTGCACACGACCGCCTTGGCCGGATCGTTGACGCAAAGGCCTTTTTGGCAGGTGGGTGCGCCCAAGCACAAGTTGTCCTGCTTGCAGTCGGCGTCGACCTGGCATGCGCAAGTGGCTACGCCGCCGCAGGTGCCCTCAGCCGTACACTTGTCGTCTTTGCTGCACGGGTTGCCGTCGTCGCAGCTGCCGCCGGCGGCTGCGCCGGCCTGCACGCAGCCTTGCGCCTTGTCGCACTTCTGGGTGGTGCATGGATTGCCGTCGTCGCACTGCTTGTCTTGCGGCTCGGACACGCAGCCGACCTTGGGGTCGCAGACGTCTTTGGTGCACTCGACGCCGTCGCCGCACTGGACCGGCAGGCCCTTGCAGGCGCCTTGCAGGCAGGTGTCGTTGGCGCTGCAGGCGTCGCCGTCGTCGCAGAAGGCGGTCAGGTCGGTGATCGGTTCGTGCACGACCTCGATGCCCTGGTTGCAGAAGTCCTTGGTGCAAGGATTACTGTCGTCGTAGTCGGTGGCGCTGGCCGCCACGCACAAGCCGACCTCACACTTCTTTCCGCAACTGCCCAAGCCACAGGCCACGCCTTCTTTCTTGTTGACGAGGCCGCAGATGCCGGTGTCGTTGCAGGCCATGGTTTGGCACTCGCTTGGCGCCAGCGTGTTGTCGATGCAGGCGGTGCCGGCTGGCTTCTTTTTGGTGACGCACTTGCCGGCGTCGCACACGGGCGGTGAGCACGGGTTCTTGCCCTTGACGGTGCTCGACAGCACGCAGTCGAAGTCGGTCACGCACTCGGCGGCGACGTTGTCGGCAAGGTCGCCGCCGACGGTATCGGGCCCGGCCGCATCGCCGGGGGCGGAGGTGTCGCCACCGGCATCCGCGGCCACGTCCACACTGGCGTCTTGCTCTGGGCTGCCGGCGACCTGGACTTCGCCACAGCCGAATACGTAGAGCGCGCACCCGGCCGTCAACAGCCGCCGCCACAATTGCATCGTTCCCTCGCGAGTTTGCCGCCGCAGCGGACGGCCGCCGTCCGGCTACATGGGCGTGACAGTGTACCTGCACGCCAGCGGTTGACGCCAGCCTGCGGACCCTTCAATTTGCGGGTGCCGGCCGCGTCCGGTTAGGGGTCGGCCATGTTTGAAGTGACGCTCAGTGCCATCGCTGCCGGCAGCGCCGAGCGCGTGGAGCGCGTAGTTCACAAGCACAGCGGTGGCAAGCTCGATCACGTCGCGCGAGTGGCGCTGTTGGCCCAAGTGCAAGCCGGCAAGCCGCAGGTGGTCGCCCGCTACCATGAAAAACCGAGCGCTGACAACGCGCTGGCCGAATTGACGTTGTTGCAGGCGACCGCGACCGTCGCTGCGGCCCAGGCCGCGTCGTGACCGTCCAATCGCGCTGCGCAACGACGCCGGGCGCTCAGACGCTGCCGGGTTCAGCCTTGTCGCTGGGCGGCGCCGACCGTCAGGCGCCCACCGTCAACCCGTTTTCACTGGTCGACCTGCAAGCCCGCAAAGTCGAATATTTGCGGGTGTCGGTCACCGATCGCTGCAACTACCGCTGTACCTACTGCATGCCCGCCGAGGGCGCGCAACTGGTGCCGCGGCCCGAACTGTTGGACTTTGATGAGATAGCGGCGCTAGTGCGGGTGTTCGTGTCGCTCGGCGTCCGCAAGGTCCGGCTGACCGGCGGCGAACCGCTGGTGCGGCGGGACATCGTCCGGCTGGTCGAGCGGCTGGCGGCCATCCCGGGCATCGACGATCTGTCGATGACCACCAACGGTCACCTGCTGGCCGAGCTCGCGGCCCCCCTGCGCGCGGCGGGTCTGCAGCGGCTCAACATCTCGATCGACACCCTGGATGCCGCCAAGTTTGCGCGGGTGACGCGGCAGGGGTCGCTCGATGCCGTGCTCCGCGGGCTGGACGCCGCGCAAGCCGCGGGCTTTGCGCACACCAAGCTCAACGCAGTGGCGCTTCGCGGGCTCAACGACGACGAACTGACCGACTTGTGCGCGTTCGCCGCCGACCGCCAGGTGATCCTGCGCTTTATCGAGTACATGCCGATCGGCGTCGACCAGTTCTGGAGTCCTGACACCTACTTGCCGGTCGCCGAGATCCGCGCGCGCATCGCTGCCGATTGGGACATCGCGCCGGTGGAGCGCAGCGACCTGCCCGGCGGCGGCCCGGCACGGCACTGGATCGGCTGCAGTCGTTCGGCGCCTGGACGAACGGTTCAGTTGGGTTTTATCGCCGCAGTGAGCGAGAAGTTCTGCCGGATGTGCAACCGCGTGCGCTTGTCGAGCACTGGCACTTTGCGCGAGTGCTTGTCGGCGGCGGGGACGTTGAGCCTGCGCGACATGCTGCGGGCCGGAGCAGACGAGCCTGCGCTGCGGGCGGCGATCGGCGACGCGCTGCACGGCAAGGTCGACGCGCACCGCTTTGACGGCGCGGTGCGGACCTGGGAGCCGATGTCGGCGATTGGGGGGTAACCCCAACTCACCGCACCACCGGCACCTGCGTCCGCGTCGTCCGCCGGGCGGTGTCTCCAAACTCCTCCGCGGGCGGCCGCAGTGGCAGCAGCACCTCGAAGCGCGCGCCGCCGAGCGCGGCACTGCGGGTCACCCGCACGCTGCCGCGGTGGGCCTGAACATTGCGCTCGACCAGCGCGAGCCCCATGCCGGTGCCCTCGCCTTTGGTGGTGAAGAACGGCTCGAACACCCGGCTAGCCTTGTCCTCGTCCACGCCAGGGCCTGAGTCGTCCACCGACAGCAGCCACGCCTCGCCCTCACGGCGCAGGCCGACCACGACCTTTCTGCGGTCGCCTTCCAGCACGGCCTGACAGGCGTTGAGCAGCAGGTTCCAGACGGTCTGCCGCACCAGCACCGCGTCGGCGGTGACCAGGCACTGCGCGCCGCTGTCGGGTTCCGGTGGCAGATCTAGCGCAATTTCAGTGCCGTTACCGGTGACCCGCGGGTCGCGGCGGCAGGCATCGACGGTCTCTTCGGCGATTTCGTTGAGCGCGCACGACCCGACATGCAGCGGTCTTGGCCGGGCAAAGTCCAGAAAATCGCCGATCCAAGTATTGAGCTGCGAGGTCTCGCGCTGCACGATCGCCATCAGCTGCCGGTCGCTGTCGCCCAATTCCTGCCCCGACTCCAATAACTGCACGGCGCCCGAGATCGAGGCCAGCGGATTGCGGATTTCGTGGGCGACCGCAGTCGCCATGCTGCCGATGGTGGCCAGTCGCTCGCGGGTCTTGTGCTGCGACTCGCGCAGCCGCGCCAGCGACACATCGCGCAGCACCACCACCCGACCCCACTGGCCGCCCTGATCGCGCAGCGGCGCCACGCGGCATGCCAGTACTTGCACGCTGCCATCGGCGAGCCGCCGCAATACCTCGCGGGTCTTGGACACATCGCCCAGTACGCGCGGATCTGGGCGGGTGATTTCCCATTCTCCCGGCGGACTTTGCAGCGCCTCCGCGAGCTGCGGCACCAGCGACAATAGCTGCTGGCCCACCACTTTGCCCTGGTTGACTGCCAGGATGTCGAGCGCCGCCGGATTGGCAGAGGTCACAGAGCCTAGCGAGTCCACGGTCAGCAGGCCGTCGGGCAGGCTCGACACCACGTCGTCGTAGCGCACCCGCAAGGTGGCGAGCTCACGGCGCTGCAGCTGGGTGCGCTTGCGCGCGCGGTCGAGTTCTTGCACCAGATGCGATGACAAGAAGGCGGTGGCATACGCGGCAGCGCCCTGGACTAGCAGGTCGGTCACCGCCTCGAAGCCGGTCATCACCGCCCGCGGCGGCAGCGCGCTCAAAAAGGCCACGCGCAAGCGCGGCAGCGCCAGCAACCCGACCTCGTTGGCGGCCATGGCTGCGATGCCGGCGGTGACCAGGCTTGCTGCCAGTACCGCGCCGCTGCGCGCCAGCACAACCGAGGCGTTGAGCACCGCCAGCGGCAGCGCGAACTGGAACACGCTCTGCAGGCCATCGGTCATGTAGACCAGTCCGAGCGCAATCGCGGTATCGGCGACCACCGACCCGAAGGCGATGCGGTTGACCGGATTGGCTCGCAAGCGGACCAGGTGGGTAGCCAGCAGCGTACAAAACGACAGCGCGTAGGCGCCGGCGGCCCACTGGTACAGCAGCGTCTCCGGTACTTGCGCCGCCCGTTGCGGGCCGAGCCCGAGGTCCAGCGCCACGGCAAACACCAGCACGGCGGTGATCATCACCACCCGCGCCAGCGTCGTCCACTTGATGCGCTCGACCTGCGAGTCTTCGGCGACTACAGGCTGCGCGGCGCTGTCTAGGTCAAAGGCGCCGGTCACCCGCCACGGTGGCGGTGCCGCGTTCGCTTGTGGCATCGGCCGACCTACTTGACGCCTTCACCCATGGTAAAGATCGGCATGTACATGGCCATCATCACGGTGCCGATGACACCGCCCAGCACCACCATGATTATCGGCTCCATCATCGCCGTCATGCCGTCGATGGCCTCGTCCACTTCCGAGTCGTAGAAGTCGGCGATCTTGGCCAACATCACGTCCATGGCGCCGGTGGCTTCACCGACCGAGATCATCTGCACCACCATCACCGGAAACACCTGGGTTTCCATTAGCGGTGCGGTCATGTTGCGGCCTTCCAGGATCTTGGCGCGGGTATAGTCGACGGCCCGTTCGACGACGAGGTTGCCCGAGGTCTTGCCGACGATTTGCAGCGCTTCAATGATGGGCACGCCGGCCGACACCAGGGTGCCCAGTGTGCGCGTGAACTTGGCGACTGACGATTTGCGCACCACATTGCCGATGATTGGGCCGTGGTACAGCATGAAATCGCGAATATAGGGTCCCTGTTTGGTTTTCATGGCGATCTTGTACAGAATCGCGGTGCCAACCATACCGCCGACGATAAAGGGCAGCTTAGCGGTAAACCCATTGGAGATGCCGACCACGAATTCTGTGATTGCCGGCAGTTCGGCGCGACCCATCGATCGAAAGGTCGCCGCAAAGGTCGGCACCACTTTCCACAACAAGCCGGCGGTGATCGACATTGCCACCACAAGCACCGTCACCGGGTACTTCATCGCGCCCTTGACTTTAGCTTTGGTCGCCTCTGCCTTCTCGATGTATTCGGCGAGCCGATTCATGATGGTATCCAAGATACCGCCCATCTCGCCGGCCGAAACCAGGTTGACGTAGAGTTCTTCAAACACTTTTGGGTATTTCTTGAGCGAATCCGAAAACGACGACCCGGACTCGACGCTCGACTTGACGCCCAGAATCGTCTTCTTGAGGTTTGGGTTCGGTTCCGAGTTGCCGACCAGGTCCAGCGCCTGCACCAGTGGCAAGCCGGCGTCGATCATGGTCGCCATTTGGCGCGTGAAAATGACCATGTTCTTGGTCGGCACCGTGTCGGTGATGCCGGGGATGACGATCTCGATGTCCTTTTGCTTCTTCTTGAGCTTGAGGATCGAGATGCCCAACTGCTTGAGCTTGAGCTGGGCCGCATCCTTGGTGTCGCCGTCGACCTCGCCGCGACGGAATTCGCCTTCTGTGGTCGTGCCTTCGTATTGCCACTGCGCCATCTTGCACCTCGCGGTCGCCGCGCGACCAGGGTTGCACGTATCATGCTAGCACGCCGCCACAGCGCCGCGCCAAAATCCGCAGCCGCGCAGCGTGTTAGGGGCGCAGTGGCGCGGTCAGCGGCAATTGATCAGTCGGCGCGCGTGACGCGCAACACTTCTTCGATGGTCGTTTGCCCCAGTGCCAGCTTGGACAGCGCCGACCGGCGCAGGGTCTGCAGGCCGTCGTCGATAGCCACCTTCTTGAGCTCGCCGGCCGAACTGCCCTGCAACACCGCATCGCGAAGGGCGTCGGACATGGGCATGATTTCATAGATGGCGACGCGGCCCTTGTAGCCGGATTCGCCGCAGGTCTTGCAGCCCGCGCCCTTCATGAACTTGGCATTGGCGAATTCTGCTTCGGTCATCCCTGCTTCCAGGCAAATGTCGCGGTCGAGCTGAATTGGCTGTTTGCACTCATTGCACGTTCGGCGCACCAGGCGCTGAGCTGCAATCAGGTTCAAAGCGGCAGTGACCATGAACGGCTCGACGCCCATGTTCAGCAGACGGTTGATGGTGCCTGGGGCGTCGTTGGTGTGCAGCGTCGACAACACCATGTGGCCGGTGAGCGCGGCTTTGATGGCGATTTCGGCGGTCTCGAAGTCGCGAATCTCGCCGACCATCAAGATGTCCGGGTCTTGCCGCAAGAACGAGCGCAGCACCGCGGCAAAGTTCAGGCCGATGGCGTCGTTCATCTGCACCTGGTTGATGCCTTCCAGGTTGAACTCGACTGGGTCTTCGGCCGTGCTGCAGTTTTCGGTGACTTGGTTAAGTTCGGTGAGCTCAGAGTAGAGCGTCTTCGTCTTGCCAGAACCGGTCGGGCC
>SXGU01255438.1_pt1 | contig 22327 bp, 24 predicted proteins | sample 3174531 | NCBI WGS metagenome assembly SXGU01 (sample SAMN11356863, study PRJNA531348) | freshwater metagenome | isolation source: freshwater sample F1-140 | place: China: Fuxian Lake, Yuxi | collected 2017-12-25
CGTGACTGATCAGGGGCAGGCGGACCGTAAAAGTGGAACCCTGGCCCGGTCCGGGGCTGGATGCGGTGACCTGGCCGCCATGCAGTTCCACCAGATTCTTGACCAGGGTGAGGCCGATACCGAGACCGCCCTGGGCTCGGTCAAGCGTGCGTTCGCCCTGGCTGAACAGGTCGAACACCCTGGGCAGCAGTTCCTGCGACATGCCCAGGCCATTGTCGCTGATGGTAAGCGGGTTGTTGGCGGCGTCGGGAATCAGCTTGATCTTCCAGTCGCTGTCACCTTCGAGCAGGTCCGCGTTGGTCAAACTATTAAAGCGAACGCGATCGATGGCGTCGGACGCGTTGCTGATGAGTTCGCGCAGGAAAATGTCCTTGTGCGAGTAGAGCGAGTGAACAATCAAATGTAGAAGCTGCTTGAGCTCGGTCTTGAACTGCATGGTTTCCGTTGCCACGATGTTGCCTCCATTGTTGACATTGGGCGCACAAGGATTGATGGCGCCATTTTTAAGTACCAAAGGTGCGCACATGTTATAGCCCAGGGCAACGCCCTGGGGATCGTGCGAGACATGATTCCAAAACCCCAACGGGGCGCAACGCACGGACTCGCGTCGGTTGCGCCCCGTTGGGGCTTCGGGCGACTGAAATCTCGCTCTCCCAGGGCTATAACATGTACGCACCTTTGGTGCTCGAAAACGGGCAACTTCAAAAGGCGCAAGCCACTTCAAGGCGTACTGCTTACTGGTTCGCCCGCGTTCACTAGCGTCGCCGGGCTCGGCGCCGTTTCACTTGCGACGACTGGCGCCGTTTCGTCCGCATAGATCGCTTGCTGGCCGGCCTTGAACAGGGCGAGCAAGAGCAAGGCGCCCAGGCGGCGGTCGCGATGGCCCAGCCGGCCCGACTGACGCAGTTTTTCGGCGGCTTGCTCGTACTCGGCCTTGGCGAGCGATTCGAGCGCGCTGATGAATGTTGTTTGGGCCAACGGCTCCACCAAGGCCCAGGCTTGACGTTTTTGTGCGTCGAGCGCTTGCCAGACGGCGATGGCTTCGTCGTGGCGCTTCTCGCGAAACAAGACCTCGCCCAGCAGCGCTTGTGCATGGCTCAGGGTCGGGCTGTTCGTGGCATAGGTGAGCGGTTTGAGCGCATCGACGGCGGCGCGCGGACGGTCGAGCGTGATGTGCGCCAACGCCGCCAGATAGCCCGCCTCGATGGCGAGAACACGCTGCGCCGGTGTGCCGATGCGATTGACCTGCTGCGCGACGCGCTCGCACGTTCCGGCAACAGCATCAAGCTGACCAGCCAGGAGATGGCACAACGCCGACAGGTAATGATAGCGCGGGTCATTAATGTCCGCGTTCTTCATGTCGTCAGCTTGCGCCGCCAGCGCCTGCCTATCACCTTCGAGCCACCGCAACGCGGCCAGGCACCATTGCGCCTGCGGGTGTCCGGAGTCGCTCGCCAGGCATTCGTGCAAGAATCCCCGCGCGGCCGGCAGCGCGTCAGCGTTCGGCGCCAGGTAGCTTTGCAGCGCCAGACGAGCGCCGAGAAACGCGATATTGGCGCGGCGGCGGCCTTCCACCCGTGCCAGCGCATCCTGGACCCTTGCGAATGCGCCGGACGAATGGCCTTGTTGGTGCAAAAGCAGCGCCTGGCGCACAAGCGGCAAAGGATCGTCGGGCTTCGCCTGATGCCATTGCTGGAGCAACTCGGTTGCAGGATCGAGGCGGCCCGCGCGATAGTGAAACATGGCGGCCCGATCCATCGCGCTCGTGTTATTGGGCGAAAGTTTGACGAGGACCTCGATCATTTGCAGCGCCGGTTCGCGCTCTCCCGCGTCTTCGAGTTGCTGTGCCTTGGTGAGAAGCAATAGCTCGCCGCGCGGCAGATAGTCGGGACCGAGCACGTCAGGGAATCGGCCGGGCGCTCTCTCCGCGGCGCGGCGCAAGAACATCAGTTCGACATCGTCGAAGTTCCAGCCATGCTCGGCGAAAAATGCCCGGGCCTCGTCTTGATGGGCGAACGTGCGGATGTACATCGCCAGCAGCTTGTCGCCGCCAACCTGATGCTGCTCGTCGGCACGGCAATAAAGCCAGGCGTATTCGGGATGCATCAGGACCGGATCGGTCGCCATCAGATAGTGATACGCCTGCGCGGAGACGGCATCGTGCGCGTTGCCGCTGACGAGGTGTTCGCACAGATAGAGCTGATCGTCGCTCGTGAGCGGGATGGCGTGCTGGCGCGCCTCGGCGAAGATGCGATTGAGCAGGCCGAGCCATTCGGGATCCTTGGGCGCGTTGAACTGGGTGACGAGACGAATAGCCCAGGCGATGTTTTGCAGCTTGTCTTCGGGGCGCGGCGGCTTGCCGCCCGCGCCGCACAGGGCGAGATAGCCGGCCGTGATGCGGTCCTTCACTTCTTCCATTTCATGGGCGGTGCGCAGATGGACGAACGCCTCGTCATAGCGTCCCAGCTTCGCCAGCGAAAGACCCAGACCGCGAAGGACCAACAACGACGGTGCGCCTTCTTTGAGGACCTGTTCGAAGAGAACTGCCGCTTCCTGATAATTGCTGAGCTTGAAGTGTCCCTGGGCGAGCGCGAGGTTTCCCTGGCGAATGATGTACTTCATGTCGTCGCCGAAGAGCGGACAGACAAATGAGAACTCGGCGGCGAGCTTGCGAACGTAGGAGCGCTTGTCGGGAAAGCCCTCGACCCAGGCGCGGTCGGGATTATCGAGCCATTGCCCCAACCCCTTCGGACCGAGAGCGCGCTGTAAGGCGCGGACGGCCATGTTGGTGTCGCCGCCAGCGGTGACGATGGCGGCGCCGAGCTGCAGCGTGATGAACGGGCAATTCGCGTCCATGCGATTGGCTTCGGTGAGGAATTGCAGCGCTTCCTTGGCCCGGCCTGTCCGCAAGAGAATGGCGCCGATGTAGAGCGGCGGATCGATGTACGGCGATGGCGGGGAACCGGGCGCTTCGCCCTCACCCCCGGCCCCACTCCCTGAGGGAGAGGAGGGCGAATCAATGATGCCGTCGTATATACTCAGCGGCTTCGTGATTCCCGTGTGTGCGGTTTGCAGGTGCATCAGGGCCGCGTCGAGCGCGCCGATGCGAATCTCGCACATCGCTTGCCAGAAAGTCGCCTCGCGGCACGGCGACTGCACGCGGAGGATGCGGACGATCAGGTCCATGATCGCGTCGTCTTCGCCGTGTTTGGAGAATAGACGCCGAAGCTCTTGGAGCATCGCGTTTTGGATGCCGATGCGAACGTCGGTTTCCGAGTCGTCGTTGATGTGAGCGGCGCGCAAGCCATGATCGAGTGCTTCCTCGAACTTCTTTTCCTTCAAAGCCGCCTTGACGGCGCCCTTGATGCAATCGGCCTCAAACGTGTCGAACGTCTTCTGCCAAGAGGTGGACGGCGAACCGATCGCGCGCGTGTGTTTTAGCTGTACGAGGGCGGCCTGCCAGTCGCCGGCGGCCAGGAGCTTGCGCGCATGCCGCATTCCGCGCCGCCGCCGGGGGCCTCGGCCGATGAGCAGCCAGAGCAAGAAGAGCGCCAGGAGCACGCAGAACGCGATCGCGCCATAGAAGCTCGCGAATCCAACTGGGTAATCCCGATGCAGCTTCAGGACGACTTCAACAAGCGTCAGATCTTTCTGCGGATCCATGAGTGGGTATCTTTTGGCCGCTCGCGGCCAGGAAGGGTTATTTCTTTTCGTCGAGGATCCCGCGTCCCTTCATCCAGGCGATGCAGCGGTCGGGCCAGCTCGCGAACGGCAAATCGCGTTCGCCGTCCTTCAGCGCCAGACCCAGACCATGGCGTCCTTTCTCGTAGATGTGCATTTCAGCGGGAACCTTGTTCTTTGTCAGTGCCATGTAGAATAGTACGCTGTTCTCGGGAGGAACTCCCGAGTCCGCCGTAGTATGGACGAGGAACGTCGGCGGCGTGTCCTTCGTGACCTGTTTATCGTTGCACAGCGAATCGACGAGCTTGGCGTCCGGATTTTTGCCGAGCAGATTGTTGCGCGAACCGTTATGAGCGAAGGGGCCCGTCAGCGTGATGACGGGATACATCAGCACCATGAAATCGGGCCGGCAGCTCTCGCGATCGACGGGATCGCTCGCGTCTTTACTGCCGAGATCGTAGTGCGTGCCGGCCGTGGAAGCGAGATGGCCCCCCGCGGAGAAGCCGAGGATGCCGACGCGCTTGACATCGACGTGCAGCTTTTCCGCGTTGGCGCGCACGTAACGGAGGGCGCGCTGAGCATCCGTGAGCGGGATTGGATGGTTGTACTTCGGGGCGAGGCGATATTGGAGGACAACCGCGGTGACGCCATGCCCGTTGAGCCAGTCGGCGACTTGCACGCCTTCGTGATCCATCGCCAGATTCTGGTAGCCGCCGCCGGGACAGATGACGACGGCGGCGCCGTTCGGCTTCTTGGCGGGATAGATGTAGATGCCCGGATTGTCAGCGGGTTCGCCGCCTTTGGCGTTGGGGGCCGCGCCCGGCCAGAGTTGCGTGAAGGGGACGCGCATGTCCACGGCAGGTTTCTTGCCCTTGTCGCCGCTCTCGCCCCCAGGCGATAGGCATAACCACATCAACGCACCAAGGCTAAAGGCAACCGATCGCTTCATGATTCACCTCATAATGTCGTTTCGCCGGCGCGTTGGCGCGCCCAAGGAATTGTAACGGCTCAGGCCGCGGAAAGCCACCCGCGTCGGAACGCCGTGCCTGCGCGAAGCCGCCCGGGGGGCTCGCGTGCGCCATGCGAGCGCAAAGCCGCAAGCAGCGTCAGACGTGCAGCTCAACCACATCGCGGTCGTGCAAGACATGCTCTCGGCCGACAGTTTGCCCGTCGTGAACACTCGAGCCCCAGATACGGGCGCTCTTGAGATTGTCGGTAAAATCGCGATGCACGTGAGCTGCCATCTCGACGACCGTGCTGCCGATCGGGCACGTGAATGGCGCCGTCATGTCCGCAGGTTTGCCCGGCTGCTTCGTGTAGACGCGGATTACGTTGAGGAACTGATAGATGGCGTCGCGAAAATCCTCCAGGCCGGTGCCATGCTCGGCCGCGATGACGTGAACAGGGAACTTTGCCGCATACATTTCCTTGACGATGTCAAGCCGATCCTGGGCGCCATCGAGATCGATTTTGTTCGCCACGAGCAGCGTACGGACGTACTGGATTGAGTAATCGTCCTGCGTCGCCGGCTTCGCGCCGACGAGCATCGTTTTGACTTGCGCGAGCCGATCGATCACCGTCTCGACCAAGAACGGCCCATCGTCGTCGCCGAGGTCGAGCATCAAGAGGGCGGCGTCGGCGGCGCGCACCAGATTCGACACGTACGCTTCCATGTAGTCGACGGTGATCGGCGGTGTGTCGATGAGTTGCACCTTCACGTCCTGCCAATCCATCATGCCCGCATAGGGTTCGCGTGTCGTGAAGGGATACGCGGCAACTTCGGGAGCGGCGCGCGTCAGCCGGGTCAGGAGTCGGCTCTTGCCGGCGTTTGGCGCGCCGAGGATGAGGTACTGCCCGGCCCCTTGCCTGGGGAAATTGTAGCTGACGCCGACCTTTTTCGGATGCTTCTTCGCGTGCTCGATTTCGTCCTTGAGCTCGCTCATCTTGGTCTTGAGATCGGCTTGAAGTTTTTCACTCGCCTTGTGCTTGGGCACGAGCTGAAACATTTTCTTGAGGCACGCCAGCTTCTCGTCCGGCGTTTTGGCCTTCTTGTATTCTTCTTCCGCTTCGTGGTATTGAGGGGTGAGGTTTGTTGCCATGATAATAATTCTTCCAAGCCCCGCCAGGAGCGCAGCGAATGGCGAGAGTCCTACTTCGGTACGCTAATCTCGAAATCGAGCACGTTCTTGCCTTGCTTGAGCGTCATAGTCTTGCCGGCGCTGGTGAACAGCCAGCCTTGACTTTCGTGCCACGCCATCACCTGCACCTCCATGCCAGCGGGGACGCGCGGAATGAAGAAAGTGCCGTCAGTCTTAGTGATCGCGAAGTAGGGGTGGTCGAAGACCCAGACATAGGATTGCATCCACACGTGGAAGTTACTCTGGATCACCACGGGCAGCCTCTGTACGTTCGGTGTGAATTCGAACTCGGTTCGGCCGTGAACGAAGTCGCTGATCGCTGGATCAACCCGATTGAAACGTGGATTGACAATGATTCGGACGCTCTGAGGCACAGGCGCAGAGTTCCTCAAAATGAGTTTCTGTCCGGTTAGTCCGATATCTTTGCCATCGTTCCATACAGGATAAAATGCAACCATGTGCGGAACGAATACGCAGAAGGGTGCATCCAGCACGACCGGGGCTTTGCGAATCTTGTCATCCGCGTGGATCGGTAATCGTCCGTCGGCGGGCCGTTTCAGATATACACAGACATTCGCGACGCCTTTCGTGTGCGGATCGATTTTCCAGGTCGGATCAAGCCGGTCTGCTTTCGGCCCCTTCAAGATATGTTTGTTATCTTGGTGCGCGTACATTACCTCCTCAAGGTTCCGCAACTTCGGCAACTCGCCTACAAAACTGACACGACCTTCAAGCGTGTCCCGCAGACCTACATCGGCGATTGCAAGCGGCAACGGCGCGCAGCGTACGCGCGGCGGACACAGAAGGCGACGCAGCAGGCCATGGGCGTCGAGGGAATTCACGAGGACGCACAAGAGCACAACTGCCATTGCGATGCATTTTGTCATGAGAGAGTCCTCCGCTCGCGGCTCGTTGAGTTGATCCTCCCTGTCTGACGATGTGCGGTCATTGTATACTTCCGGCATGGGCAGCGGTGCGCGAAACCGCAAGCGAGCTTCGACGGACACGGACCACGAACCAACATGGAACTCTTCGAGCAAATCCAGGAAGCGACCAAAGTCGTCCGCGCACGCTGGACCGACCAGCCGCGCGTCGGCATCATCCTCGGCACCGGGCTTGGCGGTCTCGCGGAGGAGATCCAGAACGCCGTCAAGATCCCTTACCAGGAAATCCCGCACTTCCCCGTCTCCACCGTCGAATCGCACGCGGGCCGGCTCGTGTGCGGCCTCTTGGGCGGCAAGGCGGTCATGGCCATGGAAGGACGTTTCCACTTCTACGAAGGCTATACGCTCAAACAGATCACTTTTCCCGTGCGCGTCATGAAGGCCATGGGCTGCGACGTGCTCATCGTCTCCAACGCTTGCGGCGGCATGAATCCGCAAATGGACAAGGGCGACATCATGCTCATCGAGGACCACATCAACCTCCTCGGCGACAATCCACTCATCGGCAAGAATGATGATCGCCTCGGCACACGTTTTCCCGACATGTGCCATCCGTACGATCTGGCGCTCATCAAACTGGCGCAGCGCGTCGCACTGGAAGAGAAGATCGTCGTCCACAAGGGCGTCTTCGTCGCCGTGCCGGGGCCGAATCTGGAGACGCGGGCGGAGTATCGCTTCTTGAGGCAAATCGGCGCGGACGTCGTCGGCATGTCCACGGTTCCGGAGGCGATCGTCGGCGTACACGCGAGCATGCGCGTCATGGGGTTGAGCGTGATCACCGATATGTGTTTGCCTGATGCGCTGGAGCCCGCGCATTTGCCTGACATCATCGCGACGGCGAACGCCGCGGAGAAGAAGCTGCGCGTGCTGGTGCGGCGCGTGGTGGCCGAGATTTGAATTCGTTTAGCGCTTGCTGAATCACACGCGAAGGCGCGAGATACTGCGAACGCTAAACGGGGAATATGCAATGGATCACGGCAACTCTCGCCTGCGCGACGCGCTCGCTTTGACCTTTGCGTCGATCTTTCCGCTCGTCATCGGGTGTTTCTACTTCCTCGTATTCGACGATCCCGAAAGCCCAGCGACCCGCCTCACCTACGGCGTCGGCAAGGTGATCCAGTTCAGCTTTCCGATCGCCTTCGTCTGGTGGTTCGAGCGCGAACAGATTCGCCTGACGCGGCCGACCTGGCATGGCATGCCGCTCGCCATCGGGTTCAGCGTCATCGTTGCTATTGCGATGTTCGCGTTGTACTTCGGCGTCGTGCGGCACATTCCGGCCGTCCAGAACGAGACGCCGGAGAAGATCCATGGCGTGGTCAAGCGGTTCAGGCTCGATTCCCCATTGGGGTATCTCGCGATGGGCGTCTTCCTCTCCGGCATCCATTCGCTGGCGGAGGAATACTACTGGCGCTGGTTCGTGTTCGGCTGGATGCGCCGGCACATGCCGGTCGCGCTGGCGATCGTACTGTCCGGCCTGGGCTTCATGCTGCACCATGTCGTTGTGGTCGGCGTCTATTTTCCGAGCAATTTCTGGACGCTGGCGCTGCCGTTGTCCTTCTGCGTGGCGTTCGGCGGCGGCGTGTGGGCGTGGATCTACGCACGTAGTGGGACGCTGTACGCGCCATGGGCGAGTCATACGCTGATCGACGCGGCGATTTTTGGCCTGGGATATGTGATGCTGGAGCGTTACTGGGCGTGAAAAACGAAGTTGTGCGCGAGCGCTAAACGAAGACGCCTAGGAAGTCTGTTCACCGACTGCGGGTTGCGGCGCTTCGTCGGGCGGCATGTCGGCGTGGCGGCGCGCGTGCGTCAGGCCCGCTTTTTCGAGCAAGGGCACGTTCATCGTCTCGGCCAATTCGTCCTCAAATTCCTGCAATGCGCTGGCCCGCCCCGATTCCTGATATTGTATCGCGTAGGTTCGCTTGGCGATGCTGATGACGTCGCCAGTGTGTAGGACCTTCTTCATGGCGTGCTCGCCGTTGATCTTGATGCCATTCGTGCTGTCGAGATCGCGGATTACCCAGAAGCCTTCCTTGAAGGTCAACTCGCAGTGCTTGCCGGAGATGTTGGGAAATTGCAGGCAAATATCACACGTCTCGCGTCGACCGAGAACAAGCGGGGAGCGCGTAAGAGGAATCGCGTCGCCGCCGCCTTGCGGGACGAGCTCGCCGTTGATGGGGTAATCCATGGCCACTCCGTCGGATGTATGAAGTAACGATGAAAGCTCGGTGATATCTTATCTCGCGAAAAAAGTCCTGTCCAGACGAGCCGCTTGCGAAACGTGTGAACTTCGGGTACGTTGATGTCGCCGTTGGCGGCGTGGCGAGCGCTAACCGCAAGCGGTAGGGATTGCTTGTCATGCCGACACTTCTGATCGTTGGCGGCGGCTTGTTTGGTTCGCAGGCGGCGGCGTACGCGCGGCTCAAAGGGATCGAGGCGATCGTCTTCGATCCGGGGCTTGACGGCGCCGCTTCCCCCGCAGCGGCGGGGCTATTCAAGGAAGCATGGGCCGGCGCCAGGTTCGCCCAACATTTTCAACGGGCGTTGCCGGTGCTCGAACGGCTCTATGGCATTCGCAGCGTGCCGTTGACGCATGACGACGGCCGGGTTGAGTCGTTTCTGTGCGTGCCGCCGACCGCGATTCTCGAACGGGCACCGATGCGGCAAACGGTGACGGCCATCGGCGACGGCTGGCTCGAGGCGGACGGGCAACGCCATGAAGGCTGGGTCTACGTGGCCGCCGGCGTCTGGTGCGAGCAATTCTTGGCAGGACTACGTATCATCGGCAAGGCGGGCGCGGCCTTCGCTTTTGCAGGAGAACGCGCGGGACACATCCGCGAACTGGTTTACGGTCGGCAGGCGGTGGCGTTCGTGCGCGATGCCGGCGCGACCCACTTCAGCGATGGCACCGCCGAGCTCGACTACGCCGACCGGCACGAGCGCGCGACACTCGAACACGCGCATTCTCTGGGTTTGACGGGAACTCCGCTTGTGCGTTGGTGGGGCCGACGTCCCTACACGCCGGGTGGGCCGCTGTTCGTCAAGATCGGCGCACGCACATGGCTGGCGACCGGAGGGCGCAAGATGGGGACTATTTTCGGCGCTTCGTTTGCGATGCGTTTGGTTGAAGAGGAATTGATACTAGCTGATTACTCATTCACCCCAGGGATTCGGGGGATCTCACCCCTGGGCTTGGGATAAAAAAAGCCCGCGGGTCACCCCGCAGGCTCTTTGCCCCCCATTCGTCTATCGATTCTGGTACCAATAATTTGGCGCCAAAGCGGGCACGTATCTCACGGGCTCCAGGGCGGATCCGCGGACGTAGGACGTTGGCCAATGCGTCATCGGTCCAGACGCGACGTTTTCAGCACTGAGCTTTTTGAAAACGTCCCTCGAGTCCAGCGGCGGCCTCTGCGGTGGGAACTGCTGAGGCCAGGTCGGATAGGGGCTGGTCTGCGGCGCGGGTATCATGCGCGGGTCGTGCGGAAAATAGGCGTACCACGGTGCGGTGGGGCGCTTGATGTCCGGTCCCACCTTGAATTCAACCTGGAACTTGAACACCGTGTTTATTTTGACCGGTGGAAGCGGCCCCATCACCTGACCCTGGGCAATGCCTCCCAAGCTGACCAACCCAAGCAATCCAAGCCACCAGCGGGAAACCGATCCTGTCATGGGAATCCTTTCACGGTGCGAGGCATGGTTGCAGGCGCGGCTTCACTCAGGAAGCCTCGTCGCAAGCATGCCTTACGAATCGCTGCCCCGCGCGACAGAATCGAAAGGGAGAATAGAAAAGAGAGGCACGGCCGTCCGCGCCCTCGGTAGGATGTGCACAACGCGCAAAAACGAAACGAACGCGTTCGCCGCTGCAATCCGCTGTCCGCGGCCACGCGCTCGCCTCAGGAATTGCATGAGCGCGTTGCCGCCGAAAGCGTGGCTCCCGTGACGTTAGCGGGAGTACGGGGTGGGGTAGAAGTAGGTTGGCCGCGGATAGGTCGCGAACTGGTAGGGCATCCCGTAGTTGTAGCCAGGATAGGCCGCAGTCGGAGTCGACGCAGCGCCCGACGGGGTGAAGGCGCCTGGGCCGTATCCCGGCGCCGGCGTGTGATGCGGCGCGTGGGGGGCGTGCGGTTGCGGGATAGGCTGCGCGGGCATGCCATAGGTCTGCGAGCAATAAGTCTTGAGTGGCCCGCCGACTGGATCCATGCCGTTGGGTTGGCCGTTGCGCCAGGCGCCCCAGAGGAAATTGTTGCCACCGCTCTGGTAATCCCAGTTCATGCCGATGCCGAAACGGGAGTTGATCCAGGCCGACGCCTGCTGCTGAGTGAAGGCGATCGAGCAGATCGTCAACACTCCGATTGCGAGAATCTTCTTCATGCGAATCCCTCTCTTGTGTGGAACGTTCGAATTTACCTCTCCTCAACCGCTTGAGAAGAGCTCCGCGAATTACTTGAATCATTCCCCACGATTTTCGTGCCGGCCAATGAACTCATTGGCGATTATGCGGATTAGAAGAGGTAAGCGGCGTTTTCCAAGGCATGAACGCCAAGAATTGCGAAATGCGTGTTTTTGCTTAAACTCGTGTCTCGCGCATGCCGGGAAGATTGAGCGAAAATCCGTCAGGAAAATTAGCGAATTTCCAAAAACGCTATTGCAGGCGGCGAGCCGTGTTGTTCCTGTGCCCGGGCGTACAGTTCCACACGGCGATCACCCAATAACGAAATGGTTTACGACCTGGGCAAGTTCAACAATGTCCACCACGAAAGCACAAAAAGGCGAAAACACAACGCGGCCCTGCCGCCGTCAAACGGTATCCGTCCAACGAACACACCTCGGCACATGAAGCGGCGGGCGGTGAACGACGATCCTGGTCTTGCTAGCTGCCCACGACGCCGACCCTGAAAAGCTACTGGCCGCATCAACCTTCGCAACAAACGAAGAAATCAAAGGAACAGTAGTACAAAATGGGAGGCATCGACCAACTCCAAGATTCCCGGGATTCTTAAGGCGACTTCAAACGGGCGCTCGATCCCATGAAACGCAAGCGGTCGAATCGCTTACGGTCGCGGTTCGTAAGCGCACCAGTGTCCAGGCTCTTTCTTCTCTTGAAAAATATCGCCGTTTTGGGGACACTTACTCAACCTTGCCACCGATTGCGCACAGCTCAAACACGACAAGGAGGTCGCGCCATGCCAGCCGATTCTTTAGTGTTGTCGCCTCCTTGCACGGCTAACGATTGTCACGAGATCCCCGATCCCATCTTGGATTTGCTGCCATTCCGGTTCGGCAAGATTGATGGCGTCGTCGTCACGCCGCTGAAGGCGCACCGAGATGAGAGAGGTTGGTTGTGCGAGTTGTTTCGGCAAGACGCCATGCCCGCAGACGTTTTTCCGGCGATGTCATATCTTTCGGAGACGTTGCCCGGCGCCACGCGCGGGCCGCACGAGCATCTTCAACAAACGGATTTTTTTTGCTTCTTCGGGGCGGCAGCCTTCCATCTCTATTTGTGGGACAATCGGGTGGAATCGCCGACGTATCTGTGCCGCGCGGTCGTGACGGTAGGGGAGAATCGACCCGCGACGGTGTTGATTCCGCCCGGCGTCGTGCATGCGTATCGTAATATCAGTGCGGTCCCTGGGCTCGTGCTCAACTTCCCCAACCGGCTCTATCGCGGCGAAGGACGGAATGACCCCGTCGATGAGGTCCGCCACGAAGATGATCCGCGTAGTCCGTTTCGCCTATTGCCGCAGGCGGCTTAGCCCGTGCCCATGCGTCGGCAGCCCACAGCGCCACAGGGAGGCAGGCTCAGATCGCCGCAGCCGGACGCGCCGTCCTTCACCAGCGGCATGCCCGGCATCGAGGTCTGCCGTTCCAGCTTCTTACTCTTGCATTCGGGGCACACGACCACCTCGTTGCCGAAGACGAGTTCCTCGAACGGGTGATCGCATTTCTCACAGACGAAGCGATAAAGAGGCATCCGGATCTCCGTGGGGACGTCGTGAAGGTGAACGTGCGGCGCCGCGCGAGCGCTACACAAGATGTGGGTCAGTTCCGCCGGCGTTTGTACATTTCCGCGGCTTGGCGCAAGATGTCTTGTTCTTGCGTGGTCAGGCTTTCCCTGCCGGTCTTGGCGATTTTCTCGAGGACGGCGTCGAGCTTGGCTTCAAGATGCTCATCGACGACGAGCGACTGCGGTTTAGACGCCGCCGACACCGCGACGGGTTCCTCTTCCTTTTCGGGGTCGGGCCTGAAGAGTTTGAGTCGTGTAGGCGCGCCCGCGCGGCGCCACCACATCAAGTCGCGCACGCTTTCGACAATGCGGTGCTGCCATTTGTAATACCCGACGGCGAACGCCGCGCCGGCTAGGTGCACGACGACCGCGGTGCTCGTCTTGATTCCGTTGAGGTTGCCGGCGAAAAGGTAGGCATCCTGAGCGACGTTCAAGATCGCGAACAACCAGATCGGCATCGGTAGGAACCACATGAAGACGATGCGGCGCGGATAGTGCAACGCGCAGAGAACCAGCATCGTCGTCACCGCTCCCGACGCGCCGAGGCAGCGCGCCTCACCGTAAACGATTCCCCAAATCTCGAATGCGCTTCCGCCCAGCAGTGCGGAAATCAGATAGATGGCGAGAAATTCTTTGCGGCCGTACAGCTGCTCAATGTCGCTGCCGAACCACCACAGGAAGAGCATGTTGAAGAGGAGATGAAACGAGATGATGGTAGGTTCATGTAAGAAGGCGTAGGTCAGCAGCCGCCAGACCTCGCCCTCGAGGACCTTACCGGTGTCCAAAATGAACCAGTCGGTCACCCAACCGTAGCTGCGCGTGTGAGCGTCGAGCGGCACGGTACTCAAAGCGACCATCTGCAAAAAAAAGGCGGTCACGTTGAGCGCGATCAGCCATCGGCATACGATGCCGCTCGGCATGAGCGTTTCAAGGACGCTCGGGCCTTCGTTCCGGTAGTAGTCGCGATCCTGAATCCCCATCGCAGTGCTGACCCCGTGATAGTCAACCAAAGTCCCTATCTATTTCTACCATATTCTCCCAGCGGGTGAAAAGTCCCGGCTCGTGAATTTTTGTCTTTCGCCGCTGGCGGCTTCGCGCTCGCGCGTTTGACTCCAAACGCCAAGCTGCACGCGGCGGGTCACGGATTCCCCGCCTGCGGCCGAAACACTGACGCGTCGTGCTTGCGTATGAGCATCCCGCGACCGTCCAGGCGCGGCGCCATCGTGTAGACGCCGAAGCGGCCCGTGTTGATCTCCGCCAGGTATAGGGTGGTCTGCCCCCCGAGCTGCGCGCCGGTCGTCATCAGGAAATGAACGTTCTGCTTGGGCGCGATGCCGAACTCTTTGACGAGATCGACCTCCGCCCACGGGCTGATCTTGCCGAGATTGCGTTCGACGACCGCGCCGAGCAGCTTGCCCGCGCGATAGTCGAGCACCCAGACACCATCCCCGACCTGATTGACGCCCAGCGTGACCGGCCCCGTCGCGAGGACGTAATCTTCGTGCCGATCGTTGCCCGCCAGCGCTGGCCGCGCGGCAGGCGTCAACGGCATCGTCGTGGCGATGCCCAGCATCAAGCCGGCGAATAGCCAGAGCAGGCGTCCGAGGTCCTTCATCGCGCAATTCTCCCGCCGCTTTCGGCCTAGCGTTGGGACACGCACGCACGGACGTTAAGCCGCAAGCGGCCCGGACTATAGCACGCGGCGACAACAAAACAATCCGGATTGTAACGCATCGCGCCGGCGTTTATGATTTGCCACGGATTTCGCATACGAAAGGAATCGACATGAGACGCTACGGATTCACTTCGCTCATCTTTTCTTTCATTGCCCTGCTTCTGATCGTTGTCCAGAACTACTTCTTCAACTCAACTACCAAGCTTCCGCCGAATACCCAGATCATCGGGCCGGCAGGAGGGGCCAAGCAGAGCGAGTTTGTGTTCTGCCACTGGAACGTGGAGAATTTCTTCGACGACAAGAACGATGGCCGCACAGGCCCCGGTGATCGCGAATACGATGTGCTCTACGCCAACAACGCCGGTCTGCTCAAGCAGAAGCTCGCCAAGATGACCGAGGCGATTCTGAAAATGAATGGCGGCAAAGGCCCCGATATCCTCGCGATCGTCGAAGTCGAAAGTGAGCGTGCCGCGAAGTTGCTTCAACAAGCGCTCAACGAAAAATTAGCCGATCCGTCGCTGCACTACCAGAACCTGCTGATGAAGGAAATCTCCGTTGGCCGGCACATCGCTCCCGCGATCTTGACGCGCTTGCCGATCGTCAAGGATCGGACGCGCACGCTCGATAAGCAGCATCGCATCCTCGTCGGGCACATCCTGGTCAACGACCAGGAGCTGGTCGTCATCGCTTCGCACTGGACCTCGCGTTTGAAGGACGGCGCCAATCGCCGCGCCGACTACGCCGACAAAATCTACGGCCTGTGCAACGCCATGCACCACAGTAATCCGGCGGTCGACTTCCTCGTCAGCGGCGACTTCAACGATGACCCCACGGACGAGAGCGTCGCCCAGCGTCTGCACGCGACCGGCGACGCACAGAGCGTCCGCACGGGCAATCCGCTGCGGCTCTTCAACCTCTTCGCAGGCAAAGATCTGAATCAATTCGGCACGCACTATTACAAGCAGTGGCACGCCTTCGACCAGATCGCCGTCTCGCCGGGATTGCTTGACGAGCGGGGCTGGACCTGCGATCCCAACAGCACGCAGGTATTCAACGGCTTGCACAAGGCCGGCGACAAGAACAAACGCCCGTGGCGCTTTGGCTCGGAGAACGAAAAAAACGAACGCGGCTACAGCGACCACTTCCCGGTACTCGTGACGCTGCGCCTGGAAAAAACCGGCCCGGCAGCGGAACTTTCCAACCGGCGCTGAGTTTCACTTAAATAATCCGTCAATTGCCTCGCGCCAACTTGTCTTTTCTCCCCGGCGCAGGGTAGAATGAAAGTGTGCAATCCCTGCCTTGACGACGGCTCTTCCCCGTACTGAGCCATGCCCTCTTCCGGCCGGCCGCTTTAGAAAAACGCTGCCGTGTGTTATTTCGTGAGATTTCTCCTTGTGGAACCGCCGACGCGCTGGATATACTAATTCCAGTGCGAAGCGGACCGCTTGCGGAGTTTCTATCACAGGTAACAAGCCGATGTCTGCACTGGTTTTCTTCGGTCTTGGCATCTACGAGATCATCGTGTTGCTCGTACTGCTCGGCGGTCCGCTCTTGAGGTTCTTCGGTCGATTGATATTCTGACACTGGAAACACGCAGAGTCTTCACCAGCGTTTCAAAAGGGAACTCCCATGAGTCCACTCTTTGGTATGTTCGGCCTCGGCATCTGGGAAATCGCAGTGCTCGGCGTTATCGCGGTGCTTTTGTTCGGCCGCAAGTTGCCGGACATGGCGAAATATCTGGGTAAGAGCGTGGTCGAATTCAAGAAGGGCATGCACGGCCTGGAAAGCGGCTTCGACGACGTGGCGAACCCGGCAGCCGCAACGCAGCAGACCGCGGCGCCCGCGGAAGCGATTCGTCCGCCGCAACGGGTCGCGCCGGCTGCCCCCAAGTTCGACGACGCGCCGGCGCCTGTTCAGCCCGGAGCGAACGCGCAAGTGACCGCGAACCCGCCGCAACCATGAGTGGTCCTTTTCGAAGGCCGCGCTCGGGAGCACCGGTCGCTTAGCTCAGTTGGTTAGAGCGCGTGGATCACACCCACGAGGTCGGGGGTTCGAGCCCCTCAGCGACCATTCGACGGACCCGTTGACAGCGATTGTCAACGGGTCGTTTCTATTGTCCCCGTCAGAAGTTACGGCAATCGTCGCCATTTCTTTGGTATCGCGTTCGGAACTGTACATATTGTCAGGAAATGACAGCTTCGTTGCCCGATTGTCGAGAGTTGGTGCAAGCGTTGGTGCAAGCGAGAATTGACGTAAGTCGCATGTTCCCGTTGCCATTAGAGATTCCGTGATATTCGTTTGTCCATTGCTTAGAGGCAACATTGGCAAAGCATCAAGTGCCCCGCGCACATCAAGCAACTTCGGATCGGTGTACGTCTGCATGGTTAGCCGAATGTCGGAATGTCGCATCGCGGCTTGCGCCGTTCGCGGTGCAACGCCCCCGGCGCTCAACAGCGTGCCGAACGTCGTCCGCAGAGCGTGAACGTCGAGCGTCCGGCCCCGTTCATCCGTTTTCGCGATGCCCGCCATTTTTAGATCGCGGTCCAGTATGCGCAGCAAGCCCGCCGGCACGGTGAACAGCGGCCGATCCATCGGCAGTCGAGCGGGGATCGGCTCGCCTTGCTCTCTCGCTTCGGCTTGCAGGCGTTCCAGTTCGTCGGCAAGATCATCGCGGAGAACGACGTCGCTCCCCTGTCTGTTCTTTTCGTCGGCAGCGTTCAGAGCGACATAAGGAACATTGTCGCCAAGGTGAGCCTGTCCCACGGTGAGCGAAGCCAGCTCGCCCCGACGAAGCCCGGTCAAAACCAGCATCTTGTAGATCAAAGCGCGTTCGCGCCCCAGGCGGGTCAATTGCATGGCGACACAATCCCGAATGTTCGCCGTGGCCTGTCCCTTCCGGCCCCCTGTCCGCACGGTCTGCGCGTCGAGCAGCGGCCGACGGCGTGCCACGTCGAGCAGTGTTACCAGTTCGGTTTCAATCATCGCTCGACGGATACGTTTACGGTCGGCGTCCACGTTCGCTTTCGGGATCAGCTCGAATGGATTCGACATGAGCCGATTCGTCGCGACACACCAGTTCGCGAACGTCACCATATCATCGCGATAGCAATTCCGCGTCCTCGCCCCGGCCCCGGCATCGCCGAGATGGAGAATCCATCGCTCAAAAGATTCCCGGGAGAAATCTTTTAGCGTCGCGTAGCCGCATTCGTCCTTGATCCTCTTGAGATGCCTTTTTGTGGCAGCGCGATGCGCTGTAGACAGCCCACGCCCCCGCATATGTTCGGCGTAGGCGTCGAGATGCACTTGCAACGGCGTGCCGAGATGGTCAGCCACGGCGTCCTCTCCCGGCGTTATCACGCCGGACTTGACCAGCTCGGCGCGGCGCTCCAGATCGGCAAGAACCGAACGGGCAGCTTGCTCGTCTCGACAGCCAGTCGATACTTCGCGGACGATCCGGCCCCCATCGCGATACTTGGCGGTGTACGTCTCCGATTCGATAAACAGGCGGGCCTGTCCATCCTTGCCGGTCGTCACCAGCGCCTTGCGCGTCTTCCCCTTCGCGTTCTTCCAGCGTGCGTATTGCTGGCCTTCGCGGGTAAAGAGTTCGGCCCCGGCTGGCATCGGCTTCGTGAACGTCTTCTTGAAAACGGTTCCCATTTACGCACCCTTGCCTTTCCGCCGTCGGCGCTCGGCGTCCAGCGCTTTGCAAATCTTGTCCACGGTCCGGTCATTGGCGGTATGCTTGCCCGTTTCCAGTCGGGAAAGCGTTTCCTGCCGAACATTCGCCAGGCGTGCAAGCTGCTGCTGGGAAAGCCCCAGCCCCTTGCGGTCGCGAATCAAATCCCGCGCCAACGCGATGCGAGCATAGGCCACGGCGGGAAAGCGCCCGTGCTTATCGGGCTTCGGCAGGTCCGGCAGCTCATCTTCCGAAGGCGCTTCCCGCGCCACTCGGCAAAGGCGTTCGTACTCGCCCTCTTCCAGGACGACGAAACGCTTGCCTTCCAATTCGAGTCGTTGTAGTCCGATCATGGTTCAATCCTTATAGAAACGGTCACGATGTCCGATCTTCTCGACGATGACTTCCGAATTCTCGACGCGAAACAACAGCCGATAGTCGCCCGTTCGCAAGCGGAATCGTCCCGCCAGCTCGCCCCGCATTGGTTTCGCCCCACTCACAACCGGCCAATGTTCCAGACGAGCGAGCAGCTTGGCGATTCGATCCTTGATCGACGTCGGCAGACGCAAGAGCTGTTCGGCGGCGTCGGTTTCAAGAGTTACAATTGCCATGATGCGATTATGACAAGCTGTCGTGCATTCGTCAAGCGCTTTCTTTGTGCGTCCCCTTCTCAAAAGGGGACGCAGTTATGGTCCCTTATGGGATATGGGACATAGCTATGTCCCCTGGAAAAGACGCGAAATGTCCCACGGCAATGGGACATAGCTATGTCCCACGGGAATCGGCCGGCAACCCACGAACGCGATAGCGGGAAACGCCTCGGCGAAAGCCCCCTTGATGCACGATCTTGAGCAAGCCCCGCTCCGCAAGACGCCGAAGGGATCGGCCCACGGTGCGCCGGTCGATCTTGCCTCGGCGGGCAATGTCCCCTTGAGCGGTTGCGGCGGTCCCGTCTCTGCTGTCCCGATACAGGATCATCCAAACAACAATTTCCGCCCTCGACAGTTCCCCCATCGTGAAATCAACGAACGTGTTGAGCAACGCGAACCGATCTTTAGTCTTTCCCTTCGCCTTGCTCGGCTTGACGGCCTTGCGTTCGATTTCCTCTGCCGAGTACATCGGCGGCGGCTCGCATCCCATTGGGATCATGAGTCACCCCCTTCGCCGTCATCGGCGGCGGCGGCCCGGTTCCACAGGTCCGCCATGGCGCTATGCAGTTTGCCGGCGGCCGGCGTCGGCGGCATCGTCCGCGGCGCGAAGCGTTGACGCGGCCGGTCGAACGTCAGCGCGATATCCTTCGCGCCGCTATGTCTTGCTTTCAAATGGCGAAGGATGACGCCCGATTCATCGTCGGGATCATTGACGAGAATGAAGGCATCATCCGCGCCGAATTCCAGCTCCGATGATTCCCGGAAGGATGCCAGGCTTAAGGCATCGCCGTCATACGTCGAGCGCCCCTTGGTATCCTTGGAACGCGATACGGCGGCAACCACGATGACGGCAACGCCCGCGTCGGCAAACTGGCGCAGATAATCCATCGTGGCATCCACCGAGCCGCGCTTGTCGCCATTGTGATTGCCAGGCGGTTTGATGCGTTGGATGTAGTCGAGGACGATCAGCCCCGCATTGGATGCGTCAGCACTGGCGGCCACGTTCGCCAGGTCGAACGGCGGCCGCACGAAGCAAAGGCGCTCGGCAAGCGGTTCCAACGTTTGCAAGGCGGCGTCGATTCGCTCGCCATGTTCAACGCCGAGCCGGCGCAAGCGGATCGTGTTGAGGTCGATACCCGATAGCCGAGCGAGTTGCCGATCCATCAGGACGGTCGGCGTCATCTCGACATTGCAGACTAGAGCGCGAAGCGTCGGCGTCATCCGCAACGCATCAACCACGGCCTGCATGGTGAACGCTGATTTCCCGGCCCCAGGCGCACCCCCCAGCAAGAGAACGCGCCCCGGTCCGATTTCGATTCGCTCCAGCTCGCCGGTTCCCACCGGATAGAGAGCGGGCGGCGTCCCGCTCAATACGTCGTCGCGCCAGCTGCCGAGTAGATCGGCGGCGGCGAGATAGTTCGCGGTTGTCATGGTCGGTCCCCTTTCCTGCTGTAAGGACCATCGTTAGCGTCGAATGGGAATTCAAGTTCGGTAGGATCGATAACGCCAAGCCGGTCGAGGGGATGCTCCCAGGCGTCACCCCGGTTTTCCGGTAGCGGCTCACCCGCCAGGATCGGCTCGATGGTTGGCGTAGTTCTGGTCCAGAACATTGTGGTGATCTTTCGTTGTAGATCTTCGGCAGGCACATTAGGCGAAGGCGGCGCCGGCTCACCAGCCAGGATCGGTTCGATGGTTGGCGTAGTCCCTTGCCAGAGCGCTGCGAGCTGCGCCCCAAGATCGTCGGCATTCAACACGGGCAGAGGCGAAGGCGGCGCCGGCTGCTCAACAGGCAACGGCGCTTGATCCGACAGCCCGCAATCAACCTGCCGACGAACGTCAGATGGCGAAAGCCCGCAATCAAGCCCGGGTTCGGTTAGCAGCGAATGAGCAAGCGCCGGCGGACAACCGAATTCAGCAAGATTGCGGGCGGCTGAATACAAGAGGCGATGCCGATCCCCTTCAGCGGCCCCTTCACGGATGAAGGCAAGCGTTTGTCGATTCAATGCCGGCGCGCCGTTCGCGCTTGTTGTCCGCTTCGCCTTTGCTTCGCTGGCCTGGTGAACCAGTTCCCCGGCGGCCAGCCAATCGGCGATGGCTTGCTTGCAGATCGGCGGCGGCGTCGGCACGTCGAACGGCGTCGGCATCTCGGCGAGCTTGCGAACGGCATCGAGGGACAGCCCTTGCAGTTCATCGAGAGAGAGCTGGCGCTTGTGCAAGCAGGTTTTCGGATGACGAGAATTCGGAGCGCGGAACGCCCGCACCCGGTCATAGACGCCCGTGTCGATCATCACGCCGACGACTTCGGCCATGCGCTCCGCCAGCCGACGGCAAACGCGGTGAAACATCGTTGACGGTTCCGGCGCCCAGAGCGACGACGGCAAGCCGATGTGAAAGCCCTTGCTGCCGGAAAAGAAAATCAACATGGCATCATCGTCGAGGGAGTAGCGCTCGACAAGGAAGAGCGCCAGCCGTCGAGCGTCACGCAAGGCGGTGTCGAGGTCGGTGCGGTCGATGTCGAACCAGAGCCAGGCGGCCCAGCAAGCCCCATCGAATCCTTTGACAGAGCCGGTCGATTTAAGTAGGTCACAAAAGTCGTCCCCGAACGTGAACGCCGACAGGTAGGCTTCATGCTCGACGGAGGCACGGGGATCCACGGAAGCATAGCCGAGAAACGCGCCGGCATGATCGACAAGCCGGCGCTCTTCATGGCAGCTTCCCAGGATGCGAAATCCGTAGGGAAGCTTTATCATGATTTTGGCCCCCCATTCATGAGAGGCGCGAAGGGATCGGTTTCGGGTGCGTCGATACCGATAACGGTGAAGGTCTTGACGGCGTTGTATTCGTCGCCCTGCTCATTCTTTCGCAAAGCGAGCTTCACTTGGCATCGTATCCCTTGCGGGATCGGCTTATCGAGCTGGTCAAACGATTGTACGCCGAGCTTGGCAAGGTCGCGTTTCGCCATCGGCAGCGCGGCCGGCGTCAACCAGATTTCGGACCAGAAACGGCGGCCAACGTAATCGCCTCCGAGGACGCGGAATGTCAACCGATACCCAGGGGTCGATTTCGTGCGGCTCGTCACCAGCTCGCCCGCGATAATCCGGGCGACATATTCCCCGCTCGGCAGCGGCCCCATCTCGACGGCGGCTTCGGTTTCGCGCCAGGCTTTCGCTAGAACGTCGTGGTCCGAACCGTGTAGAATATCCGTGAGTTTTTTACGTTCGTTCATATGTGGAACCTCCTAAATAACCGGCTCGGCGGCGGCAACCGTCGAGCCGGTGGTGTCTTGAATCAAGGTCGTTTGAGCCACGTCAGATTGATTAAGTGCGTCGATAAGTCGCCGAAGTTCGTTCATCTTGGCAGCGATTGCAGTGAGATCGACAGCACGCCAGGTCGAGAGCGGCCCGCGATGTCGAGATGGTCGGATTGACATCGCGAAGCCGGTGTGCTCAATTAGCCGCAGTCTGGCTAGATGCCGAATCGCAGGGCCGCGCCACTTCCCGCCTTGCGGGAATTTCTCACCCAGGTCGGCAACGGCGGCGTCGAGCGTCAGCCCCAA
>SXGU01080876.1_pt1 | contig 22325 bp, 22 predicted proteins | sample 3174531 | NCBI WGS metagenome assembly SXGU01 (sample SAMN11356863, study PRJNA531348) | freshwater metagenome | isolation source: freshwater sample F1-140 | place: China: Fuxian Lake, Yuxi | collected 2017-12-25
AATCCTAGGCCGCGCGACAGACAGTTGATGCCGCATAGCGGCCACCAAGGATAGAGTGCCAAGCCATACAGGGTGACTGCCACTGCCGCGCCGATGGCCCCCTCGACTGTCTTTCCGGGACTGATGGAAGGGGCCAGTTTGTGCTTGCCAAATTTGCGGCCGGTGAAATAGGCCGCCGAATCGGCGATGGCGATGGCTCCGATGATCGCTAGGATCAAATTAGGATGTATGGCCCGCAGATCGATCAAAGCAAGCCAGAACGAAGGGAGCAGCAATAAGCCTAACGGCAACAGGCGGGCCGGTGTTGATGCCCAACCACGCGAAAGCCAGATTGGTGCGATTAGCCACCAGAATAGGGCTGCGGGGGCGAATAGCCACAGCGCTGGCAGATGCAGGGATTGCACCGCAACGGCCACGGCACCACAAGCCAAGGTAAAGATCGCCCGACCATTGCTTTGCAGATGGGCTAATCCCGCCCATTCCCAGGCAGCCAGCAGAGTAGCCAGCAAGGTCAGGATGGCCCAAAAGGGTGGAGGGGCCAAATAGAGCGCGGCGACAACGCCACCGATCAGCACGGTAGCGGTAATCAGTCGTAGTTGTAAGTTAGAGCGGACCTTGGGGTCAGGCATGGGTTTGTTCACTGGTGCGTCCAAAGCGGCGCTCCCGATGTTGGTAGGATTGAATGGCGGTGGCCAGTACCTCTGCGTTGAAATCAGGCCAGTAGGTATCGGTAAAATACAACTCGGTATAGGCCAGTTGCCAAAGCATGAAGTTGCTGATGCGCTGCTCGCCGCCCGTGCGGATGAACAGGTCTGGCTCAGGGATGTCGCCCAGAGACAGATATTCAGTCAGGGAAGCCTCATCGATCGTAGTGGCCTCCGGGTTGGCCGCGCGCCAGTGGTTGATCGCGTTCAGGATATCCCAGCGGCCACCGTAGTTAGCCGCGATGGTCAGGGTTAGCCGAGTGCCCGCCGCCGTGCGTACCTCAGCGGTCGTGATGAGCTCCTGGATGCGTGGCGAGAATCGCGTTAAATCGCCCACCACATTGAGACGAATACCGTGTTTGATGAGGCGGTCAACCTCATCTTCCAAGGCCTCAACAAACAATTCCATGAGGCGAGAGACCTCGGCCTCCGGACGGCGCCAGTTTTCGGAACTGAAGGCAAACAGGGTAAGGTAAGCGATACCCTGATCTGCGCACGCCTTGACGATATCGCGCACCCGTTTGACACCCACTGCATGCCCGGCCACGCGGGGTAGTAAACGCTTCTTGGCCCAGCGTCCATTACCGTCCATGATGATGGCAATGTGACGCGGAATCTCCAGAATATCGGGGATGGCCTGAGTAGGGCTGATGAATTTGCGGAGCATCGGGACAACTGTAGCGGGTTTCTGCCGACTAAAACGCTTAAACAGCCATCAATTCTTTTTCTTTTTCCGTCGTTGCCTTGTCGATCTCAACGATGTACTTATCGGTCAATTTCTGGATGTCGTCAGCGGCACGACGCTCGTCATCCTCGCTGATTTCAGACTTCTTCTGGGCATCCTTGAGGTGGGCAATGGCATCGCGGCGGATATTCCGAATGGCAATCTTGCCTTCTTCGGCTTCATGGCGCACCACCTTAACCAGATCACGGCGGCGTTCCTCGGTCATGGCCGGGATCGGAACGCGCACGACATCACCGATCGTACTCGGGTTGAGACCGAGGTCCGAATCGCGAATGGCTTTTTCAATCTTGGCCAGCATCGGCTTTTCCCAGGCCTGTACCCCTAGGGTGTGTGAATCCAGCACTGACACATTACCAACCTGGTTCACGGCCATCAGGCTACCGTAGTAATCGACCTTGACATGGTCCAGAAGACCGGGGTGTGGACGCCCTGTGCGAATCTTGCCGTATTCGGTCTTGATTGCCTCAACAGATTTCTGCATCTTGTCTTCAGCATTTTTCCGGATTTCTTGGGTCATTTCATGGCTCCAAATTAAAGAGTTACCCGCGTGCCTTCGTCCTCGCCCATAATCACCCGCCGCAATGCCCCGCTACTAAAGATGTTGAAGACACAGAGTGGGAGGCCTTGTTCACGGCAGAGCGCAAAGGCGGCCGTATCAAGAACGCCCAGATTGCGCGCAATGGCCTCATCAAAACTTAGGGTTGTGTAACGGCTCGCGGTAGGGTCTTTCTTGGGGTCGGCAGTATAGACACCATCCACCTTAGTGGCCTTGAGCATCAGGTCGGCGCCAATCTCCGCACCACGCAAAGCGGATGCCGTGTCGGTCGTGAAGAAGGGATTTCCGGTGCCCCCGCCAAAGACGACCACACGGCCGGCCTCAAGGTGACGCACGGCACTGTCCCGTTCAAAGGATTCACCGACATGGCCGATGGGCACGGCCGTCTGCATCCGGGCATCGATCCCAGCCGCAATCAGGGCATCCTTGAGGGCCAAGGCGTTCATGACCGTGGCCAACATCCCCATGGAATCGGCGGTTGCGCGGTTCATCCCGGACAGGGCACCGGTAGCGCCCCGAAACAGATTACCGCCCCCGACCACAATAGCCACTTGCACGCCAAGATCGACGACTTCCTTGATCTGCCCGGTGATGCTGGCCAAGGTCAACGCGTGATAACCAAAGGCGTCTGGCCCCATCAGGGCCTCGCCCGACAACTTAAGCAGGATGCGACGACAGGCGGGGGTAGGCATGAATCAAACCTTGGACGCGGCAGCGACCTCGGCTGCGAAGTCGTTGACCTTCTTCTCAATGCCTTCACCGACCATGTACAGGGTGAAACCGTGCACAGCACCGCCCTTGGACTTCATCAACTGCTCGATGGTTTGCTTGTCGTCCTTGACGAAAGGCTGGGTCAACAGGGCAACCTCCTTGAGGAATTTCTGCACGGTACCCTCGGCGATCTTCTCCAGCATCGCTTCCGGTTTACCAGCCTCCCGGGCCTTTTCAATGGCAACGCGGCGCTCGGTATCAATCAGAGCCGGTGACACGCCGGAGGCATCTAGGGACTTGGGCTTGGTCGCAGCGATGTGCATGGCAACATCACGCGCCGTTGCCTCGTCGCCAGTAAGATCAACCAGAACACCGATCTTGGAGCCGCCATGAATGTACTGCCCCAGGACGCCTTGTGCCTCAACGCGAACAAAGCGACGCAAGCTCATGTTTTCACCGATTTTTCCAACCAGTGCAGTGCGGATTTCTTCGACCGTCTGGTCGCCAATCTTCAGGGCGGAGAGGGCGGCCACATCGGCCGGGTTTTGGGTCACAACCATTTCAGCGAGGTTCTTGACCAGGCCGAGGAAGTCATCATTCTTGGCCACAAAATCGGTTTCGCAATTCACTTCGATCATCGAACCCAACTTGCCATCAGCGGTAATGTGGATACCCACGATACCCTCGGCGGCGATACGGCTGGCACTCTTGGCGGCCTTGTTACCAAACTTCACACGCAGAATCTCTTCGGCGCGAGTCATGTCGCCCTCAGCCTCACCCAAAGCGCGCTTGCAATCCATCATCGGTGCATCAGTCATCTCGCGCAGTTGTTTCACCATTGCAGCGGTAATTTCAGCCATTATCTTCTCCAAATATTCAATTAAGTTCAGTCAATAAAAAACGCGCCGCTTGTTGTGCCCTTGGCGCTTACTATGCCGAGGGGCCACAGAGGGGCGCGCTTCGTTAAAGGGTTTTATTACGACTTAGGCGCTGGCCTCGGGAGCATCGGCCACCTCGACATACTCGTCCTGGGTGGCTGCAACGATGTCCTCAATCACCTGCGAGCGGCCTTCCAGCACGGCATCGGCCATGGCTTGGGCATACAAGCGAATGGCATTCGACGCATCGTCGTTACCCGGGATAATGTGATTAATGCCAGCCGGGCTGTTGTTGGTATCAACCACGCCGATCACCGGAATGCCCAGTTTGACGGCCTCACTGATGGCAATCTTCTGGTATCCCGTGTCAATCACAAACAGGGCGTCCGGCAGCTTGTCCATATCCTTGATACCGCCCAAGCTACGGTTAAGATTGTCAAACTCACGCTGTACTGTGAGGATTTCACGCTTGGACAACGGTGAAGTTTCGCTATCTGCAAGTTGGGCCTCGAGATCCTTGAGACGCTTCACAGACTGCTTAACGGTTTTGTAATTGGTCAACATGCCACCCAACCAACGGTGGGATACCCATGGCATGCCGCAACGGGCAGCTTCTTCAGCCACGATGTCGAGTGCAGCACGCTTGGTGCCAACAAACAGGATGGTTCCGCGCTTGGCGGCCAGTTGACGCGCAACCTTGGCGGCGTCCTGAAGCATGGGCAGGGATTTTTCCAGGTTGACAATATGAATCTTGTTGCGTGCCCCGAAGATGAAGGGGGCCATTTTTGGGTTCCAGAAGCGTGTTTGGTGACCAAAATGGCAGCCGGCTTCCAGCATCTGACGCATCGTTACAGACATAAATTACTCCAGTTAAGGTTATCACTAACATCCGCCGGAACCTGAAGAACCTCTCCAAAGCACCTTAACAGGCGGATGCGCAAATTACTCGCCGCCGTATCCGGACCTACGAGCCGGGCGATTCTATTCGCAAAACAGGGTTTTAGGCAAGCCAATAAAGTGGGTTTTCACCACAAAATAAGCGGCAGCCGCTTGGGTAAAGTCAGTGTTTGGGTGGGCGTTTGACCCAAGCCTCGGTATCGCCATAGTCGAGAAAAAGGGGCATCAGGCGATGCGGATCCTCGCTACGATGCGCATGCTTGATCGGACACCAGTATTGCTCAGTAAGGGCTGCGATCTCGCGTATATATTCAGCCAGGCCATTAGCATAGCCGCAGTAGAGACAGTTGAACTTTTCGATCAGATTAAGGTAACCGAGCAGGTGGCGGTCAATCATAATGTGGTCGCGATGACGCACGCGTTTGATGCCGTAGACGGGGAAACAGATGTGTTGATACAAAGTGGCCATCAGATCGAGTAGGAGCAGGGGCACGATCAGGCTGTAAATGAGCGGTGCGGTTAGCAAATGACCCATGCGCGCCGTGAACAGATAACGCAGCAATCCAGACCGGTACTGGGCCTGCATCCGACGGATGCCAGACTCGAAGCGTACCCGGCCCTGCTCAAGGTGATAATGGAAGCGAGCGCGGGTCTCGTTGATCTGCACCAAGGCAGCGGCCTCCAGTTCGGCCTCGGCTTCGCGCAGTCGTGCGATCAGATCTTCCATTGTTTTCATGAGGATGTCTCCTGATCGAGTTTGCGCAGACGCGTCAGATGCTCACCGATGCGCTGCTCCAGGCCGCGGTCAGTGGGCCGATAGAACTGCGCCTTCAAACCCTCCGGCAGATAACTCTCCCCCGCCGCGTAGCCTTGCGGTTCATCATGGGCATAGCGATAACCCTGGCCATAACCAAGATCCTGCATCAAGCGGGTTGGAGCGTTGCACAGGCGCTCCGGAACGGGCAGTGTCCCGGTCAATTCAACCAAGGCCTGGGCCGCCTTCCACGCGCTATATACGGCATTGCTCTTGGGTGCGATCGCAAGATAAGTGACCGCCTGGGCGAGGGCCAGTTCACCCTCTGGTGAGCCCAGTCGCTCATAGGCAGCTACCGCCTCCAGTGCCAAGGTGTGGGCACGCGGGTCAGCCAAACCAATATCTTCGCTGGCCATACGGATCAGACGGCGGCCAATATAGAGAGGATCAGCACCACCGTCGAGCATACGCGCTAGCCAATATAAAGCGGCATCGGGATGGGAACCTCGTACAGACTTGTGCAGGGCCGATATCTGATCATAAAACGAGTCGCCACCCTTATCGAAACGGCGTCGCGCAGGGGCCAGGGCATGGTTGCAGAAAACACTGTCGACCTGGTTACGACCTGCCGCTTGAGCGGCGATCCCCAGTTGTTCGATCAGATTCAACAACCGCCGTGCGTCGCCATCGGCATTTCCGAGCAAAAGGCTGCGTGCGGGCGCATCCACCGAAACACCAGGGGATTGCAGGGCCAGCGCACGATCGAGTAAATGTCCAAGCTCGTCTTTCGTCAGGGATTTCAGGACATAAACTTGGGCGCGGGAGAGGAGGGCACTGACGAGTTCGAAGGAGGGGTTTTCAGTGGTGGCGCCGATACAGGTGATGAGGCCGGATTCAATATGGGGCAAGAAGGCGTCTTGCTGAGCCTTGTTGAATCGGTGTACCTCATCGACGAAAAGCAGAGTATGGCGCCCGGTTTGACGATTAAGACGGGCGCGTTCGATGGCCTCACGGATCTCCTTGACGCCGGCCAAAACAGCCGAGATCTGAATGAAATCAGCCTGGAAATACTGTGCCGCAAGGCGAGCGAGCGTAGTTTTTCCGACTCCCGGCGGCCCCCAGAGAATCATCGAATGCAGGCGGCCTGCCTCGAAGGCGAGGCAAAGCGGCATCTCCGGGCCTAGCAGGTGCGCCTGTCCAACGACCTCACTCAGCCGCGCAGGGCGCAGGCGTTCAGCGAGCGGGATGGCGTCTTTGGCAAGGGGCCGCGTTGACGTGGCATCGCCGAACAGGTCGTCGCCCAATAGGATTGAATCCGCCTTAGCGATCTCCGATGACATCGACACCCTTGGGCGGTTTGAAACGAAACAGGTCGCTGGCCAGAGTAGGGTTGTGCTGCAGACCGGAGAAATGCAAGCGGCTGGTTTGGCCAAGATTGTCTTTCAGTTCTAGCATCTCGATATGGCCGCCCCGGAAGCCGATACGCACCTGCTCAAAGGTGCCTTCCCCATTTTTTGGGGTGGCGAGGAGCCATTCGAGACCGTCAGAGACCCCCGCGTCCTTGAGTCGAAAGTGTTTTTCGATATCGTTGCTGCCAGCTAGAAGGGCCGCTGGACTTTGTCCAATGGCCAGATTCATGCGTTGGACCGTGACCTGCTCCAGATCGGGATCGTAAAACCAAACCTTCTTACCGTCGCCAACGATGATCTGAGCGTAGGGCTTTTCATAAGTCCAGCGAAACAGACTCGGGCGGGCAAAGACCATGTTGCCGCTGCTACTCTGGATCTTTCGGCCGTTGCGATCCATCACGGTTTGAGAAAAGTGGCCGCGTAGGGTACGCGTCTCGGACAAGTATTCGTTCAGGCGATCAAGGGCATCGGCACGGGCGATGCTGATGCCCAAGTTCAACAGGATGAGGGCACAGAGGGTTTTATTCATGGTCGTGACGGGGGCCGATAACTTCTCGGTTTCCATTAGTTTGCATGGGGGAGACAATACCGGCGGCTTCCATCGCCTCAATCAGGCGCGCGGCACGGTTATAGCCGACGCGCAGGTGACGCTGAACAGCGGAGATGGAGGCACGACGGGTCCGCATAACGATAGCAACGGCCTCGTCATAGAGCGGGTCGGACTCGGCGTTTCCGGATTCGGCCTCGTCGCCCTCATTGTCCTCGACTTGATAAAGGACGCTCTCATCATAGTTCGGTGGGGCCAGTTCGCGCAGAAAGGCTGTCACGCGATGCACTTCATCGTCGGAAACGAAGGCGCCATGAACACGGGTCGGGACCCCATGACCCGGCGGCAGATACAACATATCGCCCATGCCCAACAGGGATTCCGCGCCCTGCTGGTCGAGGATGGTGCGCGAGTCGATGCGGCTACTGACCTGGAAGGCGATACGGGTCGGAATATTGGCCTTGATGAGGCCAGTGATGACATCAACCGATGGGCGCTGCGTGGCAAGGACCAGATGAATACCGGAGGCGCGCGCCTTCTGAGCCAAACGGGCAATCAGTTCCTCAACCTTTTTGCCAGAAACCATCATCAAGTCTGCCAGTTCGTCGATGATGACGACGAGATAGGGAAGGTGGGTCAGGAGTTCCGGTGCCTCAGGGGTGAGGGAGAAGGGGTTGGTCAGAGGCGCGCCGGCCTTTTCAGCCTCGGCGATCTTGTGATTGAGGCCGGCGATGTTGCGCACCGCCATGGTGGACATAAGTTTATAGCGGCGATCCATCTCGGTCACACACCAGTTGAGCGCTGTTCCTGCAAGGCGCATGTCGGTTACCACGGGGGCAAGAAGGTGTGGGATGCCTTCGTAGGAAGACAGTTCCAGCATCTTGGGGTCGACCATGATGAGGCGCACATCGCGCGGTGCGGCCTTGTAGAGAAGGGACAAGATCATGGCATTGATGGCCACGGACTTGCCAGACCCTGTGGTTCCAGCAACCAGAAGATGAGGCATCTTGGCCAAATCGGCGACGATGGGAACCCCTCCGATATCCTTGCCAAGGGCAATGGTGAGTGGACTGTTAAGGTCGTGATAGACCTTAGCACCCAGGACTTCGGACAAACGAACGGTCTGGCGCTGGGTATTAGGAATCTCCAGAGCCATGCAACTCTTACCCGGAATGGTTTCCACCACGCGGATACTGACCACAGACAAGGAGCGAGCCAGGTCTTTGGAAAGATTGGTGATCTGGCTGCCCTTGACGCCAGAGGCCGGTTCAATCTCATAACGGGTGACAACGGGCCCGGGGTAGGCGGCAAGGACCTTTACATCGACCCCGAATTCATCCAGTTTGCGTTCAATCAGGCGCGAAGTGGCGGTGAGTGAGGCCTCGTCAATCGACGACGCCGTGTTCTGACCAGGCTCATCCAAGAGGTGCAGCGGCGGTAACTGGCTATCCGGGGTATCGCGGAACAAAGGGGTCTGGCGTTCTTTTTCCGGGCGTATCACGGCCGCAACAACCGGCATGGGGTTTTCAATCTTGAGGACTGGATCACGGGTCATCCGGACCCGCTCCAGATTGACGGCGGCATCACGGCGATTACCAGCTTCGAGACCGGCACGACGATCCTGCCGATCCTGCCAATACTGAACGAGATATTGACCAAAACGCTCCAGGCGAGTCCCGATCCCCTCACAAAGATTGAACCACGACAAACCACTAAATAGCGACAGGCCAATCGCCAAGCTGGCCATGAGGAAGAGGGTGGCACCATCAAAGCCAAAACCTTTACGCAACAGCCCTTCAAGACCCTGCCCCAGGATGCCACCGGATCGATACGGCAGGTTCGCCGCCCAGGAGTGAAAACGCATGGCCTCAAGACTGGCACTGGCAAGCAAGGTTAACAGGAAACCCGACAGGATAAGGGCGCCGTGCGGATGGGGAGGATTTTCGTCTGGCAAGGCACGCATGATCTGCCAGGACCAAATCACACCAAGCGCGGCCAGGGCCATCCACCACCAGGCCGAGTGACCAAATAGATAATAGAGAAGGTCCGCTAGCCAGGCACCAAAGCGGCCACCTAAATTAACAACTTCCTCATTCTGTCCGGTCCGGGACCATCCTGGATCATTTAATGTGTGCGTCACCAATGTCATCAACAAATAGATTGCTGTGGTGAGCGACATGAGCCATACAGCCTCGCGTAGGACGCGCGTACGCATTGGCGTAGTAACTCGATGCACCCTCGTGTTACGAGTAGGCGTGGTAAGGCGCTTGAAAATGGCGGAAGGCATGGGGTAACACTATAGAGGCAGTCGGGCTTTGGCGCTACGGCTCTTCCTTTGCACGGACTTACTATAAACGCCATAATGTATATTATGTTAAATAAAGGAATTAACAGGGGCCTTGTGAGAAAGCCGATCTGCCCTATCCGATCTTGCGTAAAATAGGGCCATTCGCTGCAATCACCTCTCGGAGATCACACCCATGTCAAAACACAGTCGGCTACTTATCCTCGGATCCGGACCGGCCGGTTACAGCGCCGCCATCTACGCCGCGCGCGCCAACCTGAATCCGGTCATCATTACCGGTATGCAGCAAGGCGGCCAACTCACGACAACAACCGAGGTTGACAACTGGCCGGCCGATGTCGATGGTGTCCAAGGGCCTGAATTAATGGAACGCTTTCAGAGGCACGCCGAACGCTTTGGCACCGAGATCCTGTTTGATCATATTCATACCGTCCGACTGAATGAGCACCCCTTTACCCTCATCGGCGATACCGATACCTATACCTGTGATGCGCTGATTATTGCGACCGGTGCCTCGGCCATGTACCTAGGATTGCCCTCCGAAGAGAAATTCATGGGTCGCGGGGTCTCCGGATGCGCCACCTGCGATGGTTTCTTTTACAAAAACCAGGAAGTCGCCGTGATTGGTGGAGGAAACACCGCGGTTGAGGAAGCCATCTACCTGTCCAACATCGCCAGCAAGGTCACCCTGGTACACCGCCGTGACACCTTCAAGGCTGAGCGCATCATGGTTGATCACCTGATGGAGCGCGTGAAGGAAGGGAAGATCATTCTTGAATTAAATAGCAATATTGACGAGGTATTGGGTGATGCCAGTGGCGTGACCGGGATGCGTCTGCGTCACAACAACGGATCAACCAAGGACATTGCCCTATCCGGCATCTTCATCGCCATCGGCCACAAGCCCAACACGGACATCTTTTCCGGTCAACTTGAACTGGATCACGGCTATATCGTAACCCAGGGTGGGCGCCTGGGTAATGCCACTCAAACCAGCATTCCGGGCGTATTCGCGGCAGGTGATGTACAGGACATGATCTACAAGCAGGCGGTAACCAGTGCGGCCTCCGGCTGTCAGGCCGCGCTGGATGTCGAGCGCTTCCTGGAGAACAAGGCCTGAGCCCCTACTCCTCTGTAATGAACACCGGCGTCCCCGCCGGCACCTGATCAAACAGCGCAATCAGATCCGCATTACGCATACGGATGCAGCCGTGTGAACGCGGTATCGGTTCAAAGCTCTCGTCAGGTGTCCCATGGATGTAAATGTAGCGCTGCATGGTGTCGCAATCACCCAGGCGGTTGAATCCCACCTCCCGACCGGAAAGCCACAGGATACGGGTCAAGATCCAATCGCGTCCGAGTTCCGCACGGCCTAATTCCGGCGTGTAGATCTCGCCGGTCGGACGACGCCCGACAAAAACGGTGTTGATCGGGCAACCCGCGCCGATCCGAGCGCGAACGATATGCGCTCCGCGTGGGGTGCAATAAGAGCCCTTCCCTTCCCCAAGACCACGAGCCGCCGTGGATATAGGCCACTTCTGCGATCCATTTTTAGTTATCAATTCAATGGACTGACTGTTTGTATGAATGTTAACTCTCATGCACAATCCCCATGGCTACAAACGGATTTTCGCCGCCGTTCAGCAAAGAAGTCACGCAACCGGGTGGCACAGATTTCCGCTAGCACTCCGCCCTCAACACGGGTTTGATGATTTATCTGCCCCTCGTCAAAGAGCTTCAACACGCTATGGGCTGCCCCTGTCTTAGTGTCAGTCGCGCCATAGACCACCCGTGCGATACGGGCATGCAGGATTGCACCGACGCACATGGCACAGGGTTCCAGGGTCACAAACAGATTGCAACCCGGTAACCGGTAATTTCCTTTTTGTTGAGCGGCAGCGCGCAGGGCCCGGATTTCTGCATGAGCAGTAGGATCATGCGTCCCGATGGGCTGATTGAATCCCGACCCAATCACCGTGCCGTCTGCATCCACCACGACCGCGCCGACCGGAACCTCACCCGCCGCACGGGCCAACTCGGCCTGGCCAAGGGCCAGACGCATGTAATCCTCATCCTCCACGGGACATTTCCAACTCAAGGTAGCGCGCCGCCAGCGCTAGGTCAGCCGGGTGCGTCACCTTGAGATTGGCCGGATCGCCTTCTACCAACAGCGGCGCGATTCCCAAGGCCTCGATAGCCGAGGCCTCGTCCGTTACCTCTGCACTCGCTTGAGCCAAAGCCTGCATCAACATACCCCGACGAAACATCTGCGGAGTTTGTGCCCCCCAAAGCCCGGTCCGGGCCACTGTCGTGGCGATACGACCACCCTCCCCGGCCCGTTTCAGGGTATCGGCCACGGGAATAGCAAGGATTCCGCCCACGCTATCGTCACGCAATGTAGTTATAAGTCGATTGAGTGCAGTCCGGGTCAAACAGGGGCGTGCTGCATCGTGAACCAGGACCCAATCCTCCTCAGCGGCCTCCATAGCCCGCAGTCCGGCCAAGACACTTTGTGCCCGGGTCTCACCACCACAACGATGCAAGCGTAACTTGTGGCATCCGGACCAATCATGCCGCGTCCATACAGTGTCGTCCGGCGCGACGACGACATGAATGGAGGCAATCTCCGGGTATCGTTCGAACACCTGCAGGGTATGCCAGAGCAGTGGCCGGCCCTGCAACTCCAGATATTGTTTGGGCAAGGCGTGGCCCATACGACGACCACTGCCAGCGGCGGGGATTAGCGCATGGAACCGGGGCATACAGTGCCTGGAAAGGGTTCAAAGCAGATGTGAGGCCATCCCGTCAGCCAGTTTCGGCTCGAACCAGGTGGACTTGGGCGGCATGACCTGATTGGCATCGGCCACAGCCATCAGGTGCTCCATGTGAGTCGGATGGAGGGCAAAGGCCACGGCCATATCGCCCGAATCCACCCGCTTTTCGAGTTCGGCAAGGCCCCGAATGCCGCCGACAAAATCGATGCGCTTGTCTCGACGCGGATCGGTGATGCCCAAGATCGGCGCAATCAAATGGTTTTGCAGCAAACTCACATCTAACCGTTCAACCGGATCCGTGGGAACCAGGCTGGGATGAATGTGCAGGCGCCGCCAGCTGCCGCCCATGTAGAGGCCAAATTCGCGCGGTTGCGCCGGCTTGACCGGACCATCGGCGATCGTAATGGAAAAGTTGGCGGCGATCCGGTTCAGAAACTCGGCCTCGCTCAAACCATTCAAGTCCTTGATAACACGGTTGTAATCGAGGATCTGCATCTGGTGATCAGGGAAGATCACCGTGAGGAAATAGTTATACGCCTCCTCGCCGCTGTGCTGCGGATTGGCCGCCTTGCGCGCGGCACAAATACGGCTCGCGGAGGCCGAGCGATGATGGCCATCAGCGATATAGAGCGCAGGCAAGGCATCAAACAGGGCCGTCAGACGCGCCACGCTGGCCGCATCGCGAATCACCCACAGGCTATGTCGTACACCCGTTTCGGCCGTTGCATCAGCATCCGGCACAGCCTGAGTCGCCGCATTCAGAAGGGCATCAATCTCGGGTGCGTTCGGGTAAGCTAATAGGACTGGGCCAGTCTGGGCGTTGAGGGCCTCGATCTGGCGGACACGATCGTCTTCCTTGTCCGGGCGGGTGAATTCGTGCTTGCGGATACGATTGGCGTCGTAATCGGCCACCGAGGCAGCCGCCACGATGCCGGTCTGCACATGGTCGCCCATGATCAGACGATAGGCGTAGTAGCACGGTACATCGTCCTGAACCAGGATACCGGCCGCGATCATCGCCCGCAGGTTTTCTGCCGCCTTGGCATACACCTCGGGCGCATAGGGGTCGGTTTCTGCCGGAAGATCAATTTCAGGTTTGGAAATGTGCAAAAAACTGTACGGCCGCCCAACCGCCAAGGCACGCGCCTCCTCGGTATTCAACACATCGTAAGGCGGCGCTACAACTTCGGGGGCGCGGCCAGGCGCGGGGCGCAGTGCGAGGAAGGGACGAACCAAGGTCATTTGAGTTTCTCGAGCAGGGAATGAATAAGGTGCTAATGGATCAATTTCCAACGGATTGCATTCTAACCGCAAGCGGCTTCCATCGCTGCAGGATCCCCTGCCACAGGGATCGGGTGCGGCGCGCAAAAACGGCACAACAAAAGGCACGACATTGTTGCTGGGGATGTCCACTGAGCGATGCAGATCCACGCTCACAGGGATGCTGCCGTGCAGCACAACGGTAGCCTGAAGACGATCCACGCCGGTACGGGAAAATTCAAAGCCATAGAGGCGTTTCCAAACCAAGTGACCATAAGCATCGCGTGTCGTTCGCAAGGAACGCAGAGCCACCGTCTCGTCGAGAAACTGCAAACCAGCTCGCTCACAGGTCGCACGGGCAAATACCACGGCGATCTCGCGTGCCTTCAGGCCGTCGAACCAAAACCAAACCAAGGCGGCCATGGTAAGCAGGGTGAAAAGTTCAGTTGTGGACATGGCCGGCATGATAAGCCAGATCTACAGCCCTTTATAATCGGCCCATGACCGATGCTTCACCCCTCCGCCTTCCGCCCCCCGGGCAACGCCTATCCCTTTCTCTGCCACCCGGCTCTGCCGATGCCGCCCTTATCGCGGACCTTCTGCGTCCCAAATCAGGATCGGTGACACGCCAGCGCCTCCTAGTGTTGACGGCGACGGCAGCCGATGCGCAGCGCCTAGCCCATGAAATCCCTTGGTTTGTCCCCAATCTGGCCGTGGGTCTTTTCCCAGACTGGGAAACCCTGCCCTATGACCCAATATCGCCCCACCCGGACCTGGTCTCTGAGCGCTTGGCGACCCTTTGGCACAGTTTGCAGGGCGAACTGGACTGTTTAATCGCGCCGGTGGCGACGGCCATGCAACGGCTGGCGCCCACGGCGTTTCTTTCTGCCCAGGCCTTCCTCTACAAGCCCCGGGATCGTCTCGATGCCGATGCCTTGCGCACTCGCCTGATCGCGGCCGGCTATTGCGCGGTAAGTCAGGTCTATAGCCCAGGCGAGTTTGCCCTGCGCGGTGGAATCTTCGACCTCTTTCCGACGGGTTCGACCCTGCCCTATCGCATCGAATTATTCGATAACGAAATCGAGTCGATTCGCACCTTCGATCCCGATACCCAGCGCACCCTGTATAAGGTAGGCGAGATGCGTTTATTGCCGGCGCGAGAGTTCCCTCTCGACGAGGCGGGAATCACAACCTTCCGAGCCAATTTTCGTGACCGCTTCGAGGGTGATCCGGCGCGTTCCCGGATGTACAAGGATGTCTCAAACAAACTGGCCCCGGCCGGGATCGAATACGCCCTGCCCCTGTTTTTTAGCGCAACGGCCTGCCTCTTTGACTACTTGCCGGCTGCAGTCGGAGTCATCCTGCACGGCGACACCCACCGTGCCGCCGAAACCTTTTGGCATGAAGCGGGACAGCGCTATCAACTCTTGTCCGGCGACCGTGAACGCCCCCTACTGCCACCGACCGAGGTTTTTTTGGCCGTAGAACAGCTCTTTGCTGCCCTGCAGCCCCGGGCGCGCATCGAACTAATTGAGACCCTGGCCACCGGACCTGCCCTACCTTGGCACCCGGCCCCGGCCGTGCAGACCGATCGTCGCGATGCTCTCCCCTATGCCCGTCTGTCAGCACACTTGCGCAGCTATTCAGGAACCACAGTGCTAGTGGCCGAGAGCCTGGGGCGCCGCGAAACACTGGCCAACGCCCTTGCTGAACATGGCATTTTGACGGTATCCCAAGAAGGACCCGTATCAGAGTCACCCCCCAGGTTGACTACAGGGGTCGGTGCAGAGAGAGGCACAAGCCCGGCGCTGATCCTAACCACCGGCCCCCTTGCGGCCGGTTTTATCGATAGCCACTCAGGGCATTGCCTGCTCACCGAGACCGAGTTGTATGCCCGCTCGCCGCAGCAACGCCGTGGCCGCGAATCGCGCAAGCCGCCCATCCAGGGACTGATCCGAGACCTCTCCGAGCTCAAGCTGGGTGATCCCGTCGTACATACCGAACATGGCATCGGCCGTTACCTAGGGCTGACAACCCTCAATCTGGGTGAGGGTGACGAAGAATTACTGCACTTGGAATATGCCAAGGGCGACAAACTGTTTGTGCCGGTTGCCCATCTGCACCTCATCGCCCGCTACCTGGGCGCCGATCCGGAACACGCGCCATTACATGCCCTGGGTAGCCCGCAGTGGGAAAAGGCCAAACGACGCGCCCAGGAAAAGGCCCGGGATACCGCCGCCGAGCTACTGAACCTTTACGCCCTGCGTGCTACTCGCGAGGGCTATCAGTTTGACTGGCGCGAGACCGAAATGACCACCTTCGCCGAAGGCTTTGGCTTTGATGAAACCCCGGATCAGGCCGCCGCCATTGAGGCCGTACTGGCCGACATGCGTTCCAGCCAACCGATGGATCGCCTGGTCTGCGGTGATGTTGGTTTCGGCAAGACCGAGGTGGCTCTGCGTGCTGCCTTTGCCGCCGTGGCTGACAACAAACAGGTAATTGTGCTGTGCCCAACCACCCTGCTCGCTGAACAGCACTTCCAGACCTTTTCTGACCGTTTTTCTGACCTGCCGGTGCGCATCGCCGAACTGTCGCGCTTCCGTTCCAGCAAAGAGATCAATGCGGCCCTAGCCGGACTGGCCAAGGGCAGTGTCGATATTGTCATCGGCACCCACAAGCTATTGCAGCCAGAGGTTCGCCTGGCTCGTCTGGGTCTGGTCATCATTGATGAAGAGCATCGCTTCGGAGTACGCCAAAAAGAGGTCCTGCGCAGCCTGCGCGCAGAGGTCGATTGTCTGGCCCTCACGGCCACGCCCATTCCCCGTACCCTGGCCATGTCGCTGGAAGGCATCCGCGATTTTTCGGTCATCGCCACGGCACCCTCAAAACGGCTGGCGATCAAGACCTTTGTCCAGCCCGAGTCAGACGGGCTGATCCGCGAAGCGGTCCTGCGTGAACTGAAACGCGGCGGACAGATCTATTTCCTGCATAACGAAGTAGAGACCATCCTCGCCATGCGGACTCGTCTGGAACAACTGTTGCCGGAGGCGCGCATTGCGGTAGCGCATGGCCAGATGGCGGAGCGTGAGTTGGAACATGTAATGCGCGACTTCTACCATCAGCGCTTCAACCTGTTGCTGTGCACCACCATCATCGAGACAGGCATCAATATACCGACCGCCAACACCATCCTCATGCATCGTGCCGATAAATTTGGTCTCGCCCAGTTACACCAATTGCGCGGACGCGTTGGCCGCTCACACCACCAGGCCTATGCCTATCTGCTGACACCACCCGGCGAGGCGAGCATCTCGCGCCAGGCCCACAAGCGCTTGGAGGCCATCTGCCAAATGGAAGAACTGGGATCCGGATTTCACCTAGCCATGCAGGATCTGGAGATTCGTGGCGCCGGTGAGGTCCTGGGCGAATCCCAAAGCGGTGAGATGCAAGAGGTTGGCTTCAACCTGTACAGTGACATGCTGACCCAAGCGGTCGAGGCACTCAAGTCCGGTCAGCAACCCGACATGGATGCCCCGTTGGCAGTGATGGCCGAGATCAACCTACACCTTCCGGCGCGTCTACCCGAGGTCTATTGCAACGATGTGCACGAACGCTTGGTCATCTACAAGCGCCTCGCCAGTGCCAGCGATGAGAGTACCCTGATAGCGCTCAAGGAAGAGATGATTGATCGTTTTGGCCTACTCCCCGAACCGGCGGAAGTCCTATTGGCCGCGCATCGCCTGCGGATCCGCATCCAGCCGCTAGGAATTCGCCGTCTGGATGCCAGCGAAACCGGGCTCACCGTACAATTTGTGCCCAAACCGCCCATTGACCCGATGCGCATCATCACCCTGATCCAGTCCCGCCGTGACTGCAAGCTAGCCGGCCCCGACCGCATCCGCATCACTATCGCCTGCCCGGGTTTGCCGGAACGGCTAGCCGCTATAGAATCCCTCATCCAGGGATTAAGTTAAGCCCCGACCACATCATTGGAACCCACGATGGAAACCCTGACCCTCAATATCTCCGGCATGACCTGCATGGGCTGCGCCAGCAGCGTCGAACGCAAACTCACCGAACAACAGGGTGTTACCAAAGCTCAGGTTGATCTTGGCGCGGGCCAGGCCGAGGTTTGCTTTGACCCAAAGCTCACCTCCCAGGACACCCTCAAGCAAGTCCTGCGCGCAGCCGGCTGGGGCGTAGCGGCATAATTCCACTTCTGTTTTTTCTGAAAATGGAGGGTTACCAAACAACCGTAAAACAAAGCGGCCAGTAGTTACCAGGCGGGTAATTCCTTCTTGCTTTCCTTGCTGAGGGCGATCAGGTAACTGGCATGAGCTTCCATCTCTATAGGGCTTGGCTCAATCACCCGTAGTTGAACGGCGTTCACACCAGCCAGTTTGAAGGCCTGCGGAGCCATGACAACTGGATCGATGGCCAGGGTTTCCTGGCCGCGCGTCATCGCCAGCCAGACCTCAGCCAGAAGTTCGGAGTCCAGCAAGGCACCGTGATATTTGCGCCCTGAGTTATCCACACTGTAACGGCGACACAGTGCATCGAGGTTATTCTTTTGGCCGGGGTGAAGTTGCCGCGCCATCTTCAGGGTATCGGTCACGCCCAGCGTACAAGCCGACAGATCGCTCCGGTCGAGACGCCCCAGTTCGGCGTTCAGAAAGCCCAAGTCGAACGGGGCGTTGTGGATAATCAGCTCGGCGGCATCAACAAAGGCCAAGAAGGCATCCACCTGTTCGGAAAAGGCCGGCTTGTCGGCGAGAAATTCATTGGATAGACCATGCACAGCCTGGGCCCCGGGATCGACCGCACGCTCCGGGTTGAGGTAAACATGGTAGATGCGACCCGTCGGCTGCCGATCAAGCATCTCAATCGCGCCAATCTCGATGACACGATGCCCCTGAGCCGGATCAAGCCCGGTAGTTTCGGTATCCAGAACAATCCGGCGCATCAGGATACCTGCCCTGATGGAACACCCTGATTCGCAAGCCGATCAGCCGCCTCGTTACCGGGATGACCCGCGTGACCCTTGACCCAGTGCCAAACGATATTCTGCCCGGTCACGGACGCGTCAAGGCGTTGCCAGAGGTCCTGATTTTTGACCGGCTGACCGGCGGCCGTTCGCCATCCCCGTCGTTTCCAGCCCTGAATCCACTCGGAAATGCCTTTTTGGACATATTGTGAATCGGTATGAACATGGATCTCGCAACGCCGTGTAAGGGCCGCTAAGCCCTCAATCACTGCAAGAAGTTCCATCCGATTATTGGTCGTATTCGCCTCGCCACCACAAAGTTCGCGGCGATGCTCGCCATACTGCAACAGCACGCCCCAACCGCCAGGCCCTGGGTTACCCTTACAGGACCCGTCGGTGTACATGTCCACGCGCCCGCTGATCATCGTCGTCATTTCCGTATCCGTTGTTTCCGTATTGATCATCGCTACCTTTATTCATGAGTTGATTATGCTGTACCGGCCCGGCGCCCGGCACCAGCACCGACTGCCCTTGCCAGGTCGGGCTGCGGCGTGGGGCGATAAGGCGCACACCAGTGACTCGCTTGACCGCATGTAACATATACACGCCGCCGCCTAAAGCCCACCAACGATCACCAGCCGCCTCCAAACAGCGAAACCGTTGTGGCCAGCCGATGCGGTTAATGGGCAGCGCATAACAGCCCATACGCCCGGCCACGATCTCAAATCCTAGCAAAGCCAGCCAGTCCTTGACCCGCGCCAAACGCAGAAACTGACCATTCCAAGGGGCCTCTTTTGTATGCAGCAAGCGCCGTAGGCCCCAGAGGCTGGCCGGATTAAAACCCGTAATCAGTACGCGGCCCTCGGGACGTAGGACCCGTTCCACCTCACGCAGAACCTGATGCGGATAGGCGGAAAACTCCAACACATGCGGACAGGCAACAAGATCCAGGCTCTGCGTCGCAAACGGCAGCATTTCAGGCTGGCCACGAATCGCCCCAGCGTGGTGATCTAGGCAAAATCGGTGCGACATACGATTGGCAGAAAGTGCATCCATAACCGGAAGACCAATCTGCAATGCATTGAATCCAAACAAGTCTGCTGTCGTTGCATCAAACCAGCGTTGCTCGCAGTCACGCGCATAGCGACCCAAGGGGCTATCTAGCCATGGGCCGGTTGTAGTTGACGCTGACAGAAGGGCTTGTTCCAATCCGGTTATGCTCCAGCTCGAGTCGATTGCCATCCTGTCCGACAATTATGTTTGGCTCCTGCACGACCAGCGGTCATGCATCGTAGTGGACCCTGGTGCTGCGGTGCCCATTCTAGCGTGGTTGACCGAACGGCGCTTGCACCTCGCAGGCATCCTCCTTACCCATCATCACGCCGACCACTGCGGTGGCCTAGCGGACCTCCCCAGTGTACCCACCTACGGCCCGGCACACCCTACCCTGACCGCTCGCGTACAGCCCGTAACAGACGGCGAGCGTATTTCATTTCAAGAACTGGCTCTAGAGATCGATGTAATAGCCACCCCCGGGCACACGCTAAGCCACCTGTGTTTCCACACCCAAGATATCCTACTTTGTGGCGACACCCTATTTTCCTGTGGCTGCGGCCGTCTGTTTGAAGGCACACCGGCTCAGATGCTCGCCAGCCTGGAGCGTTTGACCGCGCTCCCGGATGCAACCCAGATCTGTCCAGCGCACGAATACACCCTCGCCAACCTGGCATTCGCCCGAGATCTTGAGCCAGAGCATCTGGCCCTGCAGGAATGGGAGCATGAAACACGCGCCTTGCGCCGCAGCGGCCAGCCGACCTTACCCGTTCACCTTGGCAACGAAAAGCGCCGCAACCCCTTTCTGCGCTGCCATGAACAAGGACTACAAACCCTCTTGGAATGTCCAGATACGCTGTCCACCTTTACCGCCCTGCGGGCGCAAAAAGATGCTTATTAATCCTTAGGAAAGGTTGATTTATTCACCACTCGGGCACGCCATAAATGGCTCTCTCAACGCCTTTTGTCAGACTAGGTAAAGAAGCAGGCTATCAGGCTATGTACCACCCGATGGATACACAACTACAACTATTTCCGCCCACATATAGCCTTGGGCGATGTCCTCCCCGAAACAACGGCTGGCCATAGCCGCATGACTCTGCTTCTGAGCCCCTCTGAAAATGGGGGGATTACCCTCCAGACAAGCTTTTCCCCATTTGTACACTCACATGGTTAGATAAAAAAAGACCAATGAACCGAACAATTTTTGGATATGTCTTTGGGTATGTAGAAAACAAAAACGCGCCAAAAGGCGCGTCGTTGCTATATTGTTGGCGGAGTGGACGTCCGCCTGATAGCAGTCCGGCAGAGTTCCGTAGAGTCCGCAAAGTAGCATACATAACAACAAGATACGAAATAGCAGCGTCCAAGATAGTTCTTTACGATCCCGTTAAATCCGTTGATAGCCATTTTGATAGTGGAGCGGATAGCATGGCACGCCAACAGCAACGACTTTCAGCACTGCAAGTCAGCAAGCTCACCAAGCCGGGGTTGTATGGCGACGGGGGCGGTTTGACGCTCCAGATCACTGCCACGGGCGCGAAGTCTTGGTTGTTGCGTTACATGGTGGCCGGCAAGCCGTTCGGGATGGGACTGGGGCCGACGCATACGGTGAGCTTGGCCGAGGCGCGGCAGAAGGCGCTGGACGCGCGGAAGCTGCTCCTCGATGGCATCAATCCTTTGGCGGCCAAGAAGCAGAACCAGATCGCCGCCGCGCTGGCCGACGCCAAGATGATGACCTTTGACCAGTGCGCCGAGGCTTACATTCTTGCGCACAAGGCGGGATGGAAGAACGCCAAGCATGGTGACCAATGGACCAACACACTCAACGCCTACGCCAGCCCGATCATCGGCACCCTGCCGGTGGCCGAGGTCGATACCGCGCTGCTGGTCAAGGTGCTGGGGCCGATCTAGGAGACCAAGACCGAAACCGCCACCCGCCTGCGCGGGCGCATCGAGAAGATTCTCGATTGGGCCACCGTCAGCAAATACCGCCAGGGCGAAAACCCGGCACGCTGGCGCGGCCATCTGGAAAACCTGCTGGCCAACCCCAACAAGATTGCCAAGGTCGCGCATCACCCGGCGCTACCGTGGCGCGAGATCGGCGCGTTCATGGTTGAGCTACGCAAACAGGTTGGCACGGCGGGGCGCGTATTGGAATTCACGATTCTCACTGCTGCCCGTTCCGGCGAAGTGCGCGGCGCGACCTGGGCAGAAATTGACCTCGATGCCGGCCTCTGGGTGGTGCCGGCCGAACGCATCAAGATGGGCAAGGAACACCGCGTTCCGCTCACAGCATCCGCTATCGCCCTGCTCAACGACTTGCCGCGCGAGGGCGATCTAGTCTTCCCCGGCGCGAAAGAAAATGCCGCGCTGTCGGACATGAGCCTCACCGCCGTGCTGCTGCGGATGAAGCGCACCGACATTACCGTGCACGGCTTCCGCTCCACCTTCCGCGACTGGTGCGCCGAATCGATCAACTTCCCGCGCGAGGTCTGCGAACATACCCTGGCGCACAGCCTGCCGGACAAGGTGGAAGCCGCCTACCGGCGCGGCGATCTTCTCGACAAGCGTGTGCATCTGATGAAAGCCTGGGCCGACTACTGCGCCAAGCCGCAGGCCGAAGCCAGCGTTACGCCCATCGGCAGGCAGCGGAAAACCACCAAGCGCCCGGCCTGACGCATTCAGCGCCGCGCGTCGATCTCGTCTTCCAGACCCCGCAAGGTTTCGAGAATCTCGCCGAACGCC
>SXGU01062571.1_pt1 | contig 22321 bp, 14 predicted proteins | sample 3174531 | NCBI WGS metagenome assembly SXGU01 (sample SAMN11356863, study PRJNA531348) | freshwater metagenome | isolation source: freshwater sample F1-140 | place: China: Fuxian Lake, Yuxi | collected 2017-12-25
ATCGGTCGCGCGCTGATGGGCAACCCGAAGTTTCTAATGCTGGACGAGCCCTCGCTCGGCATCGCCCCGCGGCTGATCAGCACGATTTTCGAAAAAATCGTGGAAATTAACCGGAACCACGGCATCACGATTCTGCTGGTCGAACAAAATGCCAACCTCGCGCTGGAAATCTCGACCTACGCCTACGTGCTGGAGACCGGTCGCGTCGTGATGCAGGGCGAAAGCAAGAAACTGCGCGCCGACCCGCAATTGAAGGCGACTTACCTTGGCGGTTAGCGGGGCGTGCAAGTTGCGGCGCGCCCAACCCGCCGGAGGCGGGCAAACGCTCAAGTGGCGAAACCTTGAGCGTTGAACGTTGAACGTTGAGCGTTGAATGTCCCGAAGCGTCGCCCCCGCCCACCCCATGAAATTGCCATTCCCGATACCCCGACTCCTGCTGTGTCTGCCCGCCCTCACCATGGTCGCAGCCGCGACCGATCCCAAGGCCAGTCACCGCGAATGGCAGATCTACCACGGCGATTACGGCGGCTCCCACTATTCCGAGCTCGACCAGATCAACCGGTCGAACGTGAAGAAACTCCAACTGGCCTGGAGTTGGAAGACCGGCGACGTCGGCAACACCATCGAATGCAATCCCATCGTCGTAAACCGCGTGATGTTCGTGACGACACCACAGCTGCACGCCGCCGCGCTCGACGCGGCAACCGGCAAACTCCTCTGGCGCTTCGATCCGTGGGAGGGCGCGCAGGGCCGCGGAGTCAATCGCGGCGTGGCTCACTGGACCGACGGCCAGGGTGACGAGCGAATCTTTCATTCGGCGGGCGACTGGCTGTATGCGCTCGACGCGAAGACCGGGAAACCCGTGCCCGGCTTTGGCCGCGCGGGGCGGATCAGCCACCGCGACGGATTCGACACCGACATCTTCTACCTGCGGGTCGGCAACAACACCCCCGGCCTCGTCTGGAAAGACTTGCTGATTCTCGGCTCGACCACGGGCGAGGGGCCGCAGCCCACAGCGCCCGGGCACATCCGCGCGTTCGACGTGCGCACCGGCGAACGGAAATGGATTTTCCACACCATCCCGCACCCGGGCGAGTTCGGTTACGACACCTGGGCCCCGGACTCGTGGAAGAAAGTGGGCAGCGCGAACGTGTGGTCCGGCTTCACCCTCGATGCCGAGCGCGGAATTGTCTTCATGGGCACCGGCTCGCCGGCCAACGACAAGTGGGGCGGCAACCGGCCCGGCGCGGGGTGGTTTGGCAATTGCACGCTCGCCCTCGACGCCGCCACCGGCCGGCGCCTCTGGCACTTTCAGGCGGTGCATCATGATCTCTGGGATTACGATCTGCCCACGCCACCCGTGCTCGCGCGACTCGTGCGGGAAGGCCGCACGATCGACTGCGTCGTGCAGCCCACCAAAATGGGGCATCTCTTCGTGCTCGATCGCGTGACCGGCGCTCCACTGTTTCCTGTCGAGGAAGTGCCCGTGCTGCTTTCGGACATCCCCGGCGAGGTGAGTTATCCCACCCAGCCGATGCCGCCGAAGGAATTTCGCCTGACGACGCAGGGTTTCACGCGCGACGACGTCACCGATCTCAATCCCGCCGCCCGGGAGTTTGTGCTGAAACAACTTGGCGACATCTTGCCCGCGCCACTGTTCGCACCGCCGTCGTTGCGGAAAAAAGCGGTGCTGCCACAGTTCAATGGCGGGTGTGAATGGGGCGGCGCGGCCTTCGATCCGGAGCGACATACCGTCTTCGTCAACACGAGCAACGAGGTCGAATGGACCTCGATGGTGCCTTCGCGACCGGAAGCACGCGTCTCTTTGCACGAACTCGGCAAACGCAGTTATCAGGGGGTTTGCTCCGCCTGCCACGGCATAAGCTCACCGCTGAACCCCGCCTCGCCGTCATTGGAGAAAGTGCGTGAGCGCCTCACCAGGCAGCAGGTGCTCGACCTGATGCAGACCGGGCGCGGCCAGATGCCGTCGTTTGCCAGCTTCACCGCGCAGGAAAAAAACGCGATCGTGGCCTTTCTCTATGGCGACGGCCACGACGAGATAATCGAGACGAAGGATTTGCAGCTGAGTTTCGCCAACGAGATTCCCTACGTCATGACCGGCCATCACGAGTGGAAAGATCCCGAGGGATTTCCGGTGAACAAGCGCCCGTGGGGCCAGCTCCACGCCGTCGATCTCAACGCGGGGAAGGTGAAATGGTCCGTGCCGCTCGGCACGTATCCGAAGCTCGAGGCCCGCGGCCTCCCGCCAACCGGCACCTTCAACATGGGTGGTCCGATCGTGACCAAGGGAGGCCTCGTCTTCATCGGCGCGGCGATGGACGAGCGGTTTCACGCCTACGACAAGGACACGGGCGAGCTCCTGTGGGAATTTCAGATGGAGTTCGGCGGCTACGCGACGCCGTCGACCTTCGAGATCGACGGCCGTCAGTATGTGGTCATCGCGGCCGGCGGCGGCGGCAAGCCCGAGACGAAAGCGGGTGACAGGTATTACTGTTTCGCGTTGCCAAGGTAGAAAACAGGGTTGCGCGGCAGAAGCCGGCGGGATTGATCGGACACGCCACCCTGCGGAAACAAGCGGGGCAGCGCCATCGCCCAAAACTCAATGTCCCGCGCTTTCCATTCCATGAACTCATCTCCCATCCCAGCCGGGAGGGCACAGCTCTGAGCGAGTCGCGTTCAGATTTTGGCGGGGGCACGTCTCCGGCGACTTCCGGCGGCGCCACCGCGGTCTTCCTCTCATACGCCTCGCAGGATGTCGAGACGGCGCGCCGGATTTGCGAAGCCCTGCGCGGGGCCGGCATCGAGGTCTGGTTCGATCAAAGCGAATTGCGGGGCGCCGATGTCTGGGACCGGAAAATCCGCCGGCAAATCCGGGATTGTTCGCTCTTCATCCCCTTGATTTCTTCCAGCACGCAGGAGCGGACGGAAGGATACTTCCGGCGGGAGTGGAAACTCGCCGTCGACCGCACGCACGACATGGCGGACCATGTCGCGTTCCTGATGCCGATCGTCATCGAAGGCATCAGCGAGCGCGACGCGCACGTGCCCGACGCATTTTTCCGCGTGCAGTGGAGCCGGCTGGCCACGCCTGAGGTGCCGCCGGCGCTGATCCAGCGCGTGACGGAATTGCTCCATTTCCAGCCGACCCCGGCGACCGCCGAACCGTTCGCCGGAGGGTCGCGCCCGCCGCAGATCCTGAAAACAGCCCGGATCGCGGAACGGCGCACTCCGCTCTGGATCTGGGCGGGGGCAGCGGCCGTGATTCTCGGCGGTGTACTGCTCTTCGTCTTGAGCAATTCGGCTGGCGGACCGGGGCGGGCCGTCGGATGGCTGACCACCCCTCGCAAGGCCGCCAGTACGGCGGCCCGGGAAAAATCGCTCGCCGTCCTGCCGTTCGCCAACCCGGCCGGGGACAAAGACAACGATCGGCTCGTCGACGGCATCCATGAGGACATCACCACGAGCCTTGGGAGAATCCGCGATCTCCATGTGATCTCACGCACGTCCGTCCTCAAGTACCGGGATCCCGGAGCGCGCGATTTGCGGAAGATCGGCGAGGAGCTCGAGGTGGCCGCGCTCCTCGAGGGCAGCGTGAAGCGGATCGGCGAAAACTTTCGGGTAAACCTCACTCTGACCGATGCCCGGACGGGCGAGCTGCTCTGGGCCGAGCTTTTCGATCGCAACGAAAAGCAGGTGTATTTCGAGCTGCAACGGGAGGTGTCGCAGGAGATTGCCCGCACGCTCAAGGCGAAGTTCACGCGCACCGAACAGGCGTTGCTCACGCGCCGGCCGACCCAGGATCCCGTGGCCTATGAGTTGTACCTCGCGGCGCTGGTGGGCGAGGACGTGCTCACGAGCCGTTCGAAACGGTCGGTGTTCGAGGAAGTGGCGGCGGGTTATGAGCAGGCCATCGCCCGTGACGCCACGTTTGCGCGTCCGTACGCGCGCCTGTCGGCGCTGCATGGGCAGATGTATTTTCTCGCTTCGCTCGATCCGACGCCGGTCCGCCGCGCCCTCGCCGCGACGGCGTTGAAGAACGCCGAACGGCTCGATGCCAGCGCCCCCGAGACGAGCTACGCCCGGGGCGCCTTCGCCTATTTCTGTGAGAATGACTGGGAACGGGCCCTGACCGAGTTTCGCGCCGCGGAAGCGGGACTGCCCAACGACGCCCAGCTCCTGACGAAGACGGGCCTGGCGCTGCGCCGCGCAGGCCGCTTTACCGAAGCACTGCAAGCACTCGAACGCGCCGCCGACCTCAATCCGCACGATCTGTACACGGGCACGCAATTGATGATCTCCGAGTTCGCCCTCCGGCGTTATGCCACCGTGCGCGACGCGGCCCGGCGTTTTGAAACCCTGAATCCGAATACACCCTGGGTGCGTGAACTTGCGGTCCGGGCGCAGTACGCCCTGGACGGCGATCGCGCAGCGCACGTGCGAGCCTGGGCGGAGTCACCCCGAGCGTTTGATGACACCTTTGGGCTCCTCAAGGACTATCAGGAGGCGTTTGCCGCCGGAAATCTTGAAACCGCGGCGCGCGTACTCGACGACCGGCGCTTCACACCCGTGCCGGGCTTGGATCTGACGATCAAGGATCCCGTGACGCTGCATCGGGCGATGGTCGCGTTCTTGCGCAATGACCTGGCGGCGGCAAAAACCCACGCGGACAGCGCGATCGCCAGCTACATCGAGAATGCTGCGCGCTGGACCCCACGACAGGAACCGCTCGTAAAGCTGGGCCTGGCCCGGGCGCACGCGTACGCGGGCCGGAAGACGGAGGCGGAACAGGAAATGAAGAACGCCCAAGAGATCGCCATGCCGCGGGACCCGTATATGACGACGGTATTCATGCCCTTCGAGTTCGCCCGCATCTGGGTGTCGATCGGCCGGCCGGAGGAGGCGCTGGCTGCCTTGCGGGCAATGTTCACCGGACCCAGTGCCGTCACGCCGTCGGAAATCCGCCATGATCCTTTTTTCAAGAAACTGAGCGAAGATCCCCGTTTGGAGGAGATCCTCCGGACGGCGAAGCCGCTGTGAGCGGCCGGCGTTCATCGTATACCGGCCGGAGACGCAAAATCATCCAAAGCTCCTCGAGCCCGCCGCACACCGAAGTTGGCCGTCAAGCGTTTGTCCGTCGGCCGGGCCCGCCCGACTGTCCGGCCCGCCGCGGTGTTGTCGCAACCGATGCGCGCTCCATTTTTCTTTCCGCCATGCGTCCCTTTCGCCTCCTGTTCGCTACCGTCATATTCAGCGTTGGCGCGCTGGCGCAGAACACGACGACCAATCTCGGCTGGCCCGAAATAACCCGCGAAAACAAGCCCTGGACCCGCTGGTGGTGGCCGGGCAGCGCCGTCGACCGGGCCAGCCTGACCCGGCAGCTCGAACAACTCTCCGCCGCAGGCATCGGCGGCGTCGAGATCACGCCAATTTACGGAGCGAAGGGCTACGAGACGCGCTATCTCGATTTTCTCTCGCCGCAATGGATGGAAATGCTCGAGCACACCGGCCGCGAGGCCCAGCGGCTCGGTCTCAGCGTCGACATGGCCACCGGCACCGGCTGGCCCTTTGGCGGCCCGTGGATCGGCGAGGCCCACGCCCTCGCGCAGGCCGTCCTCGTCGACGGGAAACTCGCCGGCAAGCCCACCAAGATGATGGTGAAACGCGCCGCCCCCGGCGGCGAGGGCCTGGTCATCGATCCCTATTCGCCCGACGCGCTCCGCCATTATCTCGCGCCCTTCGACCGGGCCTTCGCAAATTTTCCCCGCGGACTCATCCGCGGCCAGTTTCACGATTCCTTCGAATACTACAACGCGAGCTGGACGGCGAAACTCCCGGCCGTCTTCCGCGAGATGCATGGCTACGATGTGCAGCAATTCGCCGCCGAGCTCACCACCCGCAACGCCGCCGACGTGAAGTCCCTCGACCGCGACACCCTGGCCCGCATCAAGGCCGACTACCGCGACACTCTCGCGCGGCTTCATCTCGCTTTTCTCCGCACCTGGGTGGTCTGGTCGCACGAGCACGGTTTTATGGTCCGCAATCAATCGCACGGCGCGCCCGCCAACCTTCTCGATTTGTACGGCGCGGTGGACATTCCCGAGACCGAGACGTTTGGCTCCACGCCGTTTCCCATCCCCGGCCTGCGCCGCAATGCCGGCGAAATTCGCACCGGCAACGAGCAGGATCTGCCCGAGCCGCTCGTCATGCGCATGGCCTCCTCGGCCGCGCACGTGCTGGGCCGCCCGCTCGCATCGAGCGAGAGCGCCACCTGGCTGCGCGACCACTGGAAGGAGTCGCTCGCCGACGTGAAGCCCGAGCTCGATCGCATTCTCGCCGACGGCATCAACCACATTTTCTACCACGGCACGATTTTCTCGCCGCAGGATGCGCCGTGGCCGGGCTGGCTGTTTTACGCCTCGACGCAGTTTCAGCCGAACAACACCTGGTGGGATGATTTCAGCGCGCTCAACCGTTACCTCGGGCGCATCCAGTCCATTCTCCAGGGCGGCCGGCCCGACAACGACATCTTGCTCTACTGGCCGCTCGCCGATGTGTGGGACAACGCCGACGGCCTGATGAAAATGCTCGGTGTCCACGACGTGAAATGGCTCACCGCGCAACCCGTCGGGAAAATCGCGCGAACTCTGCTGGAGCGCGGTTACGGTTTCGACTACATCTCGGATGCGCAACTGCAGCTGACCCAGCTGGACGCCGGCGCACTCGTCACGCCCGGCGCACGCTACAAATTGATCGTCGTGCCCGCCACCCGCCGGATGCCGCTCGGCACGTTGCAGAAAATCGCCGCGCTCGCCCGGGGTGGCGCAACGATCATCTTCGAGCAACTGCCTGAAGACGTGCCGGGCTACGGCCGGCTCGAGGCACGCCGTGCGGAGTTCAAACAGGCGCTCGCCGCGCTGGGCCCGCGCGCGACCGTGAATGCCGACATTCCCGCCGCGGTCGCCGCCCGGGACGTACCGCGCGAGGCCATCGCCGATGCCGGCATCAACTTCATCCGTCGCACCACCGACGCCGGCACCGACTATTTTTTCACCAATCTCACCGCCAAAAAACACGAGGGATGGACCACGCTTGGGGCTGCGGTCCGCACCGCGACCCTCCTCGATCCGCTGACCGGTACCGTCGGGGCCGCGGCCGTCCGGGCTGGCGATGGCGGCCAGGCCCAGATCTACCTGCGACTCGCCGCTGGTGAATCACTGGTGATCCGCACCGCGCGCCGGGCCGCGAGCACCCCGCCGCCGTGGCCATATCGCGACGTTGCCGGCCCACCGCTTGCGCTGGGCGGCAAGTGGGCCGTTGCTTTCACGAAAGGCGGCCCGGAGCTTCCGCCCGCGCTGGAAACCACCGAGCTCAAATCCTGGACCGAACTCGGAGGCGAGGAGGCAAAACGATTCGGCGGCACCGCGCGCTACCGGCTCGCCTTCGACGCGCCGGACATCGCGGCCGATGACTGGCTGCTCGACCTCGGCGAGGTGCGGGAGAGCGCCCGCGTGCGCGTCAACGGCAAGGTGGCCGCAACGCTCTGGAGCAACCCGATGCAGGTGCGCATCGGCGAGTTGCTGCAGCCCGGCCGCAACGTGCTGGAGCTCGACGTCACGAATCTCGCCGCGAACCGCATTCGTGACATGGACCGGCGCAAGCAGCCGTGGAAAATCATGCGCGAAATCAACTTTGTGAACATCAACTACAAACCCTTCGACGCGTCCAACTGGGAACTCACCCTCTCGGGATTGTTGGGGCCGGTGACGCTGACCCCGCTGCGCGCGTTGCAGCCGTAGAAATCAATTGTGCCCGCACCCATCCGGTGCAGGCTGGCCGGGATGCCGCCATTTGCCATCCCGGAGGTCGTCCGCTGATGCCAGAATCCGTCAAAATTTTCCTGGAGATTCTCCTGGTTCTCGCCTTGGTCGGGGCCAACGGCTTCTTCGTCGCCGCCGAATTCGCCCTCGTCAAGGTGCGCGCCAGCCAATTGCGCCCCATGGCCAAGACCGGCGGCTGGCGCGTGCGGTTTGCGCTCTTCGCGACCGAGCGGCTCGATGCCGTGCTGTCGGCAACGCAACTCGGCATCACGCTGACGAGCCTTGGGCTCGGCTGGGTCGGCGAGCCGTTCATCGCGCGTCGGCTCACCCCGGTGCTCGCGGATTGGGGCGTCACCGACCCGACCGCCGTGCATTCGATTTCATTCTCGGTCGCGTTCGTCGTGATCACTTTTCTGCACATCGTTTTTGGTGAGCAGGCCCCCAAGATGTTCGCCATCCAGCACGCCAAGGCCGTGACGCTGTGGTTGTCCGCCCCGATGGTTTATTTCTACCGGCTGTTTTTTCCGTTCATCTGGCTGCTCAACGGGGCGGCCAACCGCATCGTGAGCTGGTTCGGGCTCGAACCCGGCGGAGAAGGGGAACACACCTTTAGCTCCGAAGAGCTCGAGTACGTCTTCAGCCAGGCGCGCCACGCGCACCCGGGCGATGCGCTGATCAACCGCATCATGGTCCGCTCCCTTCGCCTGCGCACGGTAACCGCCCAACAGGTCATGCGACCGCGCGACCAGATCGTCGCCCTTTGGCTGGAAAAATCAATGCCGGAGAACATGCGCGCCGCCCAGACCGCGGGCTTCAGCCGCTTTCCGGTGTGCGCCGGCTCACTCGACGACGTGAAAGGCATCTTGCTTGTGCGCGAATGGCTTTGGCAGGCACAGTTGTTGGGCACGGACACCACCTTCGAACCGCTGGTGCGGCCGGCGCTCACCTTCATGCTGAAGACGCCGATCCACACGATGATCGAGCTGTTTCGCACGTCGCGCGTCCACCTCGCGATCGTCCTCGACGCCGACCTGAAGACCGCCGGGATCGTGAGTTTCGAGGATGTGCTCGAGGAAATAGTCGGCGACATCCGCGATGAGCTCGATCTCGGCCACGGCCCGATCTTCGAGCACAATGACACGGCCATCGTCGTCAGCGGACTTTTCACCATGCGCGAACTGCAGGCGGAGACGGGCTGGGCCTTCGAGTGGCAGCCGCGGGATACGGTCGCCGCCTGGGCCGAACGCCACCGCGGCCAGTTCTTGAAACGCGGCGAGACCTTCATGATTGGCGATTATCGCGTGATCGCCACCGACGTTTCCGCCGAACACCCGCGCCGGATCAGGGTCGAGCGGCTTCCAGCCGTGAGCAGCTAGCTCAACCTTTCCCAACGCGGCAACCGCCACCGAAGATCTTCGGAGATCTTGAAATCGTCGCGGCGGAACAGGTGGCCGGAGCATGAGTGGCCGGGGAATTTATTTCCCGGCCACCCGTTCCCTTGCCCTCCAGCCCACGCAACGACACTCAAACCCGTAGCTTGATTTTTCGCCGAAGCTGCTAAACTGCACGGCTCACCAGACTAAACCGTCCCCGTCAGATCCATTCTCCACCATCTTTTCACCATCCATGTCCACCGCCACTCCGCAGAAATTCGAGTTCCAGGCTGAAATCAAGCAGCTGCTCGATATCGTCATCCATTCTCTTTACACCGAGAAGGAAATCTTCGTCCGCGAACTCATTTCGAATGCCTCCGACGCACTCGAAAAACTCCGCCACACGCAGCTCACCGAAAAGGAGATTTTCGACGACACCTTGGTGTCCGAAATCAACGTCACCACCGACGACACGGCCAAGACGATCACGATCCAGGACTTTGGCATCGGTATGTCCCGGGCCGAGCTCACCGAAAACCTCGGCACGATCGCGCATTCCGGCTCAAAGGCCTTTCTCAAGGCCCTCGGCGAGGGCGCCGCCAAGAATGCCAACCTCATCGGCCAGTTCGGGGTCGGGTTCTATGCGGCGTTCATGGTGGCCAAATCGGTCAAGGTCTACTCGCACTCCTGGCGCACCGGCGAACCCGGGCACGTCTGGTCAAGCGACGGCTCCGGTACCTACGAGATCGAGGAAAGCGAAGGCCAGCGCCGCGGGGCCAAGATCGTGATCGAGCTGAAAGACGACTGCGGCGATTTCGCGCAGGAGTGGAAGGTCAAGGAGATCCTTACGCGTTACAGTGCGTTCGTCTCCTTCCCGATCAATCTCAACGGCAAACGCATCAACACCGTCCAGGCTCTCTGGCTCCGCGGGAAAAACGAAATCAAGGAGGAGGAATACACCGAGTTCTACAAATTCCAGGCCCACGCCTTCGAGGAGCCGCGCCTGCGCCTGCATTTCAGCGCCGATGCGCCCATCGCGATCAACGCACTGCTCTTCGTGCCGAAGGAGAACACCGAGAAACTCGGTCTCTCCCGCCTCGAACCCGCCGTCTCGCTTTACTGCCGCAAGGTGCTGATCGACGCGAAACCCAAGGACGTGCTCCCCGAGTGGCTGCGCTTTCTCAAGGGCGTCGTCGAAAGAGAGGATATGCCGCTCAACTTCTCGCGCGAGACGATGCAGGACAAATCGCTCGTCGAGAAACTCAACAAGGTCATCACCAAACGGTTTCTGAAATTCCTCGACGAAGAGTCCCGCAACCGCGCCGACGCCTACGCGGAATTCTACCAGGAATTCGGGCACTTCATCAAGGAGGGCGCCGCGCTCGACTACACCCACAAGGATCAGCTCACGAAGCTGCTCCGCTTCGAGTCGTCTCTCACCGAAAAAGGCAAGACGACCGCCCTCGCCGACTACGTGACGCGCATGGGCGGCGAACAAAAGGAGATCTTTTACCTCGTCGGACCCAACCGGGCATCGATCGAAAGCGGTCCCTATCTCGAGGGCTTCAAGGCGCGCAATCTCGAGGTGATCTTCTGCTACGAGGCGGTCGACGAATATGTGATGAACAACGTGCGCGAATTCGACGGCAAGAAACTCACCGCCGCCGATCACGCCGACGTGAAACTCGCCGACCTCCCGAAGCCCGACGGCGCTTTGAGCGAAGACGACACCAAGAAGCTCACCACCTGGCTCAAGGACAACCTCGGCGAACGCGTCGCCGAAGTGAAGCCAAGCGACCGGCTCGTGGACTCGCCCGTACTCGCGCTCAATGCCGACAAATTCACGTCGCCCCATATGCGGCGCATGATGAAAGCCATGAACAAGGACGGCGCCGACAGCCCCTTGCGCGTCAACCTCGAGTTCAACCCGCGCCACGCGGTGATCAAACGGCTCTTCGAGACCCACACCACAAATCCCGACCGCGCCAAGCTGGTCGCGGAGCAATTGCTCGACAACGCGCTGATCGGAGCCGGCCTCTTGGATGATGTTACTTCCATGGTCACCCGGTTAAATAAACTGCTGGAAAGCGTTTGATTTAATAATGATACAGACGGTATGGCTATAGAGCCATACTTATTCATTGCGATATGGCATTCATGCCATACCTTGGTGTGCATTATGAAAATGACCATGCACATCGACGAGGATGTTTTGGAGCGAGTGATGAAGATCACCGGTGCTAAAACCAAGACAGGGGCGGTGGAGATTGCCCTCAGTGAGATGGCTCGTCGCCACAAGATGAAGGAGCTCTTCCGCGCCGGCCTGGGCATGAGCCCGGACGAGCTGAAGAATGCACTCGATCCGGCCTCCTACCCGGATTGGGAGGGCACGACGCCTCTCGTAGCTGAGCCCAATGCTCCCGATGTCCCAACTAATCCTGCCCGATAGTAATATCTTCATCGGTGCGCTGAGGGCTGGCACCGATCCGTTTCTGCAATTTGATCCCGAGGTCGATGATCGGGAATTCGGCACCTGCGGAATGATCGTGCTGGAAGTCTGCCGTGGCGTCCGCGATCCGAATCTCCTGCGGCGGCTGAAGGAGCGTTTTTCGGTGATGATCTATGTTCCGACGTCGAACCAGATCTGGGAACGAGCGACCCACCTCGCCTGGTCGCTCGACCGCCAGGGGAGGGTTTTGCCCGCACCGGACTTGATCATCGCCGCCTGCGCGCTGCACGCCGGTGCCACCGTGCTGACCGCGGATGCGCACTTTCGGGAGATCCCCGGTTTGACTGTGATTGAAGCGCTCGGCTGAGTCGCCGGCCCCACCGGATCGGCCCTCAGGGCAGCACGCGAACCTTGACGTTCTTGTACGTCACCTTGCTTTCCGGATCGTGGCCTTGGATCGCAAAGGTGCCGTTCGAAATCAGCCGACCCTTCATCGCCTCCGGGCGCTCCGCCTTGGCCTCCTCGGTATAGTCGACGATCTGCTTGCCGTTCACAAAGGTCTGCGCCCGCCTGCCCTCGACGCGGATGAGCATCGTGTACCACTCGCCATCCTTCGCCGGTGCCACGAGGTTGTCCTTGATGCCATAGAGACCCGCACCTTTCTTCACGTCCTTGTGGGTGTTGTTCACCTGCACTTCATAGCCCTTGGCGGGCCAGCCGGACTCTTGGTATTCGGTATGAAAATACACACCCGAATTCGCCTTCGGGAAGGTCATGATGTCGAGCTGCAGCTCAAAATTCTTGAAATTGGCCTTCGCCACCGGGCCGGTGTAAAACAGATGGGATCGTTTGCCGAAGACGACCAGCAGGCCGTCCTGCACGGTGAATGAACCTTGGTTCTCACTGGCTTTCCAGCCATCGAGCGACTTGCCGTCGAAGAGCAGTTTCCAGCCGGCGGATTTTTCCGCCGAGGTCAGCGTATTCGCGTCGGCTGCGCTGGCGCGACCAGCCGTCAGGACGAAAATGAAGGAGAGGAGGGGGAGGATGCGTTTCATGGTGGGAGGATTGAAGGAATCGACGGGAGGATTGATCGGACGGCAGGGTCAGGGCGAGCCCGGATCCGTGCCGCCGGTGGGAAACGGCGGTCGCGTGCTGCGTGGCAGAGTTTTTTTCCACGTATGGTACAGGACCGCATAGCCGATCACGCCGCCCAGCAGACCGATCACCACGCCCCCTAGGTAGAGCGAGGTGACGGCATCCCCCGTCAAAAGATGCCACGTGTCTTCCGTGACACCATTCCAGGAGTTGCTGGGGCTGCGCCCGCGGACCAACTCGCCCACAATATAGCACGCGGGCAGGTGCACGGGCGCGGTCAGGGGGGTCGAGAGAAACTGCAGCCCGATGCAGAGGAGCAGATTGCCACGCACCATCAGGGCGGCGATGCACGCGAAGACCGATTGAGCGGGCAGGAAGGGTGTTACGGTGATCGGAAAACCGACCAGCCACGCCCGCGCCAGGGAGGTATGCGTCGGCAGCCAGAGCTCTTTGACCAAGAGCCGGTCGCCAAACCAACCATGCAGACGCCCTCCCCGGAGCCTCTTCCGGGAGAAGTCCTTTTTGTGCATCCAGCGAAGGACCCAGAGTGGCAGGCGCATGGTTAAATCCGCGGGGACCTCGCCGCCGCCATCCGCCGCGAACGGAATATCCCGGACTCCGTCGCACCCGCGAACCCTGACCGCCCTGATTGCAGGCCGGAGCGGATGGGCGCAAATTCGCAGGGTTTTAAGAATGAAAGGGTGAAACGCAGCACAGTTTGGGGCCTGTTCACCTCACCGTTGTTCGTCCGTTTCGCCAGATAAATCGTACGGCAACCGGGGTTCGACGTCTCGAAGTAAGGGCGGGGAAGCCGGCCGAAACGAAACAAATCAGGAACCCGCCGGGGCAAATTCAGGTTGCGATGTCGATCCATCACGGTAGTCACTCTCACCATGAAGCGCCGTGACTTCCTCACCTCATCTGCGGCCCTGGCCGCTCTTGGACCACTCGGTCTCCGCGCGGCGGAAAAGCCGCGCCGCACGAACCAAAAGGGATTCATGTTCGGGACGCTGCGCGTCGACCCCAAGAACAAGACGACCGTCCTCGAACGTTTCCAGCTGCTGCGGAATGCCGGATTCGCCGGCGTCGAGGTGAGCAGCGCCATGAACCAGCAGGAAATTCTCGCCGCGCGCGACGCCACCGGCCTCCAGATCCCGAGCGTCGTCATCGCCACGCATTGGAGCCATCCCCTCACGTCGCCCAACCCAACCATGCGCGAAACCGGCCTGGAGGGCCTCAAGCAGGGCCTGCGCGACGCCAAGGCCTACGGCGCCAGCTCGGTCCTCCTCGTCCCCGGAATCGTCAACAAGGATATCTCCTACCCCGACGCCTACACGCGCTCCATCGCCGAGATCAAGAAAGCCGTGCCGCTCGCCGAATCGTTGGGCGTCGCCATCGCGATCGAAAATGTGTGGAATAAGTTTCTCCTCAGCCCGCTGGAGGCCAGGGATTATGTCGACTCGTTCAAATCACCCGCGGTGAAGTGGCATTTCGACGTGGGCAATGTCATCGACTCCGGCTGGCCCGACCAGTGGGTCCGCACACTCGGTGTGCGCATCGTGAAAATTCACGTCAAGGAATACAGCCGCAAACTCCGTGACGAGAAGGGCCCGTATGCGGGGTTTCGGACCGAACTCTTCACTGGCGACAGCGACTGGCCGGCCGTGATGACCGCCCTCGACTCCGTCGGCTATTCCGGCTGGCTCATCTCGGAACAATACCGCACACCGGATCTCACCGACGCCGACTGGCTCGCCCGCCTCTCCGCCCAGCTGGACAAAATCATCGCCTCCTGAAGCAAAAAACCGAAACCTCCTTGCACATGAACATGACCCCGCCCGCCTCCACCCTGCCGCGTCGCAATTTTCTCAAGACCTCCGCCGGTCTGGCCGCCGGGGCCGCACTCGCGACCTCGACGCCCAAGTTTCTCACCGCCGCCGAGCGCACGCGCTCGATCGGCGCCAACTCGCGCATCCGCATTGCCCAAATCGGCTGCGGCAGCCGCGGCCGCACCGCCCACATGGAGGGCATCCACAAGCATCTCGAGGCGACCAATTTTGAAATCGTCGCCGTCGCCGATCCCTGGAGCAAGGCGCGCGCGGACGCCAACGGCCTGGTGAAGAAATGGTTTGGCCGCGACGCGAAGCAGTTTGTTTCCTACCAGGATTTGCTCGCGCTGGAGGGCATCGATGCCGTGATGGTCGCCTCGCCCGATTTTCACCACACGACGCATCTCGAGGCCGCCGCCAAGGCCGGGAAACACATCTACATCGAGAAGCCCCTCGCCACGGAACTGGACAAACTCATTCGCGCGTACGACGCCTCGAAGGCCGCGCAGGCGAAGGGCAGCATCATCCAGGTCGGCACGCAGCTCCGCAGCCTCCCCGGCATCGCCGGTTCGCGCGAACTCGTGAAGAGCGGGATCCTCGGGAAAATCTCCCGCGTCGACGAAACCCGCAACAGCACGCCGCCCTATTGGTACAGCTATCTCAAACGCGACGTGCAATCGGCCGACGTCGACTGGAAAGAGTTCCTCGGCGATCGGAAATCGCGGCCCTTCGATGGGCGGCAGTATTCCGCCTGGTACGGCTACTACGAGTTCTGCCAGGGCCCGGTGCCGCAGTGGGGCGCGCACTTCCTCGACCTGATGCACTATGTCACTGACTGCGGGTTCCCCCAGTCGTGCATGTGCATGGGCGGCGTCACTTATTGGAAAGACGAGAACAACTTCACCGTGCCCGACAACGTCATCGCGACCTGGATGTACCCGGAGGGCATGATGGTCACGAGCTCGAACAACTTCGCCAACAGCGCGGGCAACACCCGCAAGTTCTTCGGCGAAAAAGGCACGCTCGCCGTCGACAACTGGAATGCGCCCACCTACAGCGCCGACGGCGGCCCCAAGCGCGACGGCCAGATTCGCGGCAAGATGGACGTCACGCCGATCGAACGCCCCGATCACTTCTTGAACTGGCTCCAGTGCATGCGCAGTGGCGAAACGCCACACGCCTCGATTGACGCCGGCTACCAGCATGCGATCGCGGTCCTGATGGCGGTGATGTCTTACGACACCGGCCGGAAGACCCTCTACGACCACGCCAAGCGCACGATCAAGACGGCCTGATCTCGGAGGGGGAACCCGATGTCCCCATCGGGTTTTCTGGTGGTGGAGGCGGGGTGCCCTCACCCCGCTTTTTTTTGCCAGCCGGCGGATCTTCGCCGATCGCGAAATCCGCTTCCCTGGCGCCTAAAACCATCTGGCGTCTGCCAGTCAGACGCCCTACTCCTTCCACGCGCCGTCACCCGCGATCCCCTTCGCCTGCGCCGGATCGCGGCCGTACACGCCGTTGAGCTCCGTGGTCGGAAGCTTCGGCTCGCTGCGCTGCGGCCGGTCGAGACAATACCACCAGTTGCGCGCGAACGAAAACGTCTCGGGTGCCGTGCCCGTGCCCACGTTCACGCCGCCCTCTGACCAGCGCGCCGCCTCGAACAGGATTACATTGTCGGTGACCTGGCCATCGTGGCAGGCGACGAAACCCGCCGACTTGTTTTCCTGCAAAATCCGGATCGCCCAGCGGCCCGGATTCTCGATCGTGTTGAAGCGCACGACGGCGCCCTCGGCTCCGACAAACGCCACCGCCGCGATCGCTCCGACGAAGTGGTTGCCTTCGACGCGGATGTCGCGCGCCTCCGCGTGCGGCCCCTCGCCGACCAGCGGCGGCCGGAAGAATTGCAGACCGGTGCTGCCGCCGACGTTTACCCCCCTCCCGCCCGGATTCATGAAGTGATTCCGGCGAATCGCGATCGCGGTTGAGCCGCCCTTGCATTGCACGCCATTCGCTGCCGGCGGGGTCGTATGCCGGAATACACTGTCGATGATCAGTCCGCGGTGACACCCGACCATGTCGATGCCCGAACCGCTCGCACCCCAACGCTCCACCGTGCAGTTCTCGACCCGGAAATCGGACACGCCCGACAACTTGATCGCGTCCTCGTTGCCACCACCACCGATGTCGTGCACCCGGAGGCCGCGCAGCACCACGTGGTGGGCTCCGGGGCCACCGCGTTTCCCGCCGTCGTCGATGTTCAGCCCGTTGGAAAACAACACCGTGAACTCGAGGTCATGCAGCTCGACATAGGCGGGATTCGCGAGGTGCAAACCAGTCTTTGCGTCGCGGAACACCGCTGGCTTCTTCGGATCCGCCGAAGCGATGATGATCGGTTTCCCCTCCGCGCCGCGCAGGTCGGAAAAATTGAATCCGCCGCCATACGTGCCCTCGGCGAGCACAATCTTGGTGCCGGGCGTGGCGGCCCGCAGCGCCGCGCGAAAATCCGCCGCGTCACACACCAACACTTCCGCCGCCGGGAGCAAACCCGCGCCAAATCCGGCCACCGCCAGGAACGACCATTTGGTTTTCATCACCACAGCCTGACCCGTTGGAACCTCTCTGACGATCGTAATGATGCCGCCGTCGACGAACTCCGGCCGCACTCACTTAGGTTCTTCGGAATTCGCCGCCGCCCGCTCCCCTCTCCCGCCGCCCCGCAGACTCGAGAGATAGCTGACCACATCGCGAATTTCGCGCGGCTGCAGGATTCCCAGCATCGGCGGCATGATCGAGACCGGCGGCGTCAGGCCCGCAACCTCGGCCCGCGGAATCGTCTGCTGCTTGCCGTCAAATTGCCGCACCGTCACCGCCTCCGGCGTTTCCTTCGCCAGCGTGCCCGTGACCTCGCTCTTGTTTTTCAACGTCACGTTCACGATGCCATAGCCAACCGTAATCTTCGCCGAGGGCGTGAGCAACGACTCGAGCAGGTACGCGGCGTCGCGCTGGTTCCCGATGGCCCGGAGATTGGGGCCGACTTCACTGCCCGACGCCGATTCCACTGAGTGGCATGCCGTGCAGTTCGCCGCCAGGTGATTCGCCACGAGGTCGCGGCCGCGCGCCACGTCGCCCCCAACCAGAAGTTCGGTTCGCGCCGTCGCGTCCGCGGAAGATTCATGCATCTTCAATTTCGCCGCGAGGACCGGGTTCACCTCGCCGCGCTCCCGCAACGCCTCGATCACATCCAACTTCAACGCCGGATCGCATTTCCCGGCGGCAAGTGCCACCGCCAGGTCGTCGATCACCGCATCTGCCGCGGGTGTCGCCGCCTGCGCGAGCAGCGCCAGCGCGTGCTGCTTTTCCGCCAGGCTGCGACTTTGCAACGCCGTCAGCGCCTCGGTCACCAACCGCGCCGGCTGGTCGGTCACGAGCAAGGTCAGCGCCGCGCGGTACAGCGGCGCCGGCGAATTCGGCGCCAGCGCAAGCTGCAGCGCCCGGTCGTACGCCGGGTTCCGGCGCTGATCGCCCGCCAGCAAACGCAAAGCCTGCGCCCGCAATTCACCCGAGGCCATCGTCTCGCCCACGATCACCGCGATCTGGTCGGCGCCGGCCTTCAGGCCGTGCGCAATCATGATCTCGATCGCGAGGGTCTTAAGCTCCGGATCCGTGAGCGCCAGCAACCGGTCGAGGTGCAGCGCGAGCACGCCTTCGATCGCGGCCGCCTTGATCGTCCGCGCATAACCGTCAACCCGATCGAGCCGCGGCGGGCTCCGCCAGATCCGCAAAGTCGTCAGCGCCTCCCGGCGCATTTCCGGCGGCGCCGCCTCGTTGAGGGCAAATGCCAGCAGTCGCGCCGCCGTCGCTGCCGTGCCCACCCGCAAACTGGCATTGATCGCGCGACGGGTAATCACCGCGCTCGCGGGCGTGCTCTCCAACCGGGCCGCCAGCGCCGGCAAAGCTGCGGGAATCGAGAGATCATCATGAATCGCGCGCGCCGCCTCCTCGACTACGAGCGGGTCGGCATCGCGGAGAAATTCAGCCACGGCTGGTGAGGCCTGCCGCCGCAGCGCCACCACCGCCACGAGCCGCACGTGTGGCGCCGCCTGCGTCTGCCCGACCGTCAACTGCGCCGCGGTGGCGCAGCCCGCGAGGCCCGTCACCGCCGCATGCCGCAGCACCGGCACGGTCGCGTCTTTTTCCGCCAGCGCAAAAAGCGCGTCGACCGCCGCCGGTTCGCGATATTTGCCGAGGGCAATCGCCGCCTGCAAGCGGACGCGCGGTGCCGCGTCGGCGAGCAACGGGATGAGCGACCGGCCCGCGGTCTTTGCGCCCGTGGTCGCAGCCTCGCCGAGCATCTTCGCCGCCTGCGCGCGCATCTCCGGATCCGCCTCGCGCAACAGCGCCACCACGCCGGCCGACCCGGCGGCGCCGCGCCGCAGGAGCTGCCCGTAACCCCAGAGCCCGTGAATCCGCGCGAGCTGCGAGGCGTCCACATCGCGCGCGACCGCGAGCAACGCGGCCGACTGGCCGCGCTTCGCCAGCTCGAGCTGCGCGCCCTGCCGCACGCGTTGATCGCGATGACCGAGCTGGCCGACGAGTTCGCCCTCGGGCCGCCGCGCAAATCCGGCCGCGAGGATCTGCTGCGTTTCGGCCCGCCGCGGATTTCTCGCCCCCTCCTTCGCGTCGACGCGCCAGAGCGCCCCGAGTTCGTCGAGCGGATACCCGCCCATCCAGTCGACCATCATGAGCGAGCCATCCGGCTGCCAGCTCATCCCAATGCCCATGATGCCGTCGTTGACGATGCGCGCACCGGTCATCCGATATGTCGCGCCCTCCGGCTCCGTGCGGAAGCCCCGCATCTTGCCCGACGGAAATTCACTGAGCAAAAATATTGCACTCTGTGCCTCGCCCAACGCCGTGCCCGGGTTGAATTTGAAGCCGGCCGGTCCATCCGAGTAGCTCAGCAGCGATGGCAGAATGTACGCCGCCTGACCCGAAAAATGCGGCTGCCAGAGCCCTTCGCGCATCCAGGGGCTGTCCAGCTTCATATACTGAAAATTGCAGCGCCAGCCACTGTCGCTCGCCTCGACGAGATGCACGAAGCGCTCGCGCTCGCCCGGCTGGTCGGCGTCGTTGTCGACGCCAATCAGATCCCCAAAATCATTGAACGCCGGCTCCTGCACGTTGCGGTTGCCCCGGGTGTAAACCTCGAAACCGGTTCCGTCCGGCTCGATGCGCATCGTCGCGCCTTCGTTCGGAAAGGAGAATTTCCTGCCCTCCTTCGAGGTCACATTCAGTCCTTTGTCGCCGATGCTCCAGTAGATGCGTCCATCCGGCCCGACCGTAAGGCCGTGCATGTCGTGGCCGGCGTAGGCGATGTGATGGCCGAAACCGTGCACGACCACCTCACGGATGTCCGCCACGCCGTCGTCGTCGATGTCCTTCAACCGCCAGAGATCCGGCGCGATCGTCGCGTAGACCCACCCGTCGTGATACAGCACGCCCGCCGCGATGCCCGTGACCTCGGTGTTAAAGCCCTCGGCGAAGACCGTGATCTGGTCCGCCGTGCCGTCACCATCGGTGTCGCGCAACTGGTAGATCCGCTCGGTGTGGTGCGTGAGATCTTTCCAATCGATCGAGCCGTCGCCATTGTGGTCTTTCAGGCTTCCCCGCGGCGCCCGCAGTTTGCCCGGCGCGAGTTCACGATGATAAAATGCTCGTTTGTCCTCGACACTGCTCAACGCGACGTCGTCCGGGATCCACCGCGTGTGCTCGCGGATATCGAGGTCGCCCACCTTGCGGCGCGTCGTCGCCGCCACATACACGCGCCCCTGCGGATCGACCGTGCAGGCCACCGGATCGGGCACGTTGAGCGCGCCAGACCATTTGTGCAGCACGAACTCACCCGTGCCGGCGGCGTTCAAGTCCGCACTGCGCGTCTGCTTCGCTTTGGGCGCCTGGGCGGCGATGAGGGAGCCGAGGATGCAGGCGAGCCATGCAGTCGCGGCGAGTCGGGGAAGATAGGCCAGATTCATCGAGCAAGGATGGGGGATGAAGCGTGCAGACCATTGTGGCGGTTGTCGCGGTGAAATTCTCGGTGTAAAATGCTGTTTGTCCTCCCGGGCAGACGCCGGCGGCACGCAAACGTCACGTCCCCGTGGTGCGAAACCGGAAAGTCGGCCGCCGCAGCGTCCAGCCAGGCCCCGGAACCGTTCGTCGGCGCTTGGTCGACGTCACCGCAGGGTCCGCCGGATTGATCCAACTCGGGGATCAGCCGCCGCCCGCTGGAATGCCGGTATCCGGACGCCGCGCCCCCGTAAAACCGGAGACAACCCGCGGACACACATTGCCAAGGGATGCGGAGGCCTTTGCCTTGAAGTTCGCGCCCGTAAATCATAAAAAACTTCGCCATATGCTAAACATTGCCCTGTTTGGTCCACCGGGAGCCGGCAAAGGAACGCAGTCGGAATTCCTGATTAAGAAATACAACCTGTTCTACATTTCCACCGGCGACCTGCTGCGGAAGGAAATGGCGGGAAAAACCAAACTGGGACTCGAAGCCCAGAGCATCATCGCCGCCGGTGGCCTGGTGTCCGACGAGATCATCGTGCAAATCATCGAAAAGACGATCACCGAGAACCTCGGCTCCAACGGTTTTCTGTTCGACGGGTTTCCGCGCACCTACATCCAGGCGTACATCCTCGAAGGACTGATGCTGAAGCTCCACACCTCGCTCAATTGCCTCATCAGCCTGACCGTGTCGGAAGAGGAATCCGTCCGGCGGTTGCTGAACCGGGGGATCACCTCGGGTCGCAGCGACGACAACGAGGCGGTGATCCGCAACCGGCTGCGGGAGTACCACGACAAGACGCTGCCCGTGCTCCAGTTTTACCGGGACCGGGGCATTTATCTGGAGGTGGACGGAGCGGCGCCGATCGAAGACGTGCGCACCCGAATCACCGGAATCATCCGAAACGAATTCAGCAAGCGACTCTTCAACGTGGTGTTGTTCGGCTATCCCGGATCGGGCCGCGGCTCCCAGGGGCGCGCGCTGGCCCGGAAGTACGATTTGGAGTACGTCGCCACCGGGCCGATGCTGGATGAGGAAATCAAGCGGGGCACCGACATCGGAAAACGCATCACCGCGCTCTATGAAAACGGCCAGCTGGTGCCCGACGAGATCGTGGTGCAGCTGATCGAGAAAAAGCTGGCGGACTCGAAAGGCGTGAAGGGTTTTATTTTCAAGGGCTATCCGCGCACCCTCGTGCAGTCTTATATTCTCGACGGCCTCCTGAAGAAACACGGTTCCTCAATCGCCAAGATCGTCGAAATCGAGCTCTCGACCCTGGAACTCATCCGCCGGCTCGATGAACGCAGCAAGACGGACCGCTGCATGCCCTACGACAACAGTACGGCGAAAATCGTGAAGCGTCTTCACGAACACGAGACGAAGACCGTGCCGGTCATTCAGAAGTACAACCAGCTGCACGGGGTGATCAAAATCGACGGCATGGGCACCTTCGACGAAGTGTTCGCGCGCATCTCCGATGGAATCGAAGAGGGATTCAAGAGCATGCGGTAACCCGCATCTTTCCTAACGCGTCAACCGCAACCGAAGGAATCAAACCGCTGGTCACAGAGGTCACTGAGGCCCGGCAGGAGGTCACAGAGAATACCACCGGAAAAGAACGCCCGCTCCTCCGCTCTGTGGCCTCTCTTTTCCCTCCGTGATCTCTGTGG
>SXGU01048897.1_pt1 | contig 22317 bp, 15 predicted proteins | sample 3174531 | NCBI WGS metagenome assembly SXGU01 (sample SAMN11356863, study PRJNA531348) | freshwater metagenome | isolation source: freshwater sample F1-140 | place: China: Fuxian Lake, Yuxi | collected 2017-12-25
GTCCCCGCGATGCGGCCGGCCTTCGCGCGGCCGGGGCAGCAGCTCGACGTCACGGTGTCCTCGATGGGCAACGCCAAGAGCCAGCGCGGCGGCACGCTGCTGCTCACCCCGCTCAAGGGCGCGGACGGGCAGATCTACGCCATGTCGCAGGGCAACCTGGTGATCAGCGGCGCCGGCGCCTCGAGCGGCGGCAGCAAGGCGCAGATCAACCACCTGTCCGCGGGACGCATCCCGGGCGGCGCGACGGTCGAGCGCGCAGTGTCCGCCCCGGTGGGGCAGGACGGCCGCATCCGGCTGGAGCTGCACACTTCCGACTACGGCACTGCGAAGCGCGTCGCCGAGGCGATCAACGCGCGGTTCGGCCCGGTGTCCGCCGCAGTCGACGCGAGGGTCGTCGACATCCAGGCGCCGGGCAGCGACGCCGAGCGCGTCGTGTTCCTCGCCGAGATCGAGGCGCTGCAGGTGGAGGTTTCCACCATGGCGGCGAAGGTCGTGATCAACGCGCGCACCGGATCGGTGGTGATGAACCAGTCCGTGACGCTGGAACCGGTGGCCGTGGCGCACGGCAGCCTGTCGGTCTCTGTCAGCAGTACCTCGGACGTCAGCCAGCCGCCGCCGCTGTCTGGCGGCGACACCGTGGTCACGCAGAAGGCCGACATCACCATCAAGCAGGACGGCGGCGCGCTGATGACGCTCGCCGGCGGCGCGAAGCTGTCCGACGTGGTCAAGGCGCTGAACATGCTAGGCGCCTCGCCGCAGGACCTGCTGGCGATCCTGCAGGCGCTGAAGGCCGCCGGCGCGCTGCGCGCCGTGCGGGAGATCATCTGATGGCCGCGTCGCCGTCGAGTTCGCTGTCGGTCGACGTCCGCGCTCTGGACAACCTGCGCCGCGACGCGCGCACGCAGCCCGGGCAGGCGGTGAAGTCCGCGGCGACGCAGTTCGAGGCGCTGTTCGTGCAGATGCTGCTGAAGAGCATGCGCGAGGCGACGCCGAGCTTCGACCCGCTCTCCAGCAGCGCGGCGAAGAGCTACCAGGGCATGCTCGACGACCAGTGGGCGAAGGTGATCGCCGAGAAGGGCATCGGCCTCGCGCCGCTGATCGAGCGCCAGCTGTCGAAGAACATCAAGCCCCAGGCCGGTACGCCCGCGGCTGGCGCGGCGGCGCCCGCCGCCGCGACGATCCCGCAGGCCGCCGCGCTGCCGCCGGGCGCGAAGGAGCAGGATTTCACCAACCGGATGCTCGGCCCCGCGATGGAGGCGTCGCGCGCCACCGGGCTGCCGGCGTCGTTCATCGTCGGCCAGGCGGCGCTCGAATCGGGCTGGGGACGGCACGAGATCCGCGGCGCCGACGGCAGGCAGAGCCACAACCTGTTCGGCATCAAGGCCGGCCCGGGCTGGCAGGGCGCCAGCGTCGCCACCATGACCACCGAATACGTCGACGGCCAGCCGAGGAAACAGGTCGAGCGCTTCCGCGCCTACGGCTCGTACGCCGAGGCCTTCTCCGACTACGCCCGGCTGCTGACGCAGAGCCCGCGCTACGCCAACGCGCTGAAGCAGCGCGACGACCCGGCGCGCTTCGCGCAGGCGATCGCCAGCGCGGGCTACGCGACCGACCCTGCCTACGCGTCGAAGCTCGCGGGCACCATCCGCCGGGCGATGTCGGCCGCGGCATGAACGAAGGGGCTAAAGCTTCCGGCGCGGCGGTCGTAATCACCAGATAGGGCGGCGAGGACATGGGCAACTCGATCTACGGTATTGCAGTCAGCGGGATGCATGCGGCGCAGGCGGGCCTGCTCACGACCTCGCACAACATCGCCAACGTCAACACCACCGGGTTCACGCGCCAGCAGACGCTGCAGAGCGCCGCGATCCCGAATTTCAGCGGCGCGGGCTACGTCGGCACCGGGGTGTCGGTGGACACGGTGCGGCGCGTCTACAGCGATTTCCTCGAGGCGCAGGTGCGCGACACGCAGTCGCAGGCGGCCGGATCCGCGGAGCTGTCCTCGCAGCTGGCGTCGATCGACAACCTGCTCGCCGACCCCGCCGCGGGGCTGTCGCCCTCGCTCAACGACTTCTTCGCCGGGCTGCAGGACCTCGCCGCGCACCCTGCCGACGCCGCCACGCGCCAGACGCTGGTGGCGCGGGCGGACGCGCTGGCCGCGCGCTTCAACAACCTCGACGCCCGCCTGGCGGAGATGCGCGGCGGGATCAACGGCGAGATCGAGGCCGAGGCTGGCACCATCAATGCGTATACCCGCCGCATCGCGGACCTGAACAACCGCATCCAGGCGGCGCTCGGCGCCGGCTCGCAGGGCCAGACGCCGAACGACCTCCTCGACCAGCGCGACGCGCTGCTGCGCGACCTCAACCGCGAGGTCGGCGCGACCGCGGTGGCGCAGGGCGACGGCACGATCAACGTCTACCTCGGCAACCGGCACGCGCTGGTCATCGGCGGCGACAGCTACGTCATCTCGGCGTCGCAGGATCCCGAGTCGCCCCGCGACACAGCCCTGTTCCTCGGCAACGGCACCGCGCAGATGCGGCTGCGCCCCGACGACGTCGGCGGCGGCCGCCTCGGCGGCCTGATGACGTTCCGCGACGTCGACCTCGCGGGCGCGCGCAACTCGCTCGGCCGCATCGCGCTCGCGGTGGCCGACGACTTCAACCTGCAGCACCAGCTGGGCCAGGACCGCAGCGGCGCGGCGGGCGGCGCGTTCTTCGCCACCGGCGCGCCGGCGGCCATCGCGCGCACGACGAACGCGGGCAACGCGCAGATGTCCGTGGCGATCGCCGACATCGGCGCGCTCGGCACCTCGTCCTACCGGGTCGGCTACGACGGCTCGAACTACCGCGTGACCCGCCTCTCGGACGGCGCGGTCCAGACCTTCGCCTCGCTGCCGCAGACCCTGGATGGCATCACCCTCGCGATCTCGTCCGGGGCGCCGGCCGCGGGCGACAGCTTCCTCGTCGAACCGACCGAACTCGCGGCCGCGGGCTTTACCGCGCTGGTGCGCGATCCCGGCCGGGTCGCCGCGGGCGCGCCGATCGCCGCCTCGGTGTCGCCGGCGAACACCGGCTCGGGGACGATTTCCGCGGGACGCGTGAACGCCAGCCTGCCGCTCGACGCCAACCTGCGCCAGACCGTGACGCTGACGTTCACCGCCGCCGGCACCTTCGACGTCGCCGGCACCGGCACGGGCAACCCGACCGGCGTCGCTTTCACGGCCGGCGCGACCATCACGTACAACGGCTGGTCGGTGGTCCTTTCCGGCACGCCGGCCGCAGGCGACACCTTCACGATCGCCGCCAACACCGGCGGCATCTCCGACAACCGCAACGCCTCGCTGCTCGCCGGCCTGCAGGCCGGACGCCGGCTGGAAGGCGGCACCGCCTCGTACACGGATGCCTACGGCCAGCTGGTGAGCCAGGTCGGCAACCGCGCGCGCGAGATGGAGGTCACCGCGAAGGCGCAGGACTCGCTCGCGGAGCAGACCGGCAACCGCCAGCAGGGCGTGTCCGGGGTCAACCTCGACGAGGAGGCGGCCAACCTGATGCGCTTCCAGCAGGCCTACCAGGCGTCGGGCAAGGCGCTCTCGATCGCCAACACGATGTTCGACACCCTGCTCGAGATCGCAGGATAGGAGACGGCATGCGCGTCAGCACTTCCATGGTGTACGGCATGGGCGCCGGGCGGATCGGGCAGCAGCAGTCGGACCTGCTGCGCACGCAGCAGCAGCTCTCCACGGGACGCAAGATGCTCGTGCCGTCGGACGACCCGGTGGCCGCGGCGCGCTCGCTGCGCGAGGCGCAATCGAAGGCCACCGCGGACCAGTACCTGGTCAACCAGGACAGCGCCCGCGCGGCGCTGTCGCTCGGCGAATCGACGCTCGGCGACGCGGGCGACGCAATCGCCGACGCGCGCACGCTGCTCGTCAGCGCCGGCAACGGTTCGCTCACCGACGCGGATCGCCGCAGCATCGCCATCGGGCTGCAGAGCAGCCATGACCGCCTGCTCGCGCTCGCCAACACGCGCGACGCCAACGGCGAATTCCTGTTCTCGGGCTACCGCGGAGGCACGCAGGCGTTCGTCCCCGCCGCCGGCGGCGCGCAGTACGCCGGCGACCAGGGCACCCGGGAGATGGCCGTCGCCGACGGCCGCATGCTGCCGGTGTCGGAGAACGGCAGCGAGGTATTCGAGCGCGTGCCGGGCGGCAACGGCGTGTTCTCCATCGCGCCGGGCGGCGCGAACGCCGGCACCGGCGTGCACGACGGCGGCGCCGTGGCCAACCCGTCGCTGCTCAACGGGCACAGCTACAGCATCCAGTTCACCGTCGTAGGCGCGACGACGACCTACGACGTGGTCGACACCACGACCAGCGCCAACGTGGTCACCGGGGCGGCCTATGCGGCCGGCCAGGCGATCACCTTCGGCGGGCTGCAGATGGTGGTCAACGGAGCGCCCGCGAACGGCGACGTCTTCGCGGTGGCGCCGAGCGCCAGCGTGAGCGTGTTCAAGACGCTGCAGGACGCCATCGCGCTGCTGCAGGCGCCCGCGCCGACGGCGGTTGCGCGCGCCGCCCTCAACAACGGCATCGCCTCGGCGATCCCGACGCTCGACCAGGCGGCCGGCCGCGTGCTAGACGCGCGTGCCCGGATGGGCGTGCACCTGCAGGAGCTCGACAGCCTTTCGGCGCTCGTCTCGGGCACCTCGCTGCAGCACGCGCAGGAGCTGTCGCGGCTCACCGACCTGGACTACGCGGAGGCGGTGACGCGGTTCGCGTCGCAGCAGGCCGCGCTGCAGGCCGCGCAGCAGTCGTTCCTGAGCGTCTCCAACCTGTCGCTGTTCAACCTGCTCTGAGATGGCTGCCCCCACCAACCCCTCCGAGATCGCACGCGAGGCGATCCGCCAGCTCGCCGTGCGCCGGCTGCAGCCGACCCCCGACAACTACCGCCAGCTGTACGAGGAGATCGGCGGCGCGCCCGCCACGCGCGACTCGCCGTCGGTGGAGCGGGAGATCGTCCCCTTCCTGCGCGACCAGGTCGCGAAGATCCTCACCGACGCGGTGGTGCCGCGCCTCGGCTACCACGAGTCGCTTGCCGCGGAGGCGCGTGCGCTGGCGTCCGCGTTCCGGGAGGCCCGCACGCTGCAGGCGCTGGAGGAGCAGGCGGTCGCGCTGCGCAAGTTCTGGATCAAGCTCGAGCTGCGCGGCGAGACGGTGTCGGAGATCCTCCACCGCTCGATGGCGCTGCTGCAGATGGTCGTGCGCAACTTCGACGACCTCGTCGGCGAGGACCACGGCGTCGAATCGCAACTCGGCAAGCTGGAGGAGCTGCTCGGCGCGCCGCCAGGGGTGAAATCGCTGCAGGAGGTGGAGCGCCTGCTGCGCGACATCGTCTGGCGCCGCCGGCAGGTGCACCGGGGCATCGAGGACGCGAAGACCTCGATGAAGAACCTGATCACGCTGTTCCTCGAGCGCCTGACGCTGCTCAGCGCGTCGACCGGCGGCTACTCCGAGCGCATCGGCGAGTACGCGAAGCAGATCGAGTCGGCGACCGACATCGCGCAGCTCTCCGGCGTGGTGTCCAAGCTGATGGCCGACACGCGCGGCATCCAGGCCGACGTGGCGCGCAGCGGCGAGGAGCTGCAATCGGCGCGGCGCGCGGTGCAGGACTACGAGGCGCGCGTCAGCCGGCTGGAGCGGGAGCTGAAGACCGCCGCCAGCCTGGTGCGCGAGGACCCGCTCACCGGCACGCTGAACCGCCGCGGCCTAGAGGAGGCGTTCCACGCCGAGATGTCGCGCGCCAAGCGTTCCAGCAACCCGATGTCGCTCGCGGTGCTGGACGTCGACAACTTCAAGCACCTGAACGACCGCCTCGGGCACCAGGCCGGGGACGCCGCGCTGTCCTACCTCGCGCGCATCCTGCGCACCACGCTGCGCCCGAGCGACATCATCGCGCGCTTCGGCGGAGAGGAGTTCGTCATCCTGCTGCCGGAGACGGTCTGCGACGAGGCTGTGCAGGTGATGACCCGCGTGCAGCGCGAGCTGACGCGGCGCTTCTTCCTGCACGAGAACGAGAAGGTGCTGATCACGTTCAGCGCGGGCGTCGCCGAATGCCTCGAGGGCGAGACGCGCGACACGCTGATCGGCCGCGCCGACCAGGCCATGTACGAGGCCAAGCAGACGGGCAAGAACCGGGTCTGCGTGGCCAAGGGGCCGGCGACGAAGGTGCCGGCGGCGCAGGCGGCCTAGGGACCTGCAGGCCGCGCAGGCGGCCCCGGGCCGCTACTCGACCAGCGAGTGCGTCACCGCGTAACGCGTGAGCTCGGTGTTGGTGCGCAGCTTCATCTTCTCGAGTACGCGCGCGCGGTAGACGCTCACCGTCTTCGGCGAGATCGCGAGTTCCTCCGCGATCTCGGACAGCTTGCGGCCCGACGCGATCAGCCGCAGGGTCTGGAACTCGCGGTCCGAGAGCAGTTCATGCGGATTGCGCGTCTCGGGCTCGGCGACGCTCGCGGCGAGCGACTCGGCGAACTCCGGCGTGATGTAGCGGCGCCCCAGGCCGACCTGCTGGATCGCCTCGAGGAGCTTCTCGGGCGGGCTGGACTTGTTCAGGTACCCGGACGCGCCGGCCTTCAGCGCGCGCACCGCGTACTGGTCCTCGGGGTAGGTGCTGAACATCAGCACGCGCACCTTCGGGTGGCGCTCGCGCACCGCCTTCAGGATCTCGATGCCGTTCTTGCCGGGGATGGCGATGTCCAGCAGCACCACGTCGCATTCGCCGTCGCGCAGCAGCAGCATCAGTTCGCTGTAGTCGGAGGCCTCGCCGACCACCTGGATGGTGGCGCTCTCGGCGACGATCTGGCGGATGCCGCGCCGCACGATCGCGTGGTCGTCGACGATGACGACGCGGATCACGGCGCCGCCTTCTCGGGCGCGCGCGGCATCGACACCATCACGGTGGTGCCGCGCGCCGGTTCGCCGCTGACGTCGATCCAGCCGCCCAGCGCGTTGAGCCGCTCGCGCATGCCGCGGATGCCGAACGAGCCCGGCTTGGCGTCGTCGCCGGCGCGCAGGCCGCGGCCGTTGTCGCGGATCTCCAGCGTCACCTCCGCCGGCGTGGCGAAGAGCTCGACGTCGACCTCGGTGGCGCCGGCGTGCTTGGTGATGTTGGTGAGCGCCTCCTGGAAGACGCGGATCAGCGCGTTGCTGCGGTCGGCGGGGAGCGAGATCTCCTCGTCGTTGGCGCGGAACCGGCACGGCATGCCCATGCGCTCGGCGAACTCGGCCGACTTGAAGCCGACCGCGGCGACGATGGTGTCGTCCAGCGACCCCGGCCTCAGCGCCCGCGCTAGCCGCGTGCTCGATGCGAGCACGTTGCCGACCATCCGCTCCATGTCGTCGACCTTCGCCCTGGCGCCGGGTTCGCCCGACGCGTGCCGGCGCAGCCAGTCGATGTCGGCCTTGACCGCCACCAGCGTGCCGCCGACCTCGTCGTGCAACTCGCGGGCGATGCCGGCGCGCTCCTCCTCGAGCCGGCTCTCCATCTGCACCGAGAGGTCGCGCAACTCGGCCTCGGTGCGGCGCTGCGCGGTGACGTCGGCGAGCATCGTCACCGCGCCCGCGTAGCGGCCGTCCGGCGTGACGACGCGCGCCGCCGAGATCAGCACGTCGAGCACGCGCCCGTCCTTGGTGACGCGCTGCCCCGGCCGGTTGGCGAAGGTGATGCCGTTCAGGGTGTCGCGGCGGATCTGCAGGTTCTGCTGCGTCGCGCTCTCGCCGACGTGCGGCGAGGGGCAGCCTCGCACCTCCTCCTCGGTCCAGCCGAACATCGCCTCGGCGGCGTGGTTCCAAGTCTGCACCAAGCCCTGCGCGTCGAGCTGGATGATGGCCAGCGGCGACGCCGAGACCAGCGCCCGCATGCGCTCGTGCGCGTCGCGCAGCGCGGCATCCGACTCCATGCGCATGCGGCGCTGGTCGCGGCTGGCGAGCGAGCGGTCGATCGCCGGCAGCAGCCGCGCGAGGTTGTGCTTCATGACGTAGTCGTCGGCGCCGGCGTGCATCGCCTCGACCGCCGCGTCCTCGCCGATGTGGCCCGAGACGATGATGAATGGCAGGAAGGGCTGCAGTTCGCCGGCGATGCGCTGCGCGGTGGCGCAGTCGAAGCACGGCAGGTTGAAGTCGGAGGCCACCACGTCCCACGTGTCGTCGCCGAGCGCGGACCGCAGGCCCGGCTCGTCCTCGACCCGGCGCGCCTGCAGGCGGCGCCCGTGGCGCCGCAGGTGGGCGACCAGCAGTTCGAAGTCATCCTCGGAGTCCTCGACGACGAGGAGCTTCAGCGGCGCGTCGGAATCCGGCGGCGGCGGGGGGCGATCCGTTTCTGGTGAAGCGGCGGACACCGGTCGGGGGCGGGCTGCGTGCCTATGCGTGCGCTGCGGCGCCGGGCTGCGGCGCGGGACAGGGTGCGGCGAATGTTAGCACGCACGCCGGGGCGTGGTGCCTCGGCGCCTCAGGAAACGGCGGCGCCGGCGACCAGCGCTCCGGCGAGCACCGGGTGCCGGGAGGGCGCCTCGGCGGGATCGTCGTTCACGGCCGGCGCGCCGTTGTGCCGCGCGAGCAGCGCCATGAAGTCCTCGACGAGGACCGGCTTGGACAGGAGGTAGCCCTGCGCGCGGTCGCAGCCCTCGCTGCGCAGGAACTCGAGCTGCGCGGGGGTCTCGACGCCTTCCGGGTGCAGGTGCAGGCGCAGCGCCTTGCCGAGCGCGACGATGGTGCGCACGATGGCAACGTTCTCGACGTCCTGCGGCAGGTCGCGCACGAGGGACTTGTCGATCTTCAGGATGTCCCGCGGCAGGCGCTGCAGGTCCGACAGCGACGCATAGCCGGTGCCGAAGTCGTCGATGGCGACGCGGATGCCGGCCTGCTTCAGTTCGCCGAGGATGTCGACCGTGGTCTCCGGGTCCTGCATCGCCGCGCCCTCGGTGATCTCCATCTCGAGCCGGGCCGGCGGCAGGCCGCTCGCCTTCAGGATCGAGCGCACGCGCGCCGCGAAGCGCTCGTGGCGGAACTGCGTCGCGGAGAAGTTCACCGCCACGTCGACGCCGTCGTGGCCGGCGCGGATCCAGCGCTGCGCGCTGGCGCACGCGCGCGCGAGCACCCATTCGCCGATGGCGTGGATCTGGCCGGTCTCGTCGGCGAGGCCGATGAAGCGGTCCGGCGGGATCATGCCGAGCTCGGGATGCTTCCAGCGCACCCGCGCCTCGGCGCCGACGATGCGGTGCGTGCGCAGGTCGAAGATCGGCTGGAACATGAGGAACAGCTGCTCGCGCTTGATGGAGTGGCGCAGCTCGTTCTCCATGCGCAGGTTCTCGGCGGAGGCCTGCTGCAGCCCGGCCTCGTAGATCTGGCAGCCGTTGCCGCGCAGCCGCTTGACCACGTGCATCGCGCTCTCGGCGTTCTTCAGCAGCGTCGCCGGGTCCGCGCCGTGCGCGGGGTACAGGCTGATGCCGATCGACAGCGTGACGAAGAACTCCTGCCCGCTGGCGGAGAAGGGGTCGCCGAAGCGCTGCGCGAGCCGCTCGGCGAACGACACCGGGCCGCCGCCGCCGTCGGCCGGCGAGTAGAAGAGGGCGAACTTGTCCTGTCCGAGCCGCGCCACCACCGTCCCGGGCGGTGCGGCCGTGCGCAGGCGCGCCGCGACCTGGCGGATCAGGCCGTCGCCGGCCGCATAGCCGAGCGAATCGTTGATGCGCATGAAGCGGTCGAGGTCGATGTACATCACCGCCGGCGTGGCGCCCGCGCCGGGGCTTTCGGCGAGCCGCACCTGCACCAGCTTGGTGAACAGGGCCAGGTTGGGCAGCCGCGTCAGCGCGTCGTACTTCGACATCTCGATCATCGAGCGCTCGACGCGGTCCTTGTCGCGCCGGATGCGCACGTTGCGCAGCTCGCGCTCGACCACCGGCATCAGCCGGGCCGGATCGTGCTTGTCGACCCAGTCGTTGGCGCCGACCTGCATCGCCGACGCGCCGCGCTCGGTGTTCAGGGCGCCGGAGTAGAGGATGAAGGGGATGTCCTGGCCGCTCGCGCGCAGCACGCGCAGCGCGCCGTCCGAGTCGAACGAGGGCATCGAATGATCCGAGATGACGAGGTCCCACGTCGACCCGGCCAGCGCGGCGCGCATGTCGCGCTCGGTGTCGACGCGCAGGACCTCGAGGGCCGGCGAGATGCGCCGCAGCTGCCGCTCGAGCAGCTGCGCCTCATCTTCGGAATCCTCGACGATCAGGATACGGTTTCGGTCCAATTCGCCCATGCGCGCTTCTGCCGCAATCGGTTGCGCGCGAGCCTGACGAGACCCTTTCCCGTCCGCTCCGCTGCAGGTTCAACGGCCACCCGCGGCGGAACTTTAGGCAAACCCACGAACCCTGCCGTGCGGCGCACGAGCAACCGTCCGCTGGCGCTCCGCATGCCGGGTCGATTTGTAACTACTTGAGGAACAAGCTAAAATCCAGCCTGCTCACAGTTGGTGCCGAGGAAGGGACTCGAACCCCCACAGTGTTGCCACCGCTAGGACCTGAACCTAGTGCGTCTACCAAGTCCGCCACCTGGGCAATTCAGGAAGGCGAATTCTAGTGAATTTATCTGGAAGCTGTCAATGACAAATAGGAAAAATGCCGGTTCTTCGGCCGACCAGGGCAACAAACCGGCCCAGGCGCAGGGCGGCCATAAAGCGCGCAAAGGACAACAAAAGGCCTTGCGTTGGCAAGATCCGCACCTGGAGCGGGAACGGGCCAAGTACGATGAGCCCATGCCTAGCCGGGAGTTTTTGTTGCAGCTGGTCGAAGCGGCGGGAGAGCCGTTGGAGGTCGATGTCCTGGCGCAGCGTCTGGGGATGCTGGCTGAGGAGGAGGAGCCCTTCCGCCGGCGTTTGCAGGCGATGCAGCGCGATGGTCAGTTGATGTTTAACCGCCGGGGCCTGCTCTGTCTGCCGGAGAAGATCGAGGCCAAGGCTGGGCGTATCGAAGGTCATGCTGATGGCTACGGTTTCTTTATCCCCGACGATGCCTCCGGCGACCTGCGCCTGACTGAGAAGGAGATGCATCAGGTCTTGCACGGTGATCGTGTGATGGCGCGGGGCCACGGTGCGGATCATCGCGGTCGTCGTGAGGGCAAGATTATTGAGGTTCTGGAGCGCGGCATTACCCGTCCGGTGGTGGGGCGTTTTTACATTGAGCACGGCTATCAGTGGGTGATTGCCGAGAACCCGCGCATCAATCAGGACATCGTGGTGCCGAAGGGCAACGAGGGTAATGCGGGCTTCGGTCAAGTGGTTATGGTCGAGGTGGTGGAATATCCGACCAAGCATTCGCCGGTGATCGGTCGTATCACTGAGGTGCTGGGTGGCTATGCCGATTCTGGCATGGAGATTGAGATCGCCCTGCGCAAACATGATCTACCGTTTGAGTTTCCGGAAGCCGTTGCTGCCGAGGCTAAAAAGCTGCCCAAGACCGTGCGCAAGACCGATCTGGGCCAGACCCCGGAAGGCTTGGAACGCGAGGACGCGAGGGCTTTGCCGCTGGTGACCATTGATGGCGAGGACGCGCGTGATTTTGATGATGCCGTGTACTGTACGCCGGAAGGACGCGGTTTCCGTTTATTCGTAGCGATTGCTGATGTGTCGCACTATGTGCGGCCGGGCGCGCCGCTGGATGCTGAAGCCTATAGCCGCAGTACCTCGGTTTATTTCCCGCGCCGGGTAATTCCGATGTTGCCGGAGGAGTTATCGAACGGCCTCTGTTCACTCAATCCGGCAGTCGATCGCCTGTGCATGATGTGTGAGATGGAGATAACCTCGACCGGGCGGATCAAGAAACACCGTTTCTATCCAGCGGTGATGCATTCCAAAGCCCGTTTGACCTACAACCAGGTCTGGGACTGGCTATCGGGTAGCGTACCCGTGCCGGAGGATAAAACCACCTTGTTACCGGATCTGCAAAACTTGAACAAGTTGTTTAAGTTATTGTTGAAGGCCCGCGGCGAGCGGGGCGCGATTGAATTTGAGACGCTGGAAACCAAGATGTTCTTCAACGATGCCGGCAAGATCGAGCGCATCGTGCCGACCTCACGCAACGACGCGCATCGCATCATTGAAGAGTGCATGCTGGCCGCCAATGTCTGCGCCTCTGAGTTCCTGCAAAAGAAAAAGCACCCGACGCTTTACCGCGTTCACCAAGGTCCAACCCAAATCAAGCTGGAAAAGCTGCATGCCTTCTTGGCTGAATTTGGTTTGCACCTGGCCGGCGGCGACGAGCCCCACGCTAAGGATTACGCTGATCTGCTGGCTAAGGTCAAGGGTCGTCCGGATGAGCAATTGTTGCAAACGGTGATGTTGCGTTCGCTCCATCAGGCTGTGTACAGCCCGGAGAATGTTGGCCACTTCGGTCTCGCCTACGAGTCTTATACCCATTTCACCTCGCCCATCCGGCGCTATCCAGACTTGCTGGTGCATCGTTCGATTAAGGCCTGTTTGGCGGCGACGCAGTACAAGCCGGGTTCCTGGGAGGCCATCGGCGTCCATTGCTCGAGCAACGAGCGACGCGCCGATGAGGCCTCGCGTGATGTGACCGCGTGGTTGAAGTGTTTCTTCATGCAAGATCATATTGGCTTCGAGTATGAAGGGGTGATCAGCGGCGTGACCAGTTTTGGTATCTTCGTTGCGCTCAATGAGGTCTATGTCGAGGGTCTGGTACATGTCTCGGATTTGGGCACGGATTACTTCCACTTTGACGCCGCGCGCCACCAGATGTTGGGCGAACGCACGGCCAAACGCTACCGTTTGGGCGATCCCATCCGCATCAAGGTGGTGCGGGTCGATCTGGATGCCAGCAAGATTGATTTTGCGCTGGTTACAGAGTCGGCGGTGAAGGAACCCGAGCCGGCCAAGGCTCCGCCGCGCAAGGCTGGAAGTGGAACGACCAAGGCCAATAAGTCGGCACCCAAAGCGGTTGCTAAACCGGCTACAAAAGCGGCTACAAAAGCGGCGACCAAAGCGACGGGGGCTGGTCATGCTAAGGGTGGCCAAGCTAAGGGTGGGCGTCGGTGAGTTGTATTAAACGCCCCAATTACATAAGTCTAGCCTCTGATGGCGGGATAGGCCGTGTATGGCTAGGAGCGCAGCCCTCGGGGCAATTTTTGATCGGCCTGAAGGTTGATTTGCTAAAGGACATTAGTCGCGCCCAAGCCCTGCCGACGAGGGATGCGGCATGAGTCAACGCCAAGTGTTGCATGGCTTTCATGCGGTGGTGTCGCGGCTACGGCATCATGCGGAAAGCATTCAGGCGATTTATCTGGACAAAGATCGGCGTGACAAGCGGGCCCGTGACTTGATTCAACTGGCTGAGACGCGGGGAGTACGGCTCGTTTTGTCGGAAGGGGCGCGCTTATCCGAGATGGCCGGCGGCCACCTGGGTAATACCCAGGGTGTGATTGCCTTTGCCGAGCCGGTCAAGCTGGCCCTGAACCTCGCCGAGGTTTTGGACACGGCCACCGAGCCGCCGCTATTTCTGGTGCTCGATGGAGTGACCGATCCACATAATCTGGGTGCTTGTCTGCGCAGTGCGGACGCCTTTGCCGCCCATGCGGTGATTGCCCCCAAGGATCGTTCCGCTGGCCTCACGGCGGTGGCGATCAAGGCGTCATCTGGCGCAGCCGACCATGTTCCCTATCTGACCGTCACCAATCTGGCGCGTAGCCTGCGCGAGATGAAAGAGCATGGCATCCTCATCGTCGGTGCCGATGCCGAAGGAACGCTGGATCTGAACGAGGCCGACCTGTCCGGCGCAACGGCACTGGTCCTGGGCGCCGAAGGTGAGGGTTTGCGTCGTCTGACGCGCGAGCATTGTGATGTTTTGGTGAAGATTCCCATGCAGGGACAGGTTGAAAGCCTCAATGTCTCCGTCTCGGCGGGAGTTTGTCTCTACGAGGCGCGTCGGCAACGCGCCACAGTGGGTTTGTGAGAAGAGTCTGAATATGGATGTTCGGGCGGCCTGGACGATCTTTAATCGCAGCGAGCTGTTGTTCGGCCAGCAGGCCCTGGAGTCTGCGCTCGATCGCCTGGCGGGCGAGATCCGGGCCGTACTCGCGGATCGCTTGCCGCTGGTGTTGACGGTCATGAATGGCGCGGTGGTCTTCGCCGGGAAACTGTTGCCGCGTCTGGAATTTCCGCTGGAGTGTGATTATCTGCATGCCACCCGCTACCGGGATACGACAGCGGGTAGCGGCATCGACTGGCAGGCCCTGCCGAAGAAAGCGGTTGAGGGACGCTGTGTGCTGGTGCTGGACGATATCCTCGATGAGGGGATTACGCTGGCTGCCATTCGCGAGAAACTGCTGGATATGGGAGCAGCTGAGGTATGGATTGCGGTCCTTGCCGAGAAACGCTTGCCACGCACAAAGCCCGTCAGGGCGGATTTCGTGGGGCTGGAGGTGCCCGATCGCTATGTCTTTGGCATGGGCATGGATGCCTATGGGTTCTGGCGTAATTTGCCGGGTATCTATGCCGTGACTGAGGCATCAGTTACCGACGCATCCGTTACGGCCACGCTTTAAGGGGATCGAAGATGTTGGGAATTATCGGTGGATCCGGTCTGGGGCGGTTTCCGGATTTGGTGATCGAGCGACGCGAGGTGGTTCGCACGCCTTATGGTGCGCCTTCGGCAGCCTTGGTTTTTGGGCAACTGGCCCAGGAGCCGGTGGTCTTCCTTGCCCGCCATGGTTTGGGTCATACCATCCCGCCGCATCGTATCAATTACCGTGCCAACTTGTGGGCCCTTCGCGAGGTCGGGGTGGAGCAGGTCCTCGCCATCGCCACAGTGGGCGGTATCCATGCGGATTTGGCGCCGGGCCACTTCGCCGTGCCCGATCAACTTATCGATTACACCTGGGGTCGCGAAGCGACCTATGCCGAATACGGCGGTGATAATCCGGTTACGCACCTCGACTTTTCAAGGCCGTATTGTCCGGCACTGCGGGCGCTTTGCTTAACAGCTTTGGAGGCGGCGGGCGAGCCTTTCATGGCGCGCGGGACTTATGGCGTGACGCAGGGGCCACGCCTGGAGACCCCGGCCGAGATCGAACGCATGGCGCGAGATGGGGCGGATATGGTGGGTATGACCGGGATGCCGGAGGCCTATCTGGCTCGTGAACTGGATCTTTGTTATGCCACCCTCGCCGCGAGCGTCAACTGGGCCGCCGGGCGAAACGGGTCGGACAAGATCCGCATGGAGTCCATTGCCGAGATACAGGCGGGTTTGGTGGCTCGCATGCCCGGCATTCTGACTGGCATCATTCGGCGCTCGGGCGGCGCGAGCGGTAAGTAAGCCCCGGCGCTCTAAACCGACACCTGGAGTTCTTTCAATAAGGCCCGCTCCAGCGCCATCCGCGGCTCAGCGTTAGCAAGCCTTTCTCCGTCCAAAACAAAGACATCTTCGGCTCGCCCGCCGAGGGTGTGGATGCGTGCCGTTCGAACCTCGATATGGTGGTCGGCCAAGGTCCGCGCCACGGCGTAGAGCAGCCCGGGGCGGTCGCCCGCAGTAAAGCTCAGGATGTAATCATTGCGCCCCTCGCTCCGAGTCAGTGACAGTTGCGGGGCGAGCGGGAAGGCCCGCAATTGACGAGTCATCCGTCCCGGGAGGGCCAAGGGGGTGTGCCCCTGGATGATCTGCTCGGCCAACTCATGTTCAATGTAGTTGAGGATGTCGCGGTAGGAGTGGTGGGTGTGTGCGGGGTCCATGATCAGGAAGCTATCCAGCACATGGCCGTCGCGGGTGGTATGGATGCGTGCTTCAAGGACGGAATAACCGAGGTGCGCAAAAAAGCCGCAGATTAGGGCAAACAGTCCGTGTCGGTCCGCTGCATGAACTAGGACCTCGACCCCTTCGCCGATCGGCGACATGCGGGTACGCACGAGGGTTGATGGGCCTTGGCGCAGGGCGGCGAGCAGGGTGCGGGTCTGCCAAGCGATTTCTTGGGCCGCATTGCGCAGGAACCAGAGATCGTCGAGGCGTCCCCAGAGTACGGTTTCGGCACCGTCTGACCAGCCGTGCAGGCGCAGGAGGGTACGGGCCTGTTCCTGTCGTTCTTCGACGGAGTCGGTGGTAACCGTGTGGCCTTCCAGGCGGTTGCGGGTAGCGTAGTAAAGGGTCTTGAGCAGGTTGTCTTTCCAGGCGTTCCAGATGGCCGGATTAGTGGCGCGGATGTCACACAGGGTGAGGAGATAGAGCGCGTTGAGATGCCGCAGATCGCCGCAACGCTCGGCAAAGGCAGCGATGACCTCGGGGTCGGAGAGGTCCTGTTTTTGCGCCGTGGTGGACAGGGTCAGGTGTTCGCGTACCAGCCAAATCAATAGTTCGCTGGCCTCTTTCGGGAGGCTATGAGTGCGGCAGAAACGCTGCATCTCGATGGCTCCCAAGGTCGAGTGGTCACCGCCGCGGCCCTTGGCAATGTCGTGAAAGAGGGCCGCAAGATAGAGGATATAGGGCGCATCGAATCCCTGCATGATGCGGTGCGCGAGAGGGAATTCGTGGGCAAGTTCCGTCAAGGCCAGACGGCGTAGGTTGCGTAACAGCATCAGGCTGTGTTCGTCGACCGGGTGAATATGGTAGAGGTCATGCTGCATCTGCCCGGTGATCTTGGCGAAGGCGGGAATGTAGCGGCCGATAAGACCCAGTCGGTGCATCAGGCGCAGGGCTTGGGTGACGCCGCGGGGTTGCCGCAGAATGGCGATGAACTGGTTCTGGTGCAAGGGATTGCGACGATAGGTCGCGTCGATGTGAGTTCCCGCCCGAGCCAGCAGACGCAGGGCGCGCGGGCTGAATCCGGTCAGTTCTGAGTGATTTTGCAGGTGCAGGATGCATTCCAGAATCTGTTCCGGATGGGATTCAAAATCAGTAGATTCTGGCAGGTCGAAGGCCTGCGGATCGGCGTGACCCTCGATGACTTGCGCTAGGGCACCGAGCAAGATCTGGTTAGCCGTGGCCACAGCGTGGGCTGTGCGGAAGAAGCGTTGCATCAAGATCTCGGAGGCGCGCCGCGTCGGCGTGGCAGAGAGGCCGAGTTCGGCCGCGATGCGTTCCTGAAACTCGAACAACAATCGCTCTTCACGCCGGCCAGAGGCCAGATGCAGGCGGATGCGCAGGTGGGAGAGGAAATTGCGGCTACTGCGAATGCGGCGTATCTCGGCTCGAGAGAGGAGCCCATCTGGCAACATTGCGGTCAGGCTGTCCGAGCCCTGTCGGGCGAAACCGGCCGCCTGTCCAACCCAGTCGATCATGTGCAGATCACGCAGCCCACCAGGGCTGTCCTTAAGGTTGGGTTCCAGCATGAGGCCACGATCAGAGAAACGCCCATGGCGGTCGGTTTGTTCCATCCCCTTGCCGGCTAAAAAGGCGGCCGGATCCATGGCCGTCGTGAGGTGGGTTTGCAGTCGTGCCGCAAGTTCGCGATCCCCGCAGAGGTAGCGAGCCTCGAGCAGGTTGGTCTGGATGGTGATGTCTTTTCCTGCCTCCTCCACACATTCGGACAAGCGGCGCACACTATGGCCTACCGGCAGACCACAATCCCAAAACAAGCCAATCAGCGGCTCGAAGTGGGTTAGATCGGCCTCGGGTAGCGCATCGTCGAGCAGGATCAGCAGGTCGATGTCGGATTGAGGAAACTGCTCACCGCGCCCGTAACCTCCTACCGCGATCAGCGCTGCCGCAGCCGGGAGGTCATGGTGCTGCCAGATGGTCTGCAAGAGAAGATCAGCGGCACGGGTCAGGTCGCGCAGCAAGGGCGGAACGCGGGGGCGGGCGCGATAGCGGCCGATGGCTGCTTCACGCGCCAAGCGATAGGCATCGCGCCAGTCGTTCAGGGGTATCGCGTTCCGTGGCGAGGCAAGCATCAGCCTGTGATGAAGGTCGGCAGCGGTGGATTTCCAGCCGAGACGGTAAGAACCTCGTAACCCGTCTCGGTGACTAGTACGGTGTGTTCCCATTGCGCCGACAGGCTGCGATCTTTGGTAACCACGGTCCAGCCGTCGGGCGACATGCGGATATCGCGGCGGCCGGCATTGATCATCGGTTCGATCGTGAAGATCATGCCTGCCTCCAGGAGTGGGCCCTCGCTGGCGCGGCCGTAGTGCATGACCTGGGGATCTTCGTGGAAGGCACGGCCGATGCCGTGGCCGCAATATTCGCGCACCACCGAGTAGCCGCTGGACTCGGCGTATTTCTGGATGGTTGCGCCGATCAAACCAAGATGGATGCCCGGGCGCACAACCTGGATACCTTTCCACATGCATTCGTAGGTGATCTGGCAGAGGCGCTTGGCCTGAATGGAGGCATTGCCGACAATAAACATGCGACTGGTGTCGCCGTGCCAACCGTCCTTGATGACGGTGATGTCGAGATTGACGATATCGCCATCCTTCAACACCTTGTCGCCAGGGACACCGTGACAAACTTGGTGGTTGATCGAAGTGCAGATTGATTTCGGATAGGGCGTGTGGCCGCCGGGGGCGTAGTTGAGGGGCGCCGGGACACAACCCTGCACCTGGACCATGTAGTGGTGACAGAGCTGGTCGAGCTTCTCAGTGGTCACGCCGGGGACCACGAAGGGGGTGATGTAATCGAGTACTTCACTCGCCAAGCGACCGGCGATACGCATTTTTTCGATGTCACCGACATTCTTGATGGAGATGCTCATTTGATGCGCATTCCGGGTTGGGCGCCGTTGTCCGGAGCCAAGAGGAAGGGTCCGCCGCGCTCGTCGGAGGCGGCCAAAACCATGCCCTCGCTCATCCCGAACTTCATCTTGCGGGGGGCAAGGTTGGCGACCATCACCGTGAGTCTGTCCACTAGGGTTTCTGCGGCGTAGGCTGCTTTGATACCCGCGAAGACCTGCCGCGGTTGGTTCTCGCCAATATCGAGTTCTAGGCGCAACAGCTTGTCAGCCCCCTCAACGGGTTCCGCCTTGACGATGCGGGCGATGCGCAGGTCAAGTTTGCTGAAATCGTCGATATTAATGGTTTCAGCAATGGGCTGGATGGCGTGTTGCTGATGCTCGGCGTGACGGGTCGGCGAGGGCTCCGGCACAGCGGTGGCGGCCAGATTTTGGGTGTTTTCTTCTACCAGAGCGGCAATTTGTTTGGGATCAATGCGGGCCATCAAGTGCTGATATTCGCGGATGGAGTGGCCAGCAGCCAAGGGTGCCCAGGGTTCGTTCCAAGTCAGCGGCGGGATCTTCAGGAAGGCCTCTACCTCCCCGGCCAGGACCGGCAGCACTGGCTTGAGATAGAGCGTCAGATCGCGGAACAGGGTCAGCGCGGTTGAGCACACGGTGTGCAGTTCAGCTGCGCGGCCCTCCTGCTTGGCCATTTCCCAGGGTTTTTGCTCGGCGATGTACAGGTTGGCCACATCGGCCAGACGCATGATTTCGCGCAGGGCACGGGCAAAGTCGCGCGACTCGTAGCTCTGCGCAATAAGACCCTCGGCAAAGGCGGACTGGAACTCGGCCGTCGCCGTGCTGTCGATGGGACCCAGTTGGCCACCAAAGCGCTTGCTGATAAAACCCGCGCAACGACTGGCGATGTTTACATATTTGCCGACCAAGTCTGAATTGACACGGGCGGAGAAGTCTTCGAGATTGAGGTCAATGTCTTCCAATGTGCCGTTCAGTTTGGCGGCATAGTAATAACGCAGGCATTCCGGGTTGAGGTGCTTGAGATAACTCTCGGCGGTGATGAAGGTGCCGCGTGATTTGGACATCTTGCTGCCGTTGACGGTCAGGAAGCCGTGGCAGAACACGCTGGTTGGGGTACGGAAGCCGGCGTGATGCAGTTCGGCGGGCCAGAACAGGGCGTGGAAATAGAGGATGTCATTGCCGATAAAGTGGTAGAGCTCGGCATCGGAATCAGGCCGCCAGAAGGCATCAAAGTCGACCCCACTGCGGTCACAGAAGTTTTTGAAACTGCCCATGTAACCGACCGGCGCATCGAGCCAGACATAGTAAAACTTGCCCGGGGCATTAGGAATCTCAAAGCCGAAGTAGGGTGCATCGCGTGAGATATCCCAGTCCGATAGACCACCGGCTAGCCATTCGCCGAGTTTGTTGCTGGCCTCGGCCTGGACTTGCGGCGGAGTAATCCAACCTTTGAGGAAATCGGCGCAACGCGGATCGGAGAGTTTGAAAAAGTAGTGCTCCGAATGCTTGCGCACCGGCACGGCACCGGATACGGCTGAATAGGGGTTGATCAGATCAGTCGGCTGGTAAGCGGCGCCGCAGGCTTCGCAGTTGTCGCCGTACTGGTCCTTGGCGTGGCACTTGGGGCACTCGCCCTTGATGAAGCGGTCAGGCAGGAACATCTGCTTCTCGGGATCAAAGTACTGCTCAATAGTGCGTACCTCGATCAGCCCGGCCTCGCGCAGACGCGAGTAGATAAGGTCGGCGTACTGCTGGGTTTCTGGGGTGTTGGTCGAATAATAGTTGTCGAATGCGACATGGAATCCGTCAAAGTCGCGTTTGTGCTCCTGCCAGACGCGGTCGATGAGTTGTTCTGGCGTGATGCCCTCGCGTTCGGCGCGCAGCATGATCGGCGCGCCATGGGTGTCGTCGGCACAGCAATAAATGCATTGATGGCCGCGCATCTTCTGGAACCGGACCCAGATATCGGTCTGGATATATTCGACCAGATGGCCCAAGTGGATGCTGCCGTTGGCATAGGGCAGGGCGGAGGTAACCAGAATTTTGCGGGCGACGGACATGAACAGTAATGGATTAGTCGGTAAAGTGATGGCTATTGTAGCGGTTGGAGTTAGGAATGGCGGGTCTGGTATTGAATCCCGGGGTGAAGCGGCGCGAGGCCTGGGCTTGGGCCATGTTTGATTTTGCCAATTCGGGCTATACCACCGTCGTGATTACGGCGATTTACAGCGCTTATTTTGTCGCTGTCATCGCCGCTAATACGCCGTGGGCGACTCTGTTGTGGAGCGGGGCACTGGCGGTGTCTTACGCTCTCATCATGCTGACGGGCCCATGGCTGGGTCGCTGGGTCGATCGCGGCGCTGCCCAGGGCCGGCTCCGCAAGAAACCGTTGCTCTGGGTGACCACCTTGGTTTGTGCGCTCGCAACGCTGGCGCTGGGGTGGGCCGAGCCGGGGCAGATCGGCCTCGCCGTTGTCCTCATTGTGATCAGCAATCTGGCCTTTGGTACGGGTGAAAACCTGATCGCCGCCTTCCTGCCCGAACTCGCGCGCGGTCGTGGGCTGGGACGGTTATCTGGCTGGGGCTGGGGGCTGGGTTATCTGGGTGGACTGCTGGCCCTGTTGGCTTGCCTTGCCTGGGTCGATCGCGGCCAGGCCTTGGGGCAGACCGCAGTGGGGTTCGTCCCCGGGGCCCTGGCAATCACGGCGGGCCTCTTTGTACTTACGGCCCTGCCTACCTTTATCTGGTTGCCCGAGCGGCCCGTCTTTCGCCCTATGGCTGTCCGCGTCACGCTGGATTTCAACTCGTTGAGCGCATTTCCCGATCTGCGCCGCTTTTTGCTCTGTCTCGTCGCTTACCAGTCCGGGGTGCAGGCCGTCATTGTCCTCGCTGCGATCTACGCCCAACAGGCGATGGGTTTTGACACCCGGCAGAGCATTATGTTGATCGCGGTCGTCAACCTGACGGCGGCCCTGGGTGCGGTGTTGTTTGGTTTCCTTCAAGACCGTATCGGCCATCAGGCCACCCTAGCAATGGTCCTGACGGGCTGGTTGCTGACGATCGTTCTGGCTTGGGCAGCGACTGAGGTGGGGCTATTCTGGGTAGCCGCCAACCTGGCCGGGCTTTGCCTAGGGGCCTCACAATCGGCCGGGCGGGCCCTGGTGGCCTACCTCAGTCCGCGTGCCCGCGAGGCTGAGTTCTTCGGTCTCTGGGGCCTGGCCGTGAAACTGTCATCTGCGCTCGGGCCGCTACTCTATGGGACCGTGGTTTGGATCAGCGCCGGCCAGCATCGCATTGCTATGCTGGCCTTGGCCCCCTTCTTTGTGGTTGGCCTGTGGCTACTGGCCGGGGTTGATTTACGCCGTGGGCGTCGGGCGGCGAGGCGTGGGCGCTGACCGGGCGGTGTGATTGGGATTGTATTTCGCCGCGACCTTCGCTAGAATGCGCCCTCCCCAGGCGCGTAGCTACCGGCTTGCCACTGCTTCCAGGCCGGATGTCACCGGGCCGGTTAGAAATGAAAATATGCCACACCTCAGTCGCTCCAATCCCATCAATTATGTCCAACCCCGTTCTATTCTTCCA
>SXGU01402640.1_pt1 | contig 22307 bp, 12 predicted proteins | sample 3174531 | NCBI WGS metagenome assembly SXGU01 (sample SAMN11356863, study PRJNA531348) | freshwater metagenome | isolation source: freshwater sample F1-140 | place: China: Fuxian Lake, Yuxi | collected 2017-12-25
GTGCGTTGTGTTGACGATGCTGGAATATCTCGAACACCATGATCTCAGTGACCTCAAACAACTCGTTCGTGACGTCTCGTTACCATTCCCCATCCTCAAGTGCGGATAGTTGTGTAGATACCAATGACGCAAGCTCGGTGGCGATGGAATCAAAACACCGACAGCAGCAGCAACTGCGAGATGCGGATCAGCCACTTGCGATCGTCGGCGTTGAACGTGCCGCGATCGAGAATCTGCTGACACTTGTTGTGAGCCTGCGAGACGATCAGCCGCTGCAGGTCGGAGAGCGGCTTCTTCTCGCCGGCTTGCAGCAGCGAGTCGGTAATGCGATGCACGGCTTTGACTTCGTCGAGATCCGGCGGAACGACGTCGATCCACTCCGGAACAGTTTCCGAGTTCGCCGCACCCTCGACCACTTTCAGCACGAGGCTCGACACCCGCGCGACTTTCTCGAAGTCGAGCTTCTCCGGCACATCGCGCGGCGTGTGGTAATCAGGATGCTCGCCGGTGGAGAAAAACAGGAACGGGATCTTCTCGCCCCAGAACGGCCCATAGTCACTGCGCACCCCGATCAGATCGACACCCAGCCGAGCGGCCTCCAATCCCTGCGGCGAGCCGACATCGTCGAGCAACGTCTTCAATCGAGTCGCGTGTTCGCTCCCCATCACGAAGACAATTGGCAGCGGCAGGTTCCCCAGCGACCGGCCAATCATGTCGGCCGTGATAAAGAGCTTGACGCGACTGAGGTCAAACGGTGGATGCGCGACGAACCAGCGCGAACCCCAGAGCAGTTGCTCTTCGAGATCAAAGCCGACGAAGACGACGCTCCGTTTAGGCCGTTGCTTCGCCGCGGCCAACTGCCGAGCGACTTCGAGCATCATGGACGTGCCGCTCGCGTTGTCGTCGGCACCGCGATAAGTCTGGCCTTTGCGAACTCCGAGATGATCGAAATGCACTCCGATTACGATCAGCTCATCGCGAAGTACGGGGTCGCTCCCTTCCAGGAACGCTCCGACGTTGCGACCGATGATGCGCGGCGTCTTAACCGGCGGATCGGCATCGCCACCGCCATTGGCTGGATTGGCATTGTCGTCAGGCTCTTCGGCCGAGGTGGGAATCGGTTGCTCGAAGTCTTTGCCGGGAAACAGAGGCTGAAGTTTCGATTTGCGAAACTGCTGAATCAGGTAATCGGAGGCTTTGTGCGAATTGGCTCCGGATCGCCCAGCGAGTTGCGGGCTGGCCAGAAACTCGACGTGGGGTCGAACGTGGTCTGGCTTGATCGAGCCTTCCCATCCGTTCGGCAGTTCGTCGGCCTTGGCTGACGTCGCGGCCAAGGCGAAGGCAAGAAGACATCGAATGAGTCGGGACATCGCAGGCTCCAAGAGACGACCTGGCGAGCGGGGTATATGGCCGATCGCGCGACCGCCTCAAGCGGAAGAGTTTGCCGGCGTGTGAGCCTCTGCCGGTTTTTCCTGCGGTGCGGGTCGTGCCGATGCCGATGATATGGGGGGCACTCTGTTCGACTTTGAAGACTCAGGAGCACGCGGACCATGTTGCGACGAATTTTGATTCTGGGACTTCTCGGCACAGCGTTGTTCGCCGCGATGCACTTCGGCAGCCCAACCGCGAAAGCGGCCGGACGGGGACAACCGACCGATTGGAATCGGTTCATGTACTACCCGTTCCTGTACTACCCGCACAACTTCCAGCGGCCGCAGGGAAGCAACGACAACTTGTACTACCGGTATGGGCCTTCGCAGCGCATCCCGGTGCTTAACAAGAATTGGCACAACTTCCACGACACCGCTCAGCCGTACCACAAAGGCCATCACTTCATTTTGGATGTGTTCTAGGCCCAGCATGTCCGCGAAGCGCTGAACAGGAATGTTCGCCGCCGGCAAGGAAGCCACGCTTCCGGATTCACTGAGAGCCTCAGCGAAAGCCCGCTCGATTCATCGAGCGGGCTTTTTGCTTTCGCGACGCAATTTCCAGCCATTCGACCAGCAATGGCCACGAGGATCTCAGTTTGCCAATTCCAGCCCTTTGGTTTCTGGTGCCCATCTCAACAACACGATGCCGTCCAGAAACAGTAGGCTCAGCAAGGACGCCGAGTTATCAAAGGACAACCCCGCCTTCTGCAACGCACCGTTGACCAGCAACATCACCGCCGTCGCAGATCGAGCGAAGTTGAAACAGAACCCCGCACCGGTGCTGCGCAGCCGAGTCGGATACAGCTCTGGAAAATAGATTGCATACCCCGCGTGCATCCCCAACGTGAGAAATCCAAACAGCGGCAACAGCCACATCAGCAGCGTGTCGCTGGACGACGCGAATCCTTGAAACAACGCGAACCCCGCCATCAGTCCGCCGAGATGAAACAGCAAGAACGCCCGCCGCCCGCCGAGCATCGACGGGTGATGCTCACCACAGCGAATCGCGACCAGCAGCAAAATCCGTTCGGTGAGCGCGGCCATGCCTCCTGCGAGCGTCAGCGTGTCCTGACCTGGAACATAGCCGTTCGGCAGCAGCACGACGTTGAAGCCCGCTCGTTCCGCAGTCAGCACCAAGTCGCGATAATGTTCCCAACTGCTGCGCAACCGCCCGTCCGGCACGCCGAGGAATTCGTAATCGTCCGCGCAGAGCGCGCTGAACCATGAGACTTCAGTGGCATCAAGCTGCGGCGAGCGGATGACGAGGGATCGGTTCATTGGAGTTCCGTAGGTTGGGCACTCTTGCCCGACCCTTATTACGGCGAACAACAAACCCGGACGGGCAAGAGTGCCCTTCCGACGGTCGCTCATCGTGAATCGCTTGCGAACACGACCAAACGCTTCGCTCGATTGATCCCGACCAATCCGCCAGTTTTCGGATCATCAGCGAAACCCTGTCCGGTGAACGGCACCGATTGTTGCTCGACAAATTCCAGCACGCGACCAGTTTTGGGAAGTCGCAGTCGAAAGAAGACCGGATCGTCGTGGCCGGTGACCAGCAGCGAACCGTCACGCCACAAGCCGCCAGACAAACTCATGCGATGCAACTCGCGAATCACTTCGGGCGGATAAGTCCACCGGCCTTGCTCGCGCCAGTCCCGATCGAACTTCGCCAGAAACGTTTGCCCGTTGTCTTCGCCGTACCGAGCGAAGTTGCACCACCAATGCTCATCATGCCGCACGGCCCACGTCAGGCTGCCGCCGATGTTGCCGAATTCCTTGAACGTCGTCAGCCGCAGAGAGTCCAAGTCGAGCACCTTGATCTCACTCTGCTCCGGAGTCTGCGGGTAGTTCGAGTGAGCACAATACAGCCGCCGCTCCCACAGGAATCCGCTGTTGAGATGCTTCGCCTCGCCAGTGCTGGTCGCCAATCGTTCGCCGGTCTGCCGATCGTATCTCGCGACGAGCGTGTTCGTGATCGCGTACACGAATTTGTCATCGGCCGCCGCCGCTTGATGAGCCTCCGGAGCCGACAACGTGCCGGTCTGCTTCCAAACGCTCGCGTATTTCTCCTGCGACCAGCCGACTGCCACGATCGTCAGCACAAGCCACAACCATCGGCAACTCTTCCTCATCAAGGTGCTCCCCTTTGTCGCAGTCCGCCCCGCTGATGGCTGTGAGCTGAAAGCTGATGGCCGTTATCACAAATCTTTCAGACAACTTGGTTGGGATGACTGCCATCAGCTTTCAGCCAACAGCCATCAGCCGGGCGTGACGGGCCACTTTGGACCTGGCTGGTGCGTGCGGACGCTCAGCAGCCGATCGCCGCAGGTGATGAACAGCGTCTTGCGATCCTCGCCGCCGAACGTGCAATTGGTCAGCGTGTCGATCGGCGTTGCGAGATACGCCAGCAGTTTTCCGCTGGGCGAGACGACATGAATGCCCGGCTTGGTGTCGAGCGTCTCGTGAGTCCCGCGCGTCTTGTGCAATCCCGCGGCGACGTACAAGTTCCCGAACACATCCACACACAAGCCATCGCCTCCTCGGCCGGGGTAGAAGTCGATGATCCGCCGCGTGTTCGTGACCGAGCCGTCTTCCTTCAAGTCGTACGCGAAGAGACAACGATTGCGGTTCTCTCGGCCATCCGATTCGATCAGATACAGCGTGCGGCCATCGGATGAGACTTCGACGCCGTTGGGCATGTGAATGTCCGGCTCATGCAGGACTCGCGCGACCTTGCAGTCCGGGTCGATGCGATAGACCGAGTTCACGTTGTTCTTCTTCGGGTCATCGTTCGGCAATCGCGATGTGAAATAAATCCGACCTTTCGCGTCGATCGTCAGATCGTTCGGCGCACCGAGCGGATGGCCGCCAAACTTGTCAACCAAGACGGTGATCTCACCCGTCTTCATGTCAGTGCGAGTCACTCGGCCAGCCTTTCCTTCACACGCCAGCAATCGTCCGACGTGATCGAACAGCAGCCCATTCGCCTCGCCGCTGTTCTCACGATAGGTCGAGAGTTCGCGTGACTTCGGATTCCAGATCAGAATCTTTGCGGCGGAAGCGTTCGTGAAGAAGACTCGGCCATCCGGCGCGATCGCCGGACCTTCGGTGAAGACCTTTTGATCGACGACCTTGGCTTCTTCTTTCAGCGGCCCGGTGAAGAAGTCGTCCGACTTCAAGCCGGCATATAGTTCTGAAATGCCAGCCGCCCGCGCGGATGAAGCAATCAGCGTCATGCCAGTGATGGCGTTGGCTGCCAGGAACTCGCGTCGTGAGATCAGGGAGCATTTCATCATGGCATCCTCTGTGAGCCGGAGGGCGTCAGCCCCCCGACTGTGCCATTCTAAAATCCGGGGGCTGACGCCCTCCGGCTCGCCAAAGACTCTTCAATCAGATCACCACCGGCTTGCCGAGCACTCGGCGGGCGGCGGCGATTTGGCCGGAGTGCATCGTCACATGACCGGCAACCAGGTTGAACACCAGGCCGACGGTCGGGCACATCTTGAAGCTCGGCGGGCCCGGCTTATCGAGGTCAGCGTCCGGCAGCGCATCGAGCGCGGCTTTCGTCGCCGCGCGTTGCAGGTCGAACAGTTCGAGATACTTTTCTTTGGTCAGAAACTTGCCTGGATCGTCGCTGCCGATCGCTTCCTTGCCGTGCTGATCGCCGAAGCCCGCCGGCAAGGCGGCTCCCGCGCCGGGGCAAACCATCTCCAGCAATTGCTTCTCCGAGTTGATCAGATGCCCGATCTGCCAAGCCAGATGATTACTCCCCACGGTTGGCCGAGTCATCAACTCCGCATCGGACAAATCGCCGAGGTACGTCTTCAGGATGTAGTCCCCCAAATCCATCTGAGCCTTCAAGACATCTTTCGCATTCATGGAGTGTTCCTTGTTCTTCTTACGAGCGTCTGTGTTCCACCGTTGGCAGTAAGCCGAATGCCGATGGCCGTGATCCTTTTTACCTGAGCCCTGGATGACTCAAAGACAAGGATAACGGCCATCGGCTCACGGCTCACGGAATTCGGCGGACAAATCTGGGAGCGACTACTTTGGCGACTTTGGGGCAAACGGTGTCAGACCTTCATCGCGACGACGAGCCGGAAGTGTTCTGAAAGCATGGACGACGCACCCGATCGCGATCAGCCACAACATCAGACCAAACCCGATCAGACCGATCGCCATGTCATTCGGCCCGCCGATCGAATACGTCAGGCCCCCGGCGAGCGCGAATAGGCCGGCTATGAACAAGCCGGCAATGTCTAACCATTGCCTCGGCTTCGATCTCATTTTTGTTCCCCAAGCCCACTTCGAATCATTCGCGGTCAGGATCGGCAATCGCAAGGATCACTGCTTCGGCGGGTTGGCCTCCTTCACGATCGCGCCGTGCTCGTCGCTCATGACGAGCACCGAGAACTTCGTCACGGCGTCGAGGTCGTTCGTGTTGAGGCTCGAATAGTCGAATCGGCCGCGGAGGTCGGTGTAGCCATCCTTGTAGAACCGCGATGAGCCGTCCGGACGTTGAGCATAGACCTTCACATACGCCTTCGCGATCGGCTTGTTGGTCGTTGCGTGCGTGACTTTCAGTTGGCCGTAGTTCTCGATGAGCTGCACAGCCAGTGAGTTCGAGTAGTACGCCTGCGTCTTCGTCTGGCCACCGCCGGTGATTTCGACGAGCACGTTTTTGTTGTGCAGGTCTTTCGGCAGCTCGACCTTCTTCGACCCTTGAGTCGCTTCAGTCTTCTTCGCCCCTTCAGTCCCTTCCGGTCCGCCACCCAGACCGCCGTTCGCCGCGACTTGCCGTTCGCGCAGCCCCACCGTCTCCACGCGGTTCGGTTGGATCAAGCTGAACTGGCCGCGGAATTGTTGGACGAACGGGTTGCGGCTGAAGAGCAATTCAACGTCCATCAGGTAGTAGCTGACTTTGACGTCATCAAGATTCTGGTGATTGATCGTGAGCTGTTTCGCCTCGACGTTGAAATCGAAGTTCGGGTCGGTCGCGGCGAGTTGCGTTTGGTCCTGGTTGCGGTCGTCGGTGTCGATCTTCTTTGGTCCGGCCCCGTCGATCTCGTCGAGTTGGGCTTTGATCGAAGCGAACGCATTTCGCCAGCGGTCCACCGGGTAGTCGGTGTATTTAGCGGCGATGGCTCGCGCGAGCTTCGGGTTGTCGGTGAAGAAGTCGAGGTACGCCTGGAAGTAGTCGTATTGCAGCCGAGTCGGCAGCCGCTCCGGATTCACGCGAGCGAACGTCGTCAGCGATTCCTCGATGCGGTCCTGCAACAGCAGGTCGTAGGTGACGACCATCAGGTCATCGTCGGTGAGGCTGCGTTGGTAGGAGAACTCTCGCAACGAGCGGTGATACTGCTCGTTGAACTTTGCGTTGACGATCTGCCGTTGCTGGCCGAGCCGATGGGCTCGCGCGTTGACCAGCGGTTTGTAGTCGAGGTGCTCGTAAGTGCGGCGTGCGACGGGGTTGATGGTCAGCAGCGTGCTGCTCAGTCGGCCGCCAAGCTCGTTGACGAGGCCGTCGACGTGTTGCAGGTACTCGCGAGTCGCCGCGACGTGGTTGTGCATCAGGCCGTAAGACCACAGCGTCGTATGGAACGCATGACGCGCACTCAGCAGCGAAACAGCCGCATCAAAGAACTTCGCGTCGTGCATCCGCCACGCCATGCGGTCGAGGTTCAGGCCGTGGACGTTGTGGCCGTTCAAGAACTTCAGGCAGTCGTCGGCCGAGGCGTATTGCGAGACGTAGTCCCAACTCTCGGTGTCGATCTTGGTCGGCTTGTCCACGACGTTGAACGTGCTGGGCGAGGCGAACGCGATCAACTCGCCGTTCTTCGCGACGTGAATCGGGAAGTGCGGGAACTGCCCGGCGGCCGGGAAGTAGAAGAAGTAGTCCAGCGTCTGCGTGTGATACGGCTGCAAGTCCACATGCACGCTCTTGGTCGGCTGACCGTTGGCGACGGGGATCGCACCTTGCGGCACTTGCAGCAGCACGGTCAGCTTCTGCCGAACGGACGTCGGATTCGTGACGACGACCTGGCAGCCATAGACGGTGTGAATGACGAATTCGTCGGCGACGTACTTGTCGATCTGCTCGCCGTTTTCCTGGCGATGCCGGTCGCCGTGCCGGAAGAAATTCTGGCTGACGAGGATCGGCACCTTATCGGCGGCGGGCTGAGCGGCTTTGACCTCTTCATGGAAGACGATCATCGGGCTGCCGGCCGCGAGCGTCATCTGCGGCCCATCGAATTTCGATTCATGCTTCGCCGGCTCGAACGGCAGATCGAGCACTGCCAGCGCGAGCATCATCTCCGAGAAGTTGCGGCTCGCGTCTGCGATGTTGGTTGAGAGGAACGGCTTCGTCGGATCGTGCTGAGCGTAGTCGCGCCAGAACGAGTTGACCGTGATGAGCCCGGGATTCTGCTCGGCGATGGCGAGGTGGTAGTAGTTGTTCTCCGCCCATTCCTTGGTCGGGTCCATTTTGCGGTAAAGCTGCCGCACTTCGGCGAGACGGCGCTTCGCGAAGAACTCCGCCTCGTCGTCAAGCTTCGCGCCGTCCAAATCCACGGCGGCGAGGTCGGCCCTGCCATTCTTGGTCGAGTCCTTCTTATCCTTATCAGCTTCACTGCGGAATCGACCAGACATTGGCTTGCCATCGCGTGCAAGTCCGCGACTCAGGCGATCGGCTCCGGCTTCTTCCTTGGCCTTCTCGCGGAGTCCGAGTTGCTGCTTGGCCGCCTTCTTGGCTTCGGCTTTATCGCCCCCCATCGCTCCAAATCCTGCGAGCGCTCGATTCGGCGGAGGTTCCGCCGGAGCACCGCCGCCAGCCGCGAAGGAAGTCGCTGCTCCAGAAGCCATCGAAGACTTCATGTCGCTCGCAAGGCTCTCGAACATCACTTCCGATTCCTTCAGTTGCCGTTCGAGATTCAATTTCACGCCGAGGCTGTCACTGGTCTCGAGCGCGCTCCCTTTCGCTGCCGTGTCGAACAGATGCAGGAACCGGTCGATGTTCGGCGGCTGCAACTTGAACAGCTCGTCGATGTGCCGCGAGGTCTTCGGTCCCTCGCCGTTGATGTGCTGTGCGAGGAACACTCGCTCGGCGACGTTGAGCTGCCCGTGAGACCACGGTTGCAGGAATGGATCCACCTTGTCGTCGAGCAGCCAGCGGTCGAGGAACGTCTTGTCCTTCTTGTTCGCGAGGTACGGCTTCACGACCGTGTTGAAAAACTTTGGGTCTTTCTTCGCGAGGAACACGTTCAACTCGTGGCAGGCGAACTTTGAGTATTTTTCCTTCTGCTCTTCCGGCTTGAGCTTCGGCCAGTTGAGCAGGAACGAAAACTCGGCCAACTTCGGATCGTGCGTCAGCGTCGTGAACAGCAGGTAAACCCGCGCGAGACTGTCATACGCCTCGAACTTCGACGTGGCGATGTCCGCCAACGTAAACGGCTGCCCGGCTCCAACCAGACTGACTCGCTTTTGCTGCGTGAAATGCTTCTTCGGGTCCAGCCCGTTCGCCAACCTCAAATCAATGAACACCGACTTCGGCTCGTCCAACGCGACGCTCCGCCAAGTCGTGTTCAGCGGATCGCAGGCGACGACGTGCAGATGCTGATGGCTGCCGAGCAACTCGCGCTTCAAAATAATTCTCCCGTCCTTGTCCGGCACGAGATTCACAAACACGGCCGACGCTTCCGCCAGGAAGTCGAGATTCGCGAAGTCTCCGCCTCGAGCAAACGCACCTCCGCCACCTCCTTCGCCTCGCCCCATCATGCTTGCTGGCGGCGGACCATTCGCTCCGAAATCTTCGCCGCCTGCCGCGATCTGCTCGCCAGTCTCAGTCGATCGCAACACCCACGGATTGAGCAACAGCGACGGACGTTCCAGCGTGTTCCCTGGAAACTTCTTCGCGTACTTGCGGTCGATGATGTACCGGTACTCGTCGCCGATGTTGCGGCCCGCCAGATACACCGACTCGGCCGGAGACGTGCGAATCGCATACGGTTCGGCCTGCGTGATCTTGGCCAGATGATTCCCCGCCGGAAACGCCGGGGCAAACCGCGTCGCGAGAACATGCACGCGAGCAAACTTGTTCGCGTTGCTGAGCTGAATGACGAGGTCTTTGTCGTCCGCTTTGACGCTCTCAATCTGCAACGCCTTGAGCGGCTTCGTCTCAAGCTGCCGCACATTGCCGAGCACATAACCATACTTCGCCTCGCCTGGAGCGATCCGAATGCGGACATGCCGATTCAACGACTTCAACCACAGGTCGTAATCCCCTTCCTTCAACCCGCTGATCGTGATGAGTCCGTTCTTGATCGAGAGATTTTCAAAACGATCTGCGAGGAACGAATCGCCGCGTAGTTCGAGTAGGGAGAGCGTGTTCCGTAGGTCAGCCTTTCTAGGCTGCCCCGCCGCGCGATCGACGTCCTTTGGAGCATTCGAGTCAGCCTGGAAAGGCTGACCTACGAACGGCAGCGTCAGCACTTCGCCGACTCGGCCGTGCAGAGATTGAGAATAAACATGCTCGTCCGGCCGGATCGGCCAGGCGTGCTGAGTTCCCTCCGGCCCTGTCGCCGTGATCGCCGTGATGTCGTCAAGCTGACCGAGCGACACTCGCCCAGCCTTGTCCGACTTGAACGTGAAATGCTTCGGGTCGCGGAAATCGCGGTGCTTCAAAACGATTTGAATTGGCCGCGAGACCTTTGGCTCGCCGGTCTTGCCGAGCAATTCCACGAAATACCCGGCGCTGGTGCGGACCAAATGCAGGTCTTCGATCTTGTCCGTCCGGTCGATCTCGTTGAACGCAAACGACTCATTCGCCGCCAGCGAGATCGTCGCATTCGCGCTGAGCACTTTGACTTGCCCGATCAACTGAAAGCTCAGCGCTTGAGTGCGCGGCGGAACAGAGAACGCATGCGTCGATTCGCGATCCTCGAACAGCTTGAAGTCCGGGATCTCCGTCGACGAAGCGACTCCGTCATGATCGGTCGACACGATTTGCAGCTTGACCTGCTCCAACAGCTTCGAGCTGACCGGCGTCCCATTCAGCGTGAGCTGCGGCCGAACAACAACGGTTGCCTTCTTGCGGCTCAGCAGTGATTCGCGATCGACGAAGATACCCGCCGACAACGCGAATGCTTCGCCTTCATGCTGGAAATAATCGAGACAGGCAAACTCATGGCCGACGCTGCCAGCGTCGGCTGGTTTGTCGTTGCCGTTACCTTTGCCAAGGCTAGCAGCCTTGGCTACGAGGACCACCGGCTGCCGGCTCGGTTGATGCGTGAACGGCACAGCGATCTCGCCGTTCTTGTCGGCGACGTATTCATGTCCGCCGAAAAGAATGCGGGCGTCATCGACTTTCTGATTCTTCTCGTCGAGCACCGTGAAGACCTGCCCGGCCGTACCCGTCTTCGCCAGGAACTTCAACTTGCCTTTGCGGATCAATGCTCGGCTGCTCCGGCCATTGCCGATGAAATCGACGACGTACACGCCCGGCTTCTTCAGTTCGGGAAGCTCGAAGCGACGGCGGACTCGGCGGAACGATGTGTCGTTATAGGTGTGCGTTGTCTCGCGATTGGCGACCAGGCCGTCGAGATTCATATCGGTGTCCACCTCGCGCAGTTGCTCGCGATAGAAATTCTTCGTGTTGATCTCGAAGACCTTCACGATCAGAGTGCCAACATTCTTGACGTGCAGGTCGAGCGCGACCGGCTCATCGGCCGAGTACGACGTGCGGTTCGTCGGATCGAATTCGATCTCGACTCGCTGCTTGAGCTGCTGGAAGAGTTCGGCCGGAAGCATCGCCGCCCATTGCTCTGGCTCGCCCAAACCGTTGAGGATTGTCGTTTCGGCAAAGAGATGTTTTAGGTAGATGTCGTTGATGAACGGCTCAAACTCCTTCGGGTTTGCGGCGTCCAAAAAGAGGTGTTGCAGGTAGCTGCGAACCAGCGGTTCGTCATTCGCGATCGGCGGCAACAGCGTCCCCGGCCGCAGGTCGTGATTCAGATGTGCCGGATGTTGCTTGATCGCCTCGCCCTCGCGCATCGACTTTGACAAGTAGCCGACTGGCCGAGGCAGCTTGAGGTACGCCAGAAACCGATCCTTGTCCAACTTGCCGAGCGATCGATCCAACCACAATCGGTGATACAGCGTTTGTGCTCGGAGCGGATTCTGAATCGGCGGAAGTTTGTTGGCGAACACCATGATTCGGTCGAGGTACGCCGACATCGCTTGCGTGTCGTGCTGCCAATCCTCATCCGGTCCCGGCTGCAATCGAATGAGCGACGCGACCACCCAATGGTGATTGTGAATCAAGTCCGGCTTCAGCTTGAGCATGTCGTCGAGCTGCGCTTGTGTCAGCAACTTGTGAATCGCGAACTGCCCGAAGCCGCCGGAATTCGGATGATTCATGTCGTCGGCAATCAACTGCGTCAATCCGGCGTAATCCGGCCGAGCCAACCGCGAGATCAAATGCCGCCGCCGATCGCCGTCCAACTTTTCGTTGACCAGCCAGTCGAACGACGAGTCGGTAAAGCCTTCCGTATTTGGCTGCTGAAATGCTTGCTGCATCCACGTCGCGCGAGAGATCCATAGCGGATCGAGCTTCGTCGGCAGGTTTGGTTCGACGCCAAGCTCTTCCTTCTGATGCCCGAAGTTCACACCGAGCTTGTTGCGGAGGAACTCCAGCGTCTTCTGGGGATTCTTGTCGTAGGTCAGCAACGCCTGCCGCGCGAGAATCTCGTTGACTCGCTGCGTGTGCCCGACCTTCTGAATCCATTGCGTGACCAGCGGTTCGACCTTGTCGAACTGCTCGGCCTGCTGCGCGTGCAGGCAGTGGAAGTAATAGAAATCCTCGGTCCCCGGCACGAGCTGCTTGAGCGGCACCGCCCGATCCGGCGCGAGGGCGAAATCCTCGATGAAATTGATCTCACCAGCACGAGGTTGTTCGATCCCGATCGTTCCAACACCAATCGCCAACGTGAAGCCAACCGCTCGCAGCCAATGAGACCATCGCATGGGAACCTCGCTGAAATGTGAGAAACGAATTCAAAGCCGTACCGCAACCGTCAGGAAGCAGCCTCACTTCGACGTGAAGGGCCGCTTCCTGACGGTCGCGGTACGGCTGCCAAAATCGGATCGGAGAGTTGAGACCATCCGCGCAGGATGTGAGTCGTGTCAGAACAGGGACGTGCTAAGAGGCGGTCGTCTTAGAGAAAGTTCCCGAGGATTCTACAAATGCCACGAGTGAAGTCCCGCCAGATTTGACGCTGTTCGGGCCGGGCGTGATTATCCGCCGGCTTGATGGGAACTCAGTTTGTTTTTGTGCTTTGGCCCAAACGGCCGTAACTCGAAAGCCCAGGGCAATGCTCTGGGTAGGAATCAACCAGAAACATCTAGCCCTGAAAGGGCGAAACAAGCGACCGAGTATGTTTCGCCCTTTCAGGGCTTCCGTCTTTCTGGTTCCGTGAACCCAGGGCGATGCCCTGGGCTTTCGAGTTGTGGCCTTTCAGGCCAAAGCCAGAATTGAATCTGAGCCCCAATCATCGAGTCGTCACACCTGCATTACTTTGGGGTCATTCATGTCGGATACGTCGTCGCCAACTTCCTCAGCACCGCTCGAACCGCATCGCCTGGAGGCCGCTCGGCTGGAAAAACTGCACAAGCTCGAAGCCTTGGGCCTCGACCCATGGGGGCAGCGGTTTGATGGACACATCGGAATCGGAACGGCTCGCGACAAGTGCCCCACTGAGTTCGGCACGGATGGCGAGACGGTGCGCGTCGCCGGCCGAATCATGCTTCAGAACGATCGCGGCAAGCTGAAGTTCTTTCACATTCAGGACGCGACCGGCCGCATCCAATTGATGATCTCAAAGAAGGACGTGCCGGAAACGACATGGCAGGCGATTGAACAACTCGATCTCGGCGACCTCGCCGGCATCGACGGCCGGCTGCGAGTCACCAAGACCGGCGAGAAGACAATCTTCGTTGAGCAGCTCACGCCGTTGTGCAAATCGCTGGCGACTCCGCCGGAGAAATTTCACGGAGCACACGACATCGAGATGCTCCTGCGGCATCGCTACATCGACATGATCTACAACGAGGGGGTACTCGACCGGCTGCTGAAGCGGACGAAGATCATCAGCTCGATCCGCGCGACGTTAGCGGGGCACGGCTACGTTGAGGCGGAGACGCCCGTGTTGCACGCGATCGCAGGCGGCGCGGCGGCGCGGCCATTCGTCACGCATCACAACGCACTCGACATCGACTTGTACCTGCGGATCGCGCTGGAACTGCATCTCAAGCGGCTGATGGTCGGCGGCATCGAACGGGTCTACGAGATCGGCCGCGTCTTCCGGAACGAGGGGATCGACGCCACGCACAATCCCGAATTCACGATGATCGAGCTGTATCAAGCCTATGCGAACTACGAAGTGATGATGGACCTGTGCGAGCAGATTACCCTCGATGCCTCGAAGGCCGCTGGCAACGAGTCGCTCGTTGTGCCTTGGGGAGACAAGACCGTCGATCTGACTCCGCCGTGGAAGCGTTGCAAGTACGCCGACCTCTTCCGCGAGCACGCCGGCTGCGACATGCACGACGCCGACGCAGTCCTCGCGAAGGCCAAGTCGCTGCACATCGACACGAAAGGCAAGCACCCCGACGTGCTCGTCAATGAAGTCTTCGAGGCGACCGTGGAAGATGCGCTCGAAGGCCCGGTCTTTGTGATTGACTACCCGGCTTCCATGTGTCCGCTAACAAAGCGCAAGCAATCCGATCCGGCCATTGCCGAGCGATTTGAACTCTTCATCCACGGCCGCGAGATCGCGAACGCCTACACCGAACTCAACGACCCTCGCCTGCAAGAGGAAACTTTTCGGACGCAGCTCGCCGGCCAAGCGGAAGAAGACTCGATGGCCAAGATGGATCACGAGTTCGTCTACGCCTTGAAAGTCGGAATGCCTCCGGCCGGAGGCATGGGAATCGGAATCGACCGACTGGTCATGTTGCTGACCAACACGAATACTATTCGCGACGTCATCGCGTTCCCGCTGTTGAAACCGGAATAGCAACCATTCGACCTGTCGGCCATTCGTCAGGCTCGTTCCTTTGAGTGCCCGACGAATCGAGCGAGACGACGAATGTCAGGCTCGAGAGAACCTTGCTTTGGGAGGAATTCATTATGTTCGCCATTCGGAATCGTGCGCTGTTTGCAGTGTTATCAATCGTTGTCTTAAGCGGCTTCGTCGCCTCGCATGCGAAAGATAAGAAGGATGAAAAGAAAGCCGATCCGAAGGTGAAGCGCGAGGTCAAGCTCTTCAACGGCAAGGATCTCGACGGCTGGAAGAACTCGATGTTCGGCGGCGACGGCGAGATCGTGGTGGAAGACGGCCAGTTGATCCTCGACCGAGGCAACGAACTGACCGGAGTCACTTGGAAAGATGGGAAGACGCTGCCGAAGTTCAACTATGAGATTTCGCTGGAAGCTCAGCGTGTTGATGGCAGCGACTTTTTCTGTGGGCTGACGTTTCCGATCAAGGACGACCCGTGCAGCCTGATCCTCGGCGGTTGGGGCGGGACGGTCTGCGGGATATCGAGCCTCGACTTCAAAGACGCCTCGGAAAACGAGACGACGCTGTTTCGCGAGTTCAAAAACGGTCAGTGGTACAAGATCCGCCTGCGAGTCTTAGAGAAGCGGCTCACCGCCTGGATCGACGGTAAGGAGATTATTGACGTCGACCTGACCGGCAAGAAAATCGGCATCCGCAGCGAGGTTGACCCCAGCAAGCCGCTCGGATTCTGCTCGTATGCCACGAAGGCCGCACTGCGAAATATCGTGTTGAAGGAGATCGAGCCTCCGAAAGAAAAACCGGCCGCTGCCGATTCTTCCAAATAAGGGGCTTCTGGATGGTCGATTGCTGAAAAATCCTGGGCTCGACAGTCGCTTTCTCGTTGCGGGTTCGGGTACTCTGGTTCTCAATGTTCCTGAGGTGGCTCGGCGGAACTGAGCTGCCTTTCCGGAACCCCGCCACCTAGTCCCGCCAAATCAATTTCCCGGTTGAGCGTTTCGCATCGGATGCGGAGTTCAACGACGGCCCTTTAAGAATGAGGTGTTGCGATGCGTGCGCTTGGGCATCGTTTCGTGGTTGTGTGTATGAGTTTGATCGGTGTGTCGGCTGGCTCGACGCTGTTCGCGGCTGAGACACCGGCGACCGATGCGGTCAGCTTCGACAAGCAGATCCGCCTGATCTTCCAGGCGAATTGCCAGGGCTGCCATCAGCCCGCCAAAGCCGGTGGGCAATATGTGATGACCGACTTCACCAAGCTCGTCAAAGGTGGCGAGAGTGGGTCGGCAGCAGTCGTGCCCGGAAAACCGGAGGGGAGCTACCTCCTGCAACTCATCACGCCGAAGGACGGCAAGGCCGAGATGCCCAAAGGCAGGGCTCCGCTGACGGCCGCTGAGATCGAGATCGTCAAGAAGTGGATCGCTCAAGGAGCGAAAGATGACACGGCTGCCGGTGCCAAGCAGCGCTACGACCAAGATCATCCGCCCGAATACACCCGGCCGCCGGTTGTCACGTCGCTCGATTTTTCGCCGGACGGACAGACGTTGGCGATCTCTGGTTTCCACGAAGTTTTGTTGGCCAAGGCCGAGACCGGCGAATTGATCGGCCGGCTAGTCGGCTTGGCGGAACGCATTGAATCGGTGCGGTTCTCGCCGGACGGAGCGCGGCTCGCTGTGACGGGTGGACTGCCCGGTCGCATGGGCGAGATTCAGATTTGGGATGTCGCCACGAAGAAACTGACGATGTCGGTGACGGCGACGTTCGACACGGTCTACGGAGGCAGTTGGTCGTCCGACGGCAAGCTGATCGCCTTCGGCGGCGCGGACAACCTCGTTCGAGCGATCGACACGACCACCGGACAACAAGTCCTGCAAAACGGGGCACACTCGGATTGGGTGCTCGACACTGGGTTCTCGCCGGACAGCAGCCACTTGGTCTCCGTCAGCCGGGACATGACCGCGAAACTGACCGAAGTCGGCACGCAGCGGTTCGTCGACAACATCACATCGATCACGCCGGGTGCTCTAAAGGGGGGCATTCAAGCGGTCGCCTCGCTGCCGAATCGCGATGAGGTTCTCGCTGGCGGCTCCGACGGTGTGCCGAAGATTTATCGGCTGTATCGCAAGACGGCTCGTGTCATCGGCGATGACGCGAACATGCTGCGTTCGTTGTCTGCGATGCGCGGCCGAATCTTCGGCGTTGCAACCAGTCGCGATGGATTCCGCTTCGCCGCCTCGAGCGCGCTCGACGGGACCGGTCAGGTGTTTGTCTTTCGGTTCGATCCGGCGCAAGTCCCGGCGAACGTGCAAGCGATGCTCGCGAAGAAGTTCGCTGAGCGCGCTCCGGCCGAGAAGGACGCGATCGAGAATCACTTCAAAGCAGCCGCGTTGACGGAATCGAAAGTGGAAGTCAAAGCGAACGTGTATGCCGTCGCCTTCCGCCCTGACGGGAACATCGTCGCGGCGGCAGGCTCGGACGGCATCGTTCGATTGATCGATGCGAACACCGGAGCGATCACGAAAGAGTTCTCGCCCGCTCCGATCAAGCCGACGAATGCGGCGGCTCCCAGTCAGCTCGCGGCGAACTTCAAACCGGCGGTCGAAAAGCTGGAGACCGAATCGCTGCCCCCTGGAACGAAGGTCGTCGGGCTGGAAGTTGTCCCGGCCTCGATCAAGCTGACCAGCCCGTTTGATTACGCTCAACTGCTCGTCACGGCGAAGCTTGATAACGGTGACCGAGTCGATGCGACACGACTGGTGCAGGCTCAGCCAGCCGCCGCGACAGTCGCGATCTCGCCGACCGGCATCGTCAAGGCGACCGCCGACGGAGCATCTGCTATCGGCTTGAAGCTCGGCGATCAGACGGCGACTGTCCCCGTCGAAGCGGCTGGCGTTGCGGCCGAGTTTCATCCTGACTTCATTCGGGACGTGAACCCGGTCCTCTCACGAGTCGGCTGTAACGCCGGCACTTGTCACGGAGCGGTCAAAGGGAAGAACGGCTTCAAACTCTCGCTGCGCGGCTACGACCCGATCTACGACGTCCGCGCGCTGACCGACGATTTGTCGTCGCGCCGAGTGAACCTCGCTTCGCCGGATGACAGCCTGATGCTGTTGAAGACGACCGCCGCTGTGCCGCACATGGGAGGCCAAGTCATTCAACCGGGCGAACCGTATTACGAAGTCATCCGCCGCTGGGTCGCCGATGGCGTGAAGCTGGATCTCAACACGCCGCGCGTCATCAAGATCGACGTGATGCCGCAGAACCCGGTCGTGCAACTGGTCGGAGCCAAGCAGCAACTCCGAGTCCTCGCGACCTACGCCGACGGGCGAGTTCGCGATGTCACTCGCGAAGCGTTCGTCGAAAGCGGCAACACCGAAGTCGCCGCCGCCGAACGAGGCGGGATCCTGAAGTCGCTTCGACGTGGTGAAGCTCCGATGCTCGTCCGCTACGAAGGCTCGTATGCCGCCACCACGCTGACCGTGATGGGTGACCGCACCGGCTTCGTCTGGGCCGAGCCTCCGGCCAACAACAAGATCGACACGCTCGCCGCCGCCAAGTGGCAGCGGATGAAGATTCAACCGTCGGGACTCGCAGGCGATGCCGAGTTCATTCGTCGCGTGTACCTCGACCTGACCGGGTTGCCGCCGACCGTTGACGCGGTGAAAGCGTTCCTCGCCGACACTCGCGACACGAAGGTCAAGCGCGACGAACTGGTCGACAAGCTGGTTGGCTCGGACGAGTACGTCGAGTACTGGTCCAACAAGTGGGCCGACCTGTTGCAGGTCAACGGAAAATTCCTCGCTCGCGAAGGAGCGACCTCGTTCCGCAAATGGATTCGCGACGAGATCACCGCGAACACCTCCTACGACCAGTTCGCCAAGAAGGTCGTCACCGCGACTGGCTCCAACAAAGATGTCCCGCAGGCGGCGTACTACAAAATCCTGCGCGAAGCGACAGCGACGATGGAGAACACGACGCACCTGTTCCTCGCGATTCGCTTCAACTGCAACAAGTGCCACGACCATCCGTTCGAGCGTTGGACTCAGGACCAATACTACGAGACGGCCGCGTACTTCGCTCAGTACGGCCTCGACAAAGACCCGGCAAGCGGTGACAGGTCTGCTTTTGGTGCCACTGCGGTCGAGGGAGCCAAGCCGCTGTATGAAATCGTCGTCGATCGCAGCGCCGGCGAGGTTTTGCACGAACGAACTTCGCAGCCGACTCCGCCGAAGTTTCCGTATGCTCTCGTCAACCAAGTGACTCCGGTCGCACCCGCCGCCGGGCAGCCGCCACGTCCGCGACGCATGGAATTCGCCGACTGGCTAACGTCGAAGGACAACCCGTACTTCGCGAAGAGCTACGTCAATCGCCTGTGGGGCTACATGTTCGGTGTCGGCATCATGGAGCCGATCGACGACATCCGCGCCGGCAACCCGCCGACGAACCCGGAACTGCTCGAATATCTGACGCAGGAACTCCTCGCCAGTAACTTCGACGTGCGACATGTGATGAAGCTGATCTGCAAGTCGCGGACGTATCAGTTGTCGGTCGAATCGAACCCGTTCAACGTCGACGACAAGATCAACTACTCACACGCCCAACCGCGCCGCCTTCCGGCAGAAGTCTTGTTCGACACCGTTCACCGAGCGACCGGCACGGTCACGAAGATCCCCGGCGTCGCTCCTGGCTCACGAGCCGCCGCGCTGCCCGATTCAGGCATCGAATTGCCGAGCGGATTCTTCGCCACGTTCGGCCGTCCCGTTCGCGAGAGCGCCTGCGAATGCGAACGCTCCGGCGGTTTGCAACTCGGCCCGGTCATGGCGCTCATCAGCGGAGCCACCATTGCCGACGCGATCGCCGATCCGACGAACGATCTGACGAAGCTCGTCGCCGCTCAGCCGGATGACGCGCAACTCGTCAACGAACTCGCACTGCGAGTCCTCAATCGACCCGCCGCCGACGCAGAACACAAAGCGTTCGCGAACGCGCTCGCTGAACTCGACGGCGATCACCAAAAACTGGCAGCCGCGCTCAAGCAACGCGAGTCGGATGTCGCCGCGCGCCTTCCCGACTTGATGAAGAAGCGGGACGAGTCAATCGCTCGCACGAAGGAGGAACTCGCCGCCTTCGAAAAGGAAATCGCTCCGCGCATCGCCGAAATCGAAAAGAAACGCCAGGAAGGAATCGCGGCACGGCAAGCGGACATCAAAGCGTACGACGATCGGCTCGCCGCGAAGATCGGCGAATGGGAGAAGACGCAGACCAGCAACGTCGAATGGATTTCACTCCTGCCGACCTCCGCGACCGGCTCAAAGGAAACCACGCTCTCGGTCGAATCGGATCGCTCAGTCGTCGTCGAGGCAAAGGGTGCTCGGAACGCCGTGCTGACGATGACGTTCCCGACGAACTTGCGAAACATCACCGCGTTCCGTCTCGAAGCGATCGCCGATGCGAAAGCTCCGAGCGGCGGCCCCGGCCGAGCGGGTGACGGCAACTTCGTGCTCAGCGAATTCGAAGTCTTCGCCTCACCCGTAGCGAAACCGGCAGAAGCCAAGAAGGTCGATCTGCACAAGCCGCTCGCGGACTTCAGTCAGGCCAACTTCGAGATCGCGAAAGCGGTCAACGGAAACCCCAACGACGGCAACAAAGGCTGGGCGATCTCGCCGGCCTACGGCGTCACTCACTGGGCCACGTTTGAAACCAAGCAGCCGATCAACATCGAAGGTGGCACGCACTTGAAGATCGTGATGCACCACAAGTTCAACCAGCCGGATTATGTCCTCGGCCGCTTCCGCATCTCGGTCGCCGTCGACAAAACCGACGTCGGTCTGTCGCTCGCCGACGAATACAAGGCGATCGTTACCACCCCTGCTGCTCAACGAAAGCCGGAGCAAACAGCCCTCCTCGCAAAGCACTACAAAGCCGTCGATCAGGAGCTCCGCAACCTGCAAGCAGCCCTCGGAGTCGCCAGCCAACCGCTACCGGTTGACCCAAAACTGGTCGAACTGCAAGGCAAACTCGAACTCGTCAACCAGCCGCTCCGGCCCGACGGCCGGCTGTTGCAACTCCAAGCGGACGTGAAAAACAGCGAAGCCCAACTCGGCAACAAGCGGCTGACTGCAGCTCAGGACGTGGTTTGGGCATTGATTAACACCCCGTCATTCCTCTTCAATCGGTGAAATTGGATGGATTGCAAAATCACCAACAGGCATAATCCACCCGTTGACGATCCTTCTTGACCTGACTTTGACTGAACTCTCAGAGCTTCAAAACAAACGGAGACGACGAATGCTTTCTCTTCTTGGACAACGTGCGAAAGATTTGTGTGATCGCCGACAGGGGATGTCTCGCCGAGATGTGCTGCGAGTCGGCGGCAGCGGGATGTTCGGGCTGACGCTCGGCTCGATGCTGAAGATGCAGGCTCAGGCCGAAGAAACCAAGATCGCTGGTGGGCCGGGTTGGGGGAAAGCCAAGAGCGTCGTACTCATCTACCTGCAAGGTGGGCCTTCACATTTGGACCTGTGGGATCCAAAACCGGATGCCCCGGATAACGTGAAGAGCATCTTCCAACCAATCGCCACCAAGTTGCCTGGCGTGAACTTTACCGAGATTCTGCCGAAGCTTGCGCAGATCAACGACAAGTTCACGATGATCCGCTCGCTGGGCTACACGCCGAACGGTTTGTTCAACCACACGGCCGCCATCTACCAGATGATGACCGGCTACACGACCGACAAGGTCAGCGCGTCGGGCCAGTTGGAGCCTCCGAGTCCAAAGGACTTCCCGAACTTCGGCTCGAACATCATCCGCCTCAAGCCGCCGACCGAACCAATGCTGCCGTTCGTGATGCTGCCTCGGCCGCTGCAAGAGAGCAACGTGGTCGGCAAGGGTGGCACCGCTGGGTTCCTCGGCAAAGCCTTCGACCCGTACACGCTCTACCCGGAGGGTGACGACCTCGACATGAACAAGATGGAGAAGATCAAGGTCGATGATCTCCAGCTTCGTCCGGAGGTCTTCTCTGTTCGGCTCGAACGTCGCGCCCGCTTGCGTGACACGATCAACGCCAGCATGAAGCAGATCGACGCGGCGGTGAAGGACTACAACCTCGACGCCTACTATGACCAAGCGTTGCGATTGATCGTCTCCGGCCGAGCCCGCGAAGCGTTCAACCTCTCGTCCGAAGCGCCGGAGATGCGAGCACGCTACGGCCGCACGACGTTCGGCCAGAGTTTGCTGCTGGCTCGCCGCTTGGTCGAAGCGGGCACTCGCGTTGTCGAAGTCGTTTGGCCAAAGGTCGCCAACAGCGACAATCACTCGTGGGACCATCACGCCGGTCTGCCCGACCGCATGAAGAAGCAGTCCGGTCCGATGCTCGACACCGGCCTGTCGGCGTTCCTCAGCGATCTCGATGAACGCGGCATGTTGAACGACACGCTCGTGCTGTGCGTCGGCGAGTTCGGCCGCAGTCCGAATCGCGGAGTCAGCACCTCCGGCAACAGCAACACGGCCGACGGCCGCGATCACTGGCCGTACTGCTACACCTGCGTCATGGCCGGTGCCGGCGTGAAGCGCGGAGTCGTCTACGGCAAGAGCGACAAGACGGCGTCGAGCCAACTCGAAAACCCGGTCCACCCGATCGAGTTGCTGGCGTCGATTTACCACTCGTTCGGCATTCATCCGGAGACGATCGTCTACAACCACCTGAATCAGCCGCGTGAGTTGGTGAAGGCTCAGGCTGTGACGAGTTTGTTCGCTTAAACGTCGTGAATCCCAAAAACACGTCGTTCGCCGGTATGACGGCGAACGA
>SXGU01198031.1_pt1 | contig 22305 bp, 14 predicted proteins | sample 3174531 | NCBI WGS metagenome assembly SXGU01 (sample SAMN11356863, study PRJNA531348) | freshwater metagenome | isolation source: freshwater sample F1-140 | place: China: Fuxian Lake, Yuxi | collected 2017-12-25
CCGGACAGACCAGCGGTTGTTCGCTGCCTTCATATCCGGCAGAGAGATGGTCGGAATAGTGCCGCCAGAAACCACGGTCGAGTTCCGCAATCGGCATTGCCTCGCCGTGTCCGTTCCCATTTGCCTGGCGCGCAGTCCGATACGACAAACGGGCATTGAAAAGCCGCAGCAGGACATGCACATGTTTTGCCAATGCCTCGCGCTCCTGTTCTTCAAGGCGATGCCACTTTACGCCTTCGTCCCGGTCTCCCAGAATGCCAGCCCATTCCGCGTAGATGCCGATCATCCATAGCGGCTTGTCGGTGAACAGGAGGTCGCTCGATCTGGTGTTCACATCTTCCGGACTTGCGCCTGCGGCATCCGCCAGCTTGCCGATCGCCTCTAGCTTCTGCGCCTGCCGCAGCTCGGTCTCGCGCTCCTGCAGCGCCGCCTCGGCCTGCTTCAGCTCCGTGATGTCGACGTGCACGATCACCCGCGCGCCGTCGTCCGTCCGCCGGGCGGCGCTGCGCAGCCAGCGACCATTGGCAAGCAGCGCCACCAGCGTCTCGTCGGGATGGTCCGCCAGCGCCAGCAGGCGCGTGTCGAAATCCGTCACGTCGATGCAGGGCGACGACATCGCCAGCAACTGCGCATGGGTGAGGCCGGGGAGCTGCAGGTCCGCAGGCAGGGACAGGTAGCGCACGAAGTTGTCGTTCCACAGCTGCAGCCGGCCCTCGCGATCGAACAGCGCGAAGGCTTCCGTCGTGCGCGAGATGGCGAGCCAGGCGCGCTGCGCCTCGCGCAGCTCCTCCAGCAACCGCAGGCGCTTCTCGCGGCTGTCGAGCTCGGCACGCAGCACTGCGTACACGAGCCGCGACGCCACGACCATGGCAACGCACATCACCACCGCCAGCAGGGCCAGGCCGGCGTACTCGACCCGCGCCTGCAGCGCGAAATAGCCTGCGACCGGAAGGATCGTGCACACCACATAGGCCGTGGCTGCACCAGGCATCGCCGCCAGCGTCGTCGATGCGCCACCGGCCATGGCTGCAAGCACGATGATGATGGCGAGCTGCTGCACTTCGGGAAGGACCGGCAGGAACAGCGCCGAGCTACCCCAGGCCAGTCCTGCGGCGACCGCCGACAACGTGGCGACACGGTGCGAACGCGCGCGATCCGGTGCGCGCGCCTCGCCCGCGACCCGCAGGCTGCGCGCGCGCATGCGCCTTCTCGAGCGGAGGGTCCTCCACACCGAGTACCAGCCGATCCCCTGGTGCGCGAGCAGCCACAGCAGCAGCCAGCCACGTGGCGCTTCCGGCCAGAGGATCAGGGCCAGCAACAGCGACACGCTGATCGTGACGGCCGCATTGAGGGGCGTCTGGCGCGCGAAGCTGGCAACCTGCGCGCCGGCGAGCACGGCGCGCGGGTCCGCCTCCTGACTCACGCCGCTGCTGCGCTCGTGCTCCATGGTCAGCCTCGTGCCGGCGTGTCGCGCATGACACGCCAGGCCAGCAGAACCACAAGCGCCACGCCGGCCAGCAGCACCATCCACAGGACAGACTGCTTCCAGTCGATCGGCGGCGTGGCCTGCCGGCGATCCGCCCCGCCCAGGGTGCGTGTTCCGCCTATGCCTGCCTCGCCGACATCCGCGATGCCGGTGCCGGCAGCGGCGGCGTCATGCCCGGCATCTGCACGCAGCGCCGCGAGGGGCAGGGGGGCCGGTGCCACGAGATTGGCACCGAACGCGAGCAGGTGCTCGCCGTCGCCGCGGCGCAGGAACCACAACTCGGCAGGCAGCCAGGCGGCGCGAAGCGTTGCCTCGGCAGGCAACGTGGCCACCCTGCCCTCACCCGCGTTTCCGGACGCCGCGCCTGCGTGAACGCGCAACTGCACGCAGTGCACACCGGCGACCGGGACCGGCTCGCTGCGCTGCACCGTCGCACCTCGCCGCAGGCGGTGGATGCGCGCAACGCCGAGCGGTTGCCACACGGCTTGCTCGCCCTCGCGTTCGGAGCGATCCCGGCACTCGAACTGCGCCAGCACGAAACTGTTGTCCACGCCGAGGTCGAGTTCGACGGCCTGCAGCGGCAGCCGCGCGCCGAGGTCGAAGGCAATCCGGCCCTCGCTCGCTCGCCCGCGCAACCAGGGCGTGTGGCGTGGCGCCGGGCCGGCCTGCGTCGCACGCCGCGCGAGCACGGCCTCGAGCGCGGGCGGCGAGGTCGCAGCATCACCCTCGAGCCGGAGCGTCAGGCGCAGGTAGCGCGTATCGCCCGACGGCAGGGCAACCCGCAGCTGGTCGAGTGCGCGGCCCTCGTGCCGCAGGCGCGCGACCTGCGCACCACGTACCCGTGCTGCAAACGCCTGCAGCGTGGCACCGCCGTCCACGTCGATGCTGCCAAGGACGTCGCCCTCGCCGGCAAAGCGCAGCAGCAGCTCGCGAACCGGGGGGCCGGCTGCACCGGTATCGACGAGCCAGGTGCGAACATCTGCGCTTGCTGCCGGCGCGCCCTGCACCGACACGACGGCACCCGCGCTGTCCACCCGCACGTCGATGGCCGACGCACTCGCCGCCGCTGCCGGCAACGGAAAGATCGGCACGGCTTCGAAGCTCGGCGCAGATGCGCTGGCGGTGCGCGCGACGAGCGCATAGGGCACCTCGCTGCCGTCAGGTGCGAACACGCGCACGTCCCCGAGGTCCCGCCGTGCCGAGCCGGCGTAGACGGCGAAGGGCAGTTCGATGCGTTGCAGCGGCGCATCACCCGTCGGCCGCAGCGCCAGCCCCTCAGCGAAATCGTCCGGCAGCGCGGCGTTCGCGCCTGTGCAGGCGCAGAGCGCAACGCCAATCCAGACGCCAAGCGATCGAAGGGCAGCGCGCTGCAGCCATCGGCATGTGCTGTTCATGGCGGCGCTTCGCCCGGTGCCTCGCCCGGCGCTTGCGCTCGTTCGCGCTCACCTGCCGCCGGGGGAAGGGGCGCCAGATATCCGATCAGCAGCATCAGGCCTCCCACGCCCATGAACGAAACGATGCGCGCCACGGTGCCGATTCCCGAGAGGTCCACCAGCACGAGCTTCGTCACTACCACGCCAAGCAGTACCGCACCTGCGATCCACAGGGGCCGCTGAACCCTGCGCGCGCCGAGGAACATCGCCGCGAGGGCGATCATCGTCCAGAGCAGGGACAGCGTCGTCTGCGCGGGCGCGGAAGCGCTCATCTCCACGAATGCCCAGGGCACGCCCGCGTGCGCATGCAGTACCCGCAGCGTGACCTGGTTGATCAGCACGAATCCGACCACCGCCAGCAGCGCAGGCCCCCAGCGGAAGGCGCGATCACGCAGCCAGCCGAAGCCCAGCAGGAGCGCGGCCCCCTGCACGAGTTCCAGCGGATTGCCGATCGGCAGATAGGGCAAGGGATCGGGCAGGCCGCGCACCCATTCACCAAGCACGATCCACACGCCGAGCCAGCCCAGCAGCACGGCCGGGGCGAGATCGAGGTAGGCGCGGCGGTAGGCGCGCACCGGCCAGTACTGCTGCACGTAGGGCAGCGCGAAGAGCACCAGTACCGGCACGAGTCCGGGCACGGCGCACAGCCAGCCGCTGTCCCAGGCCAGCTCCGCGTCCAGCTGCGCGTGCAGGAGATAGGCGACGACGAACGTCGCCGCGACGAGCGTCACTGCATGCCAGTACCCGACCAGCGACGCAGTCGCGGCAGGACGATCGGCGTCGTCCACCTCGCTGCGCTGCTGGCGGGCGCCGGCAGCGGCGCTGCGCAGGCAACTCCAGGCCGCGGCAAGCGCGAGCAGCCAGCTGACGATGTCCTGCACCGTGCCAAGGGGCGCCTGCGAACTTCCCGCCACGACGCCGAGCAGCACCACCGCAGGCAACCACGCATAACCGCTGCGGCGCGCAGCCGGCCAGCGCAGGCGGGCACCCAGGTGCGCGATCGCGGCGGCGCTGGCACCGCCGAGCACGAGCAGCCACGGCATGTGCCATGCATCCGTCGCCTGCTCGAGCACGAGGGCGAGCACGCCACCGATCCACCAGGGCCAAGCCCATACCATCGCGAGGCCACTGATCAGCGCCGCTGCATGCACGACGGGCACGGCAGCGGTGGCGTCATCAGCCACCGCAGCACCCTCTGCAACAGCCGCGGGGGCGCCGATGTCGACCCGTGCATGCCGGGCATAGAGGAAGGACATCAGCCAGCCCGACAGCGCCATGAAGGCGCACGCGAGGACGAAGCCGGTGACGCCATCGTGCTCGCCCCCGAACAACGCATGCAGGAACGCGATGCCACCGCCGAGTTGCAGCAGCAGGCCGAAGGCTCGATTGAACAGGCTGTGCTGGCGCAATCCGAGCCACACGAGGCCGGCGCCCTCGACAGCCCATGCAGCCGCCGTCCAGCGCTGGTCTGCAACCGCGAACGGAATCGCAAGGCTTGCGAACACGAGCGTGAGTGCCAGATAGGAATCGCCGAGCAGGGCCGGCACCGCCTGCCAGCGCCGTGCGACCAGCAACGCCGCGACATAGACCGCGGCCATGCCGAGCGCGGTGAACGCGAGTGCGAAGGGCATGCCTTCGACGAGCACGGACTGCAGCCCGAACACGGCGATCGGCAGACCGAACACGAGTGTCCCGTTCACCGCCCCGGCACCCGGGCTGCCGGCGTACAGCGCGCGCGCAGCCCCTCGGGCGAACAGCAGGCTCACGAGCACGAAGTGCAGGAAGAACCAGATCAGGAACGCCTCGACCGTGACGAAGTGTTCCGGCTGGTAGGCGCTGGCGCCCCACAGCGCGCTGATGCCGAAGGTGAACACGAAGCCGAGCAGGTTCACCCAGCGCCAGCTGCGGAACCACGCCATGCCGAGGATGCCGAGGTTCAGGAGCGCGTAGTAGGAGAACAGCGCCACGTGGCTGCCCTCGCCCGTGCTGGTGATCACCGGCGCAAGGAAGCCACCGGCGAGGCCCCAGGCTGCCATCGCCTCGCTGTCCTGGCGCACTGCCAGCAGGCTGGAGGCGACGACGATCACCACGAGCGCGACGAGCGCTGCGCTGCCTGGGATCAGCTCGTACAGGCGGAACGCAGCAAACACGGTGAGATAGAGCACGCCGATGCCCGCGCCCTGCAGCAGCAGCCCGTAGGCGTCGGTCCGCGCGCGCAGCCGGAAGCCCACGGCGAGCAGCGCGATGCCGATCGCGCCCGCGCCGACGAGACGCAGCGACGGCGGCAACAACGCGTTCTCGATCGAGTACTTGACCAGGAAGCCGACGCCGACGAACAGCACCAGCACGCCGACCTTCGCGACGAGGTTGCCGGTGGTGAAGAAGCCAACGAGTGCAGAGAACGCGCGCTCGATCGCGTTTGGTGGTGCCGGGAGGTGTCGCGGGGGCATCCCGCTGGGACGATCGGGGCGCGGCGGCACCTGCTGCCAGGTGTCGACTTCAGGGCTGGGTGTCGCGCCGGCGCGTCGTTCGTTCGCCGACGCCGCATCGACTGCGGCCTGACCTGCGGTTGGGACCGCAGTGTCCGTGGTGGTTGGTGCTTCGTTGTCCGCGCCAGATTCCCTGGTGGCAATCGAGGCGCGCGGAGTGGGTGCCGCGAGGCTTGTCGCGAGCGCGCGCAGCCGTGCATCGAGCGCGCGAATCTGGCTGGCCTGGTCCAGCACGCGTGCGAAAAGGTGGGCAGTGAGGCCACCGAGCACGAGGCCCGCAAACCCGCCACCACCCGACTCGAACAGCGCCGCGCCGAGCACGGCACCCAGCAGCGAGAGCACCCACTTCCGCCCGGCGTTTCCGCCCTCGGGCACGGATTCAGTCACGGCCAGCAGCAACCGGTGCAGCCGGCCGGTGATCGTGCCCCGGCAGGCGCGCGGCAAGTGCAGCACTTCGGGCATCGAGTTCCTGCGCCGTCAGCACCCCGCCACGCGCGAGCAGCGATTCCAGAGCCTGCGCAAAGCAGGCGTAGTAGTCGAAGCCGGCACCGCCCTCCGCCATGCGCCCTTCTGCAGCCGCGACCGCGACGATCAGCGCAGCGCGAAAACCGTCCCAGTCCAGCACACCCGCCTGGACGAGGCCGTGTGCGATGCCGAACAGCCGCGCTTCGGACGGGTTGGCGAACACCGGCTCACCGTTTGCCTGGGGGGGGGGTGCACCGCGGCCCGTCAGCACGTCGATGGCGAGCAGGGCAGCGGATGCCGGCAGCTGAGCCGTGTCGTTGGCAACCTCGCTCATGCAAGCACCTCGGCGACGCCGATCATCGCGTCCCGCTGCACGAGTCGCGTCAACGCTTCCTCGTCGAGTGCTTCGGTGCCCGGTGGCCGCATCGGCAGCACAAGGTAGCGAACCTCGGCGCTGGAATCCCACACCCGCACTTCACGCGTCGGGTCGAGTACCAGACCGAACTCCGCGAGCACGCGCCGCGGCTCGCGCACGATCCGCGAGCGATAGGCCGGGTCCTTGTACCAGGCAGGTGGCAAGCCCAGCAGTGCCCACGGATAGCAGGAGCAGAGCGTGCAGACGACGACGTTGTGCACGGCAGACGTGTTCTCCACGACGACGAGCTTCTGCATTTCGCCACCCTCGAAGCCGAAGGGTGCAACCGCTGCCGTGCCATCGGCAATCAGCTCGTCGCGGAATGCCGGCGACGACCAGGCCCGCGCCACCACACGCGCACCGTTCATCGGCCCGGTGCGTTCACCATAGAGGGCGATCACCTTGTCCACGACATCTGCCGTGAGCAGCCCCTTCTCGATCAGCAGCGCTTCCAGCGCCTCGGCACGCAGCGCCGCCGGGCTCGTGGGCGCGTGGTCGTGACCATGGACATGCTCGTGGTCGTGGTCGTGGTTCATGGCGTACTCACGCCTCCGGAGGGACGTTGCAACGATACGGCGGCTGCGGCGGATGCGTCCGCGACGAGGTAGGGTTCGAACAGGTCGAGCATCACCTGCGTGCCCGGCTCGGCCTCGTCGCCCCAGAGTTCGGCACCGGCGAACGCGACGGTGTAGAGATGTTGGGGCTGCTCACCCAGCTGATGGGCATTGGTATCCGGGTATACCCAGCCATCGTGCCAGGCCACCACCGTGCCGGCGCGGCCACGCGCGTAGGCGGGCAGCCGCGTGTGGCCCGATTTGCCATGCGCCAGCGTGCGCACGCGCTCGCCGATGGCGAAGGCAGGGCCTTCGAGCAGTGCTCGCAGCGCCAGGCTGACTCCCGGTTCCGCCGCCGATGCGCGCAGTTGCCGCAGCGGCGGCATCGCGGCTGGCGCACGCGCTGGCTGCGCCGCGGGTTGCGCCGCCACCGGCGTGTCCGCTGCCGCACCCAGTGCATGCATCCGTGCATCGAGGGCCGCACGGTCGATCGTTCCCGCCTCGATCGCCAGTGTCTCGAGCCCGCCCAGCCAGCGGCCGTAGTAGGTGTGCGAAAGATAGGCCTCGGGGCGCACGCGTTCGACGGCATGTCGGAAGTGATCGGTGCTTCGCGTGGCGATGCCACGCAGGCCGATCAGGCACGCAAACACACGCGCCTCCCAACGCGCATGGAACGGAGCCCCCGGGACGACGTTGCCCCGCAGGTCAGGGCGGACCGGGCCGTGACCCTGACGCCCACCCAGATCATGCACACCGTCCATGCGTCGACTCGCCCCTTGCACAGCAGTGGGCCGGAGTGTCGGTCGCGCGCCCCTGGAAGGGAAGCAGCGCGTTCCTGCCCCGCCTGCGCATGCGCTCCTGTCGGGTGGGAGCCGCGCCGGGGCCACCTGGCGTCAGGGTTGCAACCCGACGAAAACCCCCGACGGAAGGCCACACGGCATGGGAGGCTGCGCCGCATGCCGGCCTGCATCGGTCATCATTGGCGCCTGTGTCCGGCCGCTCACGGCGGGCCACCAGCGAGCAGGCCTGCCATGCCACGGAACGGGAAGCCAACGATGCCACGCTCGCGCGCCGTCGCAGCCAGCCCGAGTGCGCGCCCCGGCATCGTTCGCGTGCGCAGCGAGAACGACGTCTTCCAGACACTCGAGGCGCTGCGCGACAACCGCAGCAAGCGCAACCAGCGGCGCGCCTTCGTGGTTGAAGGCGTGCGCGCCATCACCCAGGCGCTGCGGCATGGCTGGCACATCGAGGCGTTCATCCACGCTGCGGATCGCGCGCTCTCCGACTGGGCCCGCGGGCTGCTCGACGCAGGTCACGCCGAACGCCACATCGTGCTCAGCGAGCCATTGATGGCGCGGCTGTCCGCGCGCGAGGAGACCTCCGAGCTGCTGGCGTGCGTGACGCTGCCGGAGGACGATCCTGAACGCATCGACACACGCATCATGGCGCGCATCGCGGCCGGCGAGAGCCTTGCGCCGCTGGTGGTGCTGTTCGACCGCCCCGCGAGCCCCGGCAATCTGGGCAGCCTGATCCGCTCCTGCGACGCGCTGGGCGCAGACGGCGTGCTGATCACGGGCCATGGTGCCGATGCGTACGATCCCGAGTGTGTGCGCGCTTCCACCGGCTCGCTGTTCGCCGTGCCCACCGTGCGCATCCACCAGCGCGAGGTACTCGAGCACTGGCTGGATGGCCTTGCCGCGCGCTGGCCCGGGCTGCGCCGGGTGGGCGCCGACGAGCAGGGTGAGGCGCGCCTGGACAGCCATGACTTCCGCGCACCAACGCTGCTGCTGCTCGGCAACGAGACCTGGGGCCTCTCGGCCGCATGGCGGGCCCGCTGCGACGCCCTGGTGCGCATCCCCATGCAGGGTGCCGCGTCGTCGCTGAACGTCGCCTGCGCGGGCTCGATCCTGCTGTACGAGGTCGCACGCCAGCGCCAGCCCGGCCTGCAGCCCACCCAGCCAACCGCCACGGAGCGCACGAGATGAGCGAGCACTACGAGCATGTGCAGGTCGAGCGCGACGGCGAGATCGCGACACTGTGGCTGAACCGTCCGCAACGGCTGAACGCGCTGGATGGCGTGCTGATGCGCGAACTCACGGCAGCGGCCGTCGCATTCCAGGACGACATCGACACCCGAGTGGTGATCATCGCCGGCCGCGGCCCGCACTTCTGTGCGGGTGCAGACCTGAAGGCCACCCCACCCGCCGACGCCCCCAGGGCAACGCTGCTGCGCCGCGCGCGCGATGCGCGTGCCGGCAGCCGCCTGATGGCGGCGCTGCTCGAGATTCCGCAGATCACCATTGCCGCCGTGCATGGCGCGGCACTCGGCGGTGGCTGCTGCATCGCGACCGCGTGCGACGTGCGCATCGGTGCGGAAGACGCATTCTGCGGTTATCCCGAGATTGACCGCGGCATGAACCTGCAATGGCGTGCCCTGCCGCTCTGCACGCGCCTGATCGGTCCCGCGCGTGCCAAGCGCATGCTGATCCTCGGGCGCAACGAGCCGGCATCGCTGCTGCTGGACTGGGGCTTCTTCGAATCGATCGTGCCAGGTCGTGAACTGCTCGCGGCAGCGCAGCGACTCGCACGCGAGTACGCGGCAAAGCCGCCACTCGCTGCGCAGATGATCAAGCGCAGCGTTGATGCGGTCAGCAATGCGTTCGGCGATGCCGTCATGCACATGGACCACGAGCAGTGGCTGCTCACGAGCCTTTCGGCCGACTATCGCGAGGGAATCGCGGCATTCAGGGAGCGCCGCAAGGCGCGCTTCGAGGGCGACTGAAGTTCGCGACAAGGTTCGTAAAATGGTGAAAAAGTCCTGTCCAGTCAGCAGCTTTTCGTGCTTTGTCGGAGGAAGCGGCCATTAGACTCAGACGCCCACAAGATCGAGAACGGGACGCAGAACACGTGAATGTCGGTCTGCTCGAGGACGATCCGGCCCAGGCCGAACGCATGATTGCGCTGCTCGCGAAGCTGGGCCACCACACGGAACATTTCGCCACCGGCAAGGGAATGCTCGAGTCGCTGCGCAAGTCGAGCTTCGACCTGCTGCTGGTGGACTGGGAGCTGCCCGACCTGTCCGGCATCGAGGTGCTGAAGATGGTCCGTACGATCGTCGACTGGCATATCCCGGTGCTGTTCGTCACCCAGCGGGACAGCGAGGAGGACATCGTCGAGGCGCTCGAGGCCGGCGCAGACGACTATCTCGTCAAGGAAGTGCGCGAGCGCGAGCTGGCTGCACGCATACATGCCTTGTTGCGTCGGCTTGGAAACGAGCCGCAGACTGTGAACATTGCCCACGTCGAGCTCGATCGCCGTACCCGCAGCGGGACTTGCCATGGGCAGCCGGTCGAACTCACTGCCAAGGACTTCGAACTCGCGTGGTACCTCCTGCACAACATCGGCCGCCTGCTCTCGCGCCAGCAACTGCTGCGGGACGTGTGGGGCGTGAACGTGCCGCTGAACACACGGACGGTGGATGTGCACATGAGCCGGCTGCGGCGGCGCCTGGACTTCGGCCAGCAGGGCCCGCTGCGCATTCGCACGGTGTATCAGCACGGCTATCGCCTGGAGCTCGCAGACTGAACGTCCGTCCGGGGTGCTGGCTGCGTGGCTTCGCCCGCAGCGTCGCGGTCATCGCACTCGCGAGCCTGCCCGCACTTCCTGCGGCAGCGGTCGACTGGACCTATACCGTGCGCCCGGGTGACAGCGCCTGGAGCATCTCCCGGCGCTTCTGCCGCGAGAAGACCTGCTGGCCGGCAATCGCCCGGCACAACTCGGTGGCCCCCGCCGCCCTCCCGCGCGCCGGGCAGCGCCTGCGCATTCCGGTGCACCTGCTGTCGCGACAACCGATCTCTGCGACCGCAGCCGTGGTCACCGGCGAAGCATGGGTGCGCCGCCGCGGTAGCCAGGAGCGACGCCTTGCGGACAACGACCTGCTGCAGATCGACGACCGGGTGCGCACTGCCGCGGGCACCGTGACCGTGCGCTTCGGCGACCGCTCGGAACTGGTGGTCGGGCCGGAGTCGGAAATCCTCTTCGACATGCTTGGCGCCTTCGGCGATGGCGGCATGGTCGACACCCAGGTGCGCGCGTTGCGCGGGCGCCTCGAGCCACGCGTGACGCCGCGGTCTGGCGGCTCGAGCTTCCGCATCGTCACCCCGACCGGCACTGCGGTGGTTCGTGGCACGGAGTTTCGCATCCGCGCGGAAGACGCCAGCTTCGCCGAGCTGACGCGCGGCGCGCTTACGTTCGACGGAGCAGACAGCAGCACGCCGCTCGCGGCGGGATTCGGCCTGGTCGCTGCGGCAGGTCGTGCGCCTCCGCCCCCTGAAGCCTTGCTGGCCGCGGCCGTGCTCGCCACAGGTGCCACGGCCCGAAGCATCCCGTTCGAGGTTCGTTGGTTGCCCGTCACGGGCGCCCGCGGCTATCGCGTGCTGCTGTTTCGGCCCGGCGCCGAGGCCGTGCTCGTCAGCGTCCATGACACACCAACCGAAGCCATCCGCCTCTCGCCCATACCCGGACCCTACCGCGTCGTCGTGCGCGCGATCTCCGCCAGCGGCCTCGAGGGCCTCGATGCCTCGACCGCCCTGACGGCGATACAGGGCCCGCCGGTGCCCATGCCTTCGTCCGACGGCCAGGGCGCCGCCTGGCCCGCGATCGAAGGCGCGAGCGACTACCAGGTGGAACTCGCGCGGGACGACACATTCAGCGCGTCAATCCTGAAGCTGCAGGTCGGCGTCCCGTCGTTCAGCACCGAACTGCAGCCGGGCCGCACCTGGGTGCGGGTGCGGGGCGTCACCCTGCTGGGTGCCACCGAGTTCTCGGTGCCAATCGTGCTCGACCGTGCACCGGCGGCGCCTGTCCTCTCTACCAACCCGCGCAGCTGGAACAGTGATTCGTGGCGCCTCGAGTGGAGCACCGTTCCGGGTGCACGCTACCGGCTGCAGTACGCGCCCGACGACAGCTTTGGCGATGGATTGCGTGAGGTCGTGACCGAATTGCGCAGCTGGAGCCTGAGCTGCCCGCATGCCCGTTGCAGCGTGCGCGTACGTGCGGAGTACCCGGTGCCTCCTTCTGCAGCGGTAGGTGGCACGGGTGAAAGTGCCCCGGGTGATGGCGCTTCTGACAATGCCACGAGGGGCCATCGCACTACAAGTGATGGTACGGCAGCCGTTGTGGTCGGCCCCTGGTCCGCCACAGGACAGATTGGTGGCGGTGGCTTCCTGCGCATGCTCGAGCCCCGTGGCTGAACCCGGACGGCCACCCGGCATCTGGCCCGAGGTGGTATGTCGAGAAGCGCACGTCAGGCGCGCGACGCCGCTGGCCGCGGCGGCCGTAGCGCGATGATCGAATCCGCCACATCAGCCCCGCTGTCGGCAGACCAGCACGCGCATCCCACGCCAGCTGTTCCCTCGGGTGAGCACCCACGTCCATCGGATGGGCGTAGTCGGCGCCGCGAACGCAATGCGGGCGGACGACCGCTGCGCGACGCGCTCTTCATCGCCCTGTTCATTGCGCTCGCTGCCGCACTTGCGAGCCAGCAGCGACTGCTGGAGGGCTTCGACTGGGCCGTCTATGACGGCGTACTGGACCTCATTCCCTTGCCCGCCACGGCGCCGCCGTTGGTGGTGGCCATCGACGAGCGCAGCATCGAGGCGATCGGCCCCTGGCCCTGGCCGCGCCGGGTCTACGCAGGTGCATTGCGGCGCCTGCATGACCTGGGTGCGGAGCGCATCGCCATCGACGTGCTGATGACCGCCGGACCGCCTGCTGCCGCCGCCGACGACGCAGTGCTTGCAGCGGCAATCGCCGAGGTTGGCGAGGTCTACATGCCGGTGGTGATCGACGAACAGCAGGCGAGTGGCCAGTTGCTGGAGGTGCTGCCAGCGGCCGTGCTGCTGGATGCGGGTGCGAAGCTCGGGCACGTGCACGTGGAGGCCAGCGACGACGGCGTTGTCCGCGGCGTCTACCTCTGGCAGGGCATTGATCATGCGCACTGGCCGCACCTCGCGCTCGCGCTGGCGACGGCTGCGACACCCCGCCCACGCGACGATGCCGACGCACCGATGAGCCTTGCCAACGTGCGCAGCGACTTCGTGCTGCTGCGGTTCGCACCCCACACCGGCGCGATCCCGCGCGTCTCCTTCGTCGACCTGCTGAACGGCCGCGTCGAGGCACAGGCGGTGCGTGGTCGCGCGGTATTCATCGGCATGACGGCAGCAGCAGGCGCCGACACCATCGCCACGCCGGTGACGCGGGAAGGACGACCGATGGCGGGGGTCGACTTCAACGCCAACCTCTACTCGGCCTTGCGCGAGGACGCCGTCGTGCTGCCGCTGGCCGCCGTTGCAGCCGCACTGCTGAGCGCGCTGCTCGCCGCGTTGCCACTGCTGCTGCTGCCGTCGCTGCGGCCACGCCAGGGCCTGCTCGTCACGATCACGCTCGCCGGCCTGCCGGTACTCGTGAGCCTCGTGCTGCTCGCGGCCGCAAATCGCTGGTTCCCACCCGTCGCCGCGTCGGCCGGGGCACTGCTGCTGTATCCCCTGTGGTCCTGGCGCCGGCTCGACCAGACCTTGCGCAGCGTGCGTGCCGAGATTCTCGCGCTCGGCGAGGCGACGCGTGCGGCGCGGCTGGCCCCTGATTCGGAACACGGGACGGGCGAACGCAGCTTCATCGCCGCGCTGCTGCCGGCTCGGATCGAGGCAGACGGAACGCTGACGCCACTGGCACCGCTCGATGCACGCAGCGAGCGATGGCTGGCCAGTTTCCGCGCGAGCGCGATTCACCGACCCGCGACGCCGCGCGGCAGCTTCGAGGTGCTGAGCCGGGGCCTGAACGACCTGCACGCGTCGGTGGAGCGGCAGAACGAGTCGCTGGAGGTCGCTCGGCGCGGGCTCGGCGGCATGCGGGACGGCGTCGTCCTGCTCGGGGCCTGGGGCCAGGTGCTGTTCCTGAACGACGCTGCGCGCAAGTTGCTTGGCATCGCCGCGGACATCCCCACCCACGATATCGACCTGCTCGCGTTGCTTGTACCGATCGTGCCGGCAGGTGGACGCGAGTGGAGGGAATTGCTTCGAGCGCTCTACCTGGAAGAGCGCGCAGACACGGTCGAAGCGCGTCTGGGCTCGCCCGAGGGCCAGGGGCGCGGCGAACTGCTGGTCGGACTGTCGCGCCACGATGCAGGCGCCGTACTCACCTTCGTCGATATCTCGCGCCTGCGGCAAGCCGAGCGAGCACACCGCGAGACGCTCGGCTTCCTTTCCCATGACCTGCGCTCGCCGATCGTGTCGCTGCTCGCGCTGGGGGGCAGCCTGCGTGATCGCCATCCCGACCCGGACGTGCAGGACACCCTCGGCCGCATCCAGCGCTATGCCCAGCGCAGCCTCGAGAACGCGGAGCAGTTCCTGCAGATGGCACGCATCGAGAACGAGCCGGACGTGCAGATGTACGAACTCGACCTGCTCGGTGCGGCCGAGAACGCTGCGGCGCAACTGCTCGACCAGGCCGAGGCCCAGGGCAGCCGCATCATCGTGACGACAACCAGCACCGAGGGGTTGTGGGTGTTCGCGAATGGCGAGTTCATCGAACGCGCGATCGTGAACCTGATCAGCAACGCGCTGAAGTACGGCCCTGCTGGCGACACGATCGACGTGGAGGTGCGGGAAGACGGCGACCGCACGGTGTGCGATGTGCACGACAACGGCCCGGGCATTCCCGAGGGCGACGTCGAACAGCTCTTCTCGCCCTGGTTCCAGGGCCAGGCCCATCGCGGGCGCCGCGATGGCGTCGGACTGGGCCTGCGCTTCGTGCAGGTCGTGGCGGAACGGCACCGCGGCCGAGTCCGGGTACGCAGTGCGCCGGGCGAAGGAACGACATTCTCGCTGTCACTACCCAGCCTGCAACTCGACTAGTGCGCCGGGCTCCCGGGCGCGGGCACTTTCCTGCCTGCGCGATAGGCGTGCTTCCGCAGCCAAACGCGCGTGCTAACGTGCCCGCTCTCGGCACCCTGGAATGCACGACATGGCGCGGCCGCCCACGGCACGCGGGGAATGGGAATGAACAACGGCACGATGTTCTTCGCGGCGTTGCTCCTGGTGGCGATCAACGGCTTCTTCGTGGCGGCCGAGTTCGCGCTCGTCCGCCTGCGGCAGACGCAGATCAAGTCGCTGTCGGAAGAACACGGCATCCGCGGCCGGGTGCTGGCGCGCATCCATGGCAACCTGGATGCCTACCTCTCCGCATGCCAGGTTGGCATCACCCTCGCATCCCTGGCACTCGGCTGGATCGGCGAGCCGGCCTTCGCCGCCCTGCTCACGCCACTCCTGCTATGGCTCGGCATCGATTCGCAGTGGTGGATACACGCGATATCGATCGCCTTCGCCTTCACGGTGATCTCCTACCTGCACATCGTGATTGGCGAGCAGGCGCCGAAGTCCTGGGCGATCCGCAGACCCGAGCCGGTGTCACTCTGGACTGCGTTGCCGCTCTTCGGCTTCTACTACCTGATGTATCCCTTCATCTGGGGCTTGAACGCGAGCGCGACCTGGGTGCTGGCGAAACTCGGGCTCGCGGCTGCCGACGGGCATGGCGCGCAGTACTCGCCAGACGAGCTCAAGCTGATCCTGCGCGACAGCCGGGATGAAGACTCGTTCACCCGCGACGAATGGCGCGTGCTCGCGCACAGCCTCGACTTCAGCAACCTCGAGGTCTCCGACCTCATGCGCCCGTTCCACGAGGTCGCCGCATTGCGACGGCTGGCGGACCTCGAGAGCAACCTCAAGGTCGTGGAGGAACATCGCTACAGCCGCTACCCGCTGCTCGAGGCCGACGGCTCGGTGCTCGGCGTGGTGCACCTGAAGTCGCTGTTCTTCGCGCTGCGCGAGGGCGCGCTGCCTGCCGACCTCGCGGCCATCACGCAACCGACCCAGCTCGTCGCGCCCTCGCTGCCGGCGCTGGAGCTGTTCAGACGGTTTCGCGAAGGCGCACCGCACTTCGCCGTGGTCGGCATGCAGGGGCGGCCGCCGGTGGGCTTCATCACGCTGGACAACCTGCTCGGCGCACTGGTCGGCGAAATCCGCGACGAATTCCGGCAGAGCCACCTCGAGTGGGTACGGCTGGACGACGGCAGCCTGCGCGGCAAGGGCAGCCTGCCGATCGCCACGCTCGAGCGTGCCCTCGGCATGGATATCGACGCGGGCGATGCGGATTCCGTGGGCGGACTGCTGATGGAACGGCTCGGATCACTGCCGATGGAAGGGCAATGCGTTGCCTTCGACGGCTTCGACGTGACCGTCGAGCGCATGCAGGGCAATCGCATCCTCAACCTGCGCGTTGTGCAGCGGTACGACGACGAGATCGAGGAGCACTGAGCGCGGCGTCGCACGCCACGCTGCGTCTGATCGCAGCCCGGCCGCGGTTCCCTGGGTCCTAGGGTTCGACCTGACGCAGCAGCAATCGCTGTGCGAGCCCACGGCGTTCGCTGTCTTGCCCGAGTCCGGCTTCGACACCATCGGCACGAGCATCGCCCCGCAGCTCGGCCTCTGCTGCCGCACGCACGGCCTGCCACTGTTCGCCGCGCAGCTGCGCGTTCACGGCAGCGAGCAATGCATGGTACTGCTCGAAGGCGCTGCGCGAACCGCGGATCGCATCCTCGAGGACATGCGTCACCGCGAGCTGGGGCGCAGCCTGCATCAGGCCAAGCATGAACAGTCGCTTGCCGTCCTCACCGGACGCCCAGCCCGCCTCGACATCTGCCTGCTTCCAGGCGAGCGAGAGCGCAAGACGACGCGGCACGTGCAGCAGCGCTGTCATGCGCCGCGTTCGATCGACGCCGGCCGCGCGCGTACGTCGCAACGCCTCGTACTGCTCCGAGAACGCCTCGAGTTCCCAGCGTGCATCGATGGCCGAGATCTCTGCATCAAGCTCCCGCGCGCGATCCTCGCCAGCGGCGCGAACAAGCAACGCTCGCCCGATGTCTCGAATGTCCTCGACTGCACCACGCCCCGCGTGGCGCGCACTCGACATGGCGCGCAACCAGGCCGAGAGCGCCGCGTCTGGCTGCGGCTCGGCGACCGCGATTGCTGCAAGCACACGCGCCCGGTAGCGTGGCAGCCGGATCTTCCCGAGAAGTCCCTTCGCCTCCTCCAGTCGCGACGATCTGGCAGCGGAAGCAGCCTCGTTTGCCGCCATGGCATCGTCCACAAGCACCACGGTACTGACCATCTCGCGTCGCTTCGTCTTCCGGCGGTCAGCGTCCAGTGCTTGCGCCGCGCTGGCAGGCGCATCGGGGCCGATACCATCGCGAGGATCGGCCACCGGCGCCGCCACGTGGCTGCGTGCGATCTCTTCCTCCACCAGCCGAAGCGCGTCGGCCTGCTCACCCGCAAGCCACAACACGCGGATGAGACGCGCCCGGGCACGGGCTTCATGGAGCAAGGGCAGCAAGGGCGCGACGAGGGCCGCCAGCGCATCGAGCGTCGTCGCATCGGCGCGCTCGAATGCAACATCGGCAATTCGCGCGATGGCCTTGCACTTCTCGACGGGCTCATGGAAGAGCTTCAGTGCGTCCAGCGCGCGTGCCATCTGACCATCGAGCGCGAGCGCCCACGCCCAGCGCTTCAACGAGTCCTGTTCCCCTGAAGGTGCCGAGCTGCCGACGTGCGCGAACACGCGATTCACCTCCTCCATCATCCCTGCCGCCGCGAGCGCCAGCGCGAGGTTGCCGTCACGCATGCCCCCCGAGGGGTGTCGAGCACCTGCAAGATAATCGGCGAGCCGCTGAAGCAGCATTGGAACGTGCCCGGCCATGCTCGCGGCCTGCAGTGCCTGGTTCCGCCACAGGCTGCCTGGCCACGCATCGAGTGCCTCGCGCAGGCGCGCCATGTCTGCCCCAAGGTCCGCCAGCGCACACGCACGCGCGGCCCAGAAGCAGGCGTTTGGCAGGTCCCAGTCATCGCCCTCCAGGGCGAGGGCCGCAGCCACCGCGGCGGCTGCCGCCTCGGTGGTCACCGCGGGAACGCCCGCGTCATGGGCACACTCGGCAACCCAGCACCATGCCATCGGCTGGTGCACCCGTGGCATCGCGGGCAGTGTGCGACGCACCTCTCCCAGACAGCGCATCGCACCTGCGGCATCGCGCACACGAGCATGGGCCGCGCAGAGATGACGATAGGCATGCATGCGATCAGGCGCGTACTCGAGGTTGTTCGCCAGCATCTCCGCGCGCGCCATCTGCCCGCTGCGCGCCAGCACGTCGAGCAGGAGCGGTGATGCCAACGTCACGGCACGGCTGTGCACCAGGCAGATCGGCACCACGCGCAGGTCTGTCGCTGACGCGGCGAGCAGGCGCTCGATCGTCGCATCGGCAATGCCGATCGCGGCGAGCGAATCAGCGGACTGCGCGCGTACGCAGCGATCCCACACCGGGTCGACCAACACGCCGATGAGCTCCTCCGTCCTCGCGGCCCGCAGCAGGTGCATCGGAAGGTTCGTCGTCACGTATCGCATCACCTGCGGCCAGGTTCGAGCGCCGATGTGGTGGAGCATGGTCGACGCGATCGCGTCATGGCTCGACACCTCGTCGGTGTCAGCGCGCAGATGCTCGGCGAGTGCCTCGTGAAACAACCGGTATACCGGCTGGCCTGCTTCGATGCTCTCCACCACCAGGTCCCCTGCCGTGTCGAGCAGCACACGGATGTCGTCATCCCCGCAGGATGGATCCGACTCGCCGGCGACGACCGCCAGAGCACGCGCGAGTGGCGCCCAGAGCGCGCCCCACGGCAGCCCCGCGCCCTGCGACCAGGCGAGTGGCCGCAGCACGCGACGCGCCAGCACGGGATCTGCAAGCGATTCGATGTAGCCGGCCAGGGCCGCGCCGACTTCCGTCGGAAGCACGAACTCACCGTCGCCACCGCGCAGTTGACCAAAAGCGGCCGAGCGCGCGGCAATGGCTGCCACCAGGAACGACTTCCCCGCCGCGGTTGCGATTCGCGCGGCAAGCGCGGACACGGCGGGAGCTCGCGCCGGGGCGGACGCAGCATCGGATGCCGACGACGCAGCCAGGGCGCGAATGCGTGACTCCACGTACGTCTGCATGTCGCTGAACGTGTCGCGAGCCGCGTCGAGGTCGATCACCGCTGCCTGCTGCACGCCCAGATGATCAAGGAGGTCTGCCTGACCGCCCGCGCCGTCGCGGACGGGGCGCCGACGCGTCGCGACGAGCAGCCGGATACCGCGAACTGCCGCCAGCGGCTTGAGCACGCGGCTCGCCACCTGCCGCGCCTGGCCACCCTGAATCTCGTCCAGCGCATCGATGGCGATCGTCGCCTTGCGACGACTGGCAAGCAGCCGCAGCGTCTCTGGCGTTGTCGCACTGCCACCAAGCGCCCGCCCGAGTTCCTCGATGACCTGGCGCTCGGTCTTGTTGTGGCACCAGATCACTGCATCGAGCGCGCCTTCCCTTGGCACGGTGCCCTGCGCAAGTGCTGCGCGGGCCATGTCGTCCGGGCGATGCGTCGGATCCGCGAGCACGGCGATGCGTGACAGCAGTGCCGACTTGCCTGCGCCCGGGCCGCCCGTGATCGCGAGAAGCGAGGGCGGCGAGCCTGCGTCCCGCAGGTCACCAGCCGCCGTGGCGCCCGGTGCGTCGAGCCAGCGCACGATCCGCCGCAGCTCCTGTTCACGCCCGGTGAAGAACGAGCCCTGTTCGCCGCGACCCACGCCGCGCGCAGACGGATCGAAGTGGCTCGCGTATTCCGCGTGCGCGATCAGCTGCCCGAGCTTGCGTGCAGCCATGTTGGGATTGGGTATGAGCTCGATGGCACCCGTACCCGAGAAGCGCCCTTCCACCACCTGCGGCACACCGAGATCGCGAAGCTCCTCGTTCAGGCCATTCAGCAGCTGCTCGAGCGAAATCCAGCGATTGCCCGTCCCTGTCCAGCGCTCGTCGCTGACGACCCGCAGGAAGGCGCTGGCGAATCGCCCGTCGAGGGCGGGGTCGCGGCCGTAGGCGCTCGCCACCACGACCTGAGCATGCGCAAGGTGCGGATCCCTGGTGCCTTCATGATCGGAGGCATCCTCCGCGGCACGCTGCACCGCGCTGCCGAGGCGACCCGCAACGCAGGCGTCGATGATCAGGAGCACGTTGTGTGGCTTGCTCTGGCCGAGAACGGCACCCAGGGTGCTCGCATCGATCGAGCGTCCCGCCAACCCCCTGCGTGGCGTGTTGCGACCGAAGAGATGGGCGCGGGCGCCTTCGAGCTCACCGTGGCACGCGATGTAGATCACGACGACATCACGTGACTCGAGACCCAGGAGGAACTCGCGCAGGGCAGTCAGTATCTCCTCCGACCTCGGGCTCCTGCCCAGCGCGGGCAGCACGTGCGCGTGGGCAATGCCTGACCCCGAGGTGAACCATGAAGCGATGTCCGCGACATCGGACTCCGCCTTCCCAAGGTTGAGCGATGCGTCGTCGTACACGCCCACGCCGATGCCGACGAAGTAGCGGCCCGGTTCGCCCGCCACGTCATGCGAGCCCATCCGCAATCGCCCTCCCTGTCTCATGTGCCGTGAGGTATGGCACGACATCGTGCGCGGTCGAACCGTTGACCACCCGTACATCGACAATCGCACGACCGAACAGTGGCGCGAGTTCCTTCACGAGGGCCACCACGTCGCCATCGTCCGAGACATTGGTCCACCGGGCGATCCCTGGGGGCCAGACCGCGACCCCGCCGCGCGGCGCAGGTTCCAGCCCGTCGAAGATCAGGTTGGGAATGCCCAGCGGCGAACCCAGCGTCACGAGCGTGCGCACATTTGCCCAGCGCGGCGTCGCGGCGTACGCGTGCAACGCCTCGTAGGCGACGACCGAACCAAGCGAGTGCGCCACGATCACCCGCGTGTCCTCGCCGACCGCAGCATCAACCGCCGCGCGCGCGGCCGCGCGAATCCCGGGCTCACGCATGTAGCCACGCACCTGCTTGAGCGCGCCGATGAAGGCGCGCTCTGCGATGCCGGCAAAGAAGCTCGAACGCGCCAGCAGCCGCAATGCCATCTGCACTGACTGCGGTGTTGCCGCCCGGAGATCTGCATCCGGCGTGGGCACGCGGGTCGGTTGCAGACGCGCGGCCTCCCGCCAGAAGAGGTCCAGCAGGTCCGCCTCGTCGACCGTGACGTCCGCCGGACGATAGTCGTGCCCTCCGACGGCGCGAACGGATCCGGAGGGACGGAAGCAGTCGCCATAGAAGGCGACGGCAAGGTCGTGCGAAGCGAGTTCGCCACCGCACGCACGCAAGCCATCCTGCAGAGCGGGCCGCCAGTCCCGCTCGAGGACCGCAGGACCCCAGTTCTGTTGCGCGATGCCATGCACACCGACCACCGCTGGCATGAAGTCCCTCCCGTAGACGCCGCGAGCACCAACCAGGATCCCCCGCGGTGATTCGAGTATGGGATCGAGTGGCGGCGCGGCGATAGGCTCGCCGGCTGCCCGCAAGCTGAGCACAATGCCGGCAATCATCAGGGCCGCAGGCGGGGCACGATCGATGCGCGAGAGACACAGGAGCCTGCTGGTGCTGAACGGCATCGGTCTGCTGATCAGTGCCGCGCTCAGCGGCTGGCTGCACTTCTTCCAGCTGCTCGGCGAGATCGACCTGTGGCCGTTCGTGCGGCACGTGGAGTTCACGGTACCGGGCGAGGATCGCGCGTGGGTCATGGCGCACCTCGAGGGCATCACCAACGGCCTGCTGCTGATTGCCATCGCCCTCGCGAGCCCCTTCCTGCGCCTGTCCCAACGCCAGTTCGGCACGCTCTTCTGGAGCACGCTCGCCTTCGGCTGGCTGTTCACGCTCCCGGCAATCGCCAACGCCTGGTTCGGCACGCGCGGCCTCGCGCTCGGCGGCGGTCCATGGGGCCCGAGCCTCGCGAACGACATCATCTTCCTGCTCGGCTGGCCGGCGATGGTCGGCGTGCATGTCGCCTTCGCGCTGCTGGTCTGGGGCGCCTGGCAGCACCTGCGAACCATCGAGAGGGCCTGACCACCATGGCGCACGACATCCAGGTCCGCAAGCTGCGCTTCCCGCTCGACCCGGGGGTGCCACCGGTGTGGAACCCGACGCAGCGCGAATGGAGCCACATGGTCAACGGCGCGTCACTCGCCATGCCCTATCTCGAGCCCTTCCTGAACCACACCCTGCGCGAGGCCAGCGATCAGCTCGACAACGCCGACCTTGCCGCCGACGTGAGGGGTTTCATCGGCCAGGAGGCACAACACTACACGCAGCATCGGCGTTACAACGAGATGCTCAAGGCGAACGGCTATCCGGAACTCGCCGCCGTGGAAGCGACGTTCGCAGCGGACTACCGTGCACTGGCGCGTCGCTCGCTGCCGTGGCGGCTCGCGTATGCGGCAGGCTTCGAGACCATGACCGCGGGCATCACGGAATGGCTGCTGGGCGATCGCGACCGG
>SXGU01270219.1_pt1 | contig 22293 bp, 19 predicted proteins | sample 3174531 | NCBI WGS metagenome assembly SXGU01 (sample SAMN11356863, study PRJNA531348) | freshwater metagenome | isolation source: freshwater sample F1-140 | place: China: Fuxian Lake, Yuxi | collected 2017-12-25
CAGGGCCACGGGCTGGGCGCCGGGGTCTCTTTCGGCTCAGCCGGCGGGCGGCCGGGGAAACCGTTACGGTTAGGCTCCTATATCTCGATTGAGCTCAACACCGCCACCGTGGTGCCCGAGTGGGGCGGGCAGAAGGTTTACGTGATGATGGAGGACGACGCCCATCTCACGGAAGAGGGCTGGAAGTTCTTTTGGCCGCGTCAGACCGGGTGGTATTTGGTGCGGTAGTCTATCGAGCGCAGCCGCGCGACCAGTCAGATTCAGAACTTCCTGCACTTGCGCGGACCGTTCGAGCCAAGCTGCCGTAGCACGTCAGCTTGAGCGAGGGGTTAGGCGTTGCGTTTGGTCATCGCCAGAGGCGCTCCGGCTCAATGAACACGCTGGATTTCGGCAACCGTGTCCTTCAGACTTTGTTGGAACGGGACTGCGGCCGTCCATCCCAGCAGGGCCTTCGCGCGCTGGCACGAGAAGTTGACAACCCTCCCGCTGATGAGCGTGGCGATGAGTTCTGGTGTTGCGATGCGCGGCGTACCGAACACTCGGTGACTGAGGGCATCGTAGAGTGGCAGGAGCGGGCCAAGGAGGGTCGGCAGCGTCATCAGCGGGGGCCCGACCTTCGGATCTATCGTGCCGAGCGTTTGTACCAGCTCCGAGTACGAAGGGATGTGGTCGTAGCCGACAATGAAGCGGCCTGTCTTGCCGGTCTCGGCTGCTCGTAAGTGCGCGGCCGCGACGTCCCGCACGTCGACAAACCCAAACGTGCCGCTCGGAGCGCCGAGACGAAACACTCCCATGAGGCAGGCCTGAATCAGGTCGATGGTGGGTGTGGGTCGCGAAAACCCGGGTCCGATGATCCCGGCTGGAAGGATCGTCGTCAGTTCAAGCCCCAAGTCCTTGGCCAAAGACCAAGCCAGTTTCTCCGATTCAACCTTGGCTCGGAAGTACGGGATGCGCAGGTCGGTCGCCCAGTGGTCTTCCGTTGCGGGTGGTGCGCCTCGTGGAGTGAGCGGCAGCGTTACCACTGATGATGTGAGGATGACTCGTCGGACGCCGGACCGATGGGCAGCGGTGAGGGCAACTTCAGTACCGCGGATGGCGGACTCGAGTATCTCGGACTCCTTGCCTTTCTCGGTCGTGGAGTAGACCGCGGCCACGTGGAACAACGTGTCGATTCCCGCAAGGGCGGCCAGCATCTGTGCCTCATTTCGCACCTCTGCCTCGACGAGGTCGACGCCAGGGATCAGTCGAAGGCGCGCGATCTTGTCTTTGGCGGATAGGGAACGAACAGAGCCCCGGACCGCATGACCGTTGGCTCGGAGCAGAGACACGAGGCTCAGGCCCAGATGCCCGTTCGCTCCGGTGACGAGTGCTCGCATGGTGTGCCCCATCTGGTAAAGGCTGATACGCCGCTGCCCAGGTGCGATGCCTAACGGATCGGTCTTCAGCGGCGGCCGCTCGACGGAGCTGAGCGGCCGCGCCGTCCACCGATCAACATCGGGGCGCGGCCACGACTTGTCAAACAGCCACTCCGGCGGCCGTCCGTCTACAAAAACGTGGTTAATCGGGCCAGGCGAAGAGGGCGGGCCCACGGCCCGTCCGACCCCCATTCTGGCTCTCGATCCTCAGGGAAGTTGGCTCCGGTGCTCGGTGACGGTGGCGGCGGCGGCCTTCCAGCCCTGATCCGTTCGCCGGACGACCGAGGTGAGAGACCCGCGGAGCCGGCTGGTGGCGTTGAGCGTGTCGGTCGTCTTCTCGAGGTTCGTCGCCGTGGCGACACCCGGTAGCAGGTTGATCCGCTCCGTCGGGGCGGAGGCGCTTGGAAACGCGATCTTGATGCTCGAACAGGCGACCTTTGGGACCTCGATGTACCCGCAGCGCTTGGCTTCGAGCAGGATTGCGACCTCCTGCTCTTCCGCGTTCGTCATCCACTCGTGCGGTGAGGTCACGTGAGGTGAAGGTCGGCCCCGAACTGGATTAGGCCCAGCGCCTTCGCGACGGCCCGTGAGGCCACATTGTCCCACGACGTACTGTAGAGCGGTACTCGATCGAGCTCACGCACTGCCTGCGCCCAGGCACGGACGGCCTGCCCCGCATACCCTCGCCCTCGGTACTCGGGATGGGTCTCGACGCCGGCCTCGTGGGCCCGTTGGGTCAGGCGGACGCTGCAGCAGACCGAGACCGCCTGTCGGTCCTTCAGGATGGCGGCCATCGGTACACCCGCCTCGACGTCCGGCCGCCAGTCTTCGAAGAGCGGGCTCAGGACCGACGCGTTGGCCGGTGTCACGCGCACCGCTGTCTGGCTGTCGACCCCGCCCAAAGGGATATGGAACGCGGGTCCCGCCCACGTGTTCCGGACTGGCTCTACGCGGGACAAGCACGCGGCGAAGGCGCTGACAGCGGAATCGTTCCCCGGATCGAGGCCTGGGGGCTGGGATTCGAACAACGAGGCGAGCTCATCGGTGAGGCCATCGTCGAGATCGTGGCGAAACCACCAGAGATTGCCGATCGCGGTGCGACCCAGAAAGAAACGCGGGGCCACGGCTCCCCCCGGCTGGTTGACCGCCACGAGTCGCCCCTGATCATCGCACGTGAACAGCGCCTGGACGTGGAGGCGCATCAACTGTTTGGCGTCGAGCAAGGCGGGATCACTCATTTGTACCGGGTAAAGTCTAAAGTTCAGTGGCACTCGATCCCACGCCGCCAACCTCTCAAGAACCGACCCCCCAAAGCCCGAAGCTCATTGCCCCGCTCGGCCCGCCCCGGGGCCCCGTCGCGAGTCGAGATTCGTCTGCGCCCATTCCCCCGCCCCACGGCGATGTGCCATGGCCCGACCGAGGCCCAACCTCCCGCCATCGAATCGAACTCAACGCCCCGACGGCGGTCCCGGAACCGGCTTTGCAACTGGTCCAGTAGAGTCGGCACTCTTGAGTCTGGTAAAGAACCCGTCGGTCACATGGAGGGCCGCATTTCCCGTGGCATGGGCCTGGAGGTAGAGGGCGTCGACGCGTGGCAGTAACCGGACGATTTCCGTCCGGTTGAGGGTGGTGCTCAGAAAGACCCCGGGGACGAGTTCCCGGTTCATCCCGGTGGCCGCCAACGTCGACAGTCGTTCCATCGCTTCGGCCGAGGGAAAGGTGGCTTTGGTACGGAGGAAGTCTCGAATCTCGTTGGCCTTGAGCCAGGCCAGGCCCTTGACCAAGAGGGGCGTGGTTGCGGCATCGTAGTCGAGATCCGGCACCACGATCCGGCCGGTCGAATCCTCGTACTGGGGTGTGCCGACGAAATAGATTTGCCCCGAACTGGTCCCGCCGAATCGGACCCCGAGCGCCAGCCGGCCGCCGCCGATCCCATAGGCGCCAACCTCTTTGATCTCAATAGTTCCGCCCGGCACCTTGATCGTCCTGCCGCCCAACGCTTTGGTCAGATTGGCGCCGATCAGCGCATAGTCGAACCGCCCCTCGGTCAGGAGGTTGAGCCCGGTTTCCTCGGCGTCCGGTTCGAGCGCGGGAAGCGGCACCAATGCCACGGTTGGCTTGGCGCCGGTTTCGATCTTCGGCCGGGCCTGGATTCCAATGGTCGCACCCAACATCTCGCGGCTTCCCGACAGCCGTCCCAGCCGGACCCCTTCAGGTCTGAGCATCAGCCAGACGCTATCGGCGAGCCGGATCGGTTTCTGGATTTCATTCCAGACCTTCTCGACCTCGCTCCGAACGTCCAAGGTCTTCAGTTTCGCGGTGAGTTTGGGGAGCTGGCCTCGGATCGCACCCCGTGCGGCATCGAGGACCCGGCCGGTCACGTCGATCTTGAGAAACGTGACCTCGCACTGGTCGCGCTCGGTCTTGGTGAGCGGACCGAGGTAGCTGAGCTTCGGTTGGGCCACGAGTTGCCACTCGCGGTTGATCTCGGGCCGGATCGAGATCACGATCCTGGCACGCGGTTCCTTGCCCGAGGTGCCGCAGGAACCGCCGACTTCCGGGCCGATCGGCGGATTGTACCAGCCGCGGCCTTGATAACGGATCGTGGCCCCGATCTGAAAGGTGTCGCCCTTTACGTTGATCTCGAATGGACTCCGGCTGATCCCGTAGGCAAACGCCGCCCGTTTCTTTCCGGGAACCTGGATCCGTTTGTCGACGTTGCCGAGGTGGCGCGGCAGCCCTTGCTCCATCAAGTCGACCGCAGCGGTCAGGTCGATGAGGAGCGGCATATCCACGACGGTGGGCGGCAGCGCCGGGTGGGTTTCCAGCGGTGGCGCGCGGAGTCGATCGGGGGGAGGGGCCAGGACCTCAGACTCGACCTTACAGCCGATGGCCAATCCAAGTAGCAGGATCCCGTTCCGTCGCCCCATGAAGCAATCGTACCGCGCGCCCTCGGTTCGACACAAGGGAGGCCTTGCGACGGCGCCGGCCGGGCGACACGTTACAGCCCATGAACCGACCCCATCTGCTTCTCTCCGTTTGTTTGGCCGCTGGCTGCGGGGCCTCCGAATCTGCCGACCTCGTGCTCAAGAATGGGGTCGTCTACACCGTCGACGATCAGAACCCGAAGGCCGAAGCCGTGGCGATTCGCGGGTCCGACATCGTCTTCGTCGGCTCGAACGCCGAGGCCGCGAAGTTCGAGGGATCGAAGACCCGGGTCGTCGATCTGGCGGGGGCCACGGTGCTCCCGGGTCTGGCCGACGCTCATTATCACCTGAGCGGGGTTGGGGAGCGGGAAATGAGCCTCAATCTCGAGGGTACCACCACCAAGGACGCGTTCCTGGCCAAGGTGGCCGAGCGGGTGGGGGTCACCAAGCCGGGGGAGTGGGTGACCGGCAGCGGTTGGATCGAGACATTTTGGGTTCCCCAGGCGTTCCCGACCCGACACGATCTCGATCGGATCGCGCCGAACAATCCGGTGGTCTTGGTTCGGGCGGATGGGCACGCGCTGGTGGCGAACACCAAGGCGCTCGAGTTGGCCGGGATCACGCCGGCGACGGCCGCTCCGCCGGGTGGCGCCCTCAACAAGGATGCCAAGGGCGAATTGACCGGGATGCTGATCGACGGGGCCATGGGGCTGCTGTATCGGGTCCTCCCCTCACCCACGTCGGCCGATCAGGACTCCGCCTACGTCATCGGGGCCAGGCGCAGTGTCGGACTTGGCTGGACCCAGGTGCACGATGCCGGCGTGTCATGGGGAGACGTGGCCAGGATCCGGCGGCTCTACGGCCAAGGAGCCATCAAGCTCCGGACCTACCAGGCGATCCGCGGCCCCGGTCCCGATGCCGATTCGATCCTGGCCCACGGCGCGAGCATCGACGAGTTCGGCGGCCGCTATACCCTTCGAACCATCAAGGTCGCTGTGGACGGAGCGTTGGGTTCCCGCGGCGCATTGCTCATCGAGCCCTACAGCGATGAGGCCAAGGTCCATGGTTTGCTGACCACCGATACCGTGGCATTTCGGACGATGCTGGTGGGCGCCTTGGAAAAGGGAATTCAGGTCGAGACTCACGCGATCGGTGACGGCGGGAATCGACTGATGCTCGACATGTATGCCGCCGCCCTCAAGTCCGTCCCCCGCGGCGAGAAGCGGCGGATCAACGACCCGCGCTGGCGGAACGAACATTCCCAGATCGTCGACCCCGCCGATATCCCGCGGTTCAAGGAACTCGGTGTCATTCCCTCGATGCAGCCGTCCCATGCGATCGGCGACCTGTATTTTGCCCAGGCCCGGCTCGGCACCAAGAGATTGATCGGCGCGTACGCCTGGAAGTCGTTCCTCGATCTGGGTCTGCCGGTAGCCGGTGGCTCGGATGCGCCGGTTGAACGGGGCGAGCCGATGATCGAGTTCTACGCCGCCGTGGCCAGGCGAGATATCCGGGGCAACGCCGGTGCCGATTCGGTGTGGCATCCCGAGCAAAAGGTCAGCCGTGCCGAGGCGCTCAAGATGTTCACGAAGTACGCGGCCTTCGCGGCGTTTGAGGAAGACAAGCGCGGGTCGATCGCCAAGGGAAAATGGGCCGACCTCACGATCCTCGACCGGGATATCATGACCGTACCTGAGGCGGACATCCTCACCACCAAGACGGTGATGACGATCATTGCCGGCGAGGTGGTGTACACCAAGCCCGGCAACTAGCCGCGGGAGACCGTTATTCCTTGAGAAGACCCCGCAGGTCCTGAGACCGATTTCGGCTCACGGCGAGCCGAGTGCCGTCCGTGAGCTCGGCGACCAGCCCCTTGCCCTCACGCCGGAATGCGGACACGTGGTCGAGATTCACGATATGGGTGCGGTGGATCCGGAGAAACCGTGCCGGGTCGAGCCGGGCTTCGAGCCGGGCGAGTGACAAGTGGAGCAGGTGCCGCGCCGGCCCGGCGTGAGCCGCCACGTAGTCACCCCGGGCCTCGAACCACGACACGCCGGCCACCGCAATCGGAATGACCGAGGCGCCTGAGCGGACAAACAGCCGAGTCATCGGCCCATTGCTCAAAGCCTCCCGGAGCCGGTCGAACACACCCGCCCCGGCTGGTTCGCCGATGGCGGCCCGCACCCGCTCTAGCGCGGTGGCCAACCGTTCCGGTCCGAACGGCTTCAGCAGGTAGTCGAGTGCGCCAAGTTCGAACGCCGTCACTGCGTCCCGATGAGCGTCATTCTCGGGAAGGCCTTTGGCCGGATCATGATCCCGGTGCCGGTGACCTACCTGCCCGAGCCGGCCGGGGTTGGCCGCTGGTTTCTCGTCGTCCTCGCCGTTTCGGTTGTGGCCTGCGCCTGGCCGGCGATTCGGGCCATGCGAATCACCACCGCGGCGGCGCTTTCATACACCAACTAAACGGTCCGGCTTTCCCGCATGGGCCGATCGAGATAGCTTCTCGGGGATGAAGATGCGCTCGTTCGGCCTTGCCGCGATGGTGTTGGTCGGGGTATCGCCGGCTGCCGCCGCCCAAGCGGACACCGCTCGTCCCAGGCACACGAAGGCGGACGTTGAGTTCATGCAGGGGATGATCGCTCACCACGGCCAAGCCATCGTGATGAGTGACTTGGTGCCTTCCAGGACGACGCGGGTACCGATCCGGATGCTGGCGGAGCGGATCACCGTCTCCCAACGGGACGAGATCGGGTTGATGCGAACTTGGCTCCTCGACCACCGGGAGGCCGCGCCCGGCCCGGACCCGCACCAAATGCATCACGACGGGGCCGCCCTCATGCCCGGCATGCTGACGGCCGACCAGATCGCCCAACTCGCCGCCGCCTCGGGCGCCGAGTTCGAAAGACTGTTCCTCGAATTCATGATACGCCACCATGAAGGCGCCTTGACGATGGTGACCAAGTTGTTTTCGACGCCAGGCGCCGGCCAAGACGTCGACATCTTTCGCTTTGCCTCCGACGTCGGCGCCGACCAACGCGCCGAGATCCGCCGGATGCGTGCCCTGCTCAACCCCCAGTGAGAACTCCATGAGACACTCGATCGATATCCGTCATCTCGCGGTGCTCGGCCTGACGTTCCTCGCTTTGGCCGGCCCCGCCGCCGCTCAAGACGAGCCGAGGAGCCAGCCGCTCAAGGCCAAGCCGAAGCAGGTACCCAAGGATCCGCGAGTCGGCCTCAAAGCGGGTCTCCATGACGCCGGCATCGCGATCCGGGGTTTGGAACTCGTATCGAGTACGCCGAAGCCGGCCTCGTTCTTCGACCCGGCCTCGCCGGGGAATTTCCTCTACGCCAACTCGGATCTGGCTTTCCGGGGCGACTTCGTCTTTCAGGGCAACTACAACGGGTTCGAGATCTGGGACATCTCGAACCGAGCGAGCCCCGCGATCCGGACGGTGTTCCCGTGTCCCGGGGGCCAAGGCGATCCGTCGGTCTATGGCAATCTCCTCTTCATCTCGGTAGAACAAACCAGTGCCCGGATCGACTGCGGCAAGCAGGGGGTGGCGGACACCGTGAGTGCCGAGCGGCTTCTGGGCGTCCGGATTTTCGATATCAGTGACATCGATCATCCGAAACAGGTTGCCGCTGTCCAGACCTGCCGGGGGTCGCACACCCACACCTTAGTCACCGATCCCAACGACTCAGCCAGTATCTATGTCTATGTCTCGGGAACCAGCGAAGTTCGCTCGAGTAACGAGTTGGCCGGGTGCTCCGGAAAACCTGCCGCCGAAGATCCCAACACCTCGCTGTTCCAGGTCGAGGTCATTCGAGTACCGCTCGCCGCGCCGCAGGACGCCAAGGTAGTGAACTTGGCGCGGGTCTTCGCCGATCCGAAGACCGGGTTCGTCGCGGGCCTCGCCAAGGCAGGCGATCACGGCCCTGGGACCCAGACCACCGCCGAAACCAACATGTGTCATGACATCACCGTGTTTCCCGAACTGGGACTCGGGGCAGGGGCGTGCTCCGGCAACGGCATTCTCCTCGACATTCGCGACGTGGCCAATCCGAAGCGGATCGCCGAAGTCAGTGATCCGAACTTCGCCTACTGGCATTCGGCGACGTTCAACAACGACGCGAGCACGATCCTGTTCACTGACGAATGGGGCGGGGGCACCAGCCCGCGGTGCCGGGCCACCGACAAACCAACTTGGGGTGCCAACGCGATCTACAGCCTCGATCAGGGCAAGATGTCGGCCCGGAGTTTCTTCAAGATCCCCGCGGCCCAGACCGATCAGGAAAACTGTGTCGCTCACAACGGCTCGATGATCCCGGTTCCCGGCCGCGACATCATGGTCCAGGCATGGTATCAAGGCGGGTTGGCCTTGGTCGACTTCACTGACCCCGCGAAGCCGATTGAGGTCGGCTTCTTCGACCGGGGGCCGGTGGCCGCGGACAAGGCCGTGCTGGGCGGGTTCTGGTCCGCCTACTGGTACAACGGCTACATCATCGGATCCGAGATTGCCCGCGGGCTCGACCTGCTCAAGCTCCGCCCCGGCCGGCTCCTGTCCAGGAATGAGATTGCGGCGGCCGAATCGGTCCGGCTGGAGCAGTTCAATCCCCAACTTCAACCGAAGTTCGTTTGGCCGGCCAGTTTTGTGGTCGCTCGGGCGTATCTCGATCAGTTGGCTCGGAACAAAGGCCTTCGGGCCGCGCGGCTGACCCGGATCACCGCCGACTTGGCCCGGGCGGAACGGCTGGGCGGGGAAGCCCGGCAAGCCGCGCTCGTCAAACTGGCGGGCCAGCTCGAGAAAGACGCCGAGGGGGCCGCCGACTCGAACCGGGTGCGGAAACTCGCGTCCGTCGTCTCCGATCTCGCGAAGTAAGAACCCCAACCGTTTCGTTCACTCGAGGATTTCATGGCCGACGTTCAGAATTATGCGAACCACAAGAAGTATGTCTTCGGGTACCACCGAGTCGCCGTTCTGTTGGTCGCCTTTCAGATCGTGATGGCGATCAAGGCGTTGGTCGCGGCACCGTCCGCCGAGACCGCCGCCGGTGTCGCGGCGGGTGTCGCCCTGTTCTTGGTGGCGTTCTACGCTCGGAGCTTCGCGTTGCAGGTCCAGAACCGGGTGATCCGTCTCGAAGAGCGGCTCCGGATGGCCACCCTGCTGCCGGGCGATCTGCAAGGAAGGGTCGGCGAAATCAGGATGGGGAGCTATGTGGCCCTTCGGTTCGCGTCGGACGCTGAACTTCCTGGTTTGGTCCGACGGGTGTTGGCCGGTGAGCTCGCCACCAGCGATTCGATCAAACGGGCCATCAAGGATTGGCGGCCGGATCACGACCGGGCCTGACCGCCATGCCGACTCGGGTGCCCCACTTTGTGCCATCAAGGGCGGAGTCGGTCCGGCCGGCGTTGTAGGTTACCGCGTATGTCTTCGCCCCTCCCCGAGGCCACCCAACGGCGGTTCCGCCGCCGGCTTCAGCGTGAGTTGGCTGAGCGATGCTCGCGGAATCCGCGCTACTCGATTCGGGCCTTTGCCCGATGGCTTCGCGTCGATCACTCGACCAGTGCCCGGCTCCTCCGCGGTGCCCGGCCGGTCACCGCGGCAACACTGGTGCGGCTCGAGGCCAGGCTGGCGGACGGTTGCCTCCCGAACGTCGCGGACGGCGCTTCTGCTCCCGGGCCCGCTGCGGCGGAGTCCATTCTCAGTCTGGTCGGTCGAACCGGCTTTCGGCCTGACTCGCGGCAACTGGCCCGCACCCTCGGCCTGACTGTGGATGCCGTCAATTGTGCCCTTTTCGAACTCATCCGGACCAATCGCTTGGTGATGGTTGAGCGCCGGCGCTGGACGGTTCCACCTAACGAATGACCAGGACTTCCTATGGGACAACCCGTGGTGCAATGGCAGATCGTGACTCCGGCGCCTGACGCCTTGGCGGCGTTCTACGCTGCTTTGTTCGGGTGGGACATCAAGACCAACAACCAACTCGGTTACCGGATGGTCGACACGGCAAGCGGCCAGGGTATTCCGGGTGGGATCTGGCCCGCGCCTCCGGAGGCCGCGAGCTTCGTCCAGCTCTTCGTGGCGGTCGATGACATGGCCGCAACGGTGGCCCGCACCCAGGAACTTGGCGGCGCGGTCCTCATTCCCCCTCAGCGCCTGCCGGACGGCGATGAACTGGCCATCCTCCGCGACCCCCAAGGCCTGACCTTCGGCGTGATGAGGTCGGGGCGCCAATAGTTCCCGTGGCGAGCGTCCTCCCCAAGGTTCTGAAGCAGGGCGCGCATGCTTGATTGGGCCGGTCGTGAAGAGCGCCATAAGACACGGAGGCTTGGCGAAGGGTTGCATGTGGCGCTGGCAGGGGGGCATATCGGGTGGTACGTTACCGTTGAAAATGCCGTCGCCATCCTCCATCCCCACGGGGCTCAGTAGCCGGGTCATCCCGGCGTTCGTTTGGGCATACCTCTTGGCCTATGCGGCTTGGGCAACGGCCATGCTAGCCGGGGCGGCGCCGCGGGGCGTTCTCAACGATTTTCTTTTCCTCCCAATGTATCTGGGCGCCGGATGGCTCAGTCTCCAGGCTGCCGCGGCCCAGACCGGCCAACCGCGGCTGGCCCGGGGCTGGCGCCTCGTGGGGGCGGCCTGGCTGTTCTCGGCGGTCGGCTCGGTCTCTTGGCTCCTTTATGAGATCTGGCCGCTGGCCGCGCTGGACTGGGCCGGTTGGTTCGTCTACAACCTCTACTACCCCCTCACGCTGCTCGGCCTTTGGCAGTTCTTCGAACTGCCGGAGCGGGGCGACAGTCGGATTCGGATCGGGGTGGAATGCCTGATCGTCGCGGCCGCGACGCTGGTTCTGGCGTGGTACTTCGTCTTCCGATTCGATGAAGCTACCCGGGCGTTGTGGCCTTTCCTCAAGAGGCTCGGCATGCTGGTACTCGGCGAGGTGACGCTGATGGTCGGGATCACCGCCGTCCTCCACCGCCCGGTCGCCGGGGCAGATCGCCGCTCTCTGACGGTCTTCGGGATCGGCGTGTTTGCGGCCGGTGTTGCCGACTTGGTGTACGAACAGAGTCTCCTCGTCGTGTCGGCCTGGAGTAATCCGACGGGCGATCTGTTGCTGGCCTTCGGTGCTACCCTGGTCATGCTGGGGGCGTGGATGAGCCTCCGGCCGAAGCCCGCCGTCGACACCGGCCTCCCCGGGGTGACGATTGGCTTGACACTGCTTCCGTACTTGGCTGTCGGAGTGGTCGCGGCCTTGCTGATTTTCGAGTCGGTCAAGGCCAACCTCGGTACCGGTCCGATCGCCGGCCTGGTCATTGGCGGGGCCGTCCTCCTGGTGCTGGTCATCGCCCGCCTGATGGTAGCGCTTCGAGAGCACCGCCACGAAGCTGCCGCGAGAGCCGCCCAGGATGCCCGGTTCCGATTGCTGGTGCAGCGATCCACCGATGCGATTCTGGTGGTGCGCGGTGCCGGCGAGATCCGATACGCGAGTCCGGCGTTTGGTCGAATGGTTGGCCTGCCGGAAGCTGATGTGACGGGCATGATGGTGACCGAGTTCGTCCCGGCGGACCAACGAGAGCGGGTCACCGGATGGCTTCGGGGATCAGGTGACCACGCGCTCACCCAATGGCGAATTGGCCGGGCCGGCGTTTGGCTCGACGTCGAGGCGGCGGCGACTGATCTCACCGCCGACCCCGTGATCGGCGGCGTTGTCGTCAATCTGCGCGACGTCACGGAACGAGTGCGGCTCGAAGCTGAGTTGATCCAAGCCCAGAAGCTGGAGGTCGTCGGTCGGCTCTCCAGTAGCATTGCCCATAACTTCAACAACTTGCTCACGATCATTATCGGAAATCTGCAACTGGCGCGTTTGGACAACGGGCACGGCGGGTCCCCCGACCTTCAGGCCGTCGAAGCCACCGCACGTCGCGGGGCCGCGCTGTCCCGTCAGCTCCTTTCGCTCAGCCGCCCGGTGGAGGTGTCGTTCCGGGTCGTCGATCTGGGTGCCTTGGTCCGGGCCATCGAACCAACGCTCCGGACTGTGTTGCCATCGTCGATTCGGATGACCGTGACGACGGGAACCGAGCCCACCCCCGTGATGCTCGATGATGCCCAGGCCGAGCAGATTCTCCTCAATCTGGCGCTCAATGCCCGGGATGCGATGTCGGACGGGGGCATGCTGAACATTACCGTTGGTCTCGAGCCCTGCCGCCGCCGGGTGCAGCTGGCGGTGAGTGATACCGGCGCCGGGATGTCGGAAGAGATCCTGGCGCATGCCTTCGAACCGTTCTTCACCACCAAATCGGGACTTGGAACCGGACTTGGACTCTCGACGGTACGCCGAATCGCGACCGGCGCCGGCGGCGAGGTTCAGATCGCCTCACGGGAAGGGGCGGGAACGACCGTCCGGATGTTCCTGCCCCTCGCGGCCGATCGCCCGAAGCCTGAGGCCGCAAGTGTGTCGAGTCCGGTCCGGGGCACCGGGCACGTGCTGGTCGTGGACGACGAGCCGGCGGTTCGGCGGGTCCTGGTTCGGCAACTCACTCAGGCAGGGTATCGGGTGTCCGACGCCGCGGACGGAGTGGCCGGGCTCGAGGTCCTGCGGACCGCGTCGGTCCCGATCGATATCGTCCTGACTGACCTGGTGATGCCGAACATGGGCGGCGAAGCCCTGGCCCGGCACATTGGCCGGGAGTTCGCCGGGCTACCCGTTCTCTGCATGTCCGGCACTCCGGGGCTCACCACCGGTGGTGTCGAACCGTGGTCCGCCGATCACATCATCACCAAGCCCGCCGACTTCGAGGTGGTGGCCCATCGGATCGCCGCGGCACTCGCTGACTCGACTGGGAGAGTCGGCGAGTCTCGCGGCGGCTAACCGACCCGCCACTCGTTCCACTCGACCCGGCGCGCATCCACAACCTCGCGGACTTGTCGCTCCCGCCCAGTCAAACCGGCGGCGCCGGTCTTGGCCTCGACGAATACGATCCGGTTCAGCCGGCCATCCGCCAGTCCGTCGAACACTACGAAATCGACCGGCGAGCCAAGAAAGCGGACGTCTTTCGGATTGAACGTGAATCCCGGAAGGAAGGGCAGGAGCTGCTCGGAGACCTTGCCGGCGATCACCGCTTGGCTCCGCTCCACCGCGTCGCGTCGGATTTGCTGCGTGTGGCGGGATTTCCACCTGAAGAAGAGGGCGGCACCACCCAGGAAACCAATGCTCAAGCCCAAAAGGGCGCCTAACAGGACATCGGACATGGCAGCCTCGCCGGGGCGGGGTTAACGGTCGTTCGTGAGCTCGGCTGGGCTGGCTTCCGCGGCCCGCCAAGCGGGGCCCACGGCGGCGAGGACGCTCACCGCGGCGAGCCCGCCCGCTACCCCCGCAACGAGGCCCGGCTGCCAGTAGGAGAGGCCCGGCACGAGTTGGGCGATCTCCGGCCACACCGCCGGTCCGAAGAACACCAGGCCCACGCCGACGCCCGCGGCAGCGACCGAGAGGGCCCGACCCAGGACGAAGGACCGGATGTGCCACCGCCTCGCCCCAACCGAACGGCGGATGGAGAACTCGATTCGCGATCCTGAGACCCACATCGCCATCAAGACCGCAATGCCGCCGGCCGCGAGCAGGACGGTCAATCCAGCCTCGATGCCGTACAGCCACCCGAACCACCGCATCACCGCGGCCCGCTGCCGGGCAGCGGCGGCCCGGGTCGTCTGCCCGGAAATGGTCAGGCCGTTAGGCGGTACCACGCCCCCTGTTCCACTGCCGACGACCAGGAGTTCGGTGGGTTGCCCGGGGGCTTGCAGGGTACTCAGATAGATCGTCTCGAGCGGCCCGAGTCCGCTCCCGAGCCCCCGGCCGGCAGCCCGATCGTCGACGACACCGACGACCCGGTAGGCCGGACCCGTCATCCGGCCGGCGAGGAACACCTCCCGGCCGATTGCCTGGCCGGACTGGAAGTACCTGGCGGCCAAGTACCGGTTTACGACGGCAACTCGCGGGGCCCCGAGGCTGTCGGCGTCGGTGAACGCCCGGCCCTCGACGATCGGGACCCCCCGGGCGCGGAACGTATCGGCGGTCGCGGTGTGATATGAGGCGCGGAGCGGCCGCCATTTGAGGTAAATGCCCCCGACATAGCACTGGCCGCAGTCCGTCGTCAGTTGATCGATCGTTCCGATTCCCTCGTGCCCGCCGGGACTTGCCAGGCTTACGACGGAGGCGGAATCCCGATCGGGCAATCCCGCCAGCAAATCGCGGTAGCGACGGGCCCGTTCTTCGAGATCAGTCCCCACGGCCTCGAGTTGATACAAGGTGCCCGGCTCGGCCTGGGCATCGGCGGAGGTCAGCGGCCCCCGGGCATGGCCAGCAATCATGGCGGCGCCGACCAATCCGGCGAGCCCCACGCCGAGCTGGGTCGCAGGGATCCAGAGCGGGGGCGGGGTTTCAACTTGCTCCGTGATGCGTCGAGACCGCGCCGAAATCAGCGGGAGGAGGGCGCCCGCGACCATCAAGCCGCCAACCCCCGCCAGCGCGAGCAGCGGAGCGTCGAATGCCGGTGCGCCCGAGGTGCCAGGCCAGGTTGCCACGGCCAAGCGGACGGCGCCAAAACTGACGACAAGGCCGGCACCGGCCACCACCACTCCGATCCAAAGGCCTTCCCCGACGGCCGCCCGAATCAGGGAACTCCGGCTGGCTCCAACCGCTCGCCGGATAGCCACTTCCGGAACTCGTTGACCGGCCAGGGTGGCCCACAACGCGAGCCCGGTAATCGCGCCGACCACCAAGGCGCTCCATCCGAGGACCACCAACCACCCCAGCAGTTGTTCAACCGCAAGCCGTTGGAGCGCGCTGGCCGGCGTGGCCGAGTCGGTCCACCGGATCCCGGCATCCAACGAAGCGATTAGGGGGAGCGTAATGACTGTCGGACCGGCGGTCGGCGCCAACCACCCCGGCACCAAGGCGGCGACAAGGGCCAACCCACCCGCCAGCACGGTAAGGGTTCGAACCAGCCGATTGGCGCGGAACCAGGTGCCCATTGGTGTAATCTCAGTCGGCTCCGGAGCCCGTGCAACGCTGGCGGTCCTGGAAACTTTCCCCGAAACCCGGGCGTCGGTATAGAATAGGTATGTCGGCAACCCCTCCCTTCCTCGAGTCCCTCCTCGAATTCCTGTTCAAATATCCGAGCCGGGTGTTCGAGCAGGGCGTATTCGTATGGCAGGGCGCCGGTTGGGCTCGGTTGGTCCTGCCGGCGGTGGGGTTGCTGGTCGTGTTGGGCGGGTGGTCGTACCTCCGGGCCGGGCGGGTCAAGCTCCGCGACCGAATCGTCCTCGCCGGGCTCCGGGCGGTCGCCGTCGGACTCCTCGGCGTTTGCCTTCTCAGGCCGGCTCTGGTGGTCTCGATGTCGGTGCCGCAGGAAAATGTGCTCGCCATCCTCCTGGATGATTCGAAGAGCATGCTGATCCAGGATGCCGATTCCATCACCCGGCTCGAGCAGGTCCGGCGGCTGTTCGGCGACTCGGCCGGATCCGTGGTTCAGCGGTTGTCGGAACGCTATGCGCTTCGCTTCTACCGTTTTTCCGAATCGATGGAGCGGATCGATCGGGCCGAGGCCTTGGCCGGCACCGGCGGCCGGACCGACCTGGCCGGTGCCATGACGGAGGTCCGGCGGGACGTCGCCGGCACCTCGCTCGCCGGCCTGATCGTCGTGACCGATGGCGCCGATAACGGCGGCCAATCGATGTCCGATCCCTTACTGTCGCTCGCGGCCGCGAAGATCCCGGTCTACACCGTCGGAATCGGGCAGGAGCGGTTTGCCAGGGACATCTCGGTTGAACGGGTGGAACTTCCGCGCTCGACGCTCAGGGGCGCGGTATTGCTCGGCTCGGTGGCGCTTAGGCTCCGGGGTGTTTCGGGCGAAACCGCCTCGCTCACGGTCGAAGACAACGGGAAGATCGTGGCAGCCCGCGAGGTCACGATCCCGAAGGGGGTCGAGTCGATGACGATCCCGATTCGGATTCCGCCGCTTGAGCCGGGGGCCCGGTCGATCCGGGTCCAGGTCCGCCCGGTTCGCGGCGAGGCCGTCAGCCAGAACAACAGCCGCGATGCCCAGGTCAAGGTTCGCGAGCGACGCGAGAAGATCCTCTACGTCGAAGGCAACCTCCGGCCTGAGTTCGCGTTCCTCCGCCGCTCCGCGGCCGCGGACAGCAACCTCCAAGTGGTCGGTCTCCAGCGAACATCGAAGGGCAAGTTTCTCCGGCTGGGCGTTGACGACAGTCTCGAGCTGGTCAGAGGCTTCCCGACGACCCGCAGCGAACTCTTCCAGTACCGCGCCCTGATTCTCGGCACCGTCGAAGCAAGCTTCTTCACCGCCGATCAGCTCCGGATGATCGCCGAGTTCGTGTCCGAGCGGGGTGCGGGTCTCTTGGCGCTCGGCGGACGGGAGTCTTTCGGCGAGGGCGCCTTTCAGGGAACGGCGGTGGCCGACGTGCTGCCCGTCACGTTCGTCAACCGGACCGCCGATTCAGGCGAGGCGGCCGTCGAACTCGCGGTGCGGCCGACTTCCGCCGGGCTCGGCAACGCGGCGCTCATCTTGACCGACCGGGAGGAATCCAACCCGGCCCGCTGGGATTCCCTCCCGCCGCTGACGTCGGTGAACCGGCTTGGCGGACTGAAGCCCGGTGCCACCGTGCTGCTGGAGGGCCGGCAACCAAACGGCGGCGGGGCGGTGCCGGTGTTGGCCCAGCAGCGCTTCGGACGGGGCCGGGCCCTTTTGCTCGGCGTCCAAGATACCTGGCTTTGGCAGATGCACTCGGCCATCGCCGTCGAAGATCAGACTCACGAAACCCTGTGGCGGCAGTTGCTCCGCTGGTTGCTGGAAGACGTCCCCGACCGCCTCGAAGTGACGATGAGCCCCGAGCACCCGGTGCCCGGGCAGCGAGTCACCGTGCGCGCCGAATTCGCCGACTCGACCTTCCTTCGGGTCAATGACGCCTCCCTGGTGGCACAAGTCACGACGCCTGAGAATGCGACCACGACCGTCCCGCTCGATTGGGGTCTCGCTCAGGATGGCGTCTACAGCGGGAGTTTCGTCGCCTCGTCGGAGGGTAACTACCGCGTCGCCGTCACCGGAGTCCGCGGCCGGGATTCCGTGGCCATCGAACCCGAGTATGTCGACGTGGCGGACCGGGGCGTGGATTTTCTGAACGCCGAAATGCGGGCTCCCCTGTTGCAACGCTTGGCCCTCGAAACCGGAGGGAAGTTCTACACCGCCGCCACCGCCGGACAACTGCCGGACGATGTGGTGTACACCGAGAGCGGCGTCACGGTCAAAGAGACCAAGGATCTCTGGGACATGCCGGTCATCTTCTTCAGTCTGGTGGCCCTCCTCGGTACTGAGTGGATGTACCGGCGCCGTCGAGGTCTGGCATGATTGGACTCAGCTCGTTGCTCCTCGCCATGCAGACGCATCTCATCGTCGTTACCGGTCTCTCGGGCGAGCCGCAGTACGCTCGTAGTTTCGCGAGGCTCGGCGCCGCGATCGTCGATCATGCCAAGGACCGCTGGGGGGTTCGCGACTCGAGCCTCGTCTACTTGGCCGAGGACCCGGCGGCGGATGCCGCGCGAATCACCGGCCGGGCCAACCGGGCTGCCGTCGTCGCGGCCGTCGGCCAGATTGCCCGCATCGCCGCCAAGGATGATGTCGTCCTGATTCTGCTGCTCGGGCATGGGAGTGAGCAGGGCGAGGACGCCCGGCTCAATTTGCCCGGCCCCGATCTGACGGCCGCGGATCTGGCTCAGGCGCTCACGTCACTCTCCGCCCAAACGGTCGTCGTGGCCAACGCGGCGAGCGCCAGTGGCGGATTTCAGAAGCCACTGGCCGGCCCCCGCCGTGTCGTGATCACCGCAACCAAGACGGGCTTTGAACGCAACGCCACCATGTTCGGTGATCACTTCGTAACCGGCCTGACCAGTGACGCGGCCGACGCCGACAAGAACGGCCAGGTGTCGGCGGCGGAGGCGTTCCAGTATGCGGTCCGGGAAGTGGCCCGGGCCTACGAAGGGGCCAAGCGACTCCTGACGGAACATGCTCAGATGAACGACTCCGAAAGTGGCGCGTTGGCCCGGGCCGTTGGTTTTGCCCTGACCAAGGACCGCGCCGCTGACGACCCTCGGGTCGCCGGTCTGGTCGCGGAGCGCCGCCGCCTGGAAGCGGCCATCACCGAGCTTCGAGGCCGAAAAGCCCGGACGGATCCGGCCGAGTATGAGCGTGAACTCGAGCGGCTGCTGGTCTCGCTGGCGGAGACGACCCAGGCGATTCGCAGGGTGCAGGAGAAGACGCCGTGAGATTGCCCGGTATGGTCGGCTGGGTCGCCCTCGTTGTCGCGGGGGTGACCTGCGCGGGTCAAGAGTCGCAAGACCCCGCGGAGCTTCGCCGGCGGTTGAGCCGGGCCCTCGACCGGGGGGACGTCGCGGCTGTTGAGCGTGAGTTGGCCGGGCGTGAGGCCGACCCCACGGCGGGATACCTCTTGGCCGAAGCGGCGGCTCTCCGCGGGCGGACGGCCCGGGCCGACAGTCTGTTTGGCCGGGTGGCCTCGGCCGGCGGGCCACTTCAGGCGTTGGCGGCCGCTCGGCGCTTGGAGCTACTGGCTGGTTCGGGTTCGCCTGGTGCTGTCCTGGCCGAGGCCGACCGCCTGGCCCGGCGGTTCGAGGGCGGGAGTCCCACGACCGCTCTCGACTGGATGGCGTTAGGCATCACGTACCAGCTGCTCGGCGCCGCCAACCCAGCGCAGTTCAAGGACGCCCTGGCCGGGTTCGACCGGGCCATCGCTTCGGATTCGAGCCTGGTTGAGGCCAACCTTCGCCTGGGCCGGCTCTTCCTGGAGAAATACAACGCCGCCGACTCCCGAGCGGCGTTTGCCGCCGCCCTCCGCCGCGATCCGGGCAACGCCAGCGCCGAACTCGGTTTGGCCGAGGTGGCGCTCTTCGAGGGCCGCCCCGATACCTATTCGCTGGTCGAAAAAGCGGCGCGCGCCGGCCCGGGGCTGTCGCGGACCAATGCCGTCCTGGCTCGAATGGACCTCGACGCGGAGTCGTTCGATTCAGCCTTGGCCCGGGCCGATCGGGCCATTGCGCTCGATTCCACCGCCGAGCGGGCCTGGGCCATCCGGGGCGCCGTCGTGCTGATCCGCGGCGATACTGCCGCGTTTCGGGAAGTCGAACGCCGGGTCCGCGCCCGCCGCAAGGCGCCGGGCGGATTCTACGCCGAAATCGCCGAGGCCCTCGGGCGACAGCGGCAGTACGCCGCGGCCGCCCGGTTCGCCGCGGAAGGCGTGGCCTTGGCCCCCGACAACCCCGAGGTGCTGACCGCGCTCGGCACCAACGAGCTCCGGCTTGGCCGGATCGAAAGCGGCCGGGCTCGGCTCGATCTGGCGTTTGCCAAAGACCCGTACCATGTGTGGAACAAAAACACCCTCGATCTGCTGGATGTGCTTGCCGCCTATCGGACCGTCTCTACCGCCCGGTTCCAGCTGGTCGGTGCGCCGGAGGAGATCGACCTACTTGCACTCCACCTTGGGCCGCTACTCGAACGAGCCTACGATTCGCTGGCGGCCAGGTACCGATACCGCCCGCCGACACCGGTCCGACTCGAGTTGTATCGCCGCCACGCCGACTTCTCGGTGCGAACGGTTGGCCTGGCGGGAATCGGCGCGCTGGGCGTCAGTTTCGGCTCGGTGCTGGCGATGGACGCGCCGTCGGCCCGGGAAGTCGGCGCCTTCAACTGGGGCGGAACCGCTTGGCACGAATTGGCCCACGCGTTTACGCTCGGCATGACTGACCATCAGGTGCCGCGGTGGCTGTCCGAAGGACTGTCGGTGCTCGAAGAACGAAGGGCCCGGTCGGGATGGGGCGCGCAGGCCACCCCTCTATTCGTCGCTTCGCTCAAGGGAAATCAGCTCAACCCGGTCAGCCGGCTCAATGATGGCTTCGTTCGGCCCCGGCGGGCCCACGATGTTTCGCTGGCCTACTATCAGGCCTCGCTCCTCTGCGAGTATCTCGAAACCACCTTCGGCTTCGAATCGATTCTCAAACTCCTGGCTGCGTTCAAGGTCGGCGCGACCACCGCGGCTGCCTTTCAGTCCGGCACCGGGCTTCCGATGGCGGAGGTGGACCGGCAGTTTGATACCTGGCTCCGGGCCCGGTTGGCGGAGCCGCTGAAGAGTGTGGCCGCCATTCGAGACTCGGCCATGGGAATCGGTGAGCTGCAGATGATGATCGAGTCCGGCAAGCGGGCCAAAGCGGCCAATCAGATCGATCAAGCCATCGCGGCCTTCGAGCGCGCCGACCGGATGTTCCCCGACATGGCCGACGCTGAGAGCCCGGCTTGGTTCCTGGCCGAGATCCATCGCACCCGGGGCGACGTAGCCAAAGCCATCGAGTACCTGGCCCGCGTGACTTCCTTGAACGACAGTCACTACCGGGCCAACCGCCTCGAAGCCGAACTCCGGGCCAAGCAGAACGACCACCGGGGTGCTTTAACGGCGCTCGAACGGGCCGTTTGGATCAGTCCGTACGACGTGGGAATGAACCAGGAAGCCGCCCTGCTCGCCGCCCGAGCCGGGGAGACCGACCAAGCGGTCCGGTTCCGGCGCGCGGTGGTGGCCCTCGATCCCAGTGACCGCGCCGGGGCCCTGTACGAGTTGGCCGTGGCGTATCGGGACGCCGGCGATCGGGCTGCCGCGCGACGTGAAGTTCTCCGTGCGCTGGAGGAAGCCCCGTCGTTCGAGAAAGCGCAGGCCCTGTTGCTGGAATTGCGGAACCGATGATGAAGCTCTGGTTCTTGCCCTGCCTCCTGGTGGCCGTGGCTCAGGCGGCGGCGGGCCAACGCAATCGGGTTCCCGAGGGCGGCAACGATTTCGCCGATGCCCCAATGCCGAACGTACCCTACGATGGTCGTTTCACGTTCGTCCGGATCAAGTACGAGGTGGGCCTCAATGGGTTCCGCGGCCGTCGTGACCTCAAGTGGGACCACGACTACCCGCGAGCGGAACGGCACTTCACCAAGATTCTCTCGGAACTGACGACCGTCCAGCCCCGGGTCGATGCCAGCAACATTCTCGCGCTCGACGATCCCGAGTTGTTCAAGTTTCCGATCGCCTACCTGTCCGAACCGGGCTTTTGGCAGCCAACCGACCGGGAGGTGGCCGGGACCCGCGCCTACTTGCAGAAGGGCGGGCTCATGATTTTCGACGATTTCGTCGGCAATCAGATCTTCAACCTCGAGAACCAGCTCCGCCGGGTTCTCCCGGGCGCCCGGATGATCGCGCTGACCAAGGAGCACCCGATCTTCGATGCGTTCTATCGGATCGAGTCCCTTGACTATGTCCACCCGATGTTCGGGCAGCCGTCGATCTTCTTCGGGGTTTTCGAGGACAACGATCCCGCCAAACGGTTGCTGATGATCATCAACTACAACAACGATATTGGTGAGTACTGGGAGTGGTCCGATACCGGACTGTTCGCGATCGACCTGTCCAATGACGCCTACAAGATCGGCGTCAATTATCTCGTGTACGCCCTTACCCGCTAGCCAGAGGCCCGCGTGACCCATACTCCCTTCGACGATCAGGCCGTGGCCGATCGACTCCATCAAGCCGGCAACCGGATCAAGGCCGAGCTGGCCAAGCGCATCGTCGGCCAGGAGGCGGTCGTTGAGCAGTCGCTCATCGCCCTGCTGGCCGGCGGAAACTGTCTGCTGGTCGGGGTGCCGGGCCTCGCCAAGACGCTCCTGATCCAGTCCCTGGCCGAGGTCCTCGATCTCTCGTTTCAACGGATCCAGTTCACCCCGGACCTGATGCCCTCCGATGTTACCGGGACCGACGTGATCCAAGACGTCCCGGCCACCGGTGGCCGGCGCCTGGTCTTCATGCGGGGGCCGATCTTCGCGAACATCGTGCTGG
>SXGU01059197.1_pt1 | contig 22292 bp, 18 predicted proteins | sample 3174531 | NCBI WGS metagenome assembly SXGU01 (sample SAMN11356863, study PRJNA531348) | freshwater metagenome | isolation source: freshwater sample F1-140 | place: China: Fuxian Lake, Yuxi | collected 2017-12-25
ATAATACCGGTGCATTTCTGAGTGGGGGGCTAGATAGCTCCAGCGTGGCAGGGGCTTTGGCAAAGGTGTTTCCGGGTCAAGCTAAAACCTTTTCTATGGGATTTCCGGTGGAAGGGTATAACGAAATTGAATATGCCAATATTGCGGTCAAGCATTTCAATACCAAGCAGCATGAATACTATGTTACGCCTGAGGATACCGTCCGTGCTGTGCCATTAATAGCGGCTTATTATGATGAGCCGTTTGGTAACTCCTCTGCATTAGCGGCTTATTATTGCGCCAAGTTGGCTAAAGAAAACGGTGTCAAGCGTTTGCTGGCGGGAGATGGTGGTGACGAAATATTTGCCGGGAATGAACGTTATGCCAAACAAATGTTGTTTGATCACTATCGTCGAATTCCAGGGTTTGCCCAAGCAGCTTTGGAAGCAGGTTTGGGCTGTCTGCCTTCGGCAATCGCCAATCTCAAAATTCCGTTCAAAATTCAGCGTTACATTGATCAAGCCAACGCTCCGATGCCGGATCGTTTACAAGATTATAATTTTTTGCATCGTCATGATGTCGCTGAGATTTTTAGTGAATCGTTCTTGACTCAGATCGATACGGCTGAACCATTGCAATTACTTAGAGATAGTTATCAAAGACCAGAAAATGCCAGTACGTTGAATCGTATGCTTTACATGGATTGGAAAACCACTTTGCATGATAACGATTTGGTCAAGGTTAACAGGATGTGTGAAATGGCGGGTGTGGAAGTTTGTTATCCCCTTTTGGATCAACGAATTGTCGATTTATCTTGCCGAATTCCCTCTGATATCAAATTGAAAGGCCAAAAACTACGCTGGTTTTATAAACAGGCGATGGCTGACTTTTTGCCGGATCAAATCATTAATAAATCCAAACACGGCTTTGGGTTACCATTTGGCATTTGGCTCAAAGATCATCAGCCATTAAAAGAGCTGGCTTATGATGCTATTCATGGCTTAAAGAAACGTGAGTTTTTTAAACCGGAGTTTTTGGATCATGCAATCGAAATGCATCAGAGCATTCATGCGGCCTATTACGGCGAGTTAATCTGGGTATTGATGATGTTGGAGTTGTGGCTTGTTGGCAAAGCCCGCTAATTTTGATGTTGATTTTAGCTAGCAAACCATCTGAACCACTTATGACAGATTTTTGACTTGAAACTTAGTGGTCTTTTTAGCATAAATATTGTGAACCACTAACCAGAATTAGCTGTTTCTGATACAAACGGCTTCCATCTTGTTTGCTTAAACCTCAAAAAATTAACCCTAAAGCCGTTGTTCGATTAAAATACCATCCTTTTCTCCTTGTTCTGGGTTGGTTTTTTAACGGACCAATGAGCATTATTTTTTTCATTGCCTGATTGTTTTAACCAATTGCGGTTTTGTTTCCTGTTAACGATTAAGGATATCTATGCGCTTTGTCATTTCCTACCCACAGACCAATTGGGATTATGCAAAATTCAGATTGGAACGCATCATCAAAGGCAAGGATCGTTCTAATGATGTATTTCGTGGTGAGCCCGGTGGTAAGTTACAATTACTAGAACATCAGGGTGGTTTGGGGAATATTCGTTTATTGGAAGAAATTTATCCAACCAAGCCTTTTGGTATGGCTTATGTGGCAGGTGAGGGGCTTTATTTTGTGCGAGGTTTACCTTGTGCTGAAAACGGTGTCGCCGGTGACGAACATATTGCCAGGCTGAATGAACAGGGTGAAATTGATTTGGAGATTCGCCATCCTTGGTTTTCGCAAATAAGGTCACTACGTCGAACTGAAAATGGCTTGCTACTGGCATCTAGTGGAGTTGACGCTATTTTGGAAGTCAATTTACAAGGCGAGGTAATTTGGTCTTGGTGGGCAACTGAAAACGGTTATCCGAAAGCCTATGGCGGTAATATCAGATCGATAGACAAAAGTCTGGATCATCGACTGTTTTGTTATTCGGGTAAATTACAAAGTACGCATTTAAATTCGGCAATTGTTGACCCCTATAATCCTGATAAAGTTCTGACAATTTTGTTTTATCAAGGCTGTGTGGCTCGAATCGATCGAAAAACCCTGGCTTTGGATATTGTGATTAATGGTTTAAGTGGAGCCCATCATATTCGCCCGCATTCTAGAGGCTATATGCTATCCAACTCCCGTAAAGGTGAAGTGCTGATTTATAACCAGCAGTTTGAATTGATTGAGCACATAAAAGGCACCGCTGACTTTTTTCCGGTCAAATGGGTGCAAGATGCCATTGAAATGCCGGATACAAATTCGCATTTAATCGCCGATTGCAATACCTTTAATCTACGAGAACGTGATTTACAAGGAAATGAGAAAAAATTCAATACCAAAATGCCTAACCGAATTTTTCAAATAGAACCGGTTGCCGACCATTTTTCTTTGACTAAACTAAAAATATAGTTTTCATCATTTTTTCTAGATTCATTTCAATTTCAAAGTTATTTTTTTATAAGGGGAGTCATGACTAAAAAATCTTCTAAAAGCACATTGTTTGCATGTTTAAGCATGTTGTTGTCTACCCAGTCACCTATTGCCCAAAGCGACACATGGTCGGAAAACAAATGGTTGGGGGTTGCGCAAAATCCTTTGAGTCCGGTTTTCAGTCTGCCTATGCAATACACGCATCACGGCGGTGCTGAGGCGGGTGATATTGATATTGGTAGTTTCCAGCCAATTATTCCGGTTTCGCTCGGAAACTGGAATATGATCAATCAGCTGAAATTGAACATCATGGGTACTCCAGGTGTGGTCAACGGCATTGCTGAATTACCGGAACCTTTTCCCGGTGATGGTGTAGTGGGTTTAGCCGATAGCACCTTCACTTCTTATTTCACTCCAGCTTTTGCCTCAGATGATTTTAGTTTTGGCATCGGGCCCACTTTTGTATTGCCAACGGATACCTTGTTTACTGATATAGAAGATCGAAGATCGCGAGAATTAGGTGGCGGCAAATTCAGTGTCGGGCCAGCTGTCATGCTGGTCACTCAGCCTAGACCTTGGACATTAGGTTTAGGTATTAAACAAGTTTGGTCAGTTTTCGGTAGCGATACTAGAGAAAGTGTCAGCCAAATGATTTTGGAACCTTTTGTCAACTATAACCTGGGTGGTGGCTGGTATCTGGCCTCTGATATGGATATTATCTCCAATTGGTATCGGGATAACGATCAGCGTTGGACAGTGCCTGTGGGGGCTGGTGTCGGCAAATTATTTACGGTGGGTGACAATGCCATCAATACTCGCGTAGAAGGTTACTACAATCCGGTTAGACCTGATCAAAGCCCCGAGTGGTCGGCTAATTTTACCTTGCAAGTTTTATTTGCAAAATAATTACGGCCAATCTCATTCGATTAGTTAAATATATTCGACTAATCGAATGAGGCAGTAAAAGATCTTAAGAATTTTTTATTTATACCCTGAAAGTCTTCTGCTTGCTTAAGCTATCTTCGATATTTTAACCCCCCCCACATTATCCTATTTACATCAGCAAGTTTTATTTATGTTCGACCAACCTGAGCGTGTATTAATTGTAGGTCCCGCGTGGGTGGGTGATATGGTGATGGCGCAGAGTTTATACATTGCCTTGAAGCAAAATAATCCAGATTGTCTCATCGATGTTATCGCACCATCCTGGACTTTGCCGTTACTGTCTAGGATGCCGCAAGTCAGCAAAGCCATCTTGATGGATTTGCCTAGGGGTAAGTTAGGTCTTGTGGAGCGGATTCAACTGGGTAAAACACTGCGTACTGAAAATTACCAACAGGCTATTTTACTGACCAATACCTGGAAATCCGCTTTGACACCTTTTTTTGCCAATATTTCGCTTCGAACGGGCTATGTGGGTGAGTGGCGCTGGGGGTTGCTCAATGATATTAGGCATTTGAATAAAAACATCTTGATGCAAACCGTGCAACGCTTTGTGGCTTTGGGCGAGAGGAATCAAGCAATACAGCCGCCTGTTTGTCCTCAACCGCGTTTAGAAGTCAGTTTGCGTCAGCAGCAGCAGGTTTTGCAGAAATATCAGTTGAATATTGAACGCAAAGTTTTGGCGTTATGTCCGGGGGCTGAATATGGGGATGCCAAGCGTTGGCCGGTTGAGCATTTTGCTCAGGTTGCTGAATATTGTTTGGATCGTGATTGGCAGGTTTGGTTGTTCGGTTCACCCAAAGATACTGAGGTTGCGGCGGACATTAACCGGCGGGTTTCAGATCGATGTGTCGATCTTACCGGTAAAACCAGCATAACTGAAGCAGTCGATTTGTTGTCTTTGACCGATACTGTAGTGAGTAATGACTCTGGACTCATGCATGTGGCTGCTGCGTTGAATCGAAAACTGATTGCTTTATACGGCTCTTCTGATCCAGACTTTACACCCCCACTAAGCCAGGACGCGCAAATTTTACGTCTAGGGCTGGAATGCTCGCCTTGTTTTCAAAGGACTTGTCCGCTTGGGCATAAACGTTGTCTGGTTGATATCTCCCCGCAGCAGGTATTGACTGCGATTATTTAGCAGGAATTAGGTATTCCTAGTTAAGGGCTATACACCGTCGCGAACAAAGCTTCCATATCTGTCAGGTCTCCTTTTATCCAACGGCGCACCAATGGTGCTATGTTTTGCGGATGATGCAAGCAAATCTCCTCTGCGGTGGTTTTTACCTTATCGAGCAAGGCTAAATCACGGCAAAGATTGGCAATTTTGAATTGAATCTGTCCGGTTTGCCGGTTACCGATGATTTCACCAGGGCCGCGTAGTTCCAGATCCTTCTCGGCAATCACAAAGCCATCGGTGCTTTCGCGCATAATCCCCAGGCGTTGCTTGCCGATAAGAGATAATGGCGATTGGTATAGTAAAAGACAGTAGCTTTCCTGATGGCCACGGCCCACGCGGCCACGCAATTGATGTAGTTGGGATAGTCCCAGGCGTTCGGGATTTTCAATAATCATTAGACCAGCATTCGGCACGTCGACGCCTACTTCTATCACTGTTGTGGCTACCAGCAAATGGGATTCTCCGTTCTTGAATGCCTGCATAGCGCTATCTTTCGCACTGGCTTTCATCCGACCATGTACCAAACCAATGCGTAGATCAGGCAATGCTTGTTGTAAATAAGTAGCTGTTTTTTCAGCGGCTTCGCATTGTAGTTGTTCTGATTCTTCTATCAAGGTGCAGACCCAGTAGGCTTGGCGGTTCTGAGCGGCCCAAAGCCTGATGCGCTGAATCACTGCTTCTCGACGTTCGGATGGAATAACGCTGGTTGTGACGGGTTTACGCCCGGGTGGGAGCTCGTCGATTGTGGAAATATCCAGATCGGCGTATTGCAACATGGCCAGAGTGCGTGGAATTGGGGTGGCTGTCATGACCAATTGATGGGGAACTAAGCCGTGATTCTGGCCCTTGGCTCGGAGTGCTAGACGTTGTTGGACACCGAATCGATGTTGTTCATCAATAATGACCAGGCCGAGGTTTTGATATTGCACCGTATCCTGAAAAAGGGCGTGAGTACCGATGACCAATTGATTGCCGCCTATTGCCAGCGTTTCTATAGTACTGACTCGAGCTTTGCCTTTTAATTGGCCTGTCAGCAGCAATACCTGGGTATCGGTATCTGCGAACCATACACAGAAATTTCGATAGTGTTGTTCGGCCAGTAATTCAGTAGGCGCCATTAAGGCTACCTGATATCCGGAATGTAAAGCGGAAATTGCCGCAATGGCTGCGACCAAGGTTTTGCCCGAACCCACATCACCTTGAACTAGGCGCAACATGGGCTTGGCTTGACTGCAATCGGCTTCTATTTCGGCAATGACTCTTTTTTGGGCAGTAGTGAGTTGAAACGGCAGGTGTGCTAAGAACTGCTGTTTGCTTGAGGCATCCGTATTAAATACCGGCGCGCGCCAGGTTTTGTAGTGAATTTTTCCTAATATCAAAGCCAGGTGATGCGCCAAAAACTCTTCAAATGCCAGGCGTTGTAACGCGGGAAGGTTGGCGTTTGTTAATTGTTCTGTGGTGAGATGGTCAGGGGGAGTATGTAAGGTTTGTAGTGCTGTTTTGAGTGTTGGATAAGAATTGGTTTTTAACAGAGAGTCAGGCAGTAACTCGGGTAATGCATCCGGATTACTCAAACATTGTGTTAAAGCTTGTCGAATGGCTTTGCGTAAGCTTGATTGCGACAAGCCTTCGGTGAGGGGATAAACCGGGGTTAAGGTTGTTTCTGTTGCTTTATCGCCAGGATTCAGTATGCGGTATTCCGGATGTGTCATTTCCAAGCCGTTAAAGCCCTGGCGAATTTCACCAAAACAACTGATTGAAACGCCCGGTTTTAGTTGCTGAATCTGTTGTACTGAAAAGTGGAAAAAACGTAAGGATAGGAAACCGCTTTCATCACTGATACGACAAATCACACTATTTCGGCCACGTTGTGAGACGTCGGTAAATTCAACAGTTCCGCAAACCAGCGCAGTCATGCCGGGTAACAACTGGGCGATAGGATAAATTCGGGTACGGTCTTGGTAGCGTTGAGGTAAATGAAATACCAAGTCTCGAAGGGATTGAATGCCTAGTTTTTGTAATCGTAGAGCAGTTTGGGAGCCGATGCCAGTCAGTTTGGTGACTGGCATACTATGCAGCTCCTGGTTTGACGGCATTTTTAGTGCTGAATATTATTAATCTATAGGTTAATAATAGGGTTCATCTACCACCATGATCGCGTCCATCTCGACCGCAACGCCTTTGGGTAATGCGGCAACTCCAACAGCAGCTCGGGCTGGATAGGGCTGGGTAAAATATTCAGCCATGATTTCGTTGACGATAGGAAAATGACTCAAATCGGTCAGAAATACATTGAGCTTGACGATATTGGAAAAATCTCCTCCAGCCGCTTCGGCAACGGCTTTAAGGTTGTCGAAAACCCGATGGATTTGCACGCTGATGTCACCACCGACGATCTCCATTGTGACCGGATCGAGCGGTATTTGACCGGACAAATATACTGTAGTATCAACCTTAACGGCCTGCGAATAAGTACCAATGGCTTGCGGGGCTAAAGGTGTCGCAATAATGTTTTTTTTCATGCTTTGATGCGGGTGATTTTTAATATGATGGAAAGTTTTTTCAATTTACGAATGATATTGGCCAGATGCACACGATCCCGGACAGCTAACGTCAATAGATCCACCGAAACTCTGTCATCCTGGCTGACAACGTGGATATTTTCGATATTCGAGTCCATCATGGAAATGGTTGAAGCAATCGTAGCCAGTGATCCACGTTGATTCAGCAATTCAATACGAATTTCGGCCGGAAATTCACCTGAAGCCTCAGGACTCCACTCAACATCCAGCCAGCTGGTCTGTTTTTTTCTGACTTCGTTACTGTTGCGGCATTCGTGGTGATGAACGACTATGCCTTTGCCCGGGTTGAAAAAGCCGATAATGGGGTCGCCGGGAATAGGGCGGCAGCACTTGGCCAAGCTGACCACCATGCCTTCGGTGCCTTTTATAACCAGTGGTGATTTATGGCGAGGTTCGCTGTCGTCAAGTTTGACGGCAGCATTATGGTCGGTTTGGCAGATATGCTTGGCGACCAGAAAGGGCATGCGATTTCCTAAGCCAATGTCCTCCAGCAAATCATTCAGGGAATGTTTTTTTAAGGCATGTAATACCTGGACAATTCGGCCATCATCAATCTGATCCAGTTGCATGTTCAAACTATTTAATTCTTTTTCCAATAAGCGGCGACCAAGATTGATGGCTTCTTGCTGGTTGAAGTTTTTTAGATAGGCCCGAATGCAACTTCGTGCCTTGGCCGTTACAATGTAATTCAGCCATAACGGATTGGGTCTGGCCCAACTGGCGGTAATGACTTCGACGGTCATGCCGTTTTCCAGCTTGGTTTGCAGTGGGACTAATTTTTTATCAATTCGGGCGGAAATACAGGCGTTGCCAACATCGGTGTGTACCAGGTAAGCAAAATCCACGATGGTGGCGCCGCGTGGTAATTTGATGATCTTGCCTTGAGGGGTAAAAACGAAGACTTCTTGTGGAAACAGATCCACTTTGAGGTTATCGATAAATTCAAGGGAGTCACCGGCGGATTTTTGTATTTCCAGCAGATCGCGCAGCCATTCGTTGGCTCTGGCCTGTATGGTTTTGCTTTTTTCGTTATCTGATTTATACAGCCAATGCGCGGCAATGCCGGATTCCGAAAGACGATGCATTTCATGGGTGCGGATTTGGATTTCGACCGGTACCCCATAAGGCCCTATCAGTATGGTGTGCAAAGATTGATAGCCATTGGCTTTGGGCAAGGCGATATAGTCCTTGAAACGACCTGGAATGGGTTTGAACAAATTGTGAACACAGCCTAATGCTCGATAGCAATCATCGACTTGATGGCAATAAATTCTGAACGCGTAGACATCAAACACATCTGTAAAAGAGATTTTTTTGTGCAGCATTTTTTGATAAATACTGGCGATATTTTTTTCGCGACCTGCAACCGTACAGTCCATGCCGGTTTCATTGATACGATTTTGAATGGCGTTTTGTATGGTGTCGACAATTTCCTTGCGATTACCCCGCGATTTTTTGACCGCATTACTGATGGCATGATAACGGTTAGGATATAGCGCCTTGAAGCCCAATGATTCCAGTTGGTGGCGAATCTCGTTCATGCCCAATCGGTTCGCGATAGGGGCATAGATTTCCAGGGTTTCCTTAGCGATGCGACGCTTTTTCTCCGGAATCATGTTGCCTATGGTTTGCATGTTATGCAAACGATCAGCCAGTTTGACAACGATGACCCTGAGATCCTGAGCCATGGCCAGAAACATTTTTCTGACATTTTCAGCCTGAGTCTCTGCGCGGGAGCGGCTATCGATTTTGGATAATTTGGTCACGCCGTCGACCAAATCAGCTACCTCTTGTCCGAATTGCTCAGCTATTTCTTGTTTGCTGATGGGGGTGTCTTCGATGACATCATGCAGAATAGCCGCCATGATGCCATGGGCGTCCATGTGCATGCCAGCCAGTGAAATGGCCACCGAGACAGGGTGGCAAATATAAGCTTCGCCACTTTTGCGAAATTGCCCAGAGTGGGCGGCCGCGCTAAAATGGTAAGCGCGGACAATAGTGTCAATGTTTTGTTGGTCGAGATAGCCGCTCAAAATCCCGCAAAGCTGCCGAAGTAATTTTTCCTCGGGATGCTCAAGGACAGGCAAGGGGGGAGGGGCCGCTATTTCACCCATTGCAGTGGTTTAAATATCCAGGAATGAGTCGGCGACATGCCCGCCACGATGCAGGCGGTCGATATTTTCTTCGTTGACAAAACCCGCTGCAATTTCGCGCAACGCAACCACGGTATCTTTGTCTTTTCCACGGGGCACAAATTCATCGGCGCCTTTTTCCAATTGTCTGGCACGTTTACCGGCCAGTAAAACCAATTTGAAACGGTTTTCAACATTTTCTAAACAATCTTCAACGGTAATACGTGCCATATTTATGCCTACTAGGGGAATTAAACTAAGAATATAAGGGGTATTGCGTATAACAGTCAACTGTCATAAGTGACTATTATAATTGAAAAATGGCTCGGGCAGCCACATACCTGATGGTAAGCGTCAGGAAATAAAAAGCCCGCGTAAAGCGGGCTCGTCCGGGTATTATTATTGTGATATTGGACGTCTGTCGTAACGACAGTTTAGTCAAGCAGTTACTGTTATTGTTGTTGTTATGCGCCTAGGCTACAGTCCGCTTCCCTCCCCTCAAAGACGTGGTCACAGACCATCGGCACTCCTAAAAGGTACGCACAGTCTAAGTAAAAAAAAATGACATGTCCATCAAATAAGTAAGACTTTTGGTGTGGATTAGTTTCGAGGCGAAATTAACTTTTTGAAACAAAAGCTTGGGGAAAATCTTGATTTTTCAGATTTGGGGTCATCATTTTTCTTTACGTTCTTTTTCTTCGTTGATAAAAAAATTCAAGCGTTCTTCAAGAATAGCCTGCAGCTGATAGTTAATATTTTTTTCCTGTTTAGCTAAGCGGATTTGCACAATGGCATCTTCAGTTTGACCGCTACTGTAATAATATTCAGCCATATAACGGTGGGATTCAGCTGGTTGGGTCAGCTCGGCCTGGATTTGTGCCAATAATAAAAAGTAGAAGGGTTGGTCTTTTTGTGCGTCTGATAAGCCCAAAAGGATTTGTCGGGCATCGACAGGTTTGCCACTTTTAAGCAAACTACGCGCATATTCGATTTTAATGGCGTCGTTATTGGGGAAGTTTTGTGTGGCTTTGGCAAATAATTGATGAGCCTTGTCGTAATCCTTGTTTTCGACTGCTGTGCGTGCCAAGGCGGCAATGTATTGTGGTTGATTTGGAAATTGTTCGCTTAACGCTTTAAAAATCTCTGCAGCAGCAGGGTATTGCAGATTTTGCAAATACACTAGTCCCATGCCATAACGAGCGATTGCGCGTTGTTCAGTTGTACCCTGTTTTTCCAGGGAAGTGAAATGCTTGATGGCGGTTTCCTGGTTAGGGGTGGTCAATGCAAACAACTTGGCCTTGGTGAGGAGATAGCCCATGGAATCAGGGTATTGGCGATAGGGATAGTTCTCGGCACGTCCACGGGTATCGGCAATACGATTTTCTGAGACTGGGTGAGTTCGTAAAAACTCTGGCACACCCCTGCCGTAATAACGGGTAGATTGCTGCAAACGCTCAAAAAATGTTGGCATGCTGCGTGGATCAAAACTCGAATTAACCAGCGTTTGCATGCCCACCCGATCCGCTTCTTTCTCGTTATCACGGGTGAAATTAATTTGAAATTGAATGCTGCCGGCTTGAACCGCCATTAAGGCTGCCTGACCCATGGCAGGTGACTGAGTGCCGATCAAAATAGCGGCCAATGTGGCAGCCACAGTCGGGATAGACATTTTACTCGCTGCTTCAATTTGACGGTACAAATGGCGTTGGGTTACATGGCCGATCTCGTGCGCCATCACCGAAGCCAGTTCGCTTTCTGCTTCGGTGAGCAGAATCAACCCGGAGTTGATGCCGATATAGCCTCCCGGACCGGCAAACGCATTGATATTAGGATCCATGACCACAAAGAAATGGAAAGGCGAAGACGGCGTGTCGCTGTTAGTTGCCAGTTGGCGACCAATAGACTGTATATATTGCTGTATTTCCAGATCCTGGCTGATCTCTGCCTGACTATGTAGCATTCGAAAAAAAGAAGCGCCGAACTCTTTTTCTTCTAGTGGTGAAATCAAAGCGCCTGCAGAATCACCCATTTCCGGCAACTGCAATTTTTCTATCTCAATAGCCATCGGAATTGCAGGTAACAAACTCAATACAATAGCTGCTGTTAAAGTTTTAAGAGTCATGGCAAGTTGAAAGGTGAAACATCAGGAGGTTGATGCAGGTTTTAAGTAAGTAAATGGATAAGCGTGATTATATGTGAGCTTATCTAATTAGACTTCCAGTAATTTACTTAGTTTTTAAAGACTGAAAAAACAGTGATTAAACTGAATTCAGGTTGGGAGTGGGTGGCGTATCTATAGCAAAGCGTTTAAAGCGCAGACAAATTCATCGATGTCTGCTTCCGTATTATCTTTGCCTAGGCTTACGCGAATAGCGGATTTGGCCAGGCTAGGATTAATGCCCATGGCAGCCAAGACAGGGCTTATATTTTCCGAACCTGTTGCGCAGGCTGAGCCACTTGAGACAGCAATATTGCGTTGATCCAGTTGCATCAACAACATTTCACCATGGATACCAGGTATGCCAAATTGCACTGTGTTGGGTAGCCTTAAAGAATCTTCTGCAAAAATCTGGAGGTCTGGAAGGGTTTTTAATTGTTGTTCAAGTCGATTCCTGAGCATTTGTAGATGATGAATCCGTTGATCAAGCTCCAGGCGTGCTAATTCCGCGGCTTTCCCAAAGCCGACAATTGCGGCAACATTTTCAGTGCCTGCTCTTATTCCATTTTCCTGATCGCCGCCTGATTGTAGCGGCTTCAAAGCAATGTCAGCTTGAGACTGGAAAACAAGCGCGCCACAGCCTTTAGGGCCGTATATTTTATGGCTCGAAAGGCTCATCAGTTGAACGCCCAGTAGTCTGAAACTCACTGGCATTTTGCCTAAGGCCTGAACAGCATCTGTATGTACGATGACACCTTGATTGTTGAATCTTCCAACCAAACCGGAGATATCTTGAATCGCTCCCGTTTCGTTGTTGGCCAACATGATGGATACAAAATCGCCTGTTTGAAGGGCGTTGGCGGGGATTTTTGGAATACTAACATGTCCGGATGATGTTACAGGCAACTTTGAAATGGCTGCATAGCGTTCAGGCTGGCATTCGATATTTTCAAGCACAGCGGGATGTTCTATGGCAGAAACAGTGATTTTTCGGCCTTGGGCGCTATTTAACGCCAGCGCGTTGGCTTCGGTACCGCCGCTGGTGAAAATGATTTGGGCGGCAGGTGCATCAATTAGCGCGGCTATCTGTTCACGAGCTGTGTCTATTGCGCTACGTGCGATTCTGCCAAGTCGGTATAGAGAGGAAGGGTTACCGTAGAGGTGATGTAAATACGGTTCCATGGCATCCACCACTCGCTCATCAATTCGGGTGGTGGCGTTGTGATCAAGATAGATCATTTAAGCGGATTTTCTTTCCTGAATAGAATTAATATCGATAACTTGTTCAATTTGATTGCCTTGTCTTTTGGCGACTTCGCTGACTAGTTCTCGTTCCAAAAGTTGACCAAGCGAAATTTCTTTCAAATAGGCACGAATCTGTTCGCTCAAGCCCATCCACAAATCATGGGTGATGCAGGGTTGATCATTATGGCAATTGGCTTTACCGCCGCATTTAGTGGAGTCAACGGTTTCGTCAACGGCCTCGATAATATCTGCAATGTTGATTTCGCGAGCGTTGCGGCTTAACGAATAACCGCCGCCTGGTCCACGTACCCCTTTCACCATCCCAGCTTTGCGAAGCCGAGCAAATAATTGCTCTAAATAAGACAGTGATATGGTCTGCCGAGTTGCAATATCAGTCAAGGTAACAGGCTTGGTTTGGCTGTGATAAGCCAGATCCAGCATTGCGGTAACGGCGTAGCGTCCTTTGGTGGTGAGTCGCATAAAATCCCCTTCATTAAACTTAATTTAAGTAGGGGTACAATAAATAAACCCAGTATTTAAGTCAAGTATTATGAGTTTAATTTTATGGCTTGTCCTTGATTTGACAATCATCCAGTTGAGAAATGTGGTTGTCGCTGCATTGGATTCCTGCTGCGGTTAATTTTTGCCGCATGGTTTCAAGTTGTTTGTCCATTTGATGAATGTGATCCAGCATCAAATTGATCGAGTTGGCAATTGGATCAGGCATGTCGCCACTGGCACCGTATGCGTCAAAACCTAATTTTTGCGCCATAGCATCACGGCGAGATTTTTCATCTTTCGATTTCGGCGCGATAATATGAGCCGGTATGCCGACGACTGAAACACCCGCCGGAACCGACTTAACAACCACGGAATTGGAGCCCACCCTAGCAGCTTCGCCAATTTCGATCGGGCCCAAAACTTTAGCGCCAGCGCCTATCACCACACCGTTTTTCAAGGTTGGATGGCGCTTGCCCTTATTCCAGGTGGTGCCACCCAGAGTAACGCCATGGTAGAGCGTGCAATCATCGCCTATCACAGCGGTTTCTCCTATGACCACCCCCATACCATGATCGATAAAAAATCGTTGGCCGATTTGAGCGCCGGGATGAATTTCAATACCGGTTAGCCAGCGACCGAGAAATGAAGTGTAGCGAGCAGCCCAATTCAAGTTGTGTTGCCATAGCCAGTGGCTGAAACGATGAATTAAAACAGCATGAAATCCGGGATAGGTGGTGATAACTTCAAATACTGATTGTGCGGCAGGATCCCGAGCAAATATGCACTGAATATCTTCTTTGATTTGCTTGAACATGCCGGTTACTTCAGATTATGGTTTTGGGAAAAGCGCAAGATGCCTCGCAGAATATCCAGTTCCTTGGTGTCAAGTTGGATACGATTAAAAATCCTGCGCAACCGGCGCATGATGGATTTTGAACGCTCGGGTTGCAAAAAGCCTATATCCGCCATGGTTTGCTGTAGATGTAGATAAAACCCTTCCATTTGTTCAGCCGTGGCAAGTGGGTCTTCTCCCTGATCACCAATGCTGCTGATTTGCTGCTGGCCACTGGCTACAAACAGTTCGTAGCTCACGACTTGAACAGCTGCGGCCAGGTTAAGAGAGCTATATCCAGGGTTACACGGAATGCGAAGTAAATAGTGGCATAAATCCAGTTCATGATTTTTTAAGCCGGAATTTTCCCTGCCAAATACCAGGGCGATATTCTGAGTTATCTGAGCATGAACCCATTTTTCAGCGCATTCTCTGGCAGTCAAGGCAGGCCAGCTAATCGTTCGATCTCTTGCGCTGGCTCCTGCTACTAGCTGACAATCGGCAATGGCTTCCGGTAAAGAGGCATAAACAGTCGCAGTTCTTAATAAATCGTCAGCACCGGAAGCGCGGGCTGTAGCATCAGCATGTGGAAATAGCTTGGGGTTAACCAGTCTTAATTCCGTCATGCCCATGTTCTTCATGGCTCGGGCGACTGCGCCAATGTTGCCGGGATGCGAGGTTTCCACTAGGACGACTTTAAAATTAGATAACAAAGACAGTTCCTGAGGGCTAAAAAACCGGCGATTTTAACAAAAGATTTGCTATCCTATTACAGTTTTCTAACTGCTCATTATCAATTCGATCTATGCATCCCATGCTTAATATAGCCGTGCGCGCAGCCCGTAGCGCCGGTGACCTGATTTTACGTTCCTCGCAAAATATCGAGAAACTCACCATAGACCAAAAAAGCCGTAATGATTATGCGTCAGAAGTTGATCGTATGGCTGAACAAGAGATTATCAAAGCCATACGGGCAGCTTATCCAGATCATGCCATCCTCGCAGAAGAGAGCGGTGAACATCAGGGTAACGATTACGTTTGGGTCATTGATCCGTTAGATGGCACTACCAATTTTTTACACGGTTTCCCCCAATATGCTGTTTCGATTGCTTTAAAGCACAAAAATAAATTGGAAGTTGGGGTAATTTACGATCCTGTCAGGGATGAGCTTTTTACAGCTGAGCGCGGGGGTGGGGCGATGCTGAATAATCGTCGTATCCGGGTAACCAAGCAAAACAGCATGCGTGGCGCACTGATTGGTACGGGATTCCCGTTTAAAACCATGGAACATATTGAACCTTATTTGGGCATGTTTCGTAGTATTGCCGCCGATACAGCCGGCATACGTCGTGCAGGTGCTGCCGCTTTGGATATGGCTTATGTTGCTTGTGGGCGACTGGATGCTTATTGGGAAATCGGGGTCAAGGAATGGGATATCGCAGCGGGTGTGTTGCTAGTTCAGGAAGCAGGAGGGGTGGCTACTGATTTTTCTTTTAACGATAAATACTTGCAATCCGGCAATATCATCGTTGGCAATCCCCGTATGCATCAGTTGATGTATCACGCCATAGAACCGCATGTTTCTGAAAAACTGAAATAAATCATCAGGCTGCGCTAGACTTGAAATTGTTAACAACACGCCTTTTATTTTATACTTGGCGGCTAATCAAAATTTAAGAGGCTATCATGGAAAAACCTTTCATCTTACACATGCTGACTACAGCTAAAAACTTGAGTCCATTCGACGTCAATATGGCAGTAGATGCAGGCTGGATTTCTGCAATTCCTTACATTAACGTTGAGCCTAGCGAAGTAAGAGGATTAGTTCAAGACGCCATTTTTTCACGTAGCCCTAAAGGTTTGTTGCGTACTGCGATTTTTATTGGTGGCCGCGAAACCAAGCAAGCCATGGATATGCTGAAAACGGCTAAAAACTCGATGGTGCCACCTTTTGAAGTTTCGGTGTTTGCTGACCCAAGTGGTGCATTTACTACTGCAGCGGGTATGGTGGCCGCAGTTGAAAAAGAACTGGCCGAACAATTTGATACCACCCTAGAAGGTAAAAACATTTTGGCACTTGGTGGGACAGGACCTGTCGGTCAGGCGGCTGCCGTGATCGCTGCTCAAGCCGGTGCTAATGTCAGAATTATTGGTAGACAACTGGATAAAGCCCAGCGTGCGGCCGAGCTTTGCAGCGAAGAATTCGGTGATGGCAAGATTACTATCCTGGCCGGTGCTGACTCTGATAAGGCAGAATACATGCAAACTGCAGATATCGTATTTGCAACTGGTGCAGCCGGTATTGAGCTCTTAAGTTCTGATCTGATTGCTGCTGCTCCGCAATTGAAAGTAGCTGCCGATGTCAATGCCGTGCCGCCTGCCGGGATTGCCGGATTGGATGCATTTGATAATGGCAAGCCTTTGGCTGATTCCAAATGTGGTGCAGTGGGTATTGGGGCACTGGCGATTGGTAACATCAAATATCAGGCCCAAAGTCGCTTATTGAAAAGAATGCTGGAAAGTGATCGACCTCTATTTTTACACTTTGAACATGCTTTTGATGTGGCGCGGGAATTTATTAAATCGACTAATTAAGTTACTCTGTTAGTTCACCAGTTACCCAGGTAAATCCAATGTCAAAACGCAGCATACTTCATATGTTCGACCCGATGCCGAACAATAGTCCATTCGATATTAATATGGCATTGGACGCCGGTTTTGACGTATTGATGCCGTATTCCAATGTCAAACTGGAAAGTATTCAAAATTTGACGCAGGATGCGATTTTTTCCCGCAGCCCATCGGGCATTAAAAAAACCGCGCTGTTCATCGGTGGACGTGATATTGGTTTGGCGATAGACATGTTGGAAGCCACCAAACCTGCCATGATGCCACCATTTGAGGTTTCGGTATTTGCTGATCCAAGTGGGGCATATACGACGGCTGCCGCTTTGGTGGCTTGCGTGGAAAAAGCTCTGCTGAAAGTTCATGGTAAAGCTTTGAAAGACTGTAAGGCGCTAGTTTTTGGTGGTACTGGCCCTGTCGGTATTGCCACTGGCATCATTGTTTCTTTGCAAGGTGCTAAAACGGCTTTAGTGGATCACTTGTCTGTGGATACTGCCAACGACGCGGCTAAACAGTACAATCGACGTTTTGGAGCTAATATGACGGGAGCTGTGGCCAGAACGGATGCAGAAAAATCATCGCTGATCGAAGATGCTGATCTGATTTTTTGTACTGCAAAAGCAGGTATCAGGGTTTTGAGTGCTACAGTTTTAAGCAACGCTCGGCAGCTTAAAGTAGCGGGGGATGTCAACGCGGTGCCACCTGCCGGTATAGAAGGTGTTGCAACGAAGGATATGGCCGTTCCCCTGGTATATGCCAATCAATCATTAAATGCCGTTGGCGTTGGTGCGTTAGCGGTAGGCGATGTCAAATACAAATTGCAACAAGAGCTATTAAAATCTTTGCTTGAAACCGAGAAACCGATATTTATCGATTTCAGGGCTGCATTCGAAAAAGCTCGCAGTTTGGTTTAAATAGTAATTGTTTTCATTTCTCAATTGGCGCTGAAGTAATCATGTTTCAGTGCCAGGCGTGTCAGTTCTACATCATTTTTGATTTTTAGTTTTGCATACAGGCGATACCGGTAAGTGTTCACGGTTTTGTCGCTAAGGCTCATGGCAACAGCAATTTCCTGAATACTCTTTCCTGCCAATATCATTTGGGTCACTTCGGCTTCGCGTCGGGATAACCGAACAAATGGAGAGTTTTCCTCTGTTTTGATGGATTCAAAAACCAGATTATTGGCCACTTCATTACACAAATAGCGTTTCCCAGACATGACAGTTCGGATGGCAAGAACCATTTCGTTTACCGGTGATGCTTTAGAGACAAACCCTGCTACGCCCAGCTTTAATAACTGCTGGGGTATGGGGCCGCCATTGTGAACTGATAATCCAATGATCTTGACTTGTGGAAAGCTCTGCAGGGTACGTCTGCAGGCTTCAAAGCCCCCCATACCCGGCATATTCACATCCATTAACACGACATCGGGTGGTTCAATTTCGATGGTTTGTAATGCCTTTTCACCGCAGTCGCAAACGGCAACCACCTGGATATCTTCGACCGCATTCAATAACGCCTCGATACCACTCCTAACCAACTCATGATCGTCTACCAGTAAAACCTTAATCATAATTTTCCATAATTCGCGCGAGTATTTAGTGAGTTTCCCAAATTTTTTACGTTTAAGCAAACCGTCTGCATATCAAAGCAAATATTTTTCATGAAAATATAACCTTAAATTCGCAGCTTGTAGGTAAAACGGTAAAATGCTGGTTTATTGACTAAATATTTATTTGAAGATGCGCACATCACAATTTCCTCTGAGTACTGTAAAAGAAACACCCGCTGATGCTGAGATTATCAGTCACAAATTGATGATTAGAGCGGGTTTGATTCGAAAAATTGCCGCAGGAATCTACACCTGGTTGCCTTTAGGCTTACGTGTTTTGCGTAAGGTTGAACAAATTACCCGGGAGGAGATGGAAAAAGCAGGTGGGTTAGAAGTGTTGATGCCCGCCTTACAGCCCGCCGAATTATGGCAAGAAACCGGGCGATGGGAGAAATATGGCCCAGAGCTGGCACGCATGAAAGATAGGCATGATCGTGATTTCTGCCTGGGTCCTACTCACGAAGAAATCATCACCGATTTGGCTCGAAACGAGCTGAAAAGTTACAAACAGCTACCTATTACTTATTATCAAATTCAGACGAAATTTCGTGATGAAATACGCCCGCGTTTTGGGGTCATGCGGTCGCGCGAGTTTGTGATGAAAGATGCTTATTCCTTTCACTTGGACCAAGAATCGCTGCAGCAAACCTATGATTTGATGTATCAGACTTATACCAATATTTTTAATCGCTTTGGTTTGAAATTTCGCGCAGTGATTGCTGATTCAGGTTCCATAGGTGGTGCTGTATCTCACGAATTCCATGTGTTGGCTGATTCAGGAGAAGATGCGATTGCTTTCTCCAATGCCAGTGATTACGCCGCCAACGTTGAAAAAGCCGAGGCCTTGATGCCTCAGATGTCGCGTCCTCAACCCAGCCAAACCATGGCATTGATTGATACACCTAGCCAACACAGTATTGAAGAAGTTAGTCAGTTTTTTAAAGTGCCTGCTGATCAGTGTCTGAAAACCTTGATTGTCCGGGGAGAAAATGACACGCTGGTGGCTTTGTTGTTGCGTGGAGATCACGAACTCAACCCCATCAAAGCCGAAAAAGTTTCAGGTGTTTTGTCACCGTTGCAATTTGCCAGTGACGAAGAAATACTCTCGGCATGCGGTTGCAAACCGGGCTCAATTGGTCCAATCGGCTTGAATATCTCAATTGTCATTGATCGAAGCGCCAGCTTGATGGCCGATTTCGTTTGTGGTGCGAATCAGGATGGCAAGCATTACAGTGGGGTGAACTGGATACGGGATTTACCTTTGCCGGAACAGATTGCCGATTTGCGCATGGTGGTGGAAGGCGACCCAAGTCCTGATGGCAAAGGCCACATCACGATTGCCCGTGGTATTGAAGTGGGTCATATTTTTCAGTTAGGCAACAAATACAGCGAAGCGATGAGTGCATCCATCATCAATGAAGCGGGCAAAAATCAGATCATGATCATGGGCTGCTATGGCATTGGGATTTCCCGGGTTGTCGCAGCGGCTATTGAGCAAGGTCATGATGAACGCGGAATTATCTGGCCTAATGAATTAGCCCCCTTTCAAGTGGCTATTTGCCCGATGAATATGCACAAATCCGATCGGCTGATCGACACGGTGGAAAAAATATATCGTGACTTACAGGAGGCTGGTATTGAAGTGTTGCTGGATGACAGAAAAGTTCGGGCGGGATTCATGTTCTCCGATATGGAATTGATCGGCATTCCGCATCGGATCGTGATCGGTGATCGTGGTCTGGATAGTGGTACGGTCGAATATCAAGGACGAACTGATACGGAAAGTCAGGAAGTCGCGTTTGCAGATATCATCAGTTTCATTAAAAGCAAACTCGCTTGAGAGGGTATTAACAAAAAAGGGCGCTTAAGCGCCCTTATCCTGCTAATGAATTGCAATGTTATCAGCGGACCAAGTTAAACATTGATTTAACTGCGCCACATTTGGGGCAGCCCCAATCCTCGGGCACATCTTCCCAGCGGGTGCCAGGTGCTATGCCATTTCTTGGATCGCCTACCGCTTCATCATAAATATGACCGCAGGTCTTGCATTTATACTTTCTGAATTCCGCCATGATTTTCTCCTCGTGAGTGACAGGTTGATAAAAGCACTAAGATTGTAGCTCAGGCCATTGCTGGATAAAAACCTCTAATATTTTGATAAAAAATCTCACATGAATGGATAGAATGGCCCCAGGATAGTGAGATTGGGCTCTAAGTAGAAGGGGTGTTTTGATCTTTTCCGCAGTTTCAACCGAGTTGAACCTAAAGGTATGCCATTTCATACGTTTTGGGAAATTGATAATCCAATAATGGGGATGTGCTGTGATAAAAAAAAATATATTCCGTAGTGTCATCTTCATAGTCGGTTTCGGTTTCGGTGTTGATGTGAGCGCCGATACGCGATGTGAATATGATCAGTTAAACGCCGTGGCGGCCTATTGTCGAAGTTTATTAAATTGTGATGCCAATTATCTTGGGTATCCAAGCAAGGATCCGGTACAACAAAAAATATTGAAATGTCTGAGTAATGCTGATGCTACTTTTAGCAAGCGATATTTTAGATCGCTGGATAATGCCTATTTTAGAGGGAGCGATTGCGCGTATTCCGAGAGCTCGGATATGGCCAGCGAATTGTTCTTCAATGATGTGTTGACTTTATCGCAAATACTGGAAGAAGGTTGGTATCCACAAAGAGCGCTGAATAAGTTTTATCTCACTTCAGTACGAGCAGTTGCAACTGCCTGTTACCAAACATTGACTATCGAGGCTGCTTTTGCCAGAAATGGCAAAGCGGCAAAACGAGCCTCTGCGTTATTCAATACGCAAAAAAACTTGAAAAATAAGCTTGACCGCTTGATTGCAAAATCCAGTTTTGCCTATCAAGGTGCTAGTAGCGAAGAAATCATCGAAGCACTCGATTCATTTACCAACAATGCAGTGGCTTATATCCGTCCAGGCCAAACTGGTGGTTTTTCGTTAAATGGTCAATCCATACTGGCCGAGTCATTGTTTATCGATAGCGATACCAATAATCCAGAGGTAGAGCCTGTTTTCAATGATTATTTTGATGAAGCCCAGGCTTTGCCGGTACCTTCAATTGTGGGGGGGTATGTGAATCAGCCTTTCGAAGGCGAATTGGGTAATAACTATACAACTGGCGATATCTGGGATATTTACCGGGTGTCCATGGTGGCCGATCAGGTTATAACCTTGAGCATTGGGGAAGGTGCTGGTCAAGCCGATTTGGATTTATATCTTTATGATAGCAATGGTAATCAGTTGGATGTATCTGAGGGTGTGACAGATTTTGAAACGCTGCTGACCTCAGCAGCTGGTGATTATTATGTAGGGGTCTACGCCTATTCCGGTGCTTCGAATTACGCCCTGTCCTTTGGTCAACAAAACACCAATCAAGCCGTGCCTCCAAAACCGGAATTTGTGCCGGGCGAAATCATCGTCAAATTAAAAAATAATAGTGTGATGGCGCAAAATGGGGTGAGTCGAAGTGCTCAAGCGGTACAAATAGCCTCAATGCTGGGTATGACTTCGCTACGCGGCGCACCAGATCGAGAAATGCTTTGGAAGTTGAGTGACGATGAAACCGAACGTCAGCAAGGCTTGCAGGCACTAGGGGTTCAAGTCGGCACAAAATCAGCCAAAACCAAACAATCTAATTTATCAGCGCAGGCTAAGTTGACCCAGGATACGTTGCATACCGTTAAAGCCTTACGCGGACGAGCCGATGTGGCCAGTGCCGACCTGAATTACATTCGTAAAATCAATGCCATTCCTAATGACCCGCATTACGCTAGACAATGGCACTATCCTTTGTTGAGCTTGCCTTCAGCCTGGGATGTGACGACAGGGCAAAACACTATAGTGGCGGTCATTGATACCGGCGTATTGTTGAGTCATCCGGATTTACAAGGTCAATTTGTAGCGGGTTACGATTTTATTTCTAATCGAAATATCGCCAATGATGGTGATGGTATCGACAATAATCCAAGTGATAATGGCGATAGC